>Ga0114930_10000974_pt1 | contig 28706 bp, 19 predicted proteins | sample AnhtaG_FD_87300 | JGI IMG/M metagenome (GOLD analysis project Ga0114930, IMG submission 87300) | Deep subsurface microbial communities from Anholt, Denmark to uncover new lineages of life (NeLLi) - Anholt_01485 metaG | ecosystem: Environmental > Aquatic > Marine > Oceanic > Sediment | place... | reverse complement strand
TGAATTTACTATTTTCTATTTGCGATTTACTATTGCCTTTCTCTGTGCCCTCTGTGGCTAATTTAATTTTCAATAATCAATCATACTTAACCAATAATCAATTACTTTGCCGGCCCTTAAGATAGTCAATAGAATGGATGCCGATATTCTGCATATCCCGGGCAATAGCTTTACCAACGCCGGGAATTTGTTCTAATTCCTGTAAGCTGGATGATTCCATAGAAAGGTGCCTCAGATATTATTCACCAAATACAATTCACTAATCACTCCTTCGATAAACTCAGGACAAGTATTTACCAATCACGAATTATCTGCCTTCTTAGTTGTGGGCCCCCGATGTTAGCTGGATTGTAATTATACCCTCTCTGTCAAAAACTGCAAGATTTATTTCGTGGCTCAATTCACGAATGTACCAACGATAACTCTCTCGCACTAAGCTTTACCAAAGTTGCCATACCAAAACCGTCGAGGCAAGGCGTCGTCAAATCATGCTAAAGCTGGGCGTCAACAGTATAGCTGAGCTTACCAAATTTGCCATCCACGAAGGCCTGACCTCTGTCGAACTGTGAGCGCTCCAAAACGGCCTTATCGCTGCTGATATTGCGGTTTGGTACTGTTGTCTTGGTTTAAATCGGTACCATATCTTCTGTGTCGAAAACTCAAGAAAAGCGTGTCGATGTGCCAATATATCAGTGTGTTATCTTTTTGCTAATCTAAAAATGGGGGCGTTGTAGTCCAATAATAGGATTTTGCTCGTCCGATAATAGGATTTTGCTCGTCCGATAATGGGGGTTTGACGGTCCGGTAATAGGATTTACGAAGGTCAGATTCAGGAATATCCTATTTGCTTTTTGCTCCGGTTCGACCGATAAAAACCTTAATAAGACCTGTTGCAGGACCCAGTCGGGCTAACTTTCCTTGGGGGGTAGCCCGGCCGGGCTATTTCAATAACTCACTTTTATGCGTAAAGGGCATCTTTGGGGTGGAAAGCAAGGATGCGATTGTACTGCCGGATATTGAAAGGATACTAAATGGTGGTAAATGGGGGGCAGGGGGGTTTTGGAAACGCTGCCTGCTGATTGCCGGGAGCGCCACTTTGGGATTGCTGAGAGTTAACAGGACCGGCAATCAGGTTCGCCGAGGTTTATTTTGGGAGGTTGGTAAAGTAAGCTGCTAACAATTTTAGCCGCTGCTTGGGGATTGTTCCTCGCAGTGCAGACACCAGCGTAAATCAGTGTTACAAGGAGGTAATTAAGAATGATAAGTCTGGCACGAGAAGCACTTGCTAATATTTCAGAAAGAGGAGTGGTACATTATACAGTATTGGCTGATATGTTGAGAATTGGTCATTACTATGCCCAGCTTGTATGCAGGTTGTTAGGTAGAGATAATTACATTGTTATAGATGCCGCTGGAAGGTGCAAAATTACACCGAAAGGGAAGAGTTTTCTAAAGGAAGAGATAATATCAGCGTTAACCTAAACCAACCGTTTTGATTGCAACAATCCGGGCTTGTTATGAACTGCCCGTTCGGCAGAGGGGGCAAGGCCATCCCTATATTTCTGCGCTACCGGCCTCGGTGTGTTTTCGGCTTACCTTCCAATGGACAGGATTTTTTCTTGTTTTGCGCCTGTTTTATCCTGTAAATCCTGTCTAAAATGCGAAAATTACGTTGACACTTTCTCAGGATTCGGTTATTCTACTTGATGTTCGATGCCAGATACTCGAATTTGATATCAGTAAAGCAAGTTGAATTGAATAAGGAGGTAAACGATGGAGAATAAAGAGGTTAGCCGGCGGGAGTTTATGCGTGATAGCGCTATGGCCGCAGCGGGTCTGGCCGTGGGTCTCGGAGCCGTAGGGGCCGGAAACAGCTATGCTGAGGCGGCCGTCAGGAAACCCCTCAGCTACAACCCAAATATGGAGTATCGGCGGCTGGGCAAGACCGGGCTTGAGGTCTCGGTCGTCTGCCTGGGCGGGCACTGGAAACGCATTAACAAAGTGCTCGACGCCACGGGCAAAACTTTCGACCAGAACTGCCGCGATGTCGTCAGCCGGTGCATCGACGTTGGCATCAATTATATCGACGCCTGCTGCCGCAGCGAGGTGTTGGCATACAGCAGGGCCCTGGCCGGACGCCGAGACAAGATGTATTTGGCCCTGTCCTATTGCGGTCGTGAAGTGCGCAGCCCGGAATTCCGTACGAAAAAGAAGCTGATGGAAAGCTTCGACTCACTGATGAGGGAATCGAAACAGGAGTACACTGATTTGTGGCGCATCACCTGTCACGAGCCCGGCGGCAAACACTCGTTCAATACGTCCTGCGAGCTCGTCGAAGCGCTCGAGAAAGCCAAGAAGCAGGGCAAAGCGCGATTCATCGGCATCTCTTCGCACGACCATCCGTGGCTGAAGATGATGATAGAATACTTTCCTCAGATTGAGGTCATCCTCTTTCCTTACACGGCCAAGAGCAAGGTGGCGCCGAAAGACAGTCTCTTCGATGCGGTCAAGAAGTGCGATGTAGGCGTCTTCGGCATTAAACCCTTTTCGAGCAACTCACTGTTCAAGGGCAGCAGCGCACCAGGCGACCCTAATGCTAAAGAAGATGACCAGCGTGCGCGACTTGCCATCCGGTATATCCTGTGCAACCCGGCTATCACGGCACCGATACCGGGACTTGTCAGTACCCACCAGGTGGACAATGTGGCCAGAGCTGTGAAGGAGCGTCGCGAGCTCGACGTGACCGAGAGAGCTGAGCTGGAACGGTCCGTTGAGGAGATGTGGGCCAGGCTGCCGGCAGGCTACCAGTGGCTGAAGGACTGGGAGTACGTGTAGAAACCGGCGGACGATGACGAGCTATTCGGGCGGCGCTGAAGACAGCGGGGAGCGCGAACCTGACTTAATGCAAAGGAGGCCTGTGTGAGATATTTGAGATATTGCGTGTGGATGATTCTGGCGGTGGTACTGGCCGTTGCGTTGGTGGACTGTAAGCAAAAAATCAGGCAGGAACCGCCGCTGCTGCTGAAAAACGGCGACGACGCCGAAGAGCTGCCAACGCCGACCGGCCCTGTAGCTGATAACAGCCGCTGCCACGTGTGCCATATAAACTACGAGGACGAGAAGTTGGCCGTTGTGCACGCGCAGGCCAACATAAGTTGTGAGCAGTGCCACGGCGCCTCCGATGCCCATTGCAGCGACGAAGATAACATTACGCCACCCGATATTATGTTTCCGATGGCGAAGATTAATTCGTTCTGCATGGGCTGTCACCTCAGAGACAAAATCAGCTCGCTGCACAATTCTTTCTTCGCTGGCGACACGAAGGAAAAATACTGCACCGACTGCCACGGGGAGCACCGTCTGGGCTATCGCACGCGAAAATGGGACAAGACAACAGGCAAGCTGATTGAAGATGACAAGGTGCGTATGCTGACCGACGAGGTGCCTGAATAGAAGTAGATTGGTCTATTTCACCGCGGTATCTGCGATGAATCATCGTTTATCGCGCCAGCCGGTTTGGCACTTCTGGATATCCGATTCTTGATTTTGTCCCTCTGCGAGCATCGAGCATGCAGTTATGACTTTTAGCTTTTAGCTTTTAGCTTTTAGCTTTCAAGACCTTGCTTTCGGTTCCTGCGATTAGCCGTTTTATATTTTCGCGGTGACGAACAATCACCATAACCGGTATTGCAATTGCTGCGGCAAGTAATGGCCATAGATTAGCAAAATTCCAGTCCGGGGTCAGGACTATTGCCAAAATCAGCGCTACAGGAAAAGCAATAGAAGCGGCGATTGAAGCCAGTGAGATATACCTCCACAGCAAAACAACCGCTGCCCATATTCCGAAAGCAAGCGCGGCGCAAATTGTATAGTAAGGCCAAAGGCCCAGCGCTACGCCGAGGCTGGTCGCGACGCCTTTACCGCCTTTGAATTTCAGGTATACAGGGAAGATATGGCCCAGGATAGCGGCACAGCCCACCGCGAGCCATAAAGAAAGTAAGCCGGGAGTTGGGTTGGCCATTTCTATAATGATTCCGGCGACTAACATTGGGACCAGCCCTTTGAGTACGTCGAGCAGGAAGCAAAGATAGGCCCATTTTCTACCGAGTGCGCGGGAGACATTGGTTGCGCCGATGTTACCTGAGCCAATTGAGCGCAGATTCTTGCCGTGGGCTCCGGCAATGATAACTCCAAAGGGTACCGAGCCGAGCAAATATGCCCCTATGATAGCAAGCGCGAAAATCGTGTACATTATTTTTGGCCTTTTCTTTGCAGTATAGATTTATAAACAGATATCAGCTGTTTAGCAACTCGGTGGATGGAAATTTTTTCTTTGAGATTATCTGCAACAATCGCTTGCGATGCTTTCCGGATATTATTTGTATTTGTGAAATAGCCAATGGCTTCTGCCAGTGCAGGAACATCTTCTGGCGCATCGAGCACTTTACCGTGCCGATTATTAACGAACAAATCGGTTGCACCGTTAAATTTAGTGGTTATCACCGGCTTGCCCGCTGCTAATGCTTCGAGAATGTACCTGCTCGACGGGTCATAGAAGGTAGGCAGCACAGCGACATCGATTATCGACAGAGCGTTTTGAATGTGCCTGATAGGCCCTAAGAAAATGATTTTCCTGTGGACGTTAAGTCTTTTTGCGAGTCGGCGGTATTTGTGCGCTCTGCCGTTACCGGCGACAATTAAGTAAGCCTGCCGGTCCGTGTTATGGCCCGGCGTTCCGCCATAGGCGGACATTGCTTTTACTAAAACAGCTAATCCCTTTAATCTGAAATTGTTCGCCACGAACAAGAAAAAGACGGGGTTGTCCGCTTCTTTAAGGTGCAATTGAGCCAGCATTTGCGTGCGGAGCTTTTCGGCCTCGCCCGTGTCGGTTCGTTTATTTATTTTCACGCCGTTAGGTATAACCGTTATCCGGTCGTCGGCAAGGCCGTAGTGTTGTTTGAACTGCTCGGCAACGTACTGAGAAAGCGCTACGACTATCGGCCCATCCTGTTTTTTGCACAGCCTTCTCTCGGCGAGTAAAAGTCCGGTTCGCCGAAAATTCGCAAAAGCTGTTGTTCGCTTGAAAAACCCAAGAAACTTGTTTTGGTAACTGGCAGAGTTACGCAGGATAGATTCGGCAAAACTGCCCCCGCGAGGCTGATAAACATCGGCAAAGTCAATAGGAAAAACGCTGTGGATTATGTTATAGTAATTTTCTGCCAGATGCTTATTTAATGCCTTCACGAATGTAAAGTAGCAAGTGCGCTTGCCGGACGTATTTTGACATAGAACATGGATACTTTTAGCTTTTGTTTGGCTTTTTGCAGCCAGTATGTGCACTTCAATGTCGAGCGCCGACAATGCTAATCTCAACTCGAAAATCGAACGCTCGGCACCGCCAAGGACGATATTTGCCCGCTCTATTATGATTGCAATTTTCATCTTCATCGCAGAATTATAACCGAATCCGGTCAGCTTTCAAAGGGGACGGGCCTGCCGTGCTTTATATCGTGCCGTGCCATCCGTTTCACTTTGTTTATTACTTTACGAATAAACACTTTGTCTTTCCTGGTCAGTTTGTTTTGGCCGGTATAGCCGAAGTAGAAACGCAGCCGGTCGGTGTTCGAGAAATACCTGCCTGGGGCTGAATAATAAACTTGCGCAATATCTTTTATCCGAAATCGCCGGCGCCAGATGATTGGTTTAAAGACCCGCGTCAGGTCTATCAGATAAAAATTACCGCTGTCGGCGTAGAATATGTGTGAAAGGTAGAGGTCTCGATGACAATAGTTTGTCTCGTGGAATTTTTTTACAAAGCCCGCTAATTGAGCGATAAAATTTCTTCGCAGTTTCAAATTTTCAGTTGTATTAGGGGCGTCGAAGCAATCGGGCAATTTTCGTTCCAGGGATTCGGCATCAGGAACTTTTTCAGTGATTATAAAGCTTCTTTTCTCAAAAAAGACGCCCCATTGCTCACCGTAAGAAATAATTTTCGGGTTATTTATTCCCGCTATTGTGAGTTTATTTGCCGGTTCGAAATCGAAGAAACCGCAGCTTATCCGGCGGTGAGCCGAGAGCCAGTTTCCAAGCTGGACCAGGATTGGCGGCCTATCATAGCGTTTCAAAAACACAGTGGTTGACGGCGGGGACGCTGGGGAATTTATTTCAAATCGCAGACGGCTGCGGAACCCGGCAAGACTGTCCTTGGCCAGGTTCTTAGCGGCATTAAAAGAAAAGACAGCATCGATGGTAGTTAAACCCAATTCGCTAAATGCCATTTTATAATCGGGGTCGATGAAGAACGATTTTGAAATTTCTACAAATTTTTGTTCACTCATTGCTGTCGCTTATCCGGTGATTATTTTCGAGTAATTTTTTGGCGGCGTCACAAACCATCTCTACAGTGATTGCCTGCATACACAAATGTTCCTTCTTCTCACATATCGGCTTGCTGCAGGGAGCACAAGAGACGTTACCAACTATTTGAATTTCATTTTCGCAGCCGGTATCGGTCCAGGCAGGGTTATTTGGCCCAAACAAACTGATAATTTTACGGCCCAGAGCTATGGCTATATGCCGTGGACCTGTGTCGTTGCTTATTACTAAATCGGCAGTTGAAAAAAGTGCTTTTAGTTCGCCGAGAGTTATGGGGCTTCCTGCCAGGTTAATAAGTTTATGTTTGCTTGAATTGCAAATTTCTCCGGCAATTTGCCTTTCAACGGGGTTGGATGCAACGGAAACAACAACTGTTGCGTTGTAGTCAGTTATCAGCCAATCCGTTGTTTGAGCAAACCTTTCGCTGAGCCAGCACTTGCTTGGCCCAAATGCTCCGCCCGGGACAATAACAACAATCGGGCCTTCGCAATTGACTATTTCCGGTAATTTGGCCCGCAGGCTCTCACCCTTTTGTGGGTCGATGAGCAGTTCGAGGCTTCTATCGACTGTCTCGGCACCGAGCCATGAGGCAATCGCAAGATAGTAGTCAATCATAGAAAGGGGTTTTAATTTACCGTCAGGTAGTTTTGGTGGGTAGAGTTTGTCAGTGAGCAGAAAGCCACGTCCCTCACGGGCATAGCCAATACGCAATGGTATCCTTGCTAAAGAAACCGCCAGTGCCGAAGCAAAAGAATTCTTGAAAAGGATTGCGTGTGTGAACTTATGTTCTTTGAGTTTTTTTGCAATTGCAAACGGATTCCTGCTCCGTTGCTCCAGCCAACTGTCGTTAAAGCTGTTTGGTGATAAGACCTCGCGAACCGTGGGCTTGGCAAAAAACGAAATTTTGCAGGATTTGAAATGTTGGCGAATGGCCCGCAAGGCCGGTGTGCAAAGAACAGCATCTCCCATAGGAGAAGGGAGCCAGACTAAAATCTCGCATCTCGTATCTTGCATCTCGTATCTCGTCCCGCACCAATTAGGTGTGAACCTGAGCTCAATTGGTGCGGGACGGTTCACATTTCACGCATCACTATCTTCGCCCCTGCATTATGTAGAAGGTCAGTGACATCAGTTGAAAAAGCATAGCAAACCCAAGGGCAATTAAAACCAGATTGTCCTGCCTGGTTGGGCTCATCAGAAACCATATAGTTACCAACAGGCAAAACAGAACAATAATTTGCATAATCCCGGCCATCAGTCTCATTATGGAAAATTCACCGAACATATTGGCCCGCTGCATACTTTTTAGTTGTTCGAGGATGCTGCTGAGCAACTGTTCGGTTCTCTTATCAGCAACATTTTGCTCCGGAGGGGCCGGTTCCGGCTCCGTAAGCTCTGAGCTGTGTGGTTCTTTCACAGCTTGCAGGGGCGGTTGAGTTTGACCTGTGGGGGCCGACTGAATTTGTTCTGCAGGTTTGCCGGACGAACGGTGACATTTTTTTATGATATTTACCGCCTCCTTTATGTTTACACTCTTGTAGTGTGGATTTGTCCCTGCCAGCAACAAGCAGGAGTCGGGCTGTTTGTGATGCGAAGAGCGATTTATTAATATAGTTTTGCAGCCGGCTCGTAAACCGGCCTCGACGTCACGAGCGCTATTGCCAATGCTCCAGGATTGGCTAAGGTCGATGTCCATCTCATCGGCGGCGGCCAGCAGCATTCCGGGATTCGGCTTTCTCCGGTCACTTTCTTTACGGTATTTTGGGATAGCCCCATCGGGATGATAAGGACAGTAATAAATCTGGTCTAAAAATGCTCCCTTTTCAGTCAGCAGCTGCTTTAAGCGGCTATGAATTTCACCAAGGACTTTCTCGGTAACGATTCCGTGTGCAACAGCCGACTGATTAGAGACAACAATTAGCTTGTACCCCATACACTTTAGCTCGATAAGTGCCTCAGCGACACCGTCCAGCAGCTTTACCTGGTCGGGATGATTGATATAGCCGGGGTCTTCAATTAAAGTGTCGTCACGGTCTAAGAATATCGCTTTATTAGGCATATTCATTTAACTTTATCTTTGGTTTAACTGTCTGTAAAAACTCTGTTCTACCATGTCACAGATTATATGGTAAGCAAGCTGGTGAATCTCCTGGCTACGCGCCGTTGATTCGTTACCGGCACAGAAACAAATATCAGCAATTTGCTCCAGCTTGCTATTGGGCTTGCCCGTAAAGGCCAGTACGCAAGCGCCTTTTTCCTTTGCCAATTTCGCGGCCGCAATGACATTTGCCGAGGTGCCGCTGGTCGAAATAGCCCAGAGGATATCACCTTCTCTAACCAACGCTTCAACCTGTCTGGCAAATACATTCTTGAAGCTATCGTCATTGGAGATCGACGTCATCACAGATGTATCGGTTGTCAGGGCGACTGCCGGCAGTGGCCTGCGTTCGCGCTCGAATCTGCCGACAAGCTCGCCGGCTATGTGTTGAGCATCTGCTGCCGAGCCTCCGTTGCCACAAAGATAAACCCTGCCGTTTTGCTTTAGTGACTTTATTATCGCCTCAGCAGCAGCGGCGACCGTTTCGATGCCACTTATCTGGAATTCGCCAATCATCTTTTTGTGCGTTTCTATCGCTTCTATAATCTGTTTCTTTATGCTCTCATCCATCAGGATTTTCTTTCCAGTGATTTCATCTTTTCGATTGTTGCGGTCGAGCTTTTGCCCTCAACAATCGGGGCAAGAACAACCTTGCCGCCATAAGACTCAACGAACTCCCGGCCGACGACACCTTTCTCTGCCCAGTCCTGACCCTTTACTAATACGTCTGGCTTTACTTTTTTGATTAAGTTGAGCGGGTCCGGCTCATCGAAGACCGTAACGTAATTGACTGTTTCCAATGCAGCAAGGACGGCAGCCCTGTCGTACTGGTTGTTAATCGGCCGGTCGGGCCCTTTTATGGTTCTTACCGAGCTGTCACTGTTTAGTCCGACAACGACTATGTCTCCTTGCAATTTGCAGAATTTCAGAAACTCGATGTGCCCTCTATGTACCACATCAAAACAGCCGTTGGTAAAGACTATAGTCTCTTTCTGCCTGCGAAGCCAGGTAAGTTCTTCAACCAGAGAATCAATCAAGCGCACCTTACCGCTTTTGCCCCGATTTTGACCGATGATTTCATTGATAATTTCCTCAATAGTTACCGTTGCGGCGCCGAATTTTTCCACCTCAATCCCGCCGGCTATGTTGGACAACTGTACAGCAGTTTTATAATCACAATCAGCGGCCAGGGCTATCGCAAGCGTCGCCAGAACCATATCGCCGGCACCGGTAACGTCATAAACGCTGCGAGGCCTGGTGGGTATGATTTCACTTTCCTTTTCTGTTCTAAGATATGCGCCTTCCTTATCAAGTGTAATTACTACGGCCTTGAGCTTTAACTTCTTGGCAAGCTCTTCTGCCGCCCTGGCGCTGTCTTCTGCGGTTTTTATATCGAAACCAACCACTGCTGAAGTCTCTCTACGGTTTGGCGTAATGAGTGTGGCACCGGCATATTTTGAATAGTCGCCGGCAAGTGAAGGGTCAACAAGGACCTTTTTGTTCGCCTGCGCTGCTAACTGTATCATTTGCTTGCAAAGCGATGAACCAAGTAAACCTTTATCATAATCCTGCAGGCAAACGATATCGGCTTGTTTCAATCTGTCTTTGTAAAGCTGTGAAATCTTTTGTTGCTGTTCGTTAGATAATGGCTCTGTGGATTCTTCGTCTATTCTGAACAATTGCTGCCGATGGCGATGCTGTGCTAAGCCAATTAGTCTTTGTTTGCTAATGGTGGGCCGACCCGTTACGGTATGAAGACCAGTGACATCGGCCCCGGCTTTTACCAGCTTTTCCCTGAGAATTTTACCGTTCTGGTCATCTCCGATAACGCCCAGACAAACAGGCAGCGCACCCAGATGCGCGAGGTCGGCAGCCACGGAGCCTGCTCCGCCACAGCGGTACTCGGTTTTAGTAACTTTTAGCACAGGCACCGGTGCCTCCGGACTTATTCTTAACGCATCGCCGTAGATGTAAATATCGAGCATAAAGTCGCCCACGAGCAGGATTTTCGGCGAGCCGAGATTCGTTACCGTTTTCAACAGCTTTTCGTACATTTTAAGCTTTTTGCACTTCCGATTTTTTCTTTCGTCCTTTTACTTTCCGGGGATTTTACCCGCTAATGCATCCTCAATCAACTGCGTTATTTTATCTTCGCCGCTAATAAATCTTAGCTCAATTGCCAGATACGCGAAAGGTATCCCTGCTTGCGCAGGGATGACAGAGCTTGCCTCTGCGAAAGCAGGGGACGAAAACCAGTCTTTCTGCGTTGACAGTATTAAATCCGCCTTAAGATGTCTGGCTTCTTCCAAAATTCTGGCAATATCACTGTCTGTATAGTGGTAATGGTCATTATAAATCTTCGAACCGACCAGATTGGCCCCGATATTCTTGATTGTGTTTAAAAAGGCATCCGGATTGGCTATGCCGCAGAAGGCAAATATCTTTTTGTCCTTTAGCTCTTCAAGAGTGATTTCTTTGTGGCCTATAGATTTTGCGCAAACGGGTGCATGTATCGACCTTGCGATTATCATATTAGGATTTACCTGTTGCAGCTTCTCTTCAAGCTGGGCCAATTCAGCCTCAGCGGTTTGGTCGCACCTGGTAACAACAACGGCATCAGCCCGCTTCAGTGCAGCGACAGGTTCTCTAAGCAGGCCGGCAGGCAGTACTTTTCCATAGCCAAAAGGACACGTGCCGTCAATTGTCACGATATCCAGGTCCCTGGCCAATCGCCGATGTTGAAATCCATCGTCCATAATCAAGACCGTTGCACCAAATTTATTCACCGCTTCAGTTGCACCGGCCACTCGATTTGGATTTACAATCACCTCGGCCTCCGGGCAGCTTTTGGCCAAAATCGCCGGCTCATCTATCGTATTGCGTATATCGTATTGCGTATTGCGTCCGTTTTTCGCACGACGCATCACGCACGACGCACGACGAGCCTTATAGCCTCTGGTTAGAACAGCACAGCGAAAGTCTTTTTGTTGTAGAAATTTGCAAAGCCGGATTACAAGCGGAGTTTTACCTGTTCCGCCTGTTGTTATGTTGCCGATGCTTATAACCGTTACATTTGCACGATATGTTTTCAGCCACTCTTTGGAATATAGGAAATTGCGCAGCTCAATAACAGTTGAGTAAACCTGCGCGGCAACCCCCAGAAAGAAGCGCAAAAGCGCCGCCCCCAAGCCGCTGCTTGCACCTGAAATCAATTTGCGATAATTTTCTTGATTCAATTTAGTGTTTAGTCGGTAGTTGCTAAATACTATTCACTAACGACTATTTACTATTCGCTTTTTATTTTTTTAATAATGGCGTCGGCCATCTCGCTGGTCCCGACAGCGGTTGGGTCGTTACGGTTTGCTTTCATATCGTACGTTACGTTTTTGCCCTCGGCAATTACCGCAGCGACCGCTGCCTCCAGCTTGTCCGCCTCGGCCGTTTTGCCTATGTGTCTTAGCATCATCACGCCGCTGAGTATTAAAGCCGTCGGATTGACCTTATTTTGGCCTTTGTATTTTGGCGCGCTGCCGTGTGTTGCTTCGAAGATAGCGACTTTTTCGCCAATGTTTGCACCGGGCGCCACGCCCAGTCCGCCGACCAGACCCGCACACAAATCGCTTATTATATCACCATAAAGATTCGGCAGCACGATTACGTCATAAAGCTCGGGCTTTTGAATCAACTGCATGCACATATTATCCACGATGCGGTCTTCAAATTCGATATCAGGATATTGCTTTGCGACCTCTCGGCTTACCTCAAGCCATAACCCATCGGAGAATTTCATAATATTGGCTTTGTGAACGGACGTTACCTTTTTACGACCCATTCTACGGGCGTGATCAAATGCGAAACGCACTATTCGCTCTGTGGCCTTGACTGAAATAGGCTTTATGCTTATGCCGGCGTCTTCGGTTATCTGTCGGCTGCTGTGTTTATTTATCCAATTGATAATTTGTGCGGTTTCGCCTTTGCCCTTTTGAAATTCAATGCCTGCATAAAGGTCTTCGGTGTTTTCGCGCACAACCACAAGGTCGATATCGGAGTATCTGCTTCGCACGCCCTTATAGCTTTTGCAGGGTCTTAGACAAGCATACAAGTCAAGGGTCTGACGAAGATGCACATTTATGCTTCTATAACCTTTTCCGACCGGCGTAGTGATAGGCGCTTTTAACGCTAAGCAATTTTTCTTAATTGATTCGATAGTGGCGTCCGGCAGGGGGGTCCCAAGCCGCTCCATTACATCCACACCTGCCTGCGCCAATTCCCAGTTGATTCCAGCACCCGTCGCATCGATGCATCTACGTGCAGCCTCTGCGATTTCCGGCCCGATTCCATCGCCGGTAATCAAAGTTACGTCAGCCATTTCCTAACGCTCCTAACTATGTTATAAAATAGTATGTTATCTTTTAATGATGGAACTGTCAACGATATGGTTTCCAATTTGTTTTTGTACAGAAACGCGCATTTAATTTTCCTGCAAAGGTGATTTGTGTTGACATTTTTGGGGAACTGCTTTAACTTTTTGTTTTAATGGATATCGAGAGTGTAGCTCAGTTGGTAGAGCAACGGCCTTTTAAGCCGTAGGTCTTGGGTTCGAGCCCCAACACTCTCATTGCAGCAGGCATGTTATTCATAAGTACTTGCCCCATTCTTACAATGGGTACTCAGCGCGATTTTGGGCCAATTAAATAGAGAGAAGGGTTCTTGAACACGCAAATTCAGTACATTTTGCATCGGCAGCTATAAGTGCGATACCCCTTGTTTACGGTTTTTGGACGCACATAATGAAAAGAAAGGAAGTGGATGATGAGAAAATTTTGGGTGATTGTAATTGGGTTTGTGGTTTGCAGCTCTTTTATGACGTTTCATAGCGCAGCCGAGGAGGGCAAGGCACAAACGAAACGCCTCATTCCCGCGGACAAAAAACTTTCGCAGGAATGGGTGCGACGTCTTTTTGAGCGGGGCACCACCGAAACCTATCGCAGCAAAGAGCTCGACACAATCGGGATGCCGGTCGGCGGCATCGCGACGGGGCAACTCTATCTGCGCGGCGACGGAACGCTCGGCCTCTGGCAAATCTTCAACCGCCACGTTTTCACAGGTTATGGGCAGAACTGTTACCGCACCTATAAGCCCGACTCGCCCGTGGATTCCGGCTTCACTGTGATTGTGGAGAAGGACGGCAAGCCCCTCGTAAAGCCGTTGAATCGGAATTTTTCGAGCGTGGAGTTCGCTGGCGAATATCCCATCGGCATTGTCCGCTACCGTGAAGACGGCTTTCCCGTGAAGGTTGAGCTGGAGGCCTTTTCTCCTTTCATTCCGCTTAACGCGAAAGACTCGGCCCTGCCGGCAACGCTGTTCCATATCACAGTCGAGAACACCTCCGGCAAAAGCCTTCGGGCCGGCATCTTGGCGTGGCTCGAAAACGCCGTCTGCATCCATTCCGCCCCGGCCATTCACGGTCTGCGCCGAAGTCGCATCGTTGATGAGCGAGGCCGTGCCTTGGTGATACACACGGCTGAGAAAGCACCTCTGCCGAAGGGCGCAACGAAACCGCGACCGAAGATTGTCCTCGCCGACTTCGAAGGCAAAGACTATGCCGACTGGAAGGTAACGGGAGAAGCTTTCGGGAAAGGACCTGCGAAGGGCACGCTCCCCGAACAGCAAGGGGTAACCGGCTTTCTCGGAAAAGGGCTCGTGAACACCTTCCTTGGTATGGATGGACCACACGGCACGCTGACCTCACAGCCGTTCAAAATTAACCGGAAGTTCATTAACTTCCTCATCGGTGGGGGCAATCACGCAGGCCAAACTTGTATAAATTTGCTTGTGGATGGCGAGGTCGTACGCACCGCAGTCGGCAAGAATAACGAAAAACTCGAGTCGTATTTCTGGAGCGTTCATGAATTCGAAGGCAAACAAGCCAAATTCGAAATCGTCGACCGAGCCTCCGGCGGATGGGGACACATCAACATTGACCAGATCGAGCTCTCTGACGAGCCGCAAAAGCTCCCAGCGGGTCCGCTCGACAAACTGCCCGACTACGGCTCGATGGTACTGGCTCTTGCCGAACGTGACACCCCACTACGGAAGACTCACCAGGTTCTCGGCCTTGTTGGGGATGCTGCCGGCAAGCTGCACGCTGACGAGGATATCGCCTTTCCCGTCACCGAGAGACGCAGCGCAGCCCTCTGCAGCCAGGAGGTAGAGTTAGCCCCTGGAGCAAAACGCACCTTTACTTTTGTTTTGAGCTGGTTCTTTCCTAACCACCCGAACGGCCGGGAGTACGCCAACCGCTTCAACAGCGCGGCCGAGGTCGCCCACTACGTCCTCGACAACCATGAACGCCTCGCGGGCGATACTCGCAAGTGGCACGAAACGTTCTACGAGGACAGCACGCTGCCCCGCTGGCTTCTTTTCCGCCTCCACTCGACCGTCTGTAACCTGGCGACGGGGACGTGCCAGTGGTGGAAGAATGGCCGGTTCTGGGCATGGGAAGGCGTCGGATGCTGCGAAGGCACCTGCACTCACGTCTGGAACTACGCCCACGCACCAGCACGACTGTTTCCCGAACTCGAAAGAAGCGCCCGAGAAATGCAGGACTTTGGCCAAGGCTTTGACAGCAAAAGCGGCCTGGTCGGGTTCCGGAGCAACCGCGCCTACGCCGCCGACGGGCAGTGCGGCACCATACTCAAGGCCTACCGCGAGCACCAGATGTCTGCCGACAATGTCTTCCTGAAGCGCAACTGGGCGCGGATAAAGAAGGCGCTCGAGTTCTCCATCGCCCGCGACGGCAACGACGACGGCCTCATCGAAAGCAGCCAGCACAACACGTATGACATCAACTTCGAGGGAGCCAACACCTTCGTCGGCTCGCTCTACCTCGCTGCCCTTCGCGCCGGCGAGGAAATGGCAAGAGAAATGGGCAACGAGCAGTTCGCCAGACGCTGCCGAAAGATATTCGAAAGTGGCAGCCGCCTCACTTCCGAGCGCCTCTGGGACGGTGAATACTTCATTCAACAGGTCGACCTGGAGAAGCATCCAAAACATCAGTATGCAAAAGGGTGCTTGTCTGACCAGCTTTTCGGCCAGGGCTGGGCGCATCAGCTCGGGCTCGGCTACATATATCCGCCGGAATACGTCAAGAAGGCGCTGCAGTCCGTCTGGAAATACAACTGGACGCCTGATGTCGGGCCGTACAACGCCGCGCACAAACCGGAACGCTGGTTTGCCAGGCCCGGCGAACCCGGCCTGTTCACCTGCACGTGGCCAAAGAGCCCATACCTCGCAGCCGGCGTTCGCTACAAGAGCGAGGTCTGGACAGGCATCGAGTATCAGGTGGCCGGCCACATGGTCTATGAAGGTATGGTTACCGAGGCCCTTGCCATCTGCCGGGGCATCCACGAGCGTTACCACCCGGCCAGGCATAACCCTTTCAACGAGGTTGAGTGCGGCGACCACTACGCGCGTGCAATGGCGAGCTGGGGCGTCTATACAGCTCTTGCGGGCTACGAGTACGATGGCCCGAAGGGCCACCTTGGCTTCGCGCCAAGGCTAACACCTGAGAGCTTCCGCGCCGCCTTCACCGCCGCCGAGGGCTGGGGCACATTTGCACAAAAGCGAGACAGCCAAATACAAAGCGAGCGAATCGAGCTGCGCTGGGGTCGATTGAGTCTGAGGTCTCTTGCCTTTACCGTTCCCGAAGATTTCCGGTCGGTGAAAGTTTTCGTAATAGCGGGAGCCAGGCCCATCAAAATTGACTACACGCTCAAAGACGCCCGTCTCGATATCACACTGAAGAAAAAGCTCACTCTCACGGAAGACCAGGTGCTCACGGTAATCATTCACAGATAGGGCAAACCCCGCACCAATTAGGCGTGAGCGACTCGACTGAGCTCGCCGAAGTCCTAAGCTCGATTGGTGCGGCGATATTTGCGTGAAAAGAGGGTTTTTGAGAAAGTTTTTGCAATAAGATTTGACAAACAGCCATGAGGCGTGTTATGTTACAAGAAATGCGAACCCCGTTAGAAATTCTACAATGGACAATATGATACAAAAAGGGGAAATTTCTAACGGGGCGAACAGGCGTTTTGCTGCTGGGTGTATAGTCCTGTCCAGTCAAGTGAAATACCTGGGTTCGCAGGAGGCCCGAACGGTTATAAAATCCCAAACAAGAAGGAGTCCGATTATGACCCTGCACACTTCATCCAGTACCAAACTGAAGCATCCCGGCCATGTAATTCGTCGTCAATTCCTGGCCGGCACCACAGCCATACTGGCAGTGAGTTGTTTTGTTTTGCTCTCCTTGGGAGTCCTCACGGACTTGTGCAAGTGGCAGGATGCGGCTTTAGCTGCCAGTCCAGCCCCGAGTGGGGTCGCCGAAAAGAAGCAGACTGCCAATGTGCTGATTGTTACGGGCATCGACCACCCCGCTCACAACTGGCGCCAGACCGCCCCTGTATTGGCTGAGGCACTCCGCAAGGACACGCGGTTGAAGGTGCGCTTGGTCGAAGACCCACACTTTCTTGATTCATCGGCACTGCACCGCTACGATGTGGTCGTTTTGCATTTTATGCCGTGGCAGAAGCCTACCCCCGGGTCAAAAGCGCGAGCCAATCTTCGCAAGTTTGTGCAGGGCGGCAAAGGTTTGTTCATCTTGCATTTTGGCTGTGGCGCATTCCAGGACTGGCCGGAGTTTCGCAATCTCGCCGGCCGGGTCTGGGACCCGAAGGCAAGGGCACACGACCCCGGAGGGCCTTTCCGCGTCAATATTACCGATGTAATCCACCCCATCACGCAGGGCTTGCACCCCTTTGAAACCGAAGACGAGCTGTACACCTGCCTGACTGGTGACCGGCCGGTTGATATGCTGGCCACCGCTCGCTCGAAGGTGGACGGCAAAGTTTACCCGATGGCGTTCGCGTTTAACTATGGTAAGGGCCGTGTATTTCACAGTCCGTTGGGCCACGACGTCAAGGCCATCCGCAACCCGGGTGCCGCTGAGCTATTCCGGCGAGGTTGTGCATGGGCAGCCGGTCTGCCACCGGTTCCAAAGACCCAGAAGAAAACCCCAGGCAGTAAGTAAGAGATCTCAAATTGCAAAGGAGAGACGCTAATGAAAGTCGGATTTAACATGCTTTTGTGGACCACGCACGTCACTGAGGAGCATTTGCCCCTGCTGGAAACGCTCAAGAAAGCCGGCTACGACGGCGTCGAGGTGCCAATATTCGAGGGGGATACTGCGCACTTTGAAAAGGTCGGCAAGGCAATCAAGGACAATGGCCTGGCCTGCACATCCGTGACGGTCATTCCGGATGAGGAGCACAACCCCATCAGTACTAATGCGAAGCACCGCCAAGCAGCGGTGGAGTATCTCAAGTGGGCAATGGACTGCTCGGCGGCAGTGGGCAGCACCATGCTGTGCGGGCCGTTCTACCAGCCGCTGGGCGTCTTCACCGGCCAAGGGCCTACTGAACAGGAAAAGCAGCGTGCCGTTGAGGTGCACCGCCAGGCCGCTGAGTTTGCTGCTAAAGCCAACCTGACCTTAGCTGTGGAATACCTCAACCGCTTCGAATGCTATTTCCTCAACACTATGGCTGACGCAGCGGACTACGTCAAACGGGTAAACCACCCCAGCCTCGGCGTCCTGTTCGACACCTTCCACGCCAACATCGAAGAGAAGGACCCGGTCGGCTGCATCGGTCCGCACATTGATATTATCAAGCACGTTCACATCAGCGAGAATGACCGCGGCACGCCGGGTAAGGGCCATGTTGACTGGGCCGGGACGTTCAAGGCGCTGCGGTCGGGCGGCTACGATGGATGGCTGGTAATCGAAGCGTTCGGGCGGGCGCTGCCGGACCTGGCAGCCGCCACCCGCGTCTGGCGCGATTTCTTTCCCAGCAGCGAAGAGGTCTATACCGAGGGTTTGAAGTTCGTCAAGCGGCAGTGGGAAGCCGCAGGGTAAGTACCAGCGTATGACAATATTTCTATATCATTTATAAAGGAGGAATTATGATGCGTAAAATCTATTTACAGCTCGTTTGTGTTGTGTTGTTTGGTCTGGCGGCTTTTGTTACGAGTACTGCCGTTGCCGAGGAGGCCGGCTTTAAGCCCATCTTCGATGGCAAGACACTTAACGGCTGGAAGGCGGCTGAGATGGGCCATTGGTCGGTGGTTGACGGGGCGATTGTGGGGCAGACGACGGCGGAAAAGCCCGCCAAGGGCAACCAGTTCCTCGTGTGGCAATTGGGTGGATTGGATGATTTCGATCTGAAGCTCAAATACCGCATCGGCGGGACGAACAGCGCCAATTCCGGTATTCAGATTCGCAGCCAGGCCCACAAGGAAGGCCACGTCAGCGGGTATCAGGCGGACATCGACCGAGGCGGGACGTGGGTGGGGGCTCTCTACGACGAGCGAGGCCGGGGAATGCTCGCCGCGCGTGGGCAAAAAACCACCATCGCCGCCGACGGCAAGAAGAATACGACCACGTTCGCTGACGGCAGGGCGATGATGAGCATTGTGAATAAGGACGGTTGGAATGAGTACGAGGTGATCGCGAAGGGCAATCATATAACTTTGAAGCTCAACGGCAAAGTGACGGCAGAAGTGATTGACAACGACAAGAAGGACCGGGAGTTTGGCGGCATATTGGCGCTTCAGTTGCACGCCGGGCCGCCTATGAAAATTGAGTTCAAGGATGTTCAACTCAAGAGGTTGAAGATGGCTGACAGGAAGAAGATAGTCCTGGTCGCAGGCCCACGCAGCCACGGCTACGGCGCCCATGAGCACAACGCCGGCTGGCTGCTGCTGGCAAAACTGCTGAACGAAAATATGCCGGGAATCCATGCCGCAGTGTACCGCGACGGCTGGCCCAAGGACCCGACCGCCTTCGACAACGCCAACGCGGTCGCAATCTTCTGCGATGGTGGTGGTGGTCACGTTGCCATGCGGCACCTTGAGGAAACGGACAAACTTGCGAAAAAGGGGGTGGGCATAGCCTGTTTTCACTATGGGGTCGAGATACCAAAGGGCAAGCCGGGCAATTACCTGCTTGACTGGATAGGCGGGTATTTTGAGACCTACTGGTCAGTCAACCCACACTGGGAAGGTGAATTCAAGAAACTGCCGAAGCACCCAATCACCCGCGGCGTCAAGCCCTTCTCGATGAATGACGAGTGGTACTACCACATGCGCTTCGTCGAGAACATGCGGAACGTAACGCCCATCCTAAGCGCCGTCCCGCCCGATAGCACACGCAAAAGAGGCGATAGCGCCCACGGTGGCAATCCGCACGTTCGTGCGCGAATGGGTATGCCGGAGCACGTGGCGTGGGCGTACGAGCGGCCGGACGGCGGACGCGGCTTCGGCTTTACCGGCGGGCACTGGCACTGGAGCTGGGCCAGCAATGACTTTCGCAAACTCGTACTCAACTCGCTGGTGTGGATTACCGGTGTCGAGGTGCCGCCCAACGGCGTGCCGTCGAAAACCCCGTCCATTGAGGAGCTGGAAGCGAACCAGGACTATCCAAAGCCGAACAATTGGAGGCGAGAAAGGATTCAACAGATGATCGAGCAGTGGAACCGCTAATCCGCATCTGTTGACTAAGACGGCGGCAAGGTTTGTGTGTCGAGCTATATAACGGGACCACATTTTGCAATAGATGGCAAAAGGGGAATCCCTATACCTCCGGATAGACCCACGGCTTTCGGTACTCGCGACGGAGCAATCTGTTGGCCTCAGGGTCGCCGATGATTATTTCCTTCTCGCCGTCCCATTTAATACTGCGGCCAATCTTGAGCGAGAGCATGCCCAGCAAGCTCATATTTGTCGAGCGGTGGCCAATCTCGATATCACACACCGGGCGTTTTCGTGTCTTGATACAGTTTAGAAAATCGGCCCACAGTTCGGGAATATTCTGGCTATCCGGTTGGTGCAATTTGGGCTCCTCGTGGATAACCTGTTGCCCGCGGCCGGTCGGATAGAAGGTCCAGCCGTTTAGCCAGCCCATGTGAAAGGTGCCCTCGGTACCATAGAAGTAGCAGCCGACGTTTTCACCTTTCTCCGCATTATTTGCGGCGAACTGGCGATGCTCCCAGACCGCCGTGAAGGTTTCAAATTCAAAACTGGCGACCTGGTGGTCGGGGGCATCCGTTGTCTGGGCGGCAGCAGTATTGACCGGAGGGCCTTTGATGGCACGGCCGCCGGTGGAAAATATCCGCCTGGGATATTTTTCCTCGGTCCACCAGAGGATTTGGTCCACCCAGTGTATGCCCCAATCGCCCAATGTGCCGTTTCCGTAATCGAGGAATTGGCGGAAGCCCTTGGGGTGTATCTTCGTGTTGAACGGACGTAACGGTGCAGGCCCGCACCACATCCGCCAATCGAGACCCTTGCGAGGTTTTTCATTGGGCCTTGGTTTTTCCTGACCGCCTCCGTAATGAACAAATGCCCGAACCATACCGATTTTGCCGGCCTTGCCTTCCTTAAGAAATTTCATACCCGAAACGTTGTGCGGCGAGACTCGGCGGTGCGTGCCGACCTGCACCACCCGGCCGGCATTCCGGGCGGCCTTTACCATTGCACGGCCTTCGTAAATCGTGTGGCTGATGGGCTTTTCCACGTATACATCGGCCCCTGTTTTGACGGCCGCTATGGTAATCAGCGGATGCCAGTGGTCAGGCGTAGCCACGATGGCAATCTCCAGCTTTTCCCTGTCCAGAAGCTCTCGATAGTCCTTATACTTTCTGGGTTTGTCACCGCTGAGCTGTTCTATTTCCTTGACGGCAGGGTCCAGTTGGTTCTGGTCAACATCGCACATAGCGACCATCTTGCACTGGCCTGACTGCAGCGCAGCCCGGGCGATGTTCATACCCCACCACCCGCTGCCGATAAGGGCGGTGCGATACTTGCTGACCCTGTCGGCCCTGAGTATGTTAGGAGTAGCGAAGGCCAGACCAGAGGCTGCGGAGCGTTTAAGAAAAGTACGACGGTTCATAGGCATAATGACATCTCCTTTCTTGTATTGAAAAAAGATCCGTTCTCCGCAGCATCGCTGCTGCGAAGGATGAATTAGAAAAAACCCGGTTCCTCTTAATGCGGGCAGACTTATCCATCACCAAAACGACTGAGCCGAAGCTCTTTTGGTGCTGGGCTGCCGGCTTTTAGCGTTCAGTTTAACAACGCAGCCCCGTAAGTCAAGTGAAAAATCAGAATGTACAAAAGCACAAAACTTTTCAGTAAATCGCAACAATATTTGTTGACAGCCGCATTGCTAAAGGTACAATTATGAGGTTGGAAATGATTTAAACTAAAATCGGTTTTGTGGCTTATGGCTATGAGCGTGAAAAAGGGTTGGGTTTCGGCAGCAATAATACTGATTATTTGCACGTGCGGCTGGTCCAAAACAGAGGTCTTGCAGGCTGAAAAAGTCGGCCACCAGGAAAAGTCGGTCAAAGTTTCCGAGCGAAAACATCCGTATTTTCGCAGGCATCGGGAACCTTCGCATCCTGCTTCGGTTTCTCAGAAAGACCAGAGTCGCAAAGTTGCGAGCATCAGCCGACGTAATACGAGCTTCGACACTCAACCGAAACAAACTGTTGACCTTTCCGCTCTTACATTTGATATGCCTTTTAGCGAGGCAATTGACATTCTGCGTAATTCAACCGACCCACCCCTAAAAATAGCTGTGCTGTGGAGAGATTTGAGTGAAAACGCGGACGTCGAGAAAGATACGCCAATCTATATTGATGGTGTTTCCGGGATTCCGCTGCGCAAGGGCTTGGAGCTTTTGTTGAGGGCGGTCTCAAGCGGCCCGGCTGAATTGGACTATGTGGTTGAAGGCGGAATAATTATCGTTGGAACGAAAGATTCCCTGCCTGCCAAAATGGTAGTCCGAATTTATGACATTAGCTACTTGGCAGCAAGGCCCGCTACTTTTGGCTTTAACTTTGGAACTGGCTTCGTCAGAGGTTGGCCGGTGAGAGCAAACTGGGGCGGAATAGGTCCAGGAGCTGTAGGAGGTACCAGAGGGAGGAGAACTTATGGCCGCAGAGTTAGAAGAGGGACAAGGGGAGGAACCGTAACCATACGGGGCCAGAGTAGAAGAGTCAGAGAGCAAAATGAAATGCCTCAGCTTATAAAGTATACCATTAGACCGGACAGTTGGCGCTGATTCGGCAGAAGAAGACATTGTTTTCAGGCCCTGGGGGGATTTCCAAAAACAACAACTCCCTCGCACTAATCTACGACCGAGTCAGCGAACCAAAAGCGTCCTGGCCAACTCCGGCTATTTGTCCTTGCAGTCTGAAGTTATATATGTTAAAATAACTAAAGCTCATTCATACGATTTTATTTTTTTAAGGCCCACAAGTTACAAGGACCCCGGGAAGATAAAAGATGCTCAGATGTATAAAAATCCCGTTGTTCACCCTCGTGTTAATCGTATCATTGGTCGGTTCTCCTATGGAGTCCTTACGGACTGTGTGGGCCGACTGTCCACCGGGTGATTTGAGCGGGGACTGCATAGTCAATTTGGAAGACCTGAAGCTTTTTGCCGGGCAGTGGCTTGAGCCGTACGACCTGGCTGACTTTACCGTGCTGGCTGCGGACTGGCGTGAGAACTGGCAGACGGGTTCACTGCAGGTTACAATCTTACCGGCGGAAGCTGTCACCGCTGGAGCAAAATGGCAGGTGGATGACGGCCCGTGGCGAGACAGTAACGATATAGAGAGTGGTCTGCCTGTTGGTTGGTACACGGTTGAGTTTAATGAGGTTGATGGCTGGATCAGGCCGGCTGATGAAATAGTCCAGATTGATTATGGTCAGACGACCCTTATCAGCAGAACTTATATCGAGCAGACAGGTGCCTCCCTGGTCATCAGCGAGTTCATGGCGAGTAACGACAGCACCCTTGCCACCACGGTTGATGGACAAGAGGTATATCCGGACTGGATTGAGGTTTATAATCCAACGGACACAGCCATCAGTCTGGATGGCTGGTACCTGACCGACAGTAATTCCAACCTGACCAAGTGGCAATTCCCTGACGGCCTCGTAATTGAGCCCGGTGAGTTCCTGATTGTCTTTGCCTCGAATAAGGACTATGAGAATTACCCGGGTAATTACCCGTATCTTGATGATGCTAATTACTATCACACCAACTTCAAGCTCGACAAAAATCCCCCCGGTGAGTACCTGGCGCTGGTGGCAGCCGACGGCAACACCATCGCCCACGAATACACGCCGGAATACCCCGAACAGTTGACTGACATCTCGTACGGCCTGACGCAGTACGCCACGGCGCTCGTGCCCACAGGCGCGACCGCTTCCTATTACGTACCCACCAGCGGCGACGCAGGCGTGAATTGGACCGCCCTGGATTTCGACGACTCGGGATGGGAAGCCGGGCCGACCGGCCTGGGCTTCGGCAATCCCTCCCCCGGGTTCGAAGTTACCTACTACAAGGCAAACATAGCCGTCAACAATCTGACCGATGCAGAGTCAGTCATTAGCGACCCATCTAAGCAAGCCAACGTAGTAACTGAGATGTCGCCAGTAATCAACTATAATAACACCAATACTCCTGGCCATTTCGGCAGTGACAATCCATTCCCCAGCACCACCATTGGCAGCGACGTGGAAGATTTCGTCATCGAGGCTACCTGCATAGTCCAGATCCCCGAGGCCGGCGACTGGACCTTCGGTGTCCACAGCGACGATGGTTTCAGCCTGGAACTGACCGGTCCTGGTTTGTTCTACATGGATTATCCCAACCTCCGCGGCCCCGGCGATTCGTTTGCAGTTTTCAACGTTACCACACCAGGGCCATACAATTTACGTCTTGTGTTCTTTGAGCGCGGTGGCGGCTCGGGTGTGGAACTTTTTGCTGCAAAGGGAAGTTTCTCTGTGTTTAACTCGACTGACTTTCATCTGGTCGGCGATACGGCCAGCGGCGGGCTCCAGGCAACCAGCTTCAGCAGCGAGGTCAGCACCGATGTGCAGGAGCAGATGCAAAACATCAATGCCTCGCTGTGGACACGCCTTGAATTTCACCTTGAAGAGGGAGAGCGCGATATCTTCGACACGCTGATGTTGCGGATGAAATACGAGGACGGGTTCGTAGCGTATCTCAACGGCCAGAAAGTCGCCGAGCGCAACGCGCCCGCTTCGTTGCAGTGGGACTCGACGGCCCTGGGTGACCGTCCGATGGAGGACGCTTTTGTCTTCGAGGCGATTAACCTTATGGCCTACCTGGACACACTGCAAACCGGCACAAACATGCTGGCGATTCACGGGCTAAACGACATCGCCGCCGACCCTAATTTGCTGATTCTGCCCGAGCTGGTCGCCGCCACCAACGTTAGTATCCCACAATACTTCACAACGGCGACGCCGGGCACGTTCAACGTTCCCGGTGCGCTTGGTCTTGTGGCCGACACGGAATTCAGCCACAATCGCGGCTTTTACGTTGAGGATTTCAACGTTACGATTACCTCGGATACGCCGGATGCCGCTATCCGTTACACCACGGACGGCACTACTCCTACTGAGATGCATGGTGACGATTATATCGGTCCTATTCCCATCAGCACGACCACATGTCTGCGGGCGATGGCTTGGAAGGTGGGTTGGCTGCACGCTAATGTGGATACCCAGACCTATATCTTCCTCGACAACGTGATCCAGCAGCCGAACAATCCAGCCGGCTTCCCCAGCTTGTGGGGTTCGACCACTGCCGATTACGAGATGGACCCGGATGTCATCGGCCAAGATGGCACCGACCTGTTCGGAGGCATATACGCTGCCAGCATCAAGGACGACCTGAAGTCAATTCCCACAATGTCGCTGGTAATGAAGTTGGACGACCTTTTCGGCTCGAGCGGCATCTACTCCAACCCAACACAGAGTGGGGTAGCGTGGGAACGGCCCGGGTCAATCGAGTTGTTCTATCCGGACGGCTCAGATGGGTTTCAGGTTAACTGCGGCGTCCGGATATATGGCGGTGCGTTTCGCGGCATGAATCTGACGAGAAAGAAGACGTTCCGCCTCCTGTTCAAGGGCATATACGGGCCGTCGAAGCTGCGGTATCCGCTGTTTGACGAAGATGCTGCCGACGAGTTCGACACCATCATCCTCCGGGGGGGAGCGAACGACGCCTGGAACAATTGGGGAGACGGAGATACGCAGTACATTGTCGATGAGTTCATGCGGCGCACCCAGTTGGCCCTGGGCCAGCCTTCAGCGCATGGCACGTTTGTACACCTGTACATCAACGGCCTGTATTGGGGGCTGTACAACCCCGTGGAGCGACCCGATTCGTCCTTTGCCGCCACCTATTTCGGCGGGGACAAGGAGGACTGGGACACGCTCAACTCCGGCAGCCCCTGCGGGGAGAGCAGCACAGCCACCTGGAATGCAATGCTTAACCTTGTCCGGCAGGGCCTGACTACCACCGAGGCCTACCAGCACCTGCAGGGCAACAACCCTGACGGCACGAACAACCCCGCCTATGACGACCTCCTCGACGTCGACAACCACATTGACTACATGTTCTCCAACTTCTGGGGAGGAACAGGGGATTGGCCGAGTCACAACTGGTACGTTGGTTGCCGCCGCCCCCCGAACGCCACCGGATTTAAGTTCTTCAACTGGGACTCGGAAGGCGCTATCATCATCTGGTCCGATCTCTACACAAACAGAACCGGTGTGAACAACGGCGCAGCGGAACCATACAATGCCCTGAGGCAGAACGCCGAATTCCGCTTGCTTTTTGCGGATCACGTGCAGCGACACTTGTTCAACAACGGGCCGGCGACCTCAGAGCCATCCTACGCACGCTACGAGGAACTTGCCGACCAGGTCGAGCGGGCTATCATTTGCGAGTCGGCACGCTGGGGAGACCAGGCACGCAGCACACCCTATACGCTGGCCGACTGGCAGGCCAAGTGCGACTACGTTCTGGGTACCTATATGCCCCAGCGCCCGGACATCGTCCTGGGGCAATTGCGCAATGCCGGCCTCTATCCCGACGTGAACGCACCGGTCTTTTATATCAACGACTCATATCAGCACGGCGGCCAGACTTCAACCGGTGACGAGCTGACCATGACTAATACCAACGGCTCAGGCACGATTTGGTACACCATCGACGGCAACGACCCGCGCCTGCCGGCGGGGGACTCGCCGCCGGGCACCATCCTTGTGGCCGAGGATGCCGCCAAGCGAGTGCTCGTTCCAACCGGTGACATCGGCGACACCTGGAGGACCACCCTTGATTTCAACGACTTGGGATGGAACGACGGCACTCCCATCATCCCCGGCAAAACCGGCGGCGTCGGATACGAAAGGAGCTCGGGCTATGGAAACTACATTACCTACAACGTCGAAGCAGGGATGTATGGCAACAATACCACCTGTTACATCCGCATCCCGTTCACCTTTAACGGCGATCCGAACGATTTCAACTTTATGACCTTGAAGATGCGGTACGATGATGGCTTTGTCGCCTACCTCAACGGCGTGAAAGTTAAAGCAGTGTATGAGCCCTCTCCGCTGCTGTGGAACTCCTGGACCGACAATAACGGCAGTCATGAGGCTGGCAGCAGTTTCGATGACTTCGACATCTCTGACCCTAACTACATCGGCGCCTTGCGGCAGGGTGACAACTTGCTGGCCATCCACGGCCTGAATGTCTCGACCACCAGTACCGACTTCCTCATCTCCGTCGAGCTGGTTGCCGGTGAAGGCAGCCCCGCCGGCGTCTCGTCCAGCGCGATAGAATATATCCCACCCACACCGATCACGTTAATCGAGAGCACTCATATCATAGCCCGCGTTCTGGATGGAATCACGTGGAGCGCACTAAACGAGGCGACGTTTGCCGTTGGGCCGGTCGCTGATAACCTGCGTATCACCGAGATGATGTACCATCCGCAGGACACGAACGACCCAAACAACGACCCAAACGCGGAGTTCATTGAGCTGAAAAACATCGGGACGGGAGCTATAAACCTTGCCCTGGTGCGATTCACTAATGGCATCGATTTTACTTTCCCGAGTCTGCAGCTTGGACCCGGCGACTATGTCTTAGTTGTGAAGGACCAGGCAGTATTTGCCTCGCGATACACGGGTGTACCGGCGGGGGTAGATATTCTCGGCCCATACGAAGGCCGGCTGGCAAATGCTGGGGAGCGAATCAGGCTGGAAGATGCAATCGGCCAGACGATTCATGATTTTGAATATAGCGACGGCTGGCGTCCGATTACCGACGGCGATGGTTTCTCTCTGACTATAATAGAGCCCAATGACAGCGCCCCGTGTAGACCGGATGAAGGTCTGGTAGCGCACTGGAAGTTCGACGACGGCACCGGCAGCACCTTCGCACTGGACAGCGTCGGCACCAACGACGGCAACCTGATTGACGACCCAACCTGGACAACCGGTCAAATTGGCGGCGCATTAAGCTTTGATGGTAATGGGGATTATGTCTCTCTTTCTGCCATCGCTGCTTTAGCAGGGGACAGTTTAACTGTGGAAGCATGGATACGTGTGAACGATTTTGGAGCGATATGGAATCCTATACTGGTGCAGCATAATTCGAGTAGCGATGGTTACTATCTCTATGTTTATGGTGATAAATCTGCATTTTATATTGTTGGAGGCGGTAGTTTTGCTCAAGCGATTTCACCCGATGCAATTAACGTAGACCAATGGTATCATGTTGCTGGGACAAATGATGGTTCCAGCTTGAAGATATACGTTAACGGCCGCCTAAAAAGCGGCGAGTCCTCAGTTGGTTTGACAGGGGTTAATCATAGTGCTTATATTGGTTACGATGATAATACTTCCTATTACAACGGCCTCATCGACGACGTTCGCATCTATAATCGGCCATTGAGGGAAGATGAATTTCAGGATATAGCCGATCCGACGGGACGCTGGAGTCGGAAGGACTCGTGGCGTGCAAGTGATTACGTTGGTGGCTCGCCGGGCGACGACGATCCCGGCGTTCTTCCCAACCCCGGCTCCATCGTGATTAACGAAGTGATGGCACATTCCCACCTTGCTGCGGACTGGATTGAATTGTATAACACCACCAACACCACCATCAATATCGGCGGCTGGTTCCTCAGTGACAACGATGCCAACCTGATGAAATACAGAATTCCCGATGGGACAACGATTGCCGGGAACGGTCCGGACAAATACTTAGTTTTCTCTGAAG
>Ga0114930_10000973_pt1 | contig 28712 bp, 28 predicted proteins | sample AnhtaG_FD_87300 | JGI IMG/M metagenome (GOLD analysis project Ga0114930, IMG submission 87300) | Deep subsurface microbial communities from Anholt, Denmark to uncover new lineages of life (NeLLi) - Anholt_01485 metaG | ecosystem: Environmental > Aquatic > Marine > Oceanic > Sediment | place... | reverse complement strand
TCGGTGCGCCGCTGCAGGTCTCCCGGCCCCACGCCGCGCGCGCGCAACCCGTAGGCCACGTTCTCGAACACGCTCAAGTGCGGGAACAGGGCGTAGCTCTGGAACACCATGCCGATGTTGCGCCGGCGCGGCGGAAGCTCGGTCACGTCGCGGGCGCCCACCAGCACACGCCCGGTGCTGGGCGCCAGGTATCCGGCGGCGATGTTCAACAGCGTGGTCTTGCCGGACCCGCTGGGCCCAAGCAGCGTCAGGAACTCGCCCGCGCGGACCTCGAGGTCGGTCGGCAGCAGCGCCCGCACCGCGCCGAACGAGCGCGACACGCCTGCGAACGCGACCGATTGGCCGCGCGCGCTCATCGGCCGGCCCCCGCCGCCTGCGCCCGCGCCGCCGCCAGGCGGAACAGGACGAACAGGACGACCGTCAGCGCCACCAGCAGCGTTGAGGCGACCGACAGAACGGGCGTGAATTCCAGCCGCACCACCTCCCACATTTTTACCGGCAGCGTCTTGGCCTGCACGCCGGCGATGAAGATCGACAGCACCACCTCGTCGAACGAAGTGATGATCGAGAACACGGCCCCGCCGAACAGACCGGGCAGAATGGTCGGCAGCGTGACGGTGGCGAATACCCGAGGGGGCGAAGCGCCCAACCCCTCGGCCGCCCGAATCCAACTGGGATCGAGCGCGCGAAGGCTCACCCCCACGTTGAGCACGACGAACGGCATGCACATCAGCACATGGGCCATCGCCAAGCCGGCGACGGTGCCGGTCATGCCCCAATAGCGCCCGACGTAGTAAAGCGCCACCGCAGTGACGATGACCGGCACGATCATCGGCGCCAGGATCAATCCGGTCAGCATCGCGCGCAGCCGGCCGCCGGTCCGCGCCAGGCCCAGGGCCGCGGCGGTGCCGAAGACGGCCGAGACGGCCGTTGCGATCGCCGCGACCTCGAAGCTGGTCAACAGCGTCGTCAGCCATTCCGGGTCGGCGAAGAACCGCGCGTACCACCGCGTCGACCAGGCCTCGGGCGGCAGGCGGATGAACGAGCCGTGGTTGAGCGACGCCGGCACCACCGCGAAGATCGGCAGCAGCAGGAACCCCAGCACCAACGAGCCGACCCCGTGCACCGCCAGCCGAAAACCCAAACCGCGCGCCGGCATCAGCGCACCTCCAGGGCCGTGTCGAGCCGGACGAACCGGGCCGCCGCCGCCAGCAGCACCAGAATGGCCGCGAGCAGCAAGAACGAGGCCGCGCCGGCCAGCGGCCAGGCCAGCCGCTCGTTCACCAGGTTTTCGATCAGCATCGCGACCGTCATGTTGTTCGCGCCGCCCAAGAGGGCGGGCGTGATGAAGAAGCCCAGCGACAGCAGGAACACGAACACCGCGCCGGCGCCCACGCCCGGCATGGTCAGGGGCAGGTAGACGCGGCCGAACGTCAGCCACGGCGGCGCGCCGAGCCCGTCGCTGGCCAGCAGCAGCCGCGAATCCACGCGCAGCATGTTGGCGTACACCGGCAGGACCGCGTAAGGCAGCAGCACGTGGATCATTCCGATCAGCACGCCGGTATGGCTGAACAGGAACTCGACCGGCCGGTCGAAGATACCCGTAGCCGCCAAGCCGCGGTTCACGGGACCGTTCTTCTCCAGCAGCAGAATCCACGAAAAGGTGCGAATGAGGACGCTGATCCAAAGCGGGAACAACACGCCATAAAGCGCGAAGGTCAGCGCCCAGCCCTTGAGCAGCGTCAGCATGTAGGCGGTGGGATAGGCCACGATGACCGAGACGACGGTCACCGCCGCCGCCAGCACCAGCGTGTTCCAGAACACCCGCGTGTAGAGCCAGCCGCCCAGGATCTCGGCATAGGTCGAAAAGGGTCCGGCCGGCGCCGCGAAGCTGAGTTTGAGCAGCACGCCGAGCGGCAGCACGAACGCCACGGCGAGGAACAGCGTCGCCGGCGCCAGCAGCGTGACGGTGACCAGCCGACGGCGGGCGGCGGCGGTCAGCATGGTCGTCCCGCCATCATCCCGGCCGCTTGAAGCGGGCGTCGCGCCATTCGATCGCGGCCTTGAGCCCCTTCTCCCTGCGGATGCGGTTGAATTCGTCCCGTTCCGGCCCGCCGCCGGCCTCGATCAGCGTGTCGATGTCGAGCGCCGCCAGCAGGGCCTGGCGCATGTTCGCCATCTCGTAGGATCGGTTGATCGCGCGCTTGGTCAGCTCCACCGACCGCGGCGCGGCGGCGGCCATGTCGCGCGCGATCTCCATCGCCTTGGCGAGCTCCTGCCCCGCCGGCACCACGTGGTTGACGATGCCGAGCTGCAGCGCGCGCGCAGCGTCCACCTTGTCGTTGCCGGTCAGCAGCAGCTCCTTCGCGGCCTTCGGTCCCGCGATCCACGGCAACAGCAGGGCTACCATGCCCGAGCCGAACCGCACCTCGGGCTCGCCGAAGCGCGTGCCCTCGGCCGCCACCGTCACGTCGCAGCTCAGCGCCATCTCGAACGCGCCGGCCAGGCAGAACCCGTGCACCGCCGCGATGGTCGGCTTGGGGCAGTCCCAGAATTGCATGAGGAACTTGAAGTCGTACTCCAGCACCTCGCGCCACTGCTCGATGCCCGTTATGTTTCGCGCTGCCGATTCCTTGAGGTCGAAGCCGGCCGAGAACGCGCGCCCCGAGCCGTGCAAAACGATCGCCCGCACATCCGCTGCCGCGGCAAAGCCTTGCACGGCTTCCGTCACCTGTTCCATCAAGGCCATGTTGAGAGCGTTCAGCACCTCGGGCCGGTCGAGGGTAACGACCCCAACCCCGCTCTCCGTGCGCGTCTTGATGCAGCGATCCGCCACGCCTCACCCCAACATGTCCCGCAGCCGGTAATAGTTGGCGACCGCGGCCAGCACCGGCCGCCGGAACTCGAAAAACGGAATCTGGCGCAGGGGCGTGACCGGCAGCGGCACATCGGCGTCCGATGCGCCGCGCGCCAGGTCCGCGAGCACCTTCCCCATGCCGGTGGCCAAGCCCACGCCGCGGCCGTTGCAGCCGAGCGCCGCGAACACCCCAGGCGCCAGGCGGTGCAAACGCGGCAGGGAATCCGTGGTCATCGCCACCTTGCCGCCCCACCGGAATTGCCACGGCACTTCGCGGAGGAACGGGAAGAACCGGCGGGCGGCGCGTTCGATGTAGCGGAACAGCAGCGGCGGGTTGGTCTCCCCGAACGAGCCCCGGCCGCCGATGATGAACCGCCCCTGGGGATCGAGCCGGTAATAGAAGATGATCCGTTGCGTGTCCGACGCCACTTCGCCGTGCGGCAGGATCGACGCCCGCAGCCGCGGCTCGAGCGGCGCGGTGGCGCTTTGGATGCTGTGGGCGGGGATGAAGCTGCGGCGAAGGCCGGGCCATAGGCCGTCGGTGTAGGCGTTGGTGGCGATGAGCACGGTGTCGGCCGCGACGGTTCCCCGGTCGCCGATCACACGCCATCCCTGCCCCGCCCGTTCCAGCCCAAGGGCCGGCGAATGCACGTGGAGCCGCGCGCCTTCGCGCGCCGCCGCGACCGCCAATCCGCGCGCGTAGCTCAAGGGCTGCAAGCTGCCCGCGCGCCGGTCGATCCACGCCCCGAAATACCGGCCGGTCCCGAGGATGGTCGCGGTGGCGGCCCGGTCGAGAAAATCCGCCTCGATGCCGCGGCGGCGCCACTGTTCCGCGCGCCGTTCGACCGTGCGGGCCATCGCCGGCGAGTGCGCAAGCTGCAGCCAGCCCGCGCGGCGCGGCGCGCAGTCGATGCGGTGGCGCTCGACCAGCCCGAACACCAGATCGACCAGCTTGCCTCCGAACGCGGCCATGCGCTCGCCGCTTTCGCCCAGCTTCGCGGCCAGTTCGTCCGGGTCGTATTTGAAGCCGGGGATGACTTGGCCGTTATTGCGCCCCGACGCGCCTGCCCCGATTTCCCCCGCCTCAAGCACCGTCGCATCGACGCCGCTTTCCGCGAGGTGCAACGCGGCCGAAAGGCCGGCGTAGCCACCGCCGATGATCGCCACGTCCGCCCGCCGCTCGCCGCTCAAGGGCCGGCATTCCGGCGCCGGGATGGCCGTGGCCGACCAAACCGTCGCTGCAGCGTCCGCGATCGCCGGCGCCACGGTCATCGCCGCAGGTCCTTCAATATTTCGCGCGCCGCGTTGTAGCCGGGCACGCCCATCACCCCGCCGCCGGGGTGGGCGGAAGAGCCGCACTGGTACAGTCCTTTCACCGGGCTGCGGTAGTCGGCGTAGCCCGGCACCGGCCGCATGAAGAAAAGCTGATCCAAGGTCAGTTCGCCGTGGAAGATATGCCCGTTCGGCAGACCGATCATCGCCTCGAGGTCGGGCGGCGCGAGCACTTGCTTGTGGACGATCGAGTCCTTGAAGTTTGGCGCGTATTCGCCGAGGGTCCGCACCACGGAATCGAACAGCCGGTCGCGCTCGCCGTCCCAGGTGCCCTCGCCGAGGTGATAGGGCGCGTGGCCGCCGAACAGATTGACGATGTGCTTGCCTTTCGGCGCAAGGCCGGGATCGACGATGGTCGGCACGACCGGCGTAACGAACGGGTGGCTGGACGAGCGGCCGTATTTCGCCTCGTCGTAGGCGCGCTCCAGGTAGTCGACGCTCGGGCCGATATGCACGTAGGTGGGATAATCGACGCCGATCTTGGCCTTGTCGAACGCGGTGTAGCGCGGCGGCTCCTCGACGGCGAGGTTGATCTTGAACGCCGAGCTCACGGTCCGGTATGCCTTCACTTCGGCGAGGAACTCCGGCGGCAGGTGCTCGCCGTCAACCATGCCGAGGAAGGTCGCCTTCGCGTTGGCGTTCGACGCGACGATTTTGGCGCGGATTTGCTCGCCCGACTTCAGCCGGACGCCCGCGGCCCGGCCTCCTTCCACCAGGATGCGGTCTATTTCGGCCCCGGTCCGCGTGACCACGCCCTTTTCGCGCGCCGACGCCGCGATCGCCTGGCTGATCGCGCCCATGCCGCCGCGGATGAAGCCCCAGCCACCCGCGCCTTCGTGCTCACCCATGACGTGGTGCAACAGCACATAGGCGGTGCCCGGCGACTTCGGCCCCAGGAAGGTGCCGATCGAACTGTAATAGGCCAGCACCGCCTTGATTTCGGGCGACTCGAACCACCGGTCCAGGTAGTCGCTGACGCTCTGCGTCATCAGGTCGACGAAGCGGAACAGCCGTCCGCCGATCTTGCGGAACCGCCACAAGAGCCCGGCCGTTTCACGCAAGTCCCTCCATTTGCGCGACGCGGGGTTGGGCGGCGTCTCCCACAACAGGGCGCGCACCACCTTGGCCGCGTCCTGCAAATGCGCGTCGAACAGCGGATAGGCCTCGGCGTCGTGTTTCGAATATTTGGCGATTTCGCCGCAAGTCTTCCTGACATCGTCCCAGAAGACCAAATACCGGCCATCGGGGAACGGCACGAACAGGTTGTTCGCCGGCAGCACTTCGAAGCCGTGCCGCGCCAATTCCAAGTCCCTGATGATGCGCGGCTGCAGCAGGCTCATCACGTAGGAACAGACCGAGACGCGATAACCGGGCCAGACCTCCTCGGTTACGGCCGCGCCGCCCAGGATGTGGCGCCGTTCCAGCACGCAGACCTTGAGGCCGGCGCGCGCAAGGTAGGCCGAGCAGACCAAGCCGTTATGCCCGCCGCCGACCACGATCGCGTCGTAGCCCTCGCCCATCCCGATTCCCCCGCGCCGGCACGTTCTACGCCCGCTGCCGACGCCCGCTTACTCTACGCCAAAATCTTGAGTGAAAAAAGACCAATCAATCTTCACTTTCGTGAAAACCGGAAATCAGTAGGTCGGCGGCGTGATCACCCACACCACGACCGTATCGACCGGTCCCGGGTTGCGATAGCTATGCGGTTCGGTGCTCTTGAACGTGAAGGCGTCGCCCGGCTTCAGCATGAAATGCCGCTTGCCTACCCACAGCTCGAGCGCGCCGGAGAGAATGAACCCCGCCTCTTCGCCTTTGTGGGTATAGGGCTCGTCCCCGCTCGACGCCCCGGGAGCAAGGGTGCACAACAACATTTCCAGCTGGCCCGCCAATGACGGTGACAGCAGCTCGTCGGTGATACCGAGGCCGCTTAGGCTCATGCGGCGGCGCCGGTTCCCCCGCACGACGATGCCCTGCTCGCTCGCGGGCACGGGCTCCATCTCTTGAAACAGGCCCGCGATCTGCACACCCATCGCGTCGCTGACTTGCTTCAGCGCCTTGATCGACAGGTTGGACACACCGCGCTCGACCTGGCTGAGGTAGCCGATCGACAGGCCCGTCTTGGCCGCCAACTCGCTCAGCGTCAGGCCCTTGGCCTTGCGCATGTGGCGGATCTCGTCGCCGAGCGAATAGGCGTGCGCGCCGGTCCCGCCGCCGGGCGCAGGCCGCCCGCGCCCGTTCCGCAGCGGCGGGCGATCTCCCAGACCCGCGGCGCGCTCGGGAGCGCGCCGGCGCCCCTGCGATGCTTCTTTCATGTTCGTGAAAAATCCTCTATCATTTTTCACCGAGGCGGGCAAGAACGCAACGCGCCGCGACGGGCCGGCGCGGCACCAGGGGGGCACGATGGCGCGCAGGCATACGCCCTACTACCACAAGTTCGTCGCACTCGGCGCCGAGTTGGTGGATCGCATCGGCTTCGACGCGGCCTTCAAGTTCACGTCGGTCGAGGCCGAGCACTTGGCCACGCGCGAACGTGCGGGCCTATACGACGTGTACTACCAGGTGCTGGTCGACATCAAAGGGCGCGACGCGGAAGCGCTGTTGCAGCGCACGCTGGTGAACGACGTGGCGAAGCTGCCGGTCGGCAGGACGGTCTATTCCTCGGTGTGCAACGAGCGCGGCGGCATGGTGGACGATCTTACCTGCTTGAAGCTGGACCGCGATCATTTCTGGCTGTGCCCCACGCCCTCGCGCGTCGATATCGTGGCTCAGTGGATGGCGCGCCACGCCAAGGGCATGGATGCCCATGTCACCAACCTGGGAGCCGGGCGCGCCTTCCTGTCGATCCAAGGACCGCAGGCGCGCGACATCCTCGCCCGCCTGACCGAGGCCGACCTGGACACGGCGAGGCTGCCCTATTACGCCTGGACCCGCGCCACGGTGGCCGAGGTGCCCGACGCGGTGATCAGCCGCACCGGATACTCGGGCGAGCTGGGCTACGAGCTTTTCTACCCCGGCGAATATGCCGAGCACATGTGGGATTCGGTGCTGGCCGCCGGCAAGCCGTCGGGCCTGATTCCTTGCGGCTTAGGCGCGCTGCGCAGCGTGCGGATCGAGAAGAAATACCCGCTCTACGGCCTCGATTTGGATGAGACGACTTCGCCGCTGGAGGCGGGGTTGGGCTGGACCGTGCGCTTCGACAAACCGGACTTCGTCGGCCGGGCGGCGCTGCTGCAACAACGCGACCGGGGCGTAAAACGCACCCTTGCGCTTGTCGAGTTCCCCGACCTCGATTTCGTGCCTGCAGCCGGCGACGCGATCCTGGCGGACGGCCGTCCTGTCGGGAAGATCACGTCGGCCGACCGCGGCTATGCCTTGCGCAAGAGTCTGGCGCTAGGATACCTGGAGCCGGGGGCAGCCAAGGACGGACAACCGGTCACGGTCAAGCGGAGCCAAGACGGCGCCGCCAAACAGGGAACCGTGCGAACCGCCGCACCCTACGACCCGGAGCGTCGCCGCGCCCGCGCATAGCGGACGCGTGATAGGCTTGGCCACGGAAATTCCGACGCCCGAACGGGGCCCGTAAGCGCCGCATGACCGCACTGTTTCTGGCGCCGACTACGCTTCCCGAGGCGCCGCCGCTCGCGTTCATCGAAGCCGCCGCCGCGGCGGGGTTCGACGGCGTCGGGCTGCGCCTGAACGCCTCGCCTGGCCTCCCGTTCCATCCAGTCGCCGGGGACCCGGCGCTCACGCGCGAGGTCAAGCGGCGCATCGCCGAACTTGACCTCAAGGTACTCGACATCCTGAGCTTCTACCTGCAACCCGACACCGAAACGGGCCGGTTCGCCGCTGCCCTGGAGCTTGGCGCCGAGCTCGGCGCCCGGCACGCGCTGGTCATCGGCGACGACCCGGATTGGGGCCGGATGCGCGACAACCTGGGCCGGTTCTGCGACCTCGCCGCGCCGTTCGGCATCGCCGCCAGCATCGAGTTCGTCCCGCGACGGGAACTGCGCAGCCTGCCGCAGGCGCTGCGCCTGATGCGGGAAGCCGGACGAAGCAACGCGGCCTTGTGCGTCGATCCGCTGCACGTCACGCGGTCGGGTGCCGCCGCCGCCGACCTCAGGAAACTCGACCCCCGCCTGGTTCCCTATGTCCAGCTCTGCGACGGCCTGCTCGAACCTGGCGAGCCGGACCCCGATGGGCTGGGCCGTGCCGCCCCGGAACGCCGCTGCATGCCGGGCGAAGGGATGCTGCCGCTCCGCGACATTCTCGCCGCCGTGCCCGCCGGCATCCCGATCAGCGTCGAGGTGCCGAAGGAGAACGATGCGATCGCGCCCGTGGACTGGGCTAAGCGCGCGGCCGCGAAGAGCCGCGCATTTCTGGCGACGGGCGGTCGCCCCTAAGGTTTCACCGCCGGCGACTTCGCCGCGTCCGCCACCAGCTTGGCCATCGCCTCGAGCGCCAACTCGTAGCCGTGCGCCCCGAAGCCGCAGATGATCCCGTTCGCCGCCTTCGACGCGAAGGAACGATGGCGGAACTCCTCGCGCCGGCGCGGGTTCGACAGGTGCAACTCGATCACCGGCAGCTCGCTCAGCAGCAGCGCGTCGAGGACGGCGACGGAGGTATGCGTGTAGGCGGCGGGATTGATGATGATCCCGGCCGCCGTGCCGCGCGCCTGCTGGACCCATATCACCAGCTCGCCTTCGCTGTTGGACTGGCGCAGATCGACCGCTACCCCCAGCGCTCTCGCCTTGGCCTCTAGCCGCTTGGCGATGCCGACCAGTGTGTCGCGGCCGTAGATGTGCGGCTCGCGCACCCCCAGCATGTTGAGGTTGGAGCCGTTCAGCACCAGGATGCGCGCGGCCATCGCGTCATTTCTTCTTCAGCAGCTCGTCGACGACGATCTGCCGCAGTTCCGCCGTCACCTCCGGCTTCACGCCGAACCACAGCTCGAAGCCGCGGACGGCCTGGTACAGAAGCATGTCGAGCCCGTCGGAATGCTTGAGGCCGCGCTTCTCCGCCTGCTCCAGCAGCTTGGTCTTCAGCGGCACATAGATGATCTCGCCAATCGCCGTGCCGTCGCGCACGCCCGAAAGATCGATCGGCAGGTCGGGATTGCCGGTCATGCCCATCGACGTGGCGTTGACCAGCAGCCCCGCTTCCTTGAGAAGCCGCGGCACCGCGTCCCAGCCCACGGGATGGACGCGCGCCCCGAAGCGCTCGCGGAACCATTGCGCGCGCTCGATCGTGCGGTTGACCACGTACACCGCCCCCGCGCCGCGCTCGAGGACGCCGAACACCAGCGCGCGCGCCGCGCCGCCAGCGCCCAGCACCACGGCGGTCTTCAGGTTCCGGTCCCAGCCTGGCGCCCCAACGTCGAGGCTGGACAGGAACCCTATCACGTCGGTGTTGGTGGAGCGCAGCGCGCCCTTGTCGAGCCACACGGTGTTGGCGGCGCCGATCGCCCTGGCGCGCTCGTCGGGCTCGCTGAGCTTCAGCGCCATCTCCTTGTGCGGCTGGGTGATGTTGCCGCCGACATAGCCGCGCTCGCCCAGCGATTTCAGGAATGCCGGAAAATTCTCCGGCTTCACCGCCTCGCGCCGGTAGTCCCCCTTGATGCCGTATTTCTTCAGCCAATAGCCGTGGATCAGCGGCGAGCGCGAATGCGCCACCGGCCAGCCCATCACGCAGGCCATGCGGATGTTTTCCTCGGTCACGGCGTCTCCTTCCCTATGGGCGCGGGGCGGTCAGGCTTGCCCCAGCAGCGCGTCGATGGCGACCGGCTTTCCCGTGGCCGCCGACTCGCTGATCGCCATCGTGGCGGCCAGCGTGCGCGCGCCGTCCTCGCCGCTCACGATCGGCTGCGCGGTGCCGCGGATCACGTGGGCGAAGTTGCGCATCTGCTCGACATAGGCGTCGGCCGGTTTCACCGGCACGCGCCGGCGCGTCAGCGGATCGCCCCAGCCCTGCCCCGGCTCGTGCCACCAGTGCTCCAGCGTAGGCACCGACAGCGAGCCGCGCGTGCCGGTCACCAGATAGCATTCGCGGCCCTCGTACGGATAGAAGGGGTTTTCCTGCGAGCTCCATTCCCAGTTCCATGGGCTGGAGACCGCATCGGAGACGGCCAGCGTGCCCAACGCGCCGCTGGTGAAGCGAATCGCGGCCACGGCGGTATCCTCGACGGGAAAATTGCGCGCGCCGTTGCCGGCGAACGCCTGGACGCTCTCGATCTCCCCGCACAGCATGCGCAGGCAGTCGATATCGTGGATCGCGTTGATCAGCACCGGGCCGCCGCCGAGCTGCCGCCGCCAGGTCACGTTGTAGTAGTTGTCGGGCTTGCGGCTGAGCCACATCGCGACGACGGCGGTGACGCGCCCAACGCCACCGCCCCGAATCAGCTCCGCCGCCGCACCCATGATCGGGTTGTGCCGCCGATGGTGGCCGGTCAGCACCGGCACGCCGGCGCGTTTCGCGGTCCCGACCAGCTCGACGGCGCCGGGCAGCGAATCGGCCAGCGGCTTCTCGACGAGGATCGGGATACTGCGCGCTACGCAGTCGAGACCGACCGAAACATGAAGCTGGTTCGGGGTCGCGACGATCGCGCCCTGCGGCCGCACGTTGTCCAGCATCAGTCGGTAATCGGCGAACCAGGGGACGCCTTTGTCCTTGGCCAGGGCCTCCGCCGCCGGCGAGGGGTCGGCGATCGCGGCGGCCTCGTATGCCGGATCGCCAAGCAGCACCTCGAGATGGCGCTTGCCGATCAAGCCGGCGCCGACGAGCGCGATGCGGGTATTGGTCATGGACGGCATTCCCCGGAGCCGGATCAGGCGGTGAAATACGACGCGGGCATGATCTTTGGATCGGACGGCACCAGCGGCGCGAACTCCATGCGTTCCAGCACGTCGTGGCGCAAGTCCACGCCCGGCGCCACTTCCGTCAGCGCCATGCCCTGCGGCGTCAAGCGGAACACCGCGCGCTCGGTGACGTAGAGTACCTGCTGCCCTCGCTTCATCGCCTCGATCCCCGAGAACGTGATCTGTTCGACCGCACGCACCAGTTTCCTCACCTCGCCGTGGCCAGCGATCCTGAGCCGCCCGTCGCCGGCCGCGACTTCGGCCCCTTTCGTGTCGAAAGTGCCGCAGAACACCACCTTGCGCGCGTTCTGCGCGATGTCGATGAACCCGCCCGGGCCCACGGGCAGGCCGCCGAGCTTCGAGACGTTGACGTGGCCGTTCTTGTCGGCCTCGCCGAAGCCGAGGAACGCGATGTCGAGCCCGCCGCCGGAGTAGAAGTCGAACTGCGACGGCGCATCGATCATCGCGGTCGGATTGCGCGCGAAGCCGAACAGCTGGCCGTCCAGCAACGTGCCGCCGTATGTGCCATGCTCGATCGTCTGGTAGTAGCGGTCAAGCTGCCCGCGCGCGGCGACCAGCTTGGCGACCGCGTCGGGTATGCCGAAGCCGTAGTTGATCACGGCGCCGTCGTGGAGTTCATCGGCGGCGCGGCGCGCGATCACCTGGCGCACGGTAAACGGTTGCGGCGGCCCGGGCGGTACGGGAAGGCGCCGCTCGCCCGACATGCTGGGGTCATGCACGATGTCGTAGGTCATGCGCTGGTCCGGGTCGACCACCACGGCGTCGACGATCGCGCCGGGCACGCGCACCGCACGGGCGGGCAGCGCGCCGACCTCCACCGCTTCGCGCACCTGGACGATAACCTTGCCGCCCGAGTTGTGCGCCGCCAGGGCCGCTGCGTAGATGTCGAGATTGGCGGGCTCCTGTTGCAGGCTGACGTTGCCGGTGGCGTCGGCCTGGGAGCCGCGGATCAGCGCCACGTTCACCGGAAACGGCCTATACCGCAGCAACTCGCGTCCGGCGACAGTCGCGACCTCGACCAGGTCCTCGGTTGTGCGCTTGTTGAGCTTGCCGCCCTCGATGCGCGGATCGACGAAGGTGCCGAGTCCGACGTGGGTGAACAGGCCTGGCCGGCCCGCGCCGATCTCGCGGAACAATTGCATGGTCACGCCGCCCGGCAGGACGTAGGCCTCGATCTTCTCGTCGCGGGCCAACGCCTGCATGCGCGGCGACCATACCCAATGCCCGCCGATCACGCGGCGCACCATGCCCTCATGCGCGAAGCAGTTCATGCCGCGCGTCTTGCGGTCGCCAATGCCCAGCGCGTGGATCACGAACAGGTCGCGCGGATGGCCGGTGGCGAGAAACCGTTTCTCCACGGCCGCGAACAGGCACGAGGCCTCGACCAGGCCGCCGCCGCCGCCGATCAGCGCGACGGTGTCGCCGTCGCGGATCATGGCGACGGCCTGCCCCACCGGCATGAGCTTGTTCGGGTGCACGGCGGACCTAGGCCGGCGGATCGACCAGCGCGACACCGCGCTTCAGCAGCCCGCGCGCCACCACGCCGCGATGGATTTCCGAGGTGCCGTCGTAGATGCGGAACACGCGCGCGTCGCGGTAGAGGCGCTCGACCGGCAGGTCCTTCGAGTAACCCATGCCGCCGAACACCTGGACCGCGCGGTCGGCGACCCGCCCCAGCGTCTCCGCGGCGTAAACCTTTACCATCGAGATGTGCTCGCGCGCGTCGAGCCTCCGGTCGACCATCCCGGCGGCGCGCAGTACCAAGAGCCGCGCGGCCTCGATCTCGATCGCGCTGTCGGCGAGCAGCTGCTGCACCATCTGGAACTCGCCGATGGAGCGGCCGAATTGGCGGCGGTCCTTGGCATATTCCGTCATCATGCCGAGCAGCCGCGCCGCCTTGCCGACGGCGCGGGCACCGATGTGCGCAAGACGAATGCGCCCGAGCGTCTCGAATGCGAGCTTCAGTCCCTGCCCCTGCGGGCCCAGCAGATGCTCGGAACCCAGGCGGACGTTGTCGAAAAACATCTCGACGTGGCTGGTGCCGGCCAGACCCATCATGGGCTGGTCGCGGCCGATCGCGAACCCCGGCATTCCCTTGTCCACCAGGAACAGCGAGATGCCCCTGGCGCCGGCGGCCGGATCGGTGACGGCCGACACGACGAAGAAATCCGAGAACAGCCCGTCGCTGATGAAGTGCTTTTGGCCGTTCAGCACCCAGCCCTTGCCGTCACGCACGGCGCGGGTCTTGATGCCGGCGGCGTCCGAGCCCGCGCCGGGTTCGGTGAAGCATACGGAGAAGGTGCGCTCGCCCTTGACCGATGGCAGGAGCCAACGCTTCTTCTGCTCTTCGGTGCCTTCCAGCAGCACCTCATAGACGTTGCCGAAGGCGCGGCGCACCAGGATGTCGGTGGTATGGCCGAACTGCTCCTCGACCAGACAGGTGTCGACCGCCGACAGGCCTGCCCCGCCGTATTCGGTCGGCACGTTCATGGCGTAGAGGCCGAGGGCCTTGGACTTCTCGAAGATCGCCCGCGCCTTGTCGGGGTCGAGCCGGCGCTTGGACTCGACCTCTTCCTCCAGCGGCATCAGCTCGGCGCGCACGAAGCGCCGGGCCGTTTCGACCAACAGCCGCTGCTCGTCGCTGAGCGATAGGTCCATCAATAGAGGCCCGGCGTCGCCCCGCCATCCACGGCGATCGCGGTGCCCTGGACGTGCCGCGCGCGCTCGGAGCACAGGAACACGGCGAGCTCGGCCACGTCCTCAGGTCTTCCCAGGCGCCGCAATCCGTCCTTGGCGATCGCCTTGGCGCGGAACGCCTCGGGCGTTTCGCCCACGGCCTTGGCGCGGTCGCGGAAAAGCTGCCCCACACGCTCGGTCTCGGTCATGCCCGGCAGGATGGCGTTGACGTTGACGCCGTCGCGCTTGCCGAGCATGGAAAGTCCCTTGGTGAAGTTCGACATGGCCGCGTTCACCGAGCCGCCGATCAGGAACTCCGGCTCAGGCGTGCGCGCGGCGCCGCCGATGATGTTGACCACGTGGCCCTGCGCCTTTTTCAGCATCGGCCAGAACAGCCGGCACAAACGGACGCAGCCGAAAAACTTCAGTGCAAAGCCGTCCTGCCACGTTTCTTCCGCCAGATCCAGGAACGCCCCGGCCCGGGTCGCGCCGGCGGAATTGACCAGGACGTCGCAGCGCGTGAACTGCCGCTCGACCGACCGGAACACCTGCTCGCAGCCCGCAGACGTACGTAGGTCTGCGGCGCAAACGGCGGGCCGCGCCGCGCCCGATGCGGCGACGGCAGCGGCCGTCTTCTCGAGGTTCGCCCCGCTCATGGCCGCCAGCACCGTCTGCGCACCTTCGCGCGCGAACGCCGCGGCGATGGCGCGGCCGATGCCCCGGCTGCCGCCCGAAACAACCACGATTTTTCCCGCGAATTCGCCAGCCATCGTCAAGCCTTCGTCCTGCCCAGGTATTTCGATTCCAGCCCCTTCACAAGGCCGATCAGGGCGTCGAGGGTGGGGGTCGCCACACCATGCCTGCGGCCCAGCCGCGCGACCGTGCCGTAGATATAGTCAACCTCCGTTGGCCGGCGATTGGCAAGATCGGCATTGAGCGACGACTTGCTGGTCCCGGTGCCGCCGCCGGCTGGGTCGACCAGCCTGAGCAGCACCTCGCGCGCCTCGCCGGTGTCCAGGTCGATACCCTCGGCGCGGGCCACGGCGGCCGCCTCGTCGACGGCGCGGAACACCACGACTTGCAGCTCCGGCACCGCGATGATGTCCATTGAGCGCAGATCGGTCACGCCGGAAATCGCGCTCAAGCCGACGTTGCCGAGCAGTTTCTTCCACTTGTCGCGCTTGATATCGGCGCTGGCATGCGTCGGCAGGCCGTGGCGCGTGAACGCCTCGGCGATGGCGGACGCGCGCGCGGAAATCCCGCCTTGCATCTCGCCGACATAGGTCGGCAGGTCGCCGAAATTGCGCACCACCCCCGGCGCCTCGACGCGGCCGGCCTGGGCGGTCAGTCCGCCGATCACGCGCTCCGGCCCCAGGACCTTCGCCAGCGCCTCTTCGTTGCCCAGGCCGTTCTGGAAGCTGATGGCCACGGTTTGGCGCTTGAACAGGTGCCTCACGCCGGCCGCCGCCTGCGGGTTGGCGAATGCCTTGCACTGGAACAGCACGATGTCGGCCGATTTGACGGCGGCGGGATCGGCGGTCGCCGGCAGCTTGATGCTACGGTCTCCGCCGTAGCCGACGATACGCAGTCCGCGCGCGTTGATCGCGTCGACATGCTCGCGCCAAACGTCGACCAGCGTGACCGGCAACCCCTTCTCGGCCAGCAGCCCGCCGAACAGGCCGCCCATGGCCCCGCCGCCGACGATTACCACTTCCGGGCGGCCGGACGCCATTACATCGCCTTCAGGAACGCGCGGACCTCGGCGTCGCCCATTTCCTTGCCGAGATAGGCTTCGATCACGCGATGGTCGTTCTTGATCGCCGCCGGCGGCCCTTCGGCGATCTTCTCGCCGTGTTCGAGCACGGTTACGGTTTCGCAGCTTTCCATCACCACCTTCAGGATATGCTCGATCACGATCACGGTGAGCCCGAAACGCTGCTTCAGCGCCAGCACGGTATGGAGCAGCTTGTCCACGTTCACGGGCGACAGGCCCGCGGCGGGTTCATCGAGCATCAACAGCTTCGGGCGCATGGCCATGGCGCGCCCCAGCGCCAGCAGCCGGCGCTGGCCGATCGAGAGCTCGCCAGCCGGCATTTCGGCGTAGTCCGCGAGGCCGATGAACTCGAGCAGGTCCAGCATCTCCTCGCGCAACCGGCGCTCTTCCGCCCACACCGAGGCCGCGCCGATACTCGCCGTCACGCTGCCGTAGCGGACATGCTGGTGGTGACCGATCAGCAGGTTCTCCAGCACCGACATCTGGGTGAAAATGCGCAAGAGCTGAAACGTGCGGGCGATGCCGCGCCGCGCGATCTCGTGCGGCGGGCAGGCGGTGATGTTCTCGCCCGAGAGCAAGATGCGGCCACCCGGCTCGGCCTGGTAAACGCCGGAGATCAGGTTGAACAGCGTGCTCTTGCCCGAGCCGTTGGGCCCGATGATGCCGCGGATCTCTCCTTCGCGCACGGCAAGGTCGATGTTCTGGACCGCTGCCAGCCCGCCGAAATGCTTGGTCAGCCGTTTGACTTCAAGAAGCATCGGCACTGGCCTTCGCCTTGGCCCGCCGCACGGCGACGAAGCGCCGGCGGTTCAGGTAATCGTCGATCACCCCGCCGATCCCGCGCGGCATGTAGAGCACCGTCAGAACGATGACGGAGCCGAAGATTGCCATCTGGTACTGGTAGTAGTCGCGCGTCAGGTCGTAGATCACCGTGACGATCACCGCGCCTATTACGCCACCCCAGATGTGGCCGAGCCCGCCCAGCACGACCATCAGCAGCAGCGTCACCATCTCGGTGATGGTGTAGCTGTTGGGATGCAGGAAGCCGGGGGCCATGTGCGCCTGAAGACTGCCGGCGCAGCCCGCATAAAGGGCGCTGATCACGAACGCCAGCAGCTTGTATTTGCGCACGTTGATGCCGCAAGCGGCGGCGGCCAGCGAATCCTCGCGCAGCGCCTTGAACGAGCGACCGATGTCCGACCTAAGGATGCAGAACGAGAAATAGATGCCGGCAAGGGCGAGCGGCATGATGATGTAGTAATAGGCGCGGTGGTCGACGATGGCGCGGCCGAACACCTCGGGCGGCGGAATGTCGCTGAAGCCGACGGCGGCGCCGATGTAGTCGGTCACGCCGATGGCGATGCGCACCGACTCCGCCAGTCCCAGCGTGGCAAGCGCCAAGTAGGCGCCTTCCAGCCGGAACGACGGCACGCCCACCAGCGCGCCGACCAGGCCGGTGGCGAGCGTGGCGGCCGGCAACGCCAGCCAGAACGGCACGCCGAACTTGGCGGCCAGCACGGCGGAGGTGTAGGCGCCGATTGCGGCCAGCGCGATGTGCCCGACCGTCACCTGGCCCGCGAAGCCCTTCACGACGTTGAGCCCCACCGCCAGGATCACATTGATCAAAATGAGGTTCAGGATGAAATGGTGGTAGGCGTTCGGCGTGGCCCAGGGCAGTGCCACGAGGGCGAGAAAGCCGACGGCCCAGGGAATATGGCGCCGTGAGAGGTGAACCGCCGGCAACGCGGGCCGCGGACGCGCGCTCCCTTGCGCCAATCCGTCCGCCTGCGTGCCCGAATCCTTCATCGCTTGGACATTTCGCTGCAACAAATCGTAGCGGCCCCGCCGGCCAAGCCGTTTGCCGGCCGGCCGGCGGAGCCGCGGAGGCCCAGGCGGCCGCTACTTCTTCAAGCCGAAATCCGGCTCGAAGCCGACGCGGGCCAGCACGCGCATCTGGTAGTCCTTCCCGCCCTTGGTGTACTCGACCAGGATGCCGGTGCGATTGCCGTCTCGGCACTGCGGGGTGGCGTCGGCACAGAAGTTGATCGGGCCGGAGGCCAAGCCCTTGTAGTCCTTGATGGTCGCAAGCGCATCGCGGATCGCCTTGCGGTCGTCGGCCAGCGACGCGTCGGTCAGCTTCAGCTTGGCCCGGCTCAGCGCCAGCTTCACGATCTGTGCGGTCTCATAGGCCTGCGAGAAATCGTGGTCCGGGCAGCGGACCTTGTACTTGTCCTGCACCATCTTCACGAACTTCTTCGCCACGTCGCGCTCGTCGGTGCACGAGAACGCGGCCGCGAAGATCAGCCCCTTGACCGCGTCGCCGGCGAGCTCCGGCACCGGCGCGTTCGAGGCGGCGGAGGCCGACACGCGGCGCACCTTCGCCGGGATGCCGACCTCGTAGGACTGCTGCGCGATGCGCGCGATCGCGTCGATCTGGCCGCCGATCGCCAGCACGTCGGGGTTTAGCGACTTGATTTTCAGCAGATGGGGCCGGAAATCCAGGTCGGTTTCCTGCATCTGCGCTTCGTACAACGGGTCCACGTTGTACGTGCTCTTCATGTAGCCCTTGTAGTCCTTGACGAACGAGATAGCGGCGCCGTCGTTGGTGAACAGGTAGGCGACCTTCTTGCCCGCGTTCTCGGCCAGGTACTTGGCGTGCACGGCGGCGTAGTAGCGCTCGGCGACCGAGGTGCGGAACACCCACGCGCTGCCTTTCTGGGTGATGGACGTGTTGGTGGAATGGGGAATGATCTGCGGCACCTGTTCCTTGGCGGTGATGTCGACCAGCGGCAGCGACACCGAGCTGCAGGTCGAGCCGATGATCAGGTGCACCTTGTTCTGGTGGACGAATCGGTTGGCGTTCGCCACGCCCTTGTCAGGCTTGCACTCGTCGTCGAGCAGGATCACTTCCAGCTTCTGGCCGTTGATCCCGCCGGTCGCGTTGACCGCATCCAGCTCGTCCTTGGTCATCTGGCCGTATTTGAAGCCGTTTTCGACCAGCATGCGCAGCGTGACGCCGATGCGGATGGTGCCTTGGGCCTGCGCCTGGCCGGCGAGTCCCAGGGTCAAAAGCACGGCCGAAGCGACCGCGAAGCCGGTGCGAGCTGATACCAGTCTCATGTTTTCCTCCCTCTAACCAATTTTCTCCGTTTTATAGGAGAAATTGTTGCCTGTCCACGCGGGACATGGTCGTATCCCAGGCTCCGTGATACCCGGCTGGACGAGCCCGGGCAAGTCGTCTGTAATCGCTCTGCCCTGGCCGCGCGGCTGGGGTCGAGGAGGCGGGATGCTTTCCATCCAAGCGGTTGAGGCCGGCTACGGCAGCGTGCAGATCCTGAACGGGGTTTCTCTGCAGGTCGCCAGAGGCCAGATGGTCGCCCTGCTCGGCGGCAACGGCACCGGCAAGTCGACGCTGCTCAAGGCGATTTCCGGGCTGATCAAGCCCTGGAAAGGGTCGATCACCTTCGACGGCGAGCGCATCGACGGCCTCCGGCCCGATTTGATCGTGCGCCGGGGCCTCGTCCAGGTGACCCAGGGCAAGGAAGCCTATCCCGCGCTCACGGTCGAGGAGAACCTGCGGCTTGGCGCTTTCGTGCGCCGGGACCGCGTGGCGGTCCGCCGGTCGCTCGAGAAGGTGTACGAGTATTTCCCCGTGCTGGCGCAGAAGCGCGGCCAGTTCTCGGCCACGCTTTCGGGCGGGCAGTTGCAGATGCTGTGCATCGGCCGCGGCATGATGTCGGAACCCAAGATGATGCTGCTGGACGAGCCGAGCGCAGCGCTGGCGCCCCAGGTCGTCCTGGAGATCTTCCGCACCATCGGGCGCATCTGCCGCGAGGGAATGACGCTTCTGCTGGTCGAGCAAAACGTGCGCATGGCCCTGCTGCTGGCGGAGTACGGCTACGTGATCCGCGACGGCGTGGTGCACATCGAAGGCCCGGCCGACAAGCTGATCGACGACGAGAACGTGCGACTGTCCTACCTGGGCGGGACCGTGGCCGGCCGCGACGGCGGCGCGGCGTTGCGGCACTGACGCGCCGCCATGCAGTACTTCCTCGACCTGCTCGTCGTCGGCCTGTCGATCGGCATGGTCTATGCCCTGGTCGCATTGGGCATTTCGTTCATCTATTCCGGTCTCGACATCGTGCATTTCGCGCACGGCGAGATCTACATGCTGGGCGCGTTCATGGGCGTGGTATTGCTCAAGTACACGGGCATGAGCTATCCGCTGCTGCTGGTCACCGCGATGGTCCTGACCGGCCTGATCGGCGTCGCGATCGAGCGGCTGTTCTACCGGCGGCTTACCCGCGCCGGCGGCGGCTACACCTTCGCCGGCATGGGCATGATCATCTGCGGCTTCGGCATGTCGATCGTGCTGCAGAACGTCGCCTACCTGATCTGGGGCGCCAAGCCCCTGCCCTTCCCGGTGTCGTTCGGCATGCCGCTGGAGCTCGGCGAGCTGGTGCTGCCCGCCTCGTATCTGTGGATCGTGGGCGTGGCGTTGGCGTTGATGGCGGCCCTGCACCTGTTCCTAAAGAAGACGCGGTTGGGCCTCGCGGTTTGCGCCGTGGCGCACAACAAGGAGATCGCCTACTTGATGGGCATCAACGTGCCGCTGATGATCTCGGTGCTGTTCGGCATCGGCTGCGCGTTGGCCGCCGCCGCCGGGGTGCTGGTCGGCCCGATAAACTACGTCCAGGTTCTCATGGGCCTCGGGATTCTGATCAAAGCCTTCGCCGCCGCCGTGGTCGGCGGGTTCGGCAGCCTGCCCGGCGCGGTGCTGGGGGGCCTGTTGGTCGGAATCACGGAAAGCCTCGGCGCCGGTTACCTTTCCGGCAACTACAAGGACATCTACGCTTTCGTCCTGCTGATCGCGGTGCTGATGGTGAAACCGTCGGGCATCCTGGGCGTCAGCGTAAAGCTGAAGGCCTGAGGGCCGTCAATCGAGCACCAGACCCAGCGTCGCAACGTCGTCGAACTTGGCGATGAAGGACTGCCCACGGCCGATCGGCGTCGGAACGGTGAGCGATCCGGTGGAAAGATAGTCCCCGGCGCTGAACGCCACGCCGCGCACCGCCAGATCGTTCAAGAGCTCGGTCGCGATGGCGAGCGGATCGCGCCGGAACTCGCCCTGGTAGGCCCGGATCGGACCGCCGCCGTCGATCCGCGCCTCGATTGGCATCCGGTCGAAGTCGATCCGGCGCCAATCCGGCACCGCAGGCCCGAACACGAACGCGCCGCCGCCGCCGTTATCGGCAATCACGTCGTGCGTGCACGGCGGGCGGCCGCCCGTTCCCGGCGCATAGCGGCTGCCGGCCAATTCGACTGCGGGGTGAAACGCCAGAACCGCGGCAGCGGCATCAATGGAAAGCGGCGGCCGCAAAGCGGGAAGCTCGCGCGTCAAGCGAAAGCCGAACTCGCATTCGACCTTGTAGCCGGCGAACCGCGAGCCGGGCAGACGCGCGCGACCGTCGAACACCCGCGAGGCGAACAGGCGACCGGGTATCGGCCCATCATGCCCTTCCAGCCGCTGCACGGCTTCGATCGCGGCGCCGACTTTCCATCCGACAACGCGCTCGCCCAGTAGCGCGGCAATCCGGTCCTGCACGGCATAGGCTTCGGCGCGGGAGGCCAACGCATCCGCAGCCGCAGGCAGCGGAATCGTCCCGCCGTCGCGCCAGGCTGCCGCGAGCGCCGCCGCCAAACGTTCGATTTTCCCCGCCATTGCCTGCCGCTCCCCTGTGGTCATACCGCGGTGTGGTAGCGTTCCTTCACGACGCGCACCACCTCGTCCGGGTCGCGCTTCCACCAGTTGCGCGCAGAGAATATCTCCACTTCGCGGTAACCGGCATAGCCAGCGGCCTCAACCATGCGGCGGATGCCGGGAATGTCGATCACCCCGTCGCCCATCATGCCGCGGTCGAAACGCAGATCCTGCGTATCCGCCAGCCAATCGCTAAGATGGAAGGCGCAGATGCGCTTTCCGGCTCGGGCGATGTCCGCTTCCAGCTCCGGGTCCCACCATACCGCGTAGGTATCGAGCGCGATGCCGACGACATCGTCCGCGGCGAGCGCGGCGCACCACTCGTTCGCGAGCTTGACCGTGCTGAGCACCGATCGCGTCGCGCAGATCATGGGGTGCAGCGGCTCGAGGGCAATCATCACGCCCGCCGCGCGCGCGTACGGCACCAACTCGGCCAGGCCGTCCAGCGCCCGCCCGCGCGCCGCCTTGATGTCCTTCTCGCTCGGATCTACGCCGCCGGCCACGAATACAACCGCCGGCGCCTTGATCGCGGCCGCGTCGTCGAACGCGCGCCGCACGTCGTCGCGCGCCTTGGCGGCAGCCGCCCTGTCGGGCGAGGTGATCAGCCCGGCAAAGCTCAATCCCGTCGCCGTGACTCCGTGCCCGTCCAGCAGCCGCGCCGCCTCCGCCGCGCCGATCTCCTTCAGCTTGTCGCGCCAGACGCTGATGGCGCCGAGCTTGGCGCGCGCCACGCCCTCGATCGCCTGCTTCAGCGTCCACTGCTGAAGCACGGTGGCCTGGTGGATGGACAGCAGCCTTTCATCGAGCATGGCGGTTTTCCCGGGGCCCGTGTTGGATCAATAGGTCGCGCGTCCGCCGGAAAGGTCGAACACGGCGCCGGTCGTGAAGCTGCATTCCGGGCTCGCAATCCACGCCACCATCTCCGCAAGCTCCTCGATCTGCAGGAACCGGCCCATTGGAATAAGGCCGCGGCAATAGTCGATGTGCTCTTGCGTCATTTCCTTGAACAGCTCGGTCTCGGTCATCACCGGCGCCACGGCGTTGACCAGCACGCCGCTGCCGACCAGGTCCTTGGCCATCGATTTGCACAACCCGATCACCCCGGCTTTCGAGGCGGAGTAGGCACAGATGTTCCCGTTGCCTTCTTTGCCTGCGATCGACGCCACCGTGACGATGCGGCCGTAGCCGCGCGCCCGCATGTGCGGCACAACGGTGCGGCTGCAATAGAACACGCCGGTCAGATTGACGGCCAAGACGCGATCCCACGCATCCAACGGATAGTCCCAATGCTTCACCACCGGGCCGTTGACGCCGGCGTTGTTCACCAGGATATGGATGTCGCCGAGCCGGCCTGCGGCCTCCGCGAACGCGCGTTCCACGCTGTCGATGCGCGTCACGTCGACTTCCTGCGCGAGCGCGGGCCGGAACGTCGCGTCGGCCAGCGGCTTCAGGTCGCGGTCCCATACCGCCACCTTGCAGCCGCCTGCGGCAAGCCGTTCGCCAATGCCCCGGCCGATGCCGCGCGCGCCGCCGGTCACAATGGCGGCCTGGCCCGCAATGCCCTTCTTCATCGGCGATGCCCCGACTATTTTTTCCGGCGCCCTTTTACAACACGCATTCCCCTATGCATAGTCCGCTGCATCCATCGCGCATGCGGCGCGCGGCTTTCGGGGAGGCGTTCATGAGCGATTTCCACGTCGCGGTCGGCGACCGTTCCGCGTTCAGCAAGACCGTCGGCGAAACCGACGTCTATCTGTTTGCCGGCATTACCGGCGACCTTTCGCCCAACCACGTCAACAAGTCTTACATGGAGCGGTCGAAATACAAGCGCCTGCAGGCGCACGGTGCGCTGCTGGTCGGCTTCATGTCCACGGCGTCCACGCTGGCGATCGCCAAATGCCGGGAAGACGCCGACGAAACGCCGGTGTCGCTGGGTTATGACCGGATACGGTTCCTGGCGCCCGTCTTTTTCGGGGATACGCTCACCGTGGAATACACCATCGCCGCCATCGACACTGCCCGGCGCCGGTCCAACGCCGACATCGCGGTCAAAAACCAGGATGGAACCCTGGTCGCGGTCGGCACCCATATTCTGAAATGGGTGAAAAACGGGTGACCGGCACTGTCCAATCACGCCAGGACTTCTAGCGCCGCGGCGGCTTGGCTGCGGCGGCGCGCCTGGGCCGCCATGCGCACCGGCGCGTTGGTCGCGCCGTACAGGTCGTAGCCCCCGCGGCGTTCGACGATTTCGAAGAAGAAGCGGTCCTCGAACGGTTCTGTATAGACCTGGAAATACTCTCCTTCGCCGACCCGGTCGTAGAGCATATCGTGCCGCCGAAGACGCTCCAAAAGCTCGGGCGCCAAGCCGAGCCGCGCCGCCAGGTCGTCGTAGTAGTTCGCCGGTATGCCCAGGATCGGCATGCCGGCCTGTTGCAGCTTCTGCACGCTCGCGAAAATGTCGCCGGTGCTGAGCGCGATATGGTGGATGCCGGGCCCCGCGAAGCTGGTGACCGAGCGCGCGGTTGCGGTATTGCGGCTTTCGGAAATATTCAACGGCAGCCGGAGCGCGCGGTTGCGGCTGGCGACGGCACGGCTGCGCACCAGGCCGTAGGGATCGGCGAGATCCAGCGCATCGGCCGGCTCCAGCCCCAGCACCGCGCGATAGAACAGCAGCCAGCCGTCCATCTGCCCGGCGGGAAGGGCCTGCGCCAGGTGATCGACGCGCTGGAGGCCGAAGCCGTCCACCGTCGCCGCATCGGGGTCGATCAGGAAGTCCGTCTCCAGCGGGCCGGGGCTGCCGGTCCGGTCGCCGAGAAAATAGATCAGCGCGCCGTCGAGCGCCCGGATCGCCGGAATGTGAAGCTCGTTCGGGCCCACGCGTCCTTCGTAACGCGTGCAGTTGAACGCCTCGGCGCGGCTAAGGGCCTGGAGCTCGTCCCGGGTCTTCAGGCCGATCGCGCAGATCGACGGTCCGTGCATCAGGAAGTAGGAATGAGCGAAGGAATCGGGCTCGGCATTGAGCACGAGGTTGACGTCGCCCTGGCGGAACAGCGCGACCTCCTTGCTCCGGTGCTGCCCGGCGCGGCGGAACCCCATGCGCCCGACATACTCGGCCAGGTCGGCCTCGGCCGCGCCGTTGACCGCGAACTCGATGAATGCCGACCCTTCGAACACCGGCACCGGCGGCGGGTCGAACAGGTCGACGCGCCGCGCCGGCCGTCCGGGTGTAGCCGGTGCCGCCTGCGCCGCCGGCGCCAGCTCCATGCGCAGCCGCACGTGTTCTTCCAAGAACAGCAACGAGCGCATTCCGTCCATCGCCGTGGGCCGCGCGGGCGAGGCGCGGAAATCGTCGTTGAACACCTCGAGCGAGATCGGCCCGGCATAGCCGGCCTTGAGGGCCGCCAGCAGGAACCCCGTCACATCGAGGTCGCCTTGGCCCGGAAAACAGCGGAAATGCCGGCTCCACGAAAGGACGTCCAAGCTCATGCGCGGCGCGTCGGCCAACTGGACGAAGAAGATGCGGTCGGGGGGGATTTTCTCGATCCCGGCGGGGTCGTCGCCGAGCGCAAGGGTGTGGAAACTGTCGAGGATCAAGCCTAAATGCGGATGCGCGGCCAGTTCGACGATGCGCCAAGCCTGGCCGTAGGTCTTGACCCGCGATCCCCAGGCCAGCGCCTCGTAGCCCACGCTTAAGCCCCGCCTGCCCGCCCGCTCGGCCAGCGCGTGCAATTGCGCGGCTGCCCGCGCCTCGTCGTCCGACGCCTGCGGCGAGACGTTGGAGCAGACCAGGACCATGGACGCCCCCAACTCCTGCATCAGGTCGAACTTGCGCTCGGCCCGGTCCAGGTTGCGCCCCAACTGTTCGTCCGGCACCCCCTCGAAGTCGCGAAAGGGCTGGTACAGCGCGATTTTCAACCCCAGATCGGCCGCGCGCGACCGTACTTGGCGCGGCGCGCCGTCGAAGAACAACAGATCGTTCTCGAAGATTTCGACCGCGTCGAACCGCGCGGCCGCGGCAGCCTCCAGCTTCTCGGTCAGCGTGCCGCTGAGCGAGACGGTCGCGATCGACCGGCGCATCCCATGTCTCCATTAAAATAGGAGATTTTGTAGTTTATCCAGTAAACTTTCTTCCGGCAAGGGCGCCCGCCGGCGTGCCGCGATTCTGTTGCCGGCCGCCCGGCACCCGGGCGACAATCGCCCGCGAGGTTCGACACGCGAGGGGAGCGTTCACGCGATGAACGATGCCGGCAACCGGGCCGCGGGCGCCGCACAATCCGGAACTCTGACCGAGGCCGTGTATGGACGGCTGCGCAACGACATCCTGCTCGGCGTGTTGCGCCCCGGCGACAAGCTGAAACTCGACTCGCTGCGCCAGTCCTACGCCGCCAGCGTCAATACTCTGCGTGAAACCCTGTCGCGACTGGTTTCCGACGGGCTGGTGGCCAACGAGGGTCAGCGCGGTTTCACGGTCGTGCCGGTGTCGCTGGCGGACCTGCGCGACATCACGGAAATGCGGCGGATGCTGGAATGCCATGCCGCGCGCCTGTCGATCCAGCATGCCGACCTGGATTGGGAGTCGCGTGTCGTTGCCGCCTATCACAAGCTTTCCAAGGTCGAGGAACTGGTAGAATCCGACCCGAGCCGCCACGGACCGTTGCTCGAGGCGTGCAACCGCGAGTTCCACACCGCAATCATCTCGGCCTGCGGTTCGCGCTGGCTGCTCAATTTCCACGGCGTGATGTACGACCAAAGCCTGCGGTATCGTATGCTCGCGTTCAAGGTCCGCGACTTTCCGCGCGATCAGTCGCGCCGCGAGCACCGCGAAATCCTGGACGCTGCGCTGGCGCGCGACGCGCAGCGCCTGACGGCGGTGCTGACCACCCACATCACCAAAGGGGCGGAACTGTACGTCGAACAGGACCTGGCACGCGGTCCGGCGGCCAAACGCCGTGGCCCCAAGCCGCAACGGTCCACCGGCGGCAGGAAATAACAGGGCCGCGGCGCGGACACCATGGCGCTTCTGGTAACCGGCGCGATGGGCCATGTCGGTGCGTGGGTTGCGCGGCGCGCCGCTGCGCGGGGGCTTGCCGTGGTGGGCGCCTATCGCACCGGTTTAAGGCCAGAAGAGGCGGCGGCGTGCGGCGCGAAAACGCAGTGGGCGTCCCTTGACCTCGCGGACGCCGCAGCGGTGGAGCGGTTGGCGGCCGGGCTGCCGATTGACGCGTGCATTCATCTCGCCGCGGTCTCGAACGAAGCGCATGCGTGGCCCAATCCCCTGGCTGCTATCGAAACCAATATCCGCGCCACTTCCAACCTGCTCGACGCCGGGCGGCGGCACGGGTGGCGGCGGTTCGTTTTCGTCAGCACCGGATCGGTGTTCCAGAACTCCGATCCCGCGACCCCGCTCCCCGAGGACGCGCCGCCCTCCCCCGCAAGCGTCTACGCCACGACCAAGCATTGCGGCGAACTGCTCACGCGCATGTACCGCACCCAATTCGGGCTGTCGGCAGCCACGGTGCGCCTATCCTGGGTTTATGGGCCGCCGATCGCAACGGATTCGCCGACGCGCGGGCCGATCCCGGCATTCCTGCGCGCGGCCTTGGCCGGCAAACCGCGCCGCGACGCCAGCGGCGCCGATTTTGCCGCCAGCTTCACCTATGTTGCCGATGCCGCCGATGGACTGTTGGCCGCGTGCCTCGCTGAGCGGCTGGATCACGGCCTTTACCACCTTGGCCCCGGAGTGAATTTTACCGCGAGCGAGGTCGCCGCGGCGGTGCGGCGCGCGGTGCCGGGCGCGGTCATCGAGCTTGCCCCCGGTACCGAGCCCTGGACCACGTACACAAAGATGCGTGGGCCGCTGACGGGCGACCGGCTGCAGAACGACACGGGGTTCAAGGTCGTGCACACTTTGGAATCCGGCGTCGCGGCCTATGCCGATTGGATGCGGGCGCACCCCGAATCCCACCGCTAGAGGCTCGGGGCTAGCGGCCCCGCCAGCGCGGCTTGCGTTTCTCGGCGAAGGCGCGCTGCCCCTCCTTGGCGTCCTCGCTCGCCAGCATGCGCTCGGCGGCGGCATAGCGCGCGTCGATGGCGGCGGCAAGCCCGGGCTTTTCGAGGCTTTGCAGCATGGCCTGCTTGGTGGCTTCGAGCGCCAGCGGGGCCCCCGCCAAGATTTCGTCGCACAGCGCGCGCACGGCGCCGGACAGATCGTTCTTGTGCACAACCTCGTTGACGAGGCCGATCCGGCGCGCCTCACCGGCGCCGATACGCCGGCCGGTCAGCGCCAGGGCCATCGCCTGCTTCATCGGCACTTGACGCACGAGGCGCTGCAGCCCGCCGCCGCCGAGCGCCGCCAAGCCTGCGCGCGGTTCGGGCAGGCCGAACTCGGCGTGGTCGGCTGCGACCGCCAGGTCGCACGCCAGGACGATTTCGAGACCGCCGCCCAGGGCCAGGCCGTTGACCGCCGCGACCACCGGCTTGAACAGGTCGAAGCGCCGCGTCAGGCCGGCGAATCCGGTAGAGGGATGGTCGTCGCGGTTGGTCAGGGCGCGCGCCTTCAGGTCGCTGCCGACGCAGAACGCCCGGTCTCCCGCGCCCGTAATCACCGCGACCCGCAGCGTCGGATCCGCCGCGAACAGATCGAACGCACGCGCCAGCTCGCCGTGCGCGGGCGGATGGAGCGCGTTCAGCACCTCGGGACGGTCGATGGTGACGGTAAGGACCTGCGCGCCGCGCGTCACACGGCAGAACCGGAATTCATCCATGGCTGAAACTTACCCGGCGTCGGCGCGGAACGCCACGCCGGCGGCTAGCGCATGAGGGCCTGCGACGTGGCGCGGGCGTATTCCGGCGCCACACGCACGTCGACGACGCACACGGCGCCACGGCGAACCTCGTCGACGCCGCGAGCCAGGGCTGCGGTCAACTCGGCCTCGGTCTCGACCGGGCCGATGCCGACCGCGCCCTGCCCGCGCGCCAGCATGGCGAGGTCGAGGGCCGGTTCGTTCATCCGCATTCCAATCCAACGGTTCTCGATCGGACGCGAACGCGCCCGCGCGACGCGTTCCTGGTGCAGCTCGTCGTTGAAGAAGGACTGGTTGTTGGCCACCACGATGAGGGCCGCCGCCTTGTAGTGCACGCCGGTCCAAAGCGCTGTGAGCCCCATCAGGTAATCGCCGTCGCCCAGGATCGCGACCGGCAGGCGGCCTTTGCCGCGCAGCGCCAGCGCCGCGCCGATCGCCATGCCCGGTCCCGAACCGATGCCGCCGCCGCCGTCGTAGCCCAGGAAGTCCATGGGCCCGGTGAAGAGGCAATGCTCGCCCGGCCAGCCGATGGGCAGGCGCATGTAGCAGGGGCGATGCCCTTCGAACGCCTTGGCGCATTGCGCGGCCAAGGCCGCCACGGTCAAGGCGCTTGCGGCCAGCGGGGAATCCGTCGCCT
>Ga0114930_10000971_pt1 | contig 28752 bp, 24 predicted proteins | sample AnhtaG_FD_87300 | JGI IMG/M metagenome (GOLD analysis project Ga0114930, IMG submission 87300) | Deep subsurface microbial communities from Anholt, Denmark to uncover new lineages of life (NeLLi) - Anholt_01485 metaG | ecosystem: Environmental > Aquatic > Marine > Oceanic > Sediment | place... | reverse complement strand
GTGGCGATTTTGAAGCATGTAAAGCAATTTCAAAACTAGGTTTAGATTCTGAAGTAATGGGGCTAGCGAGGATGGCAAAACTTGATATCGATAAAGTCATTGAAGCGGATATGGATGGTATTCATCTGTTTATGGCTACTTCAGACATACATCTTAAATCTAAACTTCAAATGAGCCGTGACGAGGTAATAGGACAAATTAATAAATACGTTTCTTATGCTAAAGAGCATTACTCAACCGTATTATTCTCAGCTGAAGATGCAACTCGTTCAGATTTGGATTTCTTAATTAAAGCAAATTTAAATGCAATTGAGAGTGGTGCAACGAGAATTAACATTCCCGATACGGTAGGTACTATTTCACCAAAAGCGTATGGATATATGATAAAAAATGTATATAAAGTAATTCCAAATAACATTAGAATAGCAGTACACTGTCACAATGATTTTGGACTAGCCGTCGCGAATACAATTGCTGGCTTCGAAAATGGAGCCTCAGAAGCACAAACTACTATTATGGGATTAGGAGAACGAGCTGGTAATGCCTCTTTTGCAGAAACAGCAATGTCACTCTATGCATTGTATCAATTACCAATGAATATCATTACGCAAAAGATTTTTCCTACGGCAAAACTTATCGAAAGTTATTGCGGAGGTAAGGTTAAAATAGGACGCCTTCAACCTTTGATAGGACAAAACGCATTTGCTCATGAAGCGGGCATTCACGCCCACGCTATGATTAAAAACGCGCGAACTTATGAACCTATCACTCCTCAATTAATTGGAATTAGCAGATCTGATAGTGTAATGGATATTCTTAAACAATCAATTAAATTTGGAAAACACAGCGGTGGGCATGCATTAAAAGCAAAATTAAGAGATCTTGGAATTAGTACGAACGATCAACAATTCGGTAGAATTATGAATCATATTAAAGAATTTGGAGACAAAGGACACGAGGTTTCCGAAGAAGATTTTTTAGCAATCGTAAAGGATGTAATGGGAGAAATTCCTGAAGAAGAACAATATGTAATCCTTGAAGAATTAACAGTTTTAACAGGTTCTATAACCCCTACTTCAACTGTGCGCTTGAAAATAAGAAATGGCGATTTCGTTGAAAAAATTGCTTCTTCGGTTGGTGTTGGAGCTGTTGATGCCTCAGTAAATGCTATTGTTAAATGTTTTACACCTATGAGCAAGATCAAGCTTCTAAATTTCCAAATTGATGCGATTACTGGAGGAACTGAAGCATTAGGGCATGTAACAATTGAGATTTTAGATATAGAAAGTAATATTATCGTTAAAACTAGCGCTACTCATGAAGATATAGTAATGTGTTCCGTATTAGCTCTTATAAAAGGCTTAAACTTAATAGTTAAGAAAAAAAGTTCCGAATTGGAAAAAATACCTTTTAAAAAAATCGAATGATGTAAATTATGGGTTTGACAATTACCGAGAAAATTCTTAGAGAGCACTGCCAGAATAAAAGTGCAACTGCGGGTGATTTTATCATGGCAGAAGTTGATAGGTGTTTAGCAAATGACATCACTGCCCCCATAGCTATAGAAGTATTCGAAGAAGTTATAAGTGGGACAAATGTAGATATTTTTGACCGTCATAAAATAATACTGATCCCAGATCATTTTACTCCAAATAAGGATATAGCTTCTGCAGCTCAGTGCAGAATTCTCAGAGAATTTGCTAAAAAACATAAGATCAGTAATTATTTTGAAGTAGGTAGGGGCGGAATTGAACATTGTCTTATACCTGAACAAGGATTAGTGTCCCCTGGAGAGGTTTTTATTGGGGCTGATTCACATACATGTACATATGGGGCACTCGGGGCGTTTTCAACGGGTGTTGGATCTACAGATTTAGGTGTGGCAATGGCGTTGGGAAAATGTTGGCTTAAAATTCCAGAATCAATTAAATTCATATTTTCGGGTAGGTTAGGAGAATGGGTTTCTGGAAAAGACTTAATATTGTATACAATAGGGAAGATTGGTGTAGACGGGGCTTCATATAAGGCAATGGAATTTAGCGGAGAAGTTCTTAGCGGGTTATCTATGGCTAATAGATTCACAATTTGCAATATGGCAATAGAAGCTGGGGCTAAAAATGGAATCATTGCTCCAGATAAAGTGACAACTTCCTACTTAGAATCAAGTGGTTTTACTCATGGAATAAGTTACCAAAGTGATAACAATGCCGAATATGTAGATGTAGTAGAAATTAATTGTGATAAGATTGAACCTCAAGTGGCATTACCACATTCACCCGCAAATGTTAAGCCGATATCAGAAGTTAGTGACATGCAATTAGAACTAGATCAAGTAGTTATCGGATCATGTACGAATGGTAGAATTGAAGATTTAAGAATTACTGCAAAAATTCTAAAGAATAAAAGTATAGAACCTAATTTAAGATGTATTATTATTCCAGGGACTCAGGAAACATATCTTAAAGCTATAAAAGAAGGTTTAATTGAAATATTAGTTAAAGCTGGAGCCATAATATCTACCCCTACTTGCGGTCCTTGTCTGGGTGGCCATATGGGGATTCTTGGAAAAGGAGAAAGAGCTTTATCAACAACCAACAGGAATTTTAAAGGAAGAATGGGGCACCTTTCAAGCGAAATATATTTATCGAGCCCTGCGGTAGCAGCATTTTCAGCAATTAAGGGATACATTACATCTCCACAATTAAAATGATTATAAAAGTAGAATAGGAAGAAAATGAATGGAAAAGTAATCAAATATCACCAGAAAAATATTAACACCGATCTGATTATTCCAGCAAGATATTTAGTAAGCAAAAAATTAGATTTCTTAGCAAATCATTGTATGGAAGATTTAGATACCGATTTTGTGAAAAAAGTTAATGATAATAAGTATTCTATCCTAGTTGCAGATTCGAATTTTGGTTGTGGATCAAGTAGGGAACAAGCTCCTTTAGCACTAAAAGCTAGTGGGATAAAATGTATTATCGCACCTTCATTTGCCAGGATTTTTTTTAGAAATTCTATAAACATTGGCTTACAAATAGTAGAATTATTTGATATTGACGATATAAAAACAGGAGATGTGTTAGAGATCGATTTGAAATCAGGAGAAATTAATAATTTAACTTCACAACACCATTATACAGTTAAAAAACAACCAGTTTTTCTCCAAGAAGTAATTTCTGATGGAGGTTTAGTAAATTATGCCAAAAAAAGATTAATTTAGTATGTTAGATCAATTTCAGAGTAAGAAAAATAAGGTAAAATTATGAGTATGGATTGAAAACTCTCTTAATAATTAGTGAATATAACGCCTCTATCTCTTTCGAATCCAAAGTTTTCTCTCTAATTAATTGAGTTACGTAAAAATACTCTAGCCTGGTTTGTTTCATTGTAGTTATTGCTTTATTTATTAAGGTTTTTTCTGCGGGTCCAATTTTCATCTTACCAGTTCCGGTTAACTTAAGAGGATATAAGAAAGCAGTTCCTAGATAACTTTTCAGTAAATTTTCAATTCCCTCAAATGGTTGAAGATTGCCCTTAAATTCTTTCAAATACATTCCAAATTTCTCCTCAATTTCTAAGGACAAGTCGCCAATTACTTCATAAAACTGTGGAGAAGGTAAATCTTTCATAATAAATATGAGTCTGAAATGTTTAAAGTCTGACATTAAGATTTTTGAGTTTTTATATTCGAGTTTAACCGTTTGCGAGTCTTCTTCTGACCCTGTTACATCTAATCCAAAATGGTGGATTGCTTCTAGAAATCCTGAAATTAGTGTAGAATTGAATTTTTTTCCAGTAAAAGCTTGATCATACACATTCAAGGAAGATTTCTTTTCAATCACAATTACATAATTTAAATTCAAGATATCCATAAACTTATTGATAGTCTTTTGTTTTACTGCAAGTTTTTTTCTTTTCTTTTTTTTAATAAGTACAATTGATGATACAGATACCGCTGATCCTAATCCCGCTATAACTACTATACCAATTATTAATGCCCAATCAATTACTTCCGGTAAAATTACTGTAAAAACTTGGGTTACGATACCTGCATCAGTACCGTTAAACCAATAAACATATGCTTTGTAATCTCCATCCAAAGCATTTGAAGGAATTGTATAAGTGAAACTATTTGAGCCAGGAGGTATTACTTTTGTAGTACTATTAATTTGATCCTCAAACGTATCAGTTAAAACGAAAGTATAATTTCCATCTAAAACAGGATCGGCAAGGAAAAATTTTAATTCTTGACCTGCATAAAACTCTGTTCGGTCAACAGTTAAACCAAATGAAATTTCAGTAGAACTAGCAGTTATCAACCAGTTTGCTCCCTCTGTTATAGTATCGTTTGGTATTATTACATAGTTGTTAATATAATCAATAAACACGTCTGATGTTACATTAGCCCCATTGCTATTAAAAGTTAAGTTATACCAGCTATTAGGGAAAGAAAATTCAACCGAATAATTATCACCATACCTAGTAATTTCAGGGTTAATAGCCCAACTATTATCAATACCATCTTGAATTACTACAGAACTTTCAGAGTAGAAAAGATCTTTAAGGTGTAGGTTATAGGATAAATTAAAAGATAATTCTATTAATAATCCATTGCTTATGGGGATTTGAAAGTTTTCATTGTTTGGAGAAAAATTTAAATTAGATAGAGTTAAATTGCCAGTTCCTGAATCTATTCCATTTGTTATGTTATAAGACACACCATCAATTTCAGCGGTCATATTGACGCTCTCGGGATTATAGGGTCTATCAGTTTGCTGAATTATCTGATATAAAAATGGTTCTCCATCCTTGCCATCAGCCCAAACCCCGGCATTATATTCCGAAGCGTATAAGTTTGGATAATTAGGGCTTTCATTATTATAAGCCCAGTAATATTTTGCTGGTTCAGAAATTAGTATCTCCGTTCCATTAAGAACAAAGAAATATTGCCCTGCAGAAAGCGGAATAGGGCTCGAAAAAGTCTGGGTATGCCAAAGTAAATCATTAGTCATATTTAATAATACTGGCGTTCCGTATATTGTACTATTGGGGCTATCTTTTAAATTATCATATCCGTTAATTTGAAAGTAAAGAGATTCTGAAGAATTTACGAAAACAAAACCAAAAATTTCTACACCATAAACGATCGTAGGTTCTGTAATATTAACTTGTACTCCAAAGGCTTTCGTTTTTTTATCAACATCCTTTAGGTCATAATCACCATGTTCGTCTTCAATCACTTTAACTTCTCTTCCTAATCTTATATCTGTAAAGTTTAATTCAATGTTAGTGATATTCCATGTTGGAGACTGTATATCTATGTTAATAGAATTATTACCTTCACGCATTCCAGTAGCCTTTGAAAACTCGTGTATAACAAAATTAGTTGGAATAGTTAAAGAATCTCCATTTAACTGAGCATAACCTATATCAAATTGATTGCTACTTGCAATCAATACGCTTAAAATAAGTAGATTTATTGAAATAAAAGATTTAATCCTGCTTTTCATTAATCATGCAACTTACATCAGTTATAAGAACAAAATTCCCATATTCATAATTTCTTATAAAATATGTTTTGTATATTTTAATTAATTATGAGTACATCTTTTGTTTTAATATACATAAAACTCAACATTTTTAAATTTTCAGTTAAACTAAACATTCCAAATTCCTTATTTTCTCGGAAAGAAAGAGAAACTTAATAATCAATAATATTATACAATTTTAATAGTAGAGTTGATATTCTTAGATCAGTGAAAGCAAAAAAATAACCAAGAAGGAAGAAAAGATTATTAGTAAACCAGAATTATTAGTTCCCGCACAAAATTGGGATTCTTTAATGAATATTGTTGGGTTAGCGGACGCGATTTATTTCGGTGTTAAAAAATACAATATGAGAGCGAAAGCGAAAAACTTTGAGAGAGGAGATATTGGAAGTGTAGTAAAGTTTTGCCATAAACAAAAACCACCAATAAAAGCCTATCTTACTACTAATATTTTGATATACGATAACGAATTAGAGGATCTAGAAAATTTAATTTCTTTAGCAAAAAAAGCTAACATCGATGCGATTATTGCTCACGATTTAGCGGCGATAAGGTTCGCGAAAAGAAAAGGAGTTAAATTTCATATTTCAACTCAAGCTAACGTTTCAAATGTCGAAAGTGCTAAGTTTTACGAATCTTTAGGAGCAGAAAGGATTATTTTAGCAAGAGAACTATCGCTCAAACAAATTAAGCTTATAAAACACCATCTTAACAAGACCAAAATTGAATGTTTTATTCACGGTTCCATGTGCTCATCAATTTCTGGTCGATGTTATTTATCTGCAACGATATGCGATTCTGAGGAATTTTCAGCAAATCGAGGTAATTGTGTTCAGCCCTGTAGAAGACAGTGGAGAGTAATTGACGATGAAAAAAATGAATTTCTATACAATGGTCAAATGTTCTTGAACACAAAAGACCTTTGTATGATTGAATATATTCCAGAATTAATTGAAGCAAATATTGATGTTTTTAAAATTGAAGGTAGGATGAAAGATCCGATTTATATTGAGACGGTGGCTAGCTGCTATCGAGAAGCTATTGATAGTTATAATGACTCTACTTTTTCAAATGAAAAAGTTCAAGACTGGTTAAAAAGGTTAAACCAAGTTTATAATCGCGGATTTCATTCGGGATTTTACTTTCAGAGGCCAACGATCGAAGATGTTGAGTTAGAAAAAAGAGGAAATGTATCTCCATATAAAAAACATTACCTTGGGAAGATATTATCGTTCGATAAAAGTAATATGACTGCTAATATATTAGTAGAAATAAAGGAATTCAATCTAAAGGTAGGAGACGAAATAATAATAACTGGTGATAACACTTATCATCATCAAAAAATCAAGCACATGGTCTTCAAGGGCGAAAACATTAAAAATATCTATAAAAAAATATATGATAACCCCTTTAAAGTAAATTTGCGGCTAAGTAAGGAAGTAAAGAAAGAAGATAAAATTTATATCATATATCAAACATAAATCAAATGGTTTAGTGAAAGAATCGAATATTATTAGCATCTTATAATGGAGAAGGCAAATGGATTACGAAGAGAAGAGGAAACAATTAGTGGAGAGCCTTAAAAAACGAGATTTTTTAACTAAACCAAATGTGATTAAAGCAATGTTAAAGGTTCCCCGTCATAAATTTTTACCTAAAGGTGCTATATCTTCGGCATATATAGATTCTCCACTCTCTATTGGGTTGGGGCAGACAATAAGTGCCCCCCACATGAACGCTATGATGTGTGAATTGTTGGAATTAAAAGAGGGAGATAAGGTTCTAGAGGTTGGAACTGGTTCCGGGTATCACGCTGCATTGTGTGCTGAGATCGTTGCTCCAACGAATTCAAAAAATCCCGGACATGTGTATACATTAGAAAGACACTTAAAGTTAGTCGAAACAGCTAAAGCTAGCCTAATAAATGTGGGTTATGGCGATACTGTTACAGTTATTCATGGAGACGGAACTTCAGGATATCCTCAAGAAGCACCATTTGATAAAATTTTAGTAACAGCATCATCTCCCAAAAAAGTGCCTCCTCCCTTAAAAGAACAATTAAGAAACGGAGGTATTCTTTGTATTCCTGCAGGTTCAAAAGAATGGGGTCAGGATCTTTATATAATTTCTAAAAAAGAAAATAAATTCGAATCTAAGAGAGTTACAGGTGTTAGATTCGTTCCTCTGATCGGGGAATGGGGTTTTCCCGAATAGGATTCATTTCCTAAAAGATTGGATTAAGATGTTAAGCTTGATCAGAAGAAGGTTTTTTTAATCGTTCTTCCATTAATTTTTTACGAACATTTTTTACAAATTCGTTGTTTTCTATTTGTGTCTTTACAGATTTATTAGTGTACGTATATCCATTTTGTTTTCCTTTTTTATTATCTTTCATAAGCGAAAAAATTCCGAGTTTTTTAAGAAATTATAGTTGTTAATGTACTCTTAAAGTATATAAAGCTATTTAAAACCGACAATTTTAAAAAGAAATTTCATGACCACGATTTTATTGTTCAGATTTGAATTCGATGTTGGAGATTGATGTTATCGAGCCTCTTCTTCTTCTTCTTGGGATTTCTTGAAATAATCAAAATACTTCTTATGTTTTTTCTCCGTTTCAGGATCCAATCGAAGACCTGGTTTAATAGCGAACCTCAGTAGTAGCGGAACCACAAGGAACGCAAAAAACCAACTAAAAGATATAACATAAGAGATCAAATCCAAATCAGAATAGTCTTGGTAACTAAGAGGTATTGTTATTCTTAAATTAAAATTGACTGTTTCGTTTTGTACTGTACTATTTGAAATAAATTGAACTTCAGCATAACCACTCCAGATAATTGCTTCGTTATGTTTCAGTAACGCTCTAGACGCACGAGTAAACTGCTCTGTTGGGGGATCCCAATCTTCCACTCGAAATAATACGACGGAACCTCCTGCGCTAACAGTATAATTCAGATGCGTCATGCCAACTATTTCTACATCCTCACTTGATGAAAAATAGCAAGATATATAAAACGAATAACTGTATTGCCTAGAAAGCTCTAGCTGAAGATCCATATTAACCTCACCATATCCATCACTATAGTCAAATCTATAATCTTCATCAGTTCTATAATATCCAACACTAAAGAATTCTTCAAAATTAAAAACTATAGGAGTTGCTAACGCTAATACTAAAAAAGTTAGCGCTATAGATGAAACAAAAAGATAATTCCTTGATTTTTGAGTAACTATTTTAAAAACCATCCAATTTTGCTTAGAAATCTATTTTGAAAGTGGAAATTTAGTACCATGAACAATTATAGTAAATCAATTTATGTAAACTAATAAACTTTTATTTCAGCATTATTCTTTTAATTTTTATAATCTCTTTGTCTTTTTCGTGAGAGTAAAATTAGAAAATTTTAATTTTCGTAGTAAACTCGAAATCGTTCTTTAACTTGAATCGAGGTAGGAGGGTTATTCCTTGATATATCTTTTTATAACCCTCGTCTGTAAACGCATATGCTACTATTGGAAATTTAAATATTTTTATAGAATCAGTGTTGGTCTTAGATTGATCAATAAATGAAAATTCTAAATTTAAGTCGTAAGATTCATCGTAGGCTTTAAAATGTTGCCCGGTAAACTCAAGTGATTTTAATAGAGGATTAGTTTTTTTATCCAAAAGAGTTATTTGATTGCTTTCCCATTGAAATTTATTAGTGTCTCCGTTAAAAAAGAACGGAAGATCTATACCTAAGCGTAGAGTGTCTAAAATCTCTTTTAACAAAACCTCTTTTCCTAAAATTATCTCAAATTTGCATTTCATCGATAAAGTAACCTGAGAATCTTCGATGCTGATTTTTTTAATGATTTTACATGGATAATTATCGTTAGAGTTAGGATTTTTTACATTTCCTATCATTTCTAGTTCTACTACTGCGGAAGTTTCGTCTTTTTCACTTCTAATAACATTAAATTCACCATCGATAAAGGAACCATATTCCTTATATTGATCTGCTTCAAGCAGTTTTAAGGGAGTGTCTTCATGAAAAAATCGTAGTCGAAACATATTTCTCTTATAACGATCAACCATTATCTCTACTTCGTCGTTATCTTCGTTATCATGATAAGCTTCTGGCCATCGTGACAAAGTGTTTAGAAGATTGTAAGACTTTGGTTTATAATCTAGTTCAAAAATAGTACCACCATCCGAGGGATTTACATAAACATTTAAAAGATCAGATTCGATTATTACATCCATCCTACTATCTTTATTGAAATCTATAGGTGTAATTGAAATGAATTTATTTTTATTAGAATGGAATTCAGCATTCAAATTATCAATAATTTTTTCAGCATTAATCAAATGAGAATACACAGAAAATCGCAAAAACTGTAAATACACGCCGCCAAATAATCCATGCCAGTAGCTATCGTTGCATTGTGATTTATATATTTCCTTCCAAGCTTCTGCAATCTTGGTTTGAGCTTTACTTCTACTTTCTTCACTCTCTAATTTGCCTACGAGTTTTTCAATTTGAATCAGTTTTTCTCGAACATAGAGCATTTTTTTATGCATATTATTTGATTCTGGATATTTTACTAAATAATATCTCCAAAAACCTCCCTTTAAAAATAGATATTCGTCTTGTTTATCAGGATCTTCTCTTAACTCCTTCTTAATTTTCTCAAAAACCTTTCTTTCTTTAGTCGGCAACACCCATTCTTCCATTTTATCGTAACTAGCTGTTGGAAGATAAATTAAACTTTTTGCAGGATATATTTCCATATATTCCGAAAGAGTGATCGATTTTATCCACTTATTCTTTATTACTTGTTCGAAAAACGCAGGGATAAAAGGCTTACCCTCGTCTCCCTCTTCATGACCTTGAACGTAACATATTTGGTGTGTGGTGCCCCAAACGCCCATTTTTTCTGCATCAGACATGAATAAAACACACCTGTCACCTTTTTCATCAGCAAGATTTTTCAAATATTCAATCGACATATATGTAGGTTTCCAAGGGGTTAAATACCTTAATTCTTCATTGATAGGAAATATTCTTAAAGTTTTTCCTTCATCCTCCGTAATATAGGAATAGAGAGTCTCTTTTTCAGTAATACCCGAAGAGCGAAAATGATTATCATCAACAATCACATATTTTAAGTCAGCGTCATTTAGGAAAGAAGGATAATTTGGTTCCCACACTCTTTCTGATAACCAGGCACCTTTTACTTCTAATCCGAATTCCTTCTTAATTAAGTCTGATAGCATTTTTATTTGAGCGATTTTATCGCGATAAGGGATAATTGCGAATATAGGCTCATAGAAACCCCCTCCAATTATTTCTATTTGTCTTCTTTTTGCCATAACTTTTATTTTATCAATAAAATCTGGTTTGTTATCTAAAAACCACTCCAATAAATTGCCTGAAAAGTGGAGAGTAACTTTTATTTCCGGATATTTGAATATATTGTGTATAAGAGGTTTATAGGATTTTAAATAAACATCTTCATAAACAAAACCCTTTTGATCAACCGGTTGATGGAAATGGAATACTATTGGCAAGTAAATCTCTTTTTCGCTCATAATTAGGAAACAGATAATTTTTATTATAAAGAAATTAAGCTTTAATGAATTTAAATTTCTTTGCAATTACCTTATTGATAAAAAGGAAACCTTTATTCAGACTGTTTTAATTTGTTTGATTTGGTAAAATCTTTAATTATAATTAAAACTTAAAGATTATTATGATAAATTATTTTGATAAAAATTTATTCCAACAGGTATTTAACTCTAACGAGTTTAAAGGATGGCTTCTTTCAAGAAGATGGTTTGGAGATAAATCTCTGTTATCAAACTTATCGTTTAAGGTTACAATAAAATATTTCAACCCAATTTCAGAAATAATTTTCTTAACAATTATAGAGATCACCTCGCAAGATTATGCTAAACTATATTTCCTTCCGTTGATAGTTTACGAGAAAATTCAAGATATTCTTGAACCAAAAGAAAACACGAGGGCAAATGTGGTTAAATTAACTGAGAATTCTTTTAGCAAAATAGTTGCGTTAAGTGTTCATGATAATCAAAAAGAGAAGATACTTAATCTTAACCTAATCGAGGCAGAATATTGTGTATTATTTTGGAAAATGGTGCTTTTTGATAAAAAGATTTCAGAAACCTTTCCAACCATGTCTATGGAACTTACACTTTATTCTGAACAATTTGAAGACGAAATAAACATGTCAAAGGTTCGTAATCTTATTGAAGCTAGTTTATATCCTGAGAGATACGAATATGGATTAGAGCAACTAGGCGGTGGAAACACCACTAACTTAATATTTCTATTACAGATATCAAATAAAAAATACCCTCAACAAAAACCCATCTCATATGTCTTAAAATCATATAAAAAATATTCAGGGGGTTTAGAGCCAAGTAAATTGTTTGTTTTAGTAAAAAATAATTTTCCTAACGCTCCAAAAATATACGGAACTATAAAATTACAGGAGAGAGAGACGATTGGTGTTCTTGAAGATGTTCCAAACAAGGGAAATTTAGGTGATATTTACTGGAAAGAGCTTAATCACATGATTAATTCCGTTTTCAACAGAGTAAGTGACGATTATTCTTTGCTTGAAGATAAAGATAACATGTCAGCGTACATAAAAGAATATTGTACCGAATCATTAAAAGTTTCTGAGAAGATTGGGTTCCAGATTAAGCAACTACACGAAGCCTTAATAATACAAGACGATCAGGTTTATTCGAAGGAGACTGTTTTGAGTAAAGATTACTTAAAGAAGTATTCAGACAAATTAAATTATATGGTCAATAGAATCCAAAATAGTATGAGTAAAGGCTCTGAAGGAGCTTTTTATAAGTCACCTAAGATAACCTCAATACTAATTGATATTAAAGATATAATAGAAAAATTTCTTTCAGAATTTGATGTTGATCAGATTATAATACAGCCGGTTCATCAAGATCTCCACTTTCAACAAATTCTATACAACGAGATCAATGGTGATTATACTTTCTATTTTATCGATTTCGAAGGTGACCCTCAACTATCTGAGGAACAGAAAAAACGAAAATTCCCCGCCGAAAAGGACATAGGCAGCCTTCTAAGATCATTAAGTTATATTAAATTTAATACACTGCTCAATTTCATTGAGAAAGAATTTGTTGATAAAGAGAGATTCGAAGTTCCTGCAGAATCTCTCTACAACCTTTACTTTAGAAAAACTTCGAAAATTACTCAGAAACATAAAACACTTGAAGTTGCATTAAAACTCCTTAATTTTTGGGAAAAGAAATTAATGAGTAAAATACTCGAGAAAAGCCTCAACCTTCATTTTACGTTAATTAATTACTTTACTATTGAAAGAGTATTACACGAATTAGATTATGAACTACTCTTCAGACCAGGTAATATCATTATTCCAATACTTGGTCTAAAAGAAATTATTGATAAATATTAGGTTTTTTTCTACTCATTATTACTTTCTGGAATTTTCGCAAATTCGTATGAATAATGGGATGATGAGATATCCAATTCTTTGATTTGATTTTTATATTTTTGGCGTAAACTCTTACTTCCTTCCATTTCGTCTTCTATATAGTCTCGATTTAGCTCTTTTTGCTCAAACAGACGCCATAAAAAGGCTTCTACGAACTTCTTTGGTCCAAGTTTTTTTACAACTAGTAAATTATTATCATCATCAAGGATACTACTGAAAAAGCCTAAAGTATCGCAAAAATCAACTTTATAGCGTATGTCTTCTTGCTTTCCATAAATTCTAGCAATATCGTTTATCAGTACTCCCAATTTATCTCCAAAGTTTAATTGATCGCTTTCGTCTAATCGTTCAATTAGGTTTCGCAGAAAACTTCTCTTAACAACTACTAAATCGCGATCATTTAACGATTGAAGAGCGGATTTTTGTTTTATTATGTATTTAGAGAGCTCTAGATAATTTTTGATTAAACTCGTTTTAGTTATGCCCATCCTTTTGTGCATTTTATCTAATTGATCGTTCAATTCCTCATCAATTCTAATTGTTATAACCTTGGTTAGTTTTTTTGGAGCATTGTTCTTACTCAATTAAGATCAACTCTTATTAAATTTATTGTAGAATTTGTATGCAGTTAATTATATAAGTTACTATTGTAATTCAAAGTATTTTAATTATTATATTTAGTAAAAAACCTAATGGGAATTTAATGTGAAATTATTATCTTTTATTTATCTTTTCTCTGGGTAAAAAAACTCTAATTTAACATAACAATTATATCTGAAAAGCTCAGAATTTAAAGTAATCTAAACACCATTCACTATTTTATCCTATTATTATTGTATATAATTTCTAAAAATTCGTTTTAAAGTATTACATTTTAAATAAACACCTTTTTGATTAAAAGAGGGGATCAGCGTGTAAAAATAATAATCGCAACACTTTACTGTAAAAGTGTACTAAAGAATCTAAGAAAGAATTCATGTAAATTGATTATAGATTTTAAAGTAACACAATTTTGGATATTTTTTTCATATCTACTTTTTTTGTATTGGATGTAGGAAAATGTAACAAATATAATAAAAAGTTGTCGAATGAATATAGAAATACACTTAAAAGGATAATTAAATTTTGTAATTATGTATTCCAAGATAAAAGATCACTAATAATTTTTATTTAGGGTTGGAAGATATATATGGAATTAAGTGAAACTAATCTATCAAGTTCTGATCTACCAGAATCAGATTTGAAAAAACCAGAAGTGAACGAAGTGTTAGAATTAGATTTGTACAATGAAGATCGTAGAGCCCTCATGAATGATTCTAACGATCAAATCGAAAAGGTAGTAAAAGCACTCTCTTCACAAACAAGGCGCCTGATCCTTCTCCAAATACAAAGCTCAAATGAAGGGATGGATGTTTCTAACATTGCTTCAATTTTAAACATGACAGAAGCCAATATATCGGCACAAATTAAAAAACTTCAAGAAGCAGGATTAATTTATTGCGACTATTGTTCTGGTAATCACGGAGTAAGGAAAATAAGTAAATTAAAATTCGACAAAATAATCATAAATTTATAAAACTTAGACTTTTTTTATCGAGATTTCAACAAGAAGTAAAACTATTTCTGTTGGAAGTTAGAAATTAAAACATTTTTAATTTTTTCAAAGTGCCCTAAATTAACTGATAAGAGGTCGTTTAATGAGTTGCTTAATCCTGCTTTTTCGATCTTTTCAACTATTTTAAAATATGGACTTTTCTTAAGAGTTTTTACAAGTGTTTTGTTTTCTTCTAGTTCACTTAACAAATAATCGCTACATTCTATTTCCTCGAGATTCAAAATTCTTTGGATAATCGATAGTAACATCGTGTCAAAAGTAACTCTTAATATTATTTCTCTATCAAAATCTTTTCCAAACTGAAAAAGATAATCCTTAAGCAGAGAGATTGATTCTTTGAATAACTTCATGGAATCGAGCCCAAGACTTTCAATTCTGTCCTTAAATTCTAAATTTCCAGTAGCAGTTAAGCATATTGCCGATACGGTTTGATATTCCGCTACGAAATGAAGGAATCTAGCTCTAGCGTTTATTATAGTATCTTTAGATTCTGCGTCTTTTAATAAATCATCAAGGTTATTTAACGACTTTTTAAAATATGTGGAAATAGTGTAAAATTTTTCAGCAGCTGCTTCAAATTTTTTATCAGTAAGTAAATGTTTGGCCTTCTTTTCATCTTGTACATAAAGTTCGTCGAATTTATTTAGGATCATAACTGCTTTCAAAATCAATTGTTTTCCTGTATCTTTTGTTATTGGGGACTTTTCAAACGCTTGACCCGCCTCTAATAAAAGAATTGAGGCTAAACTGTTATATTCTTCTGGATCAGATAGTATCAAATAATCCGAAGCTTTTTTCCAACTTTCTCCAGCAGTCTCCCAATCTCTCATTCTAAAAGAAATGTTTCCTAGCTGAATTAATAATTTTGCCGATATCTCGTATAATTTTAATTCTTCTGTTTTCCGAATTATCGATTTTAATCGATATGTTGCTTGAATATTGTTTCTGAATTGAGAAATAATGCGAGTTATTCTAATATATAATTCATCTAATTTAAGATAACTACCTAAGTCGAGATAAATTTGCGCTGCTTTCTCATATTCCTTTATAGCGTCATCTCCTTCTCCTTTATCTGCTAATGTTTCAGCATAATCAATTATTTTGATCGCTTCAACTTCTTTTTCTTCTTTTTCGTCGTTGTTATACATGATTAGAGTCACTCTTTTAGTTAGAGATTAATGTGATCTTATTAATTAGGCAACTTAATTAAGTAATCTTTAAGCTATGTTACTTTAGTTATTTTATGCAATTAACCTTATTTAAATTTTGATAATAAATCATAGTTTCAAATTTAACTTCTATAAATTATCAAAGAGTCTAATATTGTTTTTTTTCATCACATTTTTGAGCTCTATAGCTTGATAAACTGACGCGAAACATTCCTTTGCATCTTCTATCGCTCCATAAAATATAAAGTTAGAGTACCAAGAAGCGATAAACATTACACTTGCTTTTCGATATTTAGTGTGAAATTTTTGATTCAGTCTAGGTGAAGAATATTTAAAAAGAAAAAGCGTAGGCGCCGTACCAACAGGGAGTTTAAGAGATTTACTAACTATTTGTTGTGTGTCAAGAATATGGGAAAAGCTTTCAATATCGATAACGCCTCCATCGATCCAGATCTTATCTATTCCAATTTGTTTCAATCCGTCTATAATACTAACATTTCCAGGTTGGTTCTTTCCTGTAATATAGCTATACTTTTGGGTTGAACTCATGTGGTTTGAACCAAGAATTAAAACAACAACAGATGTTATTTTATTTTTCTTTAGGAGCTCAATTTCCTTTTTATTTTTGAGATTTGATATGGAATTATAAATATAATCATCTGATTTGATACCATTTTCATTTAAATATTCAATTCCGGCAATTTTTGCATCGAAACTACCACCTAAAACAAATGGGGGATCGTAGTATTCAAAATAGAAATCTAGGTATTTAACCATAGCTTCGGGTGTAACGGCCGATATTTCAACTAGATCTGAGAGCTTATATTGATTTGCTAAACTTTTTTGAGCGTCAATTCTTTTCTTCGCCTTACTCACATCAAACTGGCGCTCATCCTTCCTATCAACGAGTGTTTGGCCTTGATAAAACATAGTTCCGATCAAAATAGGGGGAATTCTAAAATTACCAAACCCTAATTTAGCGTTACCATATAAAAAATAATCTTCATTCATACTAGGTTCACTAACAAACTTTTCGTTAAGATTTATAGATACTATTAGTAAGAGCGATTCAAAAAAGAAGATTGCGATTAGTATTGATGCAGTTTTACTCCACAATTTTTGCAGCGACTATTGGTTAAATCTTTAAAACAGTTCTCATGGTAAAGGGTTTCGCAATTTCCGCACCTTAAAATGTTTTGCCCTGGCTCAAATATAAAATGACACACCGGGCACGAGCTGAACATCGCATCAGAATCTAACTCACTAAATTTGACTTGATCAACATGAGAGAGTTCGGGCGGTTCGGGCTCTTTTTTAGCTTTTATTATTGGTTTGGCAAGAGAGGTGAGCTTTTGAACTTGAGACACTTCAGTTGGAATTTTTAATAAATAAAAGCAATGAGGGCATCGAACTGCTCCAGCTTGTTTCATTTTTTTGTCTTTTTGGGAATTAGCCCAAGAAGATAAACAATGAATATGGTATGGAGTTTGACAGTTGGGACAATAACGACCGCTAACATAAAACGAACTTTTCGTATAGGGATTTACATCAGAAAAACAGATCGAGCACTTTTTATAATCTGCTAAACCCTTCATCTGTAATAAGCGCTGGTTTTGGTCTTTGGTTAAATCTTGGACGCGTAAAAGATCAGCCGCTATTTTTCTAAGAAAAGCAGGATTTTCGATTATTGAAGTAGCCCCATCACCATATGTTTTTATGTTTGAGATTGCTAAGTCGTGTGCTGCCTGTAATAACGATTGTTCGTCGTTATTGTAATAGTAATTGCCCCCTGTGAGATCACTCATTCTTTTTAATATATTAAGAGTAGAAAGTTCGCCTAAACGAAATGAATCTATTTTTATATTTAAACCTTGAGCCAAGCGAGCCATTTTTAAAGGATCAATTGACATTTTAGTGAAGTTTCCGTCAGAAATAACAAGAATACGAGGAATTTTAGCCTCAATTTTACGTAATTCTGAAATAATCAATTTAATTGAAAGTCCTAAAGCTTCTCCCATTGCTGACTTCCCTGAGACTTCCAAAGAATTAAGAGCTTCGAAAATTTTACTCGCGCTATTTGTAAAATCAATAATTTTTTTTGGTTTATCTGAAAAATTAACCACCGCAAAAGCACTTGAAGAATCTTCAGCAAACCTTTCGTTTATTAGCTTTTTAACGGCATTTATGCTACTTTTCAAGCGGTTTGGTTTATAATCTGCGCGGTACATAGATCTGGATGTGTCAATACAGATAACTATATTTTCGGGGTGCCGTTCAGACAAGATTAACTACCCTTTATGCTTTTACAAAAGCCCTTATTTATTTCTAAAATTTATATGATACAATAATAATAAATAATTATGTTTTTACACAAAACTAAAATTTTATATAAACTAAAATTTACTATAAAATAAAGTTATACTAGAATTAAAGTAAAATTGATATTAAATCCGATGTACCATGTCTGAAGAGGAGACAAAAAGCGTTGTGATTAAAGATTTTTTCAAACGTTCAGTTATTATTAATGAATTAGATGAAGCATTAAAATTCAAGCCAGATACTTTAATTGGGATAGATAAAATTTCTTCTGAAAAATTAAAAGATAACAATGTTAACAATATAGAGGAGTTAGCACGTTTATCTTTGGAAAGCCTTCCTAGTATTAAAGAAATACCAAATAAGATCCTTATAAAATGGGTTAAGATTGCTCAAGTATTAGAAAAAGCAATAAAGGAAAAAACAAGAACACACAAAAAAATATTAATGATTGGTTTGGACAATGGAGGAAAAACCAGCATCTTAGCTGTTCTTCAAGATAAATATTCAATAATCAAGTCTCTTCTGCCAACAAGGGGAGTAAAACGGGAAAAGTTAGATTTTTTTGGTTATCCGATACTTTCTTGGGATTTAGGAGGACAAGTCCAATATAGAGAAAAACTATACTTCAACAGGCCTGAACTATTCTTTACTGAAGCGGATTTAATTTTATATGTTATTGATACGCAAGATAGTGATAGATTCGCAGAAACTGCAAATTATTTCCGTCAAGTTTTAAAAGTCCTAAAAGAGTTAAATGAGTCTCCTCCAATATTAGTCGTGTTATCAAAAAGTGATCAGGACATTCGCACATCTCTCGAATGGCAGAACAATGTGTCTGCTATAAAAAATAAGTTTAATAATATCGTAAGAGAACACGAAAATACAACTATCAAATACTCTGACACAACAATATATCAAAGAGAAACTATATTGCAAATGTTCAGCGAAGCGTTAAAATTGGTATCTGAAACGTCTGAAATTATCGAAAATATCCTCGAGGATTTCACAAATACGATAGAAGGAAAGGCTACAAGTTTAATTTCAATGGATGGTTTAAATTTTGGAACTTATACAAGTTCGGACATTGATGAAGCCTTGTTAAATAATACAGCCTTAATCATGCTAACTCTTTCCAACTTCCATAATTCAATAGGCTTAATTAGAGAACCTTCCATGACTCTCGATTTTCCTCTGAATGGATTTACCATTCGAGGCGAAAAATTATTTGAATACTCAGAACTAAAAATACCTGTTTACTTATGGCTTCTATCCGAAAATGTCGAACTTCTTTACGAGAAAATCGATTACTTCAAACAGCAGCTATTACCTTTGATTAATTTATTTCTTTAACCAAAAATTTATTCGTGAACTATTATTTGCTCTTTAATCACTCAAATCTCCTTTCATATATTTATTAAATAGAGACAAAAATATTTAGAGTATAAAAAAGAAAAACACTTTCATAATGAAGCGAAGAAAAACGGGAGCATATGAACATTTTTGTGTCCTAATTTTTGCACAAGGAACTTGGAAAGAAACTGATAGGGAAAGTGTGAGAAATTTGATTAAAGATAAAGTTAAAACTATGAGAGAAGTGCCCTATAATATATACTATAAATTAACCTATCGAGATCAGATGCCTATTTATTCGGATTGCCACTTATGCCAACCCATCTATAAAACCTTTGAGGAATTTAAGGGGAATAATGATGGAATTCTGTATCAAGGCCACCATTATCTTATTCCAGAAGATGATTTTGATGACATGAAATGTCTCGCAAACTTGATTATTTCTCATAACAAAGTTAAGAAATTTTATTTATTATACCTCGATAGCTTCAGAGAGGTTAAGAGAACGGTTCTAGATAAAATGAATTTGGACGAATTTAAAGAAAAATTAAAATTCAAAAAATGCAATATTAATGATTTTATCTTGTTAATTGATAATAATAAATTTAAGAACAGAACCGTATATGAAATATCTAAAAGGAGAGGTGTGTTTAATTGAGTGAAGAGGAGAATCAAGAAAAATCGATTACTTCAAGAAACAACCATTGCTTTTAATAGGTTTTTTCCTTTATAATATACTTTCCTGAATTCCTAATTGTTCTACTTACATTTCAAGATCTCTTCTTGCTAAAAGTAAAAATTCGGTACTTTTATCCATCATCCCGATGGCTTTATCTAGTTTTTCTGCAACAGTAAGTAAACCTTTTTCCCTTGCAATATCTCTCCATTTTATATAGCTTTCTTTATGAGAGTTGTTATGTGCTGCCCAATGCTCGCATAATTTGGAAAGTTTTAATATTTCTTTTTCTATCATCTTAATCAATATTCATATTTATTGAGTATTAAAAAGTAAAAAAATAAATAGATTTTTTTAATTAATCTGCTCTTGATTTAAGTTTTCCCAGCAATTTTTTAACATACGGATAGGCATTATTTGAAATAAAGTGCCAAAGTCGACTATACAAAGGCGTAAGTAGAAATACCGATGGAATTCCCATAGTTAAAAGGGGTAATGTGACAAAACCCAGTATCACCAATAGGGATGTCTGCTGGATTGTTAAAGCTATAACTGCGAGCAATATTACTGAAAGTAAAAACGCTAAAGTAGATAAAATAGCCAATTTTGCTAAGGATTTTCCATTTTTTAACTGATACCGCGCCAGACCAACTAAGAAACCCAATATACCAAATGGTAGATATGCTATTGTAAAAGCTAATACAGTTTGATAGAATATCAAATCAGCTAAAAGGGATCCCAGATAGCCTGTAATAAACCCCGCAAGAGGGCCTCTAATTGCACCTAGCGTGGGAATGATGGCTAATGCAGGAATAATACCAAATTTAAGTAGTCCGATCATAGTATAAGGTTTTGGAAGCAGTGACAGAAGAAGGTAGCAGACAATTGCGATTAAGGAATATAGAACGGAAATTAAGAACTCCTTTAGAGATTGAATTTGAAACTTCTTGAGAAGATTTTCTTTTGAAAATATATGGATATTTTTTGCTTTCTGTAGACTCATGCTTCCACCTCCTATAAAATCACCAGATTATACGATCCTGGTTGTAAAGTTAAAGTATAATCGGGCCCAGAAGGAACCAAATATGTAGTTATTGAACCTCCGTCGTATGATTGTGGCTGGTGATCGAAATTGCTAAATGTTATGTTGGCAGTTTGATCCACTTTTATGTTTAAAAGAAATACGGAATTTATAGCATCATATTCGGCATAGTAAACCCAAATTTCATCGTCGTCAGCTTGAGAAATAAATGGATATTCCCAAAAGGCGGCAGGTCGAGCATCTGCAAGATCTCTAACCGTAATAGGTGTAGTAGACCAGATCCCGAGTGCTGCTAAAACAGGTTGCAGGAAAGTAAAAAGGCTACTTGTATCGTAATACATTTCTCTACGATTTTCAGACCAAACTTTATTATATGATCCATATAAGAAATTTCGTAATCTCTGTAGTGTGTTAAAATCACCTCTCTGCTTAGCGAGTACACAAGTATATAATGTTCCTAACATGTCGGTTATTGAACCAAAAGAAGGGTTATTGAACGAACCAGCCATATACATTTGATCACCCGTGACATCATTTCCATATTTTTCGAGAAATAAGGGGTAATCTGCAGCTGTCTTCTCTGGTTGTGTGTATTCAAGAAACAACAGAGTCCAAGCATTACTATAAGACGACTCTGCTGCACGTCCATCGTCGAAAAGCCTATTCACTGCAGGTCCTGGTATAGTTAAGGGGACACCAGAGCCCATACTACCTGAATAGCCAATAGGTTCTTGAATAAAATATCCATCGATGAATAATCCATATTCCTCATGCATTACAGTATTGATGAAATCTAAGCCGTCATCCCACATATCCATATAAGACGTTCCAAACATATTATCATAGAGTTCAGTACAATAAATTGCAATACTGTTACATTGAGAAAAAACTATATAGGGTTCACAGGGGATTAACCCAACTTCCCAAATTCCACCTTCTTTGACATTTCCGTACCCATCTGTAGTTAATGAGTTATTCCAATCGTTTACAAAGGAATTAATCTCATCTACAAATATGCTTGTATTAAATGATCGTTCATATAATGTTTCCATTAAGGTATAATGTGCCGTCCACATAATATTCGCAGGACCGCGAAAGCCTCCCGTATAAAGGCCCGATGGATCAGTAGCGTTAGGCCAATAATACTCGTCAAAGTTAGTGCGACCCCACTCAGTATACTCAATCGAATCATTTCCAAATTCAGCTATAGTAGTGTTCATTTTCGCTATAAGTTTGTAAGCCGTTTCACTATAGTACTCTGTTCTGTAACCTGGTGTAGTCTCAAATATACTAGAAAATGCATAATCTGTAAAAGCAAACAAATAATGAAGAAAACCTGTAAATCCTTCTGCGTCCCAATTATTAAAAGAGTTTTCCGGTTCGGTAATAATCAATCTTCTGAGATAATTAAAAAGAGCGATTTGTTCATCGTTTAAGGAGGGAAATTCGTTAAAATCATAAGTTACTCCAAGAAAGGTTTGAGTTCTTTTAAAAGGTTGAGCTCCTGGTAGATTATTAAACGTAATTCCCGAAAAAATAATGGTGACGACAAGAACTCCGATAACGAATTTATTATCTTTTAAGTGTTTTAACATATCTAAGCCTCGTTAATAATTTAATATTTACTTAAAGTTTTTTAAAAATTGTATTATAGGATGTTAAATAAATAGTGTTATTTAAGTTGAGATATAAAATTGGGTGTTATAATTTTTAACTAACTTCCTTTAAGAAATATACTAAATCAAAATAAAGAAAAATTATAAAAAAAAGATTAAAATATTTATCGGCACATTCTTTTTAAAAGGGTAGGATTTATCGGCTTCTACTCGAATATACTTCTCTAAATCGTTTGGAAAATCTTGACCTTTGTATTTTCTTTCTAAGTCAATCCAATGAGATAATTTGATCATACGCTCTTTACTGTTATCACCAGGTCTTCAGAGAAGGAAAAATAGAGAGAATTAAAAAAAATTACAATGAAGCTAAAAAATCTGACGCTGCTAAATTAGACACATCGGCATCAACTAAATTGTCATCAATTTCATCTACGAGGAGATCAAATTTATAGGAGCATTTTTCTCCGTCGGTTAGAACGCACTCAACTTCTTCACCATTTACATCGATACCCAGTACATCGAAAAAACTGTTAAATATTCCAAGATATAGTAAGCATAAGTTTTTAGCCATTATATTTCCCTTTTCTTGAGTAGCTAATGATTCATATACATCTATAATAATATGATCTTTTTTGAACATTCCGGTGAGTATGCCATACCCCATTAGCATCATTACTTCAAGAGTGCCCAGTAAAACTTCCTTTTTAGTAGCAATAGCCTCGCTGCTCCAATCCTTATTAGAAAAAAACTTTTCCATAAAGATTTTACCGAGAGATTTTCCAACCCATATAAGAATATCTTCAGCATTTGTTCCAGCGAATTCGCAAAACTCCATGATTTCATTAGGGCGAAGCATAACGAGCCTCATATCTTTATTTTTATCTCCTAAAAATAATTGTCCTTCCTTTTCTTCAATATTTATTTGTAATTCTTTTTTTAATCGTTTGATCATGATTTTAACCTTAAACCAGGATAGTAAATCTCAACAACAATTTCTTTGAAAGTACTTAATATAATAGAAATTTAAACGGCTAGCTATATAAATTTATTGATAAAAGAAATTTTGGTTAAAAATTCTACTCTGAGACTAGCGTGAAAATCGTGTTTAAAGCCTTTTCAATATTATAAATAGTCTTAACAGAAGTAAATACAAACTTCCAATTAGTGTTTTCTAATTTTCCAAATTCAAAAAACTCAATAATTTCATTCCTTGTTCTTTCAAGAGATTCATTACGGTCATGAATGTTATGGTTAATTAAATCGATTTTATTACCTAATATAAGAAGTGGGATATCCTTAAATTCATTTTGAGTAAAAATTTTCCAAAATTCTCTTTTTGATTCTTCAAACCGTAATTGGTTGGCAACATCAATCATATATATAATAATATTCGAATCTTGAAGCCCTTGTAGCCATCTTTCTCGAAATGTACTTTGTCCTGGACTATCCCATATTGACAAGAAGCCATCTTCTCTTTGAATATACTCAATGTTAAACCTTTTGCTTGGCGTAAAAAAGTTATCACTGTATTGACCTGTTTTTATCCTTCTAGTTAAGGATGTCTTTCCAACATCGTCAATTCCAAATAAAAAGACTTTTGTAAATAATCCTGATGGTTGAAAAGAAGCATCAGGAGCTTTTTCAAGGGTCTCGTCTCCGAATCTTTTAATGTCGATGAACAGAGTTATTAAGAAGTTCTCAATCTCTCTTTCGTCTTTAAATGAACAAGATTTTTCTGTATTTAGTAATTCATTAGATAAATCTTCAAATATTTCTTTATAATCGAGAGGATTATCTTCTTTTTCAAATATTAATCCGATAAGCATTTCAGAGTTAACACATACAGTAAATATGTTTTGGTCTCCAATAATTTGCGAAATAGGACTACTAATTACGAAAGGGTTAGTGTAATGGTTTTCTCTATAGAGATTTTTTTGAATTTCTGTTTTTTCACCACATGGTTCTATTAGGGAGCCATGATCATGACCGTGAATTATTTTTAAAGCGATTTCATTGTTTTCCTTTTTATCTATATCTTCGGGATAACTATAGATATCAAGATTGTTTAAATCGTGAGAATCTTTGCGTCTTAACAAAAATATTTTAGATAACACAGAATTTTCCTAATCATTTTGATTAATTTTCAATCGTTTATGTAAATAAAAAATGCTTAAAAAAAGTTTGGAATTGGAGGATTAACCCCTCTTATAAACTTTACGCTATTGAGTCATTAATAAACTAACAGAAAATTAACCAAATTTCCTCAACTAAGAATTAAGAAAAAAATTTATGAATCTGTGTCTTCTTTACTATCAACTTCTTGTTCTGAGACTTTATCTTGAGGATCTTCAGAAGATTCCTTGGGTTCTTCTTTTGCATTATCAGAGGCTTTTTCTCCAACAGGAGCATCACACACAGGGCATTTGGTCCAACCAGGTCTTAAACTATATCCACAGCTAGCACATTCAGTCATATCTTGATCAGGTTGCCATTCAGGAATATTCAATCCTCCTCTTCTTCTTTTCTCCGCTAAATCTTGCAATTCTTCTTCTTTCCAAACATCCATTCCTTCAGGTATTCCTGAGCCACGTTCATCAGCGAATTTTGCTAAATCTTCTTCTTTCCAAGTTGGAAGATTAGGTTGCGTTGCTAACCTTTTTTGAGCTTCACTAGCGAGTTCTTCTGCAGTCCAAGCTTTTAGTTCCTGTCCTCCAGGGGTCCTAATCCCTCCTCCAGTAGGTGCTGAAACGGGTCCACCTTGAGTAGGTGGTTGTTGACTTTGGGAAGGAACCTGGCAATATGAAGCGGATAATTTTAATAGAGCTTCAAAACAGTTTCCATATCGAGAATCTTCCTGACTTTCATCAGTAATTAAGATTATACTTTTTTTATCAGATGGAAGGGGAACTGCAATACTACATACAGCGATGTCTGATTGTATTCTTCCAGAATCTAAGGCAGTGATAACTTTTTTAATAGAGTTAACAAGTTCATCATCTTTCATCAAAAAATCACAGATAGGGTCACCATGTCTCTGAAATTCTTCGTGATATTTTGCTAATTGATTTTTAGTTATTGCCGAATCTAATGAATCAATTATTGCACTAACGTAAGGGAATAAATGAGATTTAGGTTCTTTGTTAGTGGCGTCTAATTTATAACCTTTTAAATCTAAATTTCCTGTGAAAGGCGCAAATAAAGGTTCTTGATCTTTAATTTTCCCATATATAGTTGTTCTACCAATAAAACATTTAATTTCTCCGTAGTAGGCAATTGAACTATCCAAAAGTTGGACTTTATCGTCGTATATTATGCGTGGGATAGTTTGAAAGACCACATCGACCCACGGCATTTCTTTTACGGGAATTATTGCTACACAAGTTTTAATTATTAATTCTGATAGTTTTTTAAGGTAATCCTTTAATTTTTTTTTGATTTCTTTATACTTGTCTTTTTCAAGTTCAGTTTCAGCTTGTTTCATAAATTCCTTGAACTTTTCTTCGTTTTTTTTTACTGATCCCCCAAAAGATTTTAATTCTCCTACGATGTTATCTTTTAGGATGAATGTAGCGTCATTTATAATATCTTTTTGAAGTTCTGTGAGTTCCTCAACCAAATATTCGCTTACTTCAAAATTAAGACTATTTCTAAAGATTTCAAACAGTTTTGCTTCAGACAATTTCTAAACCTTATTCTATTGAGTAAATTCTTTTTATAAATATAGCAACGAAATGAATATAAAAATTTATTTAAAACATAGTCATTTCACTAGTAGTTATTACACATCATATATTTAAGATTAATGTGAAGAGAAATTGAAAGTAAATAATATTACTGTTTGTTTTATTTCTAGTGTATCTGAAGAAGTTCAAAATTACTTAACAGAGAATTTAAAAAACCTTTCAAATGTAAAGATTATATTTCCTATAAACACTTCCGAAGAATATTTAGAAAAAATTGTTCCAGATGCACAAGTTTTAATTGGGTGGAGACCTTCGAAAAGCATCTTAAATCACGCAACTAATCTAAAAGTATTCATTAATCCCGGTGCTGGTGTAAACCATCTTTTAGATTTATTTATTGGTTTAAATAAAACAAGAAAGATTTCACTGATTAATGGTCATGGAAATTCCTATTTTGTTGCTCAACATGCTGTTGCTTTACTTTTAACTCTTATGAATAAAACAATCCCCCATCATAATTGGATGAAAAAAGGAAGATGGCGGACTGGCGATGACGATGCGATGTCAATTCCCTTGCGTTTTAGGGAAGTAGGACTTTTGGGTTATGGTGCGATTAATCGGAAGGTACATCGATTTCTCTCGGGTTTTAATGTAAAATTCCACATCTTAAGATATAATTGGAATAATCAAAAGGATGATTTACCAACTCTAGCAAAAAAATATAAATATGATCAACTTTATGAATTTTTAAAAGAAATTGATACTTTAATAATAGCTGTTCCAGTAACTTCTTTAACATCTGGATTAATAAAAGCCAAAGAGATAAGTTTATTAGGGGTAAACGGGCTGATTGTCAATGTAGCAAGAGGAGCCATTATTAACCAAGAGGATCTTTACAATGCTTTGGAAAATAGAATAATTTCAGGTGCAGCTATAGATGTCTGGTATAATTATCATCCAAATCCAGATAAGGACGGTGTTAAGCGCCCTTATAAATTCCCATTTCATACACTTGATAATATTGTTTTATCTCCGCATAGGGGATACTCTCCTTTCAGTGATCTGTTAAGGTGGAATGAAATAGTAGAAAATATTACTCGTATAGCTAAGGGGCAAGAAAGATTAATCAATGTTGTTAATCTTGAAAAGGAATATTAATTTTAATGATATTTGAAAACTAAATATGCTCATTCATTCTCCAATGCTTTCATAAGTTATTTTTTGGAAATTATAAAGATGAAACTAGATAGTTATTAATGTTTTTTATCATACTACTTGAATGATTGAATACTCTAAAAGAATGTCAACTTGTACTTCTGCCAGTTGACAATTATATTCACAAAAATTAATTGTTTGTTTATTTCTGATTTTTCTCGTGAAAAACATGACATTAAAAATTTTTTTCCAAATTTAAAAGTTCGACATTTTTTGTATTTTATTTTTATTTATATATATACTCTTTTTAAAAAAATTTTAATTCCCTTTAAAAATTCTCAAAAATATTTTCATAAATAATATTAAAAACGAGACACATAAATTAGTTTCAAATCTATATTCCAAAATGAGAGAAACGGGAAAATTTTAATCTGGTTAAGATTTTTGGTAAAAATGATTTTATGAAAATATATTAACCCACTAAAAAAGAATGTTTATATATTATTTTTGCATCAATAATTATATATAGAATAATCAAAAAAAAGATATGGTTAAGGCGATTGGATGAAGATAGTTACCGTTAATGTACCTGAAAGTTATATAGATGCTATAAATAAATTAATAGGGCGAGATGGATTGTACCCCAGTAGATCAGAACTAATAAGATGTGCAGTCCGGGAGTTCCTTATAAAAGAACTTAAATTAGCTAATAATATGGCAAAATATAATGAAGTAGAGATAGAAGATTTTGACGATAAAAATTTTGTTAGAGTACCAATTGAAAGATTAAATGAAAACTCCGAACCGGTACGAGATTTTAAAACTTACAAAATTTTAAAGAGGTTAGAATACTAAAGACGTCTGTGAACGCATTTATATATATTTTGTAATTAGGTTAGTAGTAATATTGAGTTTTTTTTTTTTTTTTTTTTTTTTTTTTTTTTTTTTTTTATAAAAAAATTTTTAATATATAAATTTTAAAATGGAGTTTTAAATTTGTAAAAATTCACCCAAAACCACAACAAAACAAAACACCCCGGAATTTTGGGGAAACACC
>Ga0114930_10000968_pt1 | contig 28825 bp, 23 predicted proteins | sample AnhtaG_FD_87300 | JGI IMG/M metagenome (GOLD analysis project Ga0114930, IMG submission 87300) | Deep subsurface microbial communities from Anholt, Denmark to uncover new lineages of life (NeLLi) - Anholt_01485 metaG | ecosystem: Environmental > Aquatic > Marine > Oceanic > Sediment | place... | reverse complement strand
CGGCAGGTGGCGGGGCTCGCCCTCGGGGCCATCGGCATCCTAAGCTTGTTCCTGCCCGGACGGCGCCCCTCGCGCCTGAGGGGGTTCCTGGCCGGCCTCATCGTGTTCTTCGTGGCCTGGAACTACCTGAGCCTTTTGTGGTCCGACGACCCGCTGCTGAGCTTGCGGCGTCTCGTCGTGCTGGCCGTGATGGTCTTGGGCGCGCTGGCGGTGGCGGAGCGGACGTGGCCGAAACACCTGATGCTCTTCACGCTGTTGATGGCGGGCGGCTATTTAGCCATCGGCATTGGCACGGAGGCGGCCCTGGGTACGTTGCGGCCGATGGCCTGGAATTACCGGTTCTGCGGCACGCTTCACCCGAACACCCAGGCCATCAACTGCGCCCTGCTGTTCTTCTCGGCGCTGTATCTCACCCGAGACGCCCAAAAGGGATGGCGGCTTGTCCTGTTGGCCGTGGCGGCCGTGGCGCTGGCCTTCATGTTCTTCACCAAGTCACGCGCCGGGCTTGCCGGTACGGCCACCGCCGTGGTGACGTATTGGGCCTTGGCCCGGTCCAGCTCAGGCAGGCTCCTGATTGTCTTCACTAGCCTCACGGCCGTGGCGCTTCTATTCCTGTTCGGCGCGGTGCTACTACCGCTCCTACGCAAAGGGGTCGACCTCGGCCGCGAACGCAGCACCCAGGAATCACTGACGACGTTAACGGGCCGCGTGCCGCTGTGGCAGGACTGTCTCCTCCACGTGCGCGAGCGGCCCCTGCTGGGGTATGGATATGACGCGTTCTGGAACGCCGAGCGCACCGCGGAACTGACCGAATCACAAGGCTGGGTCATCGCCCACGGCCACAACCTGTACCTTGACCTGGTGCTCCAAGTCGGGCCCGTAGGCCTCATCGCGTTCGTCATGATACTGTTCGCCGCCATCGCACGCGCCCTCGCCTTGCACCGTGCGACCAGAGAGGCGAACTACGCCTTCCTGGGTACCCTGCTGACGTTCTGCGTCCTGGACGGCTTACTGGATTCGCTGGTTTTGCAGCGCACCATCTTGACCTTTGTCGTCATGTACGCCCTGATCGCTTTGGCGTTTCAGGCGCCCCCGCTCGTGTCGAAGTCGATTGCCGCGCCTTCGGACAACACCCCCGCGCCAGCCCCCTGAATCCTCGGTTCACGGGGCGCAACGGGGTTTACTGGAGGCCTGCGGAGAAGGCAGTGTCGCGATGACGCAACCGCTGATCAGCGTGGTGATTTGCACGTATGACCGCGCCCAAACGCTCCGTCGCGCCTTGGATAGCGTGATCGGGCAGGACACGGGCGGCGGGTTCTCCTACGAAATCGTCGTCGTCGATGACGGTTCCACGGACAACACCGGCGAGGTCGTGGCGGAGGCGGCGGCGCGCGCTGCGGTACCGGTGCGTTGCGTGCGCGAGGGGCGCGGCCGGGGCATTGCGGTTGCGAGGAACACCGGGGTCACGCAGGCCAGCGGCGAGTGGATGGCGTTCTTTGACGACGACCAGTTGGCGCCGCCTAACTGGATCAAGGACCTGCTGGCGACCGCGTTGGATCAGGACGCACGGTGTGTTGGCGGACCGCGTACACTGGACCTCACGCCGGAGCAACTGGCCGTTCTCGGCCCGATCCGTCGAGCCTTACTCGGCGAAGAGCTCTATCCGGAGCGCCCGATGATGTTCGAGGGAAAGCGCTTGCCGACGACCGGCAACCTGCTCATTCACCGTGAGGTCTTCGACACGGTCTCGCTGTTCGATACGTCCATGGCGTTCAGCGGCGAGGACTCCGACTTCCTGCACCGGGCACAGGCCGCGGGCTTCGCGGCCTGGACCGCCCCGAGGGCCGTCGTGAAGCACATCATCCCGGACTACCGCCTCACGCCGGACTACTTCCGCTGGGTCTCGCGACGTTGGGGAGCAAACTTCGCCAAGATGGACTGCAAGAAGAGGGGCAAGGGGAAGACGCTGGTGCTGTCCGTGGGCCGGATTGGCCAGGCCGTTTTGGTCACGATGCCCGCCCTGGTGCTGACCCTGCTGCGGCGCGACCAACCGCGCCTGGGCGACTTGAGGTGCCGGCTGTGGCGGACCCAGGCCCACGTGCGTCAGACCCTGCAACTCCTCGCCCCGACCCTGTTCGCCCAGAGGCGTTTCTTCGCTCAACTCGAGTTCAGGAAGGAACGCCAGGCCTTTGCGTCGGACACCGACGCCGCGGCGAAGGCGCCCCGCCGGCCATGAGGGTCATGCAGGTCCACAACCGGTACCGTTTGCGCGGCGGCGAAGACGCCATGCTCGAATCCACGCTGGCCGCCCTAGAGCGCCGCGGCATTGAGGCGTCGTTGTTCGAGAAGAGCAGCCAAGCGGTCGGCCCGTCGCTCGTTGGCAAGATGCACGCCTTTGCCTCGGGGGTCTACTCGCGCTCGGCCGCGCGCGAGATGAGCGAGCGCCTCGCCGACGCACGACCGGACGTCGTCCACGTGCACAATCTATATCCCCTCCTTTCCCCGTCCGTGCTCGGGGCATGCCGGCGCGCGGGCGTTCCGGTCGTGATGACGTGCCACAACTACCGGCTGATCTGTCCCATCGGCGTGCTCTACCGCCGGGGGGCGGCGTGCGAGCGGTGCGCCGGCGGACGCGAGTACTGGTGCGTGCTCCGGAACTGCCGCGACCGCCTTGACGAGAGCGTGGCCTACGCCCTTCGCAATGCCGTGGCACGGGTCGCCGGGCTCTACAAGAGAAACGTGACGTGCTACGTTGCGGTGAGCGAGTTCCTCAAGCGGCGATTGGTCGAGGCCGGCTTTCCGGCGGACCGCATCGACGTGGTGCCCAACATCGTGTCGGTCCCGGAAGGGAGCGCGGACCCGCCACGCGGGGAATACGTCGCCTATGTCGGCCGCCTGACCGCGGGAAAAGGCGTCACCAAGCTGCTCGAAGCGGTCCGCATGCTGCCGGACGTGCCGTTCCGGTTGGCGGGGGAGGGCGAGCTGGCCCGTCGGGTGAGGGAAGAGGCCCCGCCCAACCTGTCCGCCACGGGTCTCCTGAGCAACACGGAACTGGCCGATTTCTACGCCGGGGCTCGGTTTCTGGTGGTGCCGAGCGATTGGTATGAGACCTTCGGCCTCGTCGCTGCCGAGGCCATGGTGCGCGGCGTGCCCGTGATCGCGTCGCGATCCGGTGGGCTGCCCGAGGTGGTCGAGGACAACGTGACGGGGGTGCTGTTCGAGCGGGGCGACGCCGCCGACCTGGCGGCGAAGATAGCCCGCCTCTGGAACGACCCGGCCCTCTGCCGCCGCATGGGTCAAGCCGGCCGCGCAAGGGTCGTCCGGGAGTACAACGAGGAGGCCTATTATGACCGTCTCATGGCCGTCTACCGCAAGGCGATCACGCTTGCCCGGTAGACCCCACACCGAGCCTCCCCCAAGCAGGCTGGCGCATGGCGTGCCACAACCGCGGCGCTGTCCGCTGCTGCCCGCGGCCACCGGCATGTTCCGCTCCAACGTCCGCCCTGTGACCTCGAAGATCTGGGCCCCGGGTTGTTGGGCTCGAGTTTGTCACGCACCGCCTTGTCAAGGGTATAGTCTACGGGAGCGCCCGCTCGTGCTTGACACCGTTCATTCCTGCACTGACACCGGGGACTTCTTGACATAGTGTCCAAAAATGGGCACGGGGATCCATGAGGACATAGAAGTTAAGCCATTCATTTTGAGTTACTTACGTATTGGTGCCTGGGCTGGTACGCCTATTGCTTCTTTTGGGCGGCACCGAGTGGAACTGGGTCGGAATAGGGCCGCGTTGCATCAAGCAGAGCGTGGCCAATCCCCCGAACCCAGTCGAATTTCGCACAGACCGAGGACGGCATGGTACAATACGGAAACCCGATAGTGTTGGGAAACCCATACGGGAGTGATTGCGTTCAATCCCTGCAAGACAATGGGGTTGGCGCGAGGCAGAGGCAGGGCAAGTGTGCCCGGACGTACGCTCGGCTTGTACCGAAAGGATTCACGTGCGGCCACAGATTGGACCGCGCCGGGCGCGCAGTTGTTCTGCCGGAAGCCGGCCGGTTTCCCGAGAAGGAAGGGTAAGGAGCCACGCGATTATGTCGATGTTAGCGCCAGAACACGCCCAAGAGAACCTGCGTGGGGGCGCAGTGTATCCTGTCACCAGGGGATCGGAACTCGGAGGAGACCTCGAGCTTCTGCACACCCTCGAGGAGTGCGGTTCTGCGATGCGAGTGAACATCCTGGGCGTGGGCATTCATGCGGTCAATCCGGATGAGGCGGTTGATCGGATCGAGCGATTCGTGGCCAAGGGCGGCGCCCACTACGTGTGTGTAAGCAACGTGTTCTCCATCATGATGAGCCAACGCGACGCCGAGTTCCGGCGAATCACCAACGAAGCCGACTTGGCCGTTCCGGACGGGATGCCGCTTGCCTGGCTCGTGCGGTGGCATGGGTACGACCAGAAAGACCGGGTGTACGGCCCGGACCTGATGCTGGCGTGCTGCGAGCGCAGTATCGAGACCGGGACCTCCCACTTCTTCTACGGCGGGGCCAGCGGCGTGCCGGAGCTTCTGGGCCAGAAGCTGACGGAGCGTTTTCCCGGCCTGAAGGTGGCCGGCTGCTACTCGCCGCCCTTCCGGCCGCTGACCCCGGCAGAGGACGAGGAAGTGGTGAGGATGATCAACGACAGCGGCGCCGACATTGTCTGGGTGGGTTTGGGGGCCCCAAAACAGGAACGTTGGATGGACCAGCACGCAGGCCGCATCACGGCGCCGGTCATGATCGGCGTAGGCGCGGCGTTCCCGTTCCACACCGGCACGCTCAAGCAGGCCCCGAAATGGATGCAGAAATCCGGCCTCGAGTGGCTGTTTCGCCTTTGTGTCGAGCCCCGAAGGCTGTGGCGCAGGTATCTGCTGAACAACCCGCTGTTCATCCTGCTGACCTTGTGCCAACTGACCGGACTGAAGAAGTACGACTTGTCGTAGCGAAAGGAGTGCCGCCCATGGCCGAACAGAAGCGAGTGATGATTGCCGGCGCCGGCGGCTTCATTGGAAGCCACCTCGTCGAGCGCTTGAAGGCCGAGGGCTACTGGGTGCGCGGGGTCGACCAGAAGCTGCCCGAGTTTGACGAAACGGCCGCGGACGACTTCCTGCTGTTGGACCTCCGGGAACCGGAGAACTGCCGGGCGTCGCTTGAACTGCCGGGCGGCGAGAGGTTCGACGAGGTCTACCAACTGGCCGCCGACATGGGGGGCATGGGCTTCATCCACTCGGCCGAGTGCGAGATCATGCGTAACAGTGCCCTGATCAACATCCACATGGTCCACGCCGCGGCCCGCGCCGGAATCCCCCGCTACTTCTTCTCGTCCTCCGTGTGCGTCTACCGCGACATGAAGCCCGGTGAGCCCGAGATGACCGAGGCGCAGGCCTACCCGGCCATGCCCGACAACGAGTACGGCTGGGAGAAGCTGTACGCCGAACGCATGGCCCAGGCATACGGCCGCCGCTACGAGATGGCCATCCGCATCGCGCGCTTCCAGAACTGCTACGGTCCCAAGGGGACGTGGCGCGGCGGGCGCGAGAAGGCGCCGGCCGCCATCTCGCGCAAAGTGGCGGAGGCGGACGAATGCGGCACGATCGACGTCTGGGGCAACGGCTCCGCCATTCGCTCCTACATCTACATCGACGACATGACCGACGGTATCTTCCGCCTCATGCACTCGAACCTCGAGGGCGCGGTCAACATCGGCTGCCCACAGTACGTCAGCGTCGACGAGCTCGTGGAGACCGTGGCCGACGTCGCGGGCAAGACCATCTACATCAACCACGTGCAGGGGCCCGTCGGGGTCCAGTCCCGCAACTTCAGTAACGACCGCATCTGCTCGACCGGCTGGTGCTCGCGGTTCTCGCTGCGCGACGGGATCGCCCAGACCTATCCATGGATCAAGGAGCAGGTCGGGGCCGACGCTTTGGTCGCCAAGTAGCGCCGGGCGCGCGGCGGCGTGATGACGCGCGAGACGCTGCGTTCCGCTCACAATGACACGGGGGGGCGGCCTCGGTGTTCTGCTATGGGTCAAGAACGATGAAGTTCTCCTGCACTTTCATGCTCCTGCCTTTGTAGGTTGGTGTGGGACAACGTCTGGGCTGACGAGGACCGCGCCGGGGTGGCCACTTCGTGTGCCGTCCTCCGCGTGCGCGCGGCCATTCTGACGGGCTTCCAGGCGATCCCTGTGGCTACGGCCAGCTTGTGGCGCTTCCAGGACCGTCGAAAAGATGGTTATACTTGCCGGACGACACGCAGTGGGCCGCAGTGGCGGGGAACTGCGTGCCGTTCACCCCGAGATATCTGAGAAACTCGACGTGGCCGTCCAGATACAGGACGTTGATGCCGCCGGGGGCATGCACGAAGTTACCTCTTTTGGCGGTGAGGTGGTCCCACATGACGGGTATCTCACTGGCGGCCTTGGCCGAAGCCGCCGGATTGTTGATGTCCGTAATCAGGAACCGTTCGATACCGCGGCGCAGCCGGTACAGCACGTCGCCACCGCCGGCCTGGGTGCCTGGGAACGTGTCGGAGAAGTCGTAGTCCTCATCGCTGGCGGCCCCGCGAGAGTGGAAGCTGGCCAAGCCCAATTCCCCAAACGGCCCCGTGGCCATCTGGTCCTCGCTGAAGCGCCCGTATACGTCCGTGGACCCGGTCACGTAGCCCGTGTCCGGGTCGACCATGGCAAGGAGGTCGTGGCCGAGCACGTTGAGGTCATCCATGATCAGCCAGCCGCAATAGTCATAGGAGCCGTAAGACAATTACTCATCGTATTCGTAACGTAGAAGCGCCATCTTGGCGCTTTGCCAACGCGGCAAGGATGCCGCGTCTACTAAAAGGAATCCGATGACTTATTCACTTACATCTCCATAGGGCTCCTTGGCGATTTCGCCGATATCTATCTGTCCGTTCCCATTGCTGCCCCGGTCCGTCTTGCCGTCGTATCGCTCGATGGGGTCCCTCTCGGCCGCCCAGGAGGGGCACCAGACCACGTTCCAGTCAGCCAGGTACTCCGGATAGACCGCGCTATCGTTGAAGATGAACTCCCTGCTCGGACGCCCGTCGTTCCTGACTATCTGACGGGACGGGAGCTTGCCCCGGCTCTCGCCGGAGTACATGGCGAAGACCAGCCCCATTTGCTTGAGGTTGTTCTGACACGAGGCCCGGCGCGCCGCCTCGCGGGCGCGCGCGAGCGCCGGCAAGAGGATCGCCGCCAGAATGCCGATAATGGCGATCACCACAAGCAGCTCGATGAGCGTGAAGCCACGATCGTTGAACTTACGTCCGGTCGCCACTGGCGAGACACCCTTCGCATTCCTGTTCTGCACGCCGCATCCTCCTATCTTCCCGATTTCCCCATTATCCCGCGAGGTAGGATTGTACCAAACCTGCCCCCCCGCCCGCCCGCAACCCGCAGTTTCCGGACGAAGCCCTGTGCGTGACTTCGCCGGAAGTGGCGACGGCGTCCAACCGGCGGATGGACCGTCCGTACGAAGCGCCGATGCGGCGCGGGACCCCTTTGCAGCAGTTCCCCGACCAACTGAACGCAATGGACCGCTGCTCGATTCAAGCTTGGATGAAGCGGATATCGTACTTCGTGAGGAAACGGTCGCGGGTCACGAGTGTCAGACCCTCGACCTTGGCCTGGGCCGCCAACATCCTGTCGAAGGGGTCCTCGTGGTGCTTCGGGAGCTCGGCGACAGCCAACGCGTGCCGGATGGTTATGGGCAAGGGCTCGAAGCGATTGGCGGCCATGACTTCCTCGAGGTTGTCAGGCGCCTCAAGCTTGCCCAAGGGCTTTTTGATCGCAATCTCCCACGCCGTGGCCGCGCTCACAAAGACCAGGTTCTCACCCTTGGCGATGGCGGTGCGCGCTTGTTCGGACAGCGTGGGGTTGTCTTCGAGCCACCACAGGAGGGCATGCGTATCCAACAGCAGGTTCATCAGGTTTCCCCGCGAAAAGCGCGGGCGATCTCTGGGGGCAACTGGTCGAAATCGTCCGCCATCTTTATCTGGCCGCGCCACTGTCCCGGACGCCGGGGTTCGTCGCACGGCTGATAGGGAACGAGCTTGACCATCGGCTTGCCCGCTTTCCCGATAATGACCTCCTCCCCATCGGCCGCGCGTTGAACGAGCCTCGACAGGTGGGTTTTCGCCTCGTGGATATTGGTTACTTTCATGGCCTTGGACTCCGTTGACCTCGAAACGAACTAAACTAAGTCTAGTTCATTCCGCTGGGAAATGCAAGCCGTGAGCGGCCGCAGGCGTGCTGAGGAGGGCTCTGCGGCAGCAGGCTCAAGAACGAGTTCGCGACTCATTGTCGATTCCCGAGTCGTTCCCGGACCACGCCCCACGGTGAGCCCTGGCCGGGATTGCGGTGATAGGCATCCAGCCGTCGGTCGAGTTCAGCCTTCTGCTCCTCCGTGAGGGGAAGGGACTCTGGGACCTCAGCGATGCTGTCCCGGATGTCTTCGACGAGCTGAATGCGTTCCGGGAAGCTCAACGCCAACCCATCGGTTGCAGTGCTAAAGGGCCAAGACCAAGCGTAGCCCGGTTTCGACCTCCTCGAGTTTGCGCTCGGGCAAGTCCCCCACCTTCTCGGTGAGCAGCGTCTTGTCGACCGTGACGAGCTGTGACACGTTGGCGACCGAGTCCCTACTCAAGCCCGTCTGTCGCGCCGCCAGAAGCACGTTCCCGGGGGCCGACGAGAGACGGGTACTCGCGGAGATGGCGACCGCAAGCACGGTGCGAATGCGGCTTCGGTTGAAGGCATCGGCCTGTACGATGAGAACAGGCCGCCGGTATGCCGGTTCCGACGCCAGGGGCTCCGGCAGGCTTGCCCACCATATCTCGCCCCGCCTCACTCCCAGTGCTCTCGGGGCAAGGACGCGAACTGGACCTGCTCCATCACAGGGTCAAGGGCGGAACTCTCGCGGGCGTAGACCTCATTCAGTCGTGCCGTGACGTCGTCGTCGTCGCGTTCCTGGACATAGGCCGACACCGCCCTGGTGAACAGCTCGCTTCGGGAGAGATGCAGCCGTTTGGCCAGCTTCTCGGCGGCCTCGAAGACCGCATCGGGCATGGAAATGGCCGTCTTCATCTATGGAAGTATAACCTAGGTTATACCCGCTGTCAATTCCCCGCGTTCCCTGCCGGCACGGCACGGCTACGGCAGCGCGCTCTGTGGGATGAAGCCGAAGGAGGTCTGGAGTGGGTAGGCGCAGGTGCAGCCGGAGCTGGATTCGGGGATGAGGATGAGGCCGCCCGCGGGGATGATGTTGAGCCAGCAGCCGGGGCGCGACACCTTAGTCAAGCGGATGCCGTGGGTCTTGTTGGTTTCGATGGGGTACATGCGGGGGTTGTCGCCGCGACCGTAGAGGTAGTGGGCGGAACCGGTCAAGCCCCCGCAGCCATGGCCGCCGCGATAAGCGATATACTCGAGTTTCTCGCCGGTGTGGAGGTCGAAGGCGAAGGGCCGCGAGTAGAAGGTGTCGCCGATGATGACGGGGTGCTGCCACTGTTCGCCGTGGCTGCCGCCGGTCGAGGCGAACTCGTTGCCGCGGACGTCGAGGGCGCGGTAGGCCGTGGCCCACTTGTCCTCCCCGGTGGCCATGTCGAAGCCGAAGAGGCCGTAGAACACCTTGTCGCCGTCGTTGTACGAGCCGCTGGCCAGCAGCGTGCCGTTGGCGCCGTTGAGGTAGGCGATATGGTGGAAGGGGAACTCGACGGGGCGCTCCCAGAGCTTCCTGCCGGACCCGAGGTCGAGCGCCACGAGATGGGCGTCGCTGGCGAAGAAGGTCTTGAGCTGGACGCGGCCGTCCTCGTTTCCCGTGACTTCGTCGTTTCGGCTTTCGATGAGGTAGACGCGGCCATCGTCGATGGTGACGGCGTTGTTGAGGATGGCGCCCTTGCGGTAGGCCCAGCGTTTCTTGCCGGTGTGACGGTCGACGCAAAACAGGTACTCGCTGCAGATGACGGGGCGGTGGTCGCCTTCGAGCAGGTTGACGGTCGCCTTCGCCAAACGCGAGAAGGACGCGCCGGGCTTCTGTCCCGTGCCGAAGAGGCGGTCGCCGACGCAGTTCAGGTAGCCCCAGTCGTGCGGCCCCTTGCCCAACTGCGGCGCGGGGATGGTGAAGGTGCGCTCGCCCTTGGCCACGTCCACGCCCCAGCAGGCGTCCTGCACGGCGATGTAGAGGTAGTCGTCGGTGACCAGCATATGGCCACTGTTCTTGAGCGCGCCCACGCGCCGCGAATTGGGGGCCTCGAGCTGCCACAGCCGCGTGCCGTTATAGGCGTCGAGGGCGATGACCAGGTCGTCGGCAGGGACGAAGACGCGGCCGTTCTTGAACAGCGACGACATGGGGCGGTGGTGGCGGTCGATGATCTGGCGCGGTCCCGGGCCGCCGAACCACTGGATGGCCAGCGGCCCGCGGAGCGGCTCCATGCTGCACGCCGTGTGGTTCGGATTGGCGTACAACTGCGTCCATTCCCCGACGCCCTCGAGCGGGCCGCGCCGGATAACGGCCCAGGTCCCGGCGTCGTCGCTGAGGCGCTCGGGCTCGATGCCGGCGTCCTCGAGCCAGGCCTCGAGCTTGGCTCGCTTGAGCTTGCGGCGCGCGCCTTCGGGTTGGCCGATGCAGGCCACGCCGCCGTAGGGACGCAGCAGCCGGAAGACCTCGGCCGCCGGCGCCGACAACTTGCCCTCGGCGACCGCTTCGTCGGACACGACCAGGTTCGCCATGTACGTCGTATACGGCAGCGTCTCGCCCCGCCAATGGTGGACGGACACCCTGGCGCCGTACAGGCCGGCGCGGTCCAGGGCCCTGCGCGCCTCGGACACGTTCTTGGCGTCTTTCTCGAGGGCAACGATTTGGAGGTCGCTGCGGCAGGCCAGCTCATACGCCAGGCGCCCCTCGCCGCCGCCCAGGACGACGCAATAGCCTTTCGTGATGCCGATCTCTTCGACAATATGGTCGGCCGCGGCACGGTAAACGGCCGTCAACGTGTCTTCCGGGTAGGGGGCGGGCTCGTCGATGGCGGTGACGACGTGCTCGCGCTCGACGTTCTCGGGGCGGAAGCACAGCACGCTTCCCGCATCGGTGCTGACGAAGAGGGCGCCGTTGGCCACGCTGAGGCCGTAGGCGCGTCCGGGGACCTGGCCCCGCCAGAGTTCGCCCCCGTCGCTTGCGCTGAGGGCTACGACGCCCCCATCGCCCCCGGCAAGGAGCACGTCGCCGGCCACAATCAAGGCGTAGGGTTCGTCCATCCGCTTCTCCCACAGGTAGCAGGCGGCCATGTCTTCGGTGCATTTGGCGATGGCCTGCTCGAGCGGCGCAATACCCGCCTTGAGTTGCTGGGCCTGTTCGCCCGCCTTGTCGCTCATCGCCTTGAGTTGCTCGTTCATCTCGTTCAGACGCGCCTGGTGTCCGGTCCGTTCTTTGGCGAGCGCGACGTACCGCGTGCGGTTCAGCGCGGACAACCGATCTTTCGATTGCAAGTAGGCCATGTCGCCGTGGACGACCATGCGCACGCCGGGAAAAGATGCGATGCTCTCACGCGTGGCGGGGTCCGAAAGGTTCAGTTCGTTTCCCGTCCGGCGTCCCGGGCCGCTGACCACCCCCTGGTCGGTCAGAATGGCGTAGGCCCCGCCGTCGCCGGGGAAGCCGCCCAGCACTTTTCCGGTTTCCTTGTCGAACAGGGCGGGGCTGGTCCGGCCGGTGGGCACGAACAGGCGCGTCGGCGAGGCGAGCAGATAGCCCTGGGGCGACACGTCGTCCACCTTCTCGCTGCGGAGCACCTTGCCCGTGGCGGCGTCCAAGGCGCACTGATACACCTCCTGCGCCGGAAACAGCCCGCAGAAGAAGTAGGCCACGCCGTTGTCGACCAGCACGCCGGTCCTGGCGGGCGTGTCGGAAATGATCCGGCCGTTGCCCGGAATGCGACGGTTCATCCCCTCAGGACAGTAGGTCCAGATGGGTTCGCCGTCCGACGCCCGAAGGCCGTAGGCGCGGCCGTCGTCGGACGTGAAATAGACCTTGCCGTCGGCGACCGTCGGGGCGAGGCGGACCGGCCCCTCGGTGTAGAAGGTCCAGCGGACGTCGCCCGTAGCCGCGTCCAGGCAGTAGACCTTGTCGTCGGCGGTCGATCCGAAATACACGGCATCGCCCGCGACGACCGCGTGAAAGGCCCGGTCGTAGGTCACGACGGGGCGCAGTTCGCGCAACTCGTGCCAGAAGTCCTGCTTAGCGGGCGCGGGCCACGCGGGTCGCGGCTCGTGCCGCGACTGGAACTCCCAGACCTCGTTGAGGGGCAGCTTCAGCGTCTCGTCCGTGATGCCGCTGCGCATATTGTCGTGCAAGTAGGTCGGCCAGTCGGCCGCCCGGGCCGCCGCGCACAGGGCGAGGGCCACTATCGCAAGAGACAGGACAAGTGTCGAGGGTGACCTGAAATGCGTCATCGCTCCTCCTTGTTATGGAAGCCAACTCGGGCGGCTCTGAATGCGTCCGGCCCGCCCGGCGACTGTGTCCAGGCGCACTCTATCAAACCTGGCGCCAAGAAGGTAACCCCCGGCGTGTCGAGCCACTCGTGCTCGTGCTCGTGCTCGTGCTCGTGCTCGTAGTCGTAATCGTCATCGTAATCGTCATCGGGGGAAGCGTTGCTTCCCCCAAGGCGAATTCTCATTCGCCCGTAATCGATGCCCCCGCTCCGGCTTACAAGTCCGGTCCCGTTTGGAGTGCGGCGGCTCGACGCCGCTTTGACGGTTGCGGCTTGACGCAACTCCCCGGATTGGTGCTTTGGCCGGCGCATCGGGCCCGCGGTGTAAGCGAAGCGCGCAAACAAAGCGACGAAAACGGCGTCGAGCCGCCGCACTCCAGATAGACCCGACTACGTCGCCCTACTTCGGAAACGGTGCAGACGTGACGGCATTTGCGAATCGGCGCGCAAAGGCCGCACGCTACCCGGAGCGAATAGCGGCGGGATTGACTGGTATATGACAGGGGAGGACGGCTGCACGAGCCGCAGAGACTGGGAAAGCGGAGGGAGAGCCGTGAACAGGGCACGCGGTCTGACGCTGGTTGAGGTGGTGGTGATCGTTCTCATCGCGGCGGTGCTTGTACTGGTGTTTTTCTTGCCGCCGTTGCGCGAGCGCCGGCTCGAGCAGCGCAACCAAGTGTCTTGCCAGAACAACCTCAAGCAGATAGGCACGGCGCTGAGCATGTACGCCGCCGAGCACAACGGCGAGTACCCGCCGCTCCAAACGTGGGTGGGCGACGACTGCGACGAGAAGAACACCGACGTGCTGATGTTCAACGGGCCGATGATGTACCCGGAGTACTTCGCGGACATAGGCTTCCTCGTTTGCCCAAGCGACGTGGACTCTGAGGGCATGCTTGAAGACGGTGCATGGGACCTGCCCGGCCAGGCAGGGGTCCCCGCCCCGTGTCGTTTCGACGACAGTTCGTACGTCTACCTAGCGTGGGTCTTCTGCCCTACCGAACGGAGCGTGGGCCGGGCGCAGGACTCGCCCACCATTCATAGCGAATGGCCCGCCATCGAGGCCGCGCTCTGGGACGCACTGGACGCGCCGGATCCAGGCGTGTTCCTGGGGCCGCTGACGTATGTGGACCCTGTGAGCGGGGAGCAGCGCTCCGTGCCGCGAATGGGTGAGGCGGCAGCAGTTGCTCTGGCCGGCGAGGCGGACCAAGCCTTGACTGACGCGGTGGCGGCCCGCATCCCCGTCATGCACGATGCATGGGTAAGCCTGAGCCTCGTGAGCATGTTTAAGCACATACCGGGCGCCTCGAATGTCCTCCACTTCGACGGGCACGTGGAGTTCGTCCGCTTTCCGGGGCGGTTCCCCATGGCCAGGGAGTGGGGGCAGCTCTTGGGCCGGATCCGGAACGAGACCTTCCCCGGTGCTCCTGCAGTAAGATGACTGCCACGAACGGGTGCCAGGATATGGGATTGGCTTATCGCATGTTGTCCCGCGGTTGCCCGGTGGCCTATCATAGTATCCGCGACCGTGCTTCGCGAGTGTGTAGGAGTGACCACGCCTTCTCGGAGACCCTGCCATGAAGCAGCCTGAAGCACTCGATTTCTGGGAATGCGCCGCCGAGATCCTCCACCGAATGCGGTCCGGCGGCGTGCTGTGCACCGTGGTCGACAACGAGGGGACGCCGAACGTGCTCACCCTCGGTTGGGGACAGATAGGCCCGTTCTATCATGACCATCCCGTGTTCAGCATCGCCGTGACGCCGCTGCGGTACTCGTGGCGGTTCCTGGAGGAGGTGCCCGAGTTCGTGATCGCCGTGCCGGACGACGGCCTCGAGGCGGCCACGGAACTGTGCGGCACCAAGTCGGGCCGGGACCTGGACAAGTTCCAGGCTGCGGGTTTGACGCCGAGGCCGAGCGTGCACGTGCAGGCGCCGTCGATTCAGGAATGCCCCATCAACGTCGAGTGCCGCATCTACGCGCGCGTCCATCCGCCCCATATGCTCCTCACCCCCGAACACCGCCAGCGCCCCATCGAGGATCAGCACACCATCTACTTCGCCGAGGTCCTCGGGACGTATCGCCTGCGAGACTGACTGCCCGACGCGTCCAGGACTCGGTGTCTTGCCACGAAGACACAAAGACACGACGGAGAGCATGAGGGGCGCAGAAGGACCCATGTGCCCCCGCACTCATGGGACCGGCATTGAGGGCCGTCTCGCCGATAGCGCTCCCGTAGGAGCCCTTTGCACTAATCACGTTTGGTTGCGGCTACGCCGCGCTCTGGACATCTGTAAAATCTGTGGATGAACGAGGCCTTCCTTGCGCGCCGCCGTGTTTCTCGAAGCGCTGCGCCAGGGATTCCAAACAGCCGCACAGGGAGATCGAGACAACCTGACGACACCGGGGCATTTCGGCTATCCTACGCGTCCACGGCTTCGGACCCAACGGAGGAGACAGATGGTGCTGCTGCTTGACCTGATGGCATTTCTGTGTTCTGGTGTGAGCATGTCGGAAACCGCGGCCGAGGACGCGCCAGTGTTCAGCCAAGTCACGGTGGCTTCGCACGTGGACGACAGCGCGAACCGGTGGCCGTGCATGGCGCGGCTGGCGGACGGGCGCGTCCTGGTCGTCTGGTCCCGCCTCGCGAAGGGGGCCAAGGACGACGCGATTGTGGCGGCCTTCTCCGTGGACCACGGCGCGACGTGGCCCGAGCCCCGCCAACTCATAGCCAACGAGGGGCTGACGGACGCGGACCCGAGCATCGTAGTATCCGGCGAGCGCGTGTGGGTGACCTGCACGTCCGTGTCCTTTGCGGCGGGCATCCGCACGTCGGTGACGTGGTGCGTGCGCAGCGAAGACACCGGCGACACGTGGTCCGACCCCTACGAGATCCCGATGCGCCATCGCTACACGTGCGGCAAGACCCACCGCGGCCTGCGCCTCGATTCGGGCACGCTGTTGATGGGGTATTCGTGGGACGTGCTGTGCGAACAGGGCAAGGCGCACCAGACCGAAGGCGAGATGGACCTCCGCGCAGGGGTCCTGCGCTCGACGGACAACGGCCAGACCTGGGTCAACGGCGGCGACACGCACGCGACCTACGAGCGGGTCTCGGGCGGCGCCGTGAGCGGTACGGATGAGCCCGCCCTGGTCGAGTTGGACGACGGGTCGGTCTACATGCTGATGCGGACGGGCGCGGACCACCTGTATGAGGCGCGCAGCACGGACGACGGCCAGACCTGGCAGGGCGTCGGGCCGAGTCCCCTGTACGGCTCGAACGCCCCGGCGGCACTCAGCGGGTTCGAGGCGGACGGCCGGCGCGGCATCTTCGTAGTCTGGGACAACGCCCTGCGCCGCTATCCGCTGTGCGCGGCGGCATCGTTTGACCGCGGCCGGACGTGGACGCCGCCGAGGGACATCGGCCATCCCTACGCCGGCGGCGGCCAGGCCTCGTATCCGTCGTGCGTCCAGGCCGCGGACGGGGCCCTGCTGGCCGTGTGGCAGCACGACGTGCCCGGCGGGCGCGACGTGCGTTGCGCGCGGTTCAGCCCCGCCTGGCTGCTCGAGGCGCCCGAGCCGCGAACGACCATCGTCCTGTTCGGCGATTCAACGACGGCGCCGCGGGGTCCCCTACGCGTTTTCGCACAGGTGCTTTCGGAGGCCTTGCCCGACGCGAAGGTCATCAACGCCGGCATCGGAAGCAACACGACCGACATGGCGCGGAAACGGTTCGAGCGCGACGTGCTCGCCCACGACCCCGACGTGGCCACCCTGTTCTTCGGGCTGAACGATTCGGCCGTGGACGTGTGGAAGGGCGCGACCGAGCCGCGCGTGCCCCTCGAACGCTACCAGGAAAAGCTGCGCTACTTCGTCGAGGTCCTGCGCGAACGCGGCGCGACCCCCATTCTCATGACGCCCACCCCCTTGGCCTGGACGCATGAACTGCGGGAACTCTACGGCAAACCGCCATATAACACGGAGAATAATGCCGGATTCAACGCGATCTTGAAGGACTACGCGGCGGCCGTGCGCGCGCTGGCGCAAATCGAGAACGTCCCCCTGATCGACGTAAACCGCATCTTCCTGGATCACACCAAGACCGAGGGTCACTCGATCCACGATCTGTTGCTGGACGGCATGCACCCGAACGACCAAGGGCACCGGATCATCGCGGACGAGTTACTTCGACTTCTCCCGGAGTTGACGGCGGCCGGCCCTCGGTAGCCGTCATGGACTGCGCCCGGTCGAGGACCGTTCGACGGTGAGGGTAAGGTCGCCCTCGCGCCAAGCCTTTTCGAGGTCGACGTTCTCGGCGCCGCCGTCGTCTTTGCCATCGAGGCCGCGGCTGTAGACGACATAGCCGTTGGCGGTGCGTTGGTAGAGCAGCTCCGCGGCGTCCACGCAGGGGTCTTCGGGACCCCACGCGAGGATGTCGGGCACCAACTGCGATAGCGTTTCGGGGGGCCGTCCGTGGGCGATGCGATGTTGCTCGACAGCCAGGGCCGTGAAGGCCAGGCGCATGAGGGCGCGGTGGCGCGCCTCGGTTTCGACGGCCGCGGGCAGCGGCCCGACGAGCCGCTCCGCGAGCGGTGAGTGCCAACCGGGCACGCCGGCGACCTCGGCGCGCACCGCGTCGGCGACTTGTAGGCCCTCGGGGAAGTGCCCTTGGCTGGCATAGTACAGTTGCGTGACCCAGCGCGCGCAGTCGGCGCGGTCGCGCGTGAGGAGGCCGGTCCAGCTCCACAGCCGCGCGGTGATGGGTGCCCACCGAGCCTGTGAGCCCAAGTAGCGGGCGAACGCGCCGCCGTTGCGCGCCGCGTCCAGCACGAAGCACCGCCTGCCGGCCAGGCCACGCGCGAGGGCGTGCGCTTCGTCGAGCTGCTGGAATCCCTCGATGAGCTCACTGATCTGCCCGGGCGCCAACGCGGTTCGATTCAGCACGTGTTCGAGGGTCTGAACCGCAACGGCGGCGCAGTCGAACCGGGTCAACTGGGAGACCATGGTCGGCTCATCGTCCAAGGCGTGCACGAGGGCCAGTTGCGTCGACAACGCCCGGTAGGCCGCGTTCTTCATCTGTTCGTGGGCCGCCAACACGGCCTGCACCATGAGTAGCCGGGCGGTCTGGCGGAGTTGGGGCAGGTGGGGCCGTTCCGTGTCGAGGCCGTTGCGCAGATCGATCGGAAAGCGGCAGCGGGGCCGGCCGGCCGCGTGCTCGATGAGCTCGAGCGCGGCCGCGTTGGCCCCGAGGTGGCGCGAGATGGCCTGGCGCATCTCGTACGCAATCGGTTCCGTGCGGCGCGGCAGCCCCGCGTCGCCCAGCACGGGGAGGTGCTCCGCGTTGTCGCCGACGTCCACCAGCGCGTCGAAGGCCTGCGTGTAGGCCCGGGCGGCGTTGTCCCCGTCGGGCGGCTGTTCATACCAGGCGTTCAATTCCGCCAACGTCACCGGCGCGCCGCTGGCCCGGATCTCGTTCTCGAGGGCGACGGCCTGCCGTCGCAACGACACGCGGTAGCCGCCAAACGCCGCCAACGCGACCACCACAACGACCGCTGCCGCCACTACGCGCTTGTCCATGGGCTCTTCCTTCGGTTCGATGGTCCAATGCCGTGGCGCGCCGGCTACTTAATCTCCTTGATACGGATGTTGCGGAATCGGACCTCCATGGGCGGGCCGCCGTGGATTTGCGGGGCGATGATGCCGGTGCGGGGGATCTTGGGGTCGGTCTCGGTGTACTCGACCGTGGTGACGCCGTTGATGGACAAGGTGATCGTGTCGCGCACGGCCTTGACTTCGTAGTCGTTCCATTCGGTAGGCTTGACGGCCTTCTTGACCACCTCGGGCTTGGGCTTGACCAGCGGGCGGTTGCGGCGGCTTTCGTCGTAGAGAGTGCCCCACCAAATCTGGCCCACGTCGGCCTGGTAGCCGGAGACCTCGTGCGAGTCCGGCACGCGTTTCGAGCGGAGTTGCACTCCGCTGTTGCCCTTCCCGGCGATCAGGTGGATCTGAAAGCGTAGGATGAAATCGGTGTAGGTCTTCGTCGTCGCGAGGAAGTCGTTGTGTCTAATCCCGGGCGACCGGCCGATCAGCATCCCGTCCTCGACGATCCACAACTCCGTGTCGCCTTCCCAGCCAGCCAGGTCTTTCCCGTTGAACAGGGGGACGAATCCCGCCTCGTTCGGCTCGGCCGGCTCGTCGGCCGCGAACGCACAGACGGCCCCGAGCAGCAGCAACGTGATTCCTAAAACGGTTCTCATGTCGTCCTCCTTTGGCAATCAAAGATGCCACGGCGCGCGCATGGCGCGCGCCAGCATCCGGTTGGCTTCGGGATCGTCGACGAAGCGCTCGGTCTCGAGGTCCCAGCGCAGCGGCCGGTCGAGGCGCAGACAGATGTTGCCGACGTGGCAGGTGGTCGTCGACCGCTGGGCCACCTCGGGGGGCGCGATGGGCGCCCGGCGCGTCTTCACGCAGTCGAGGAAGTTGCGGTGGTGTCCGAACCAGTGGGCGTAGTTCTGCTTGACGATGTTTCGCATGCGCAGAATGGATTTCGGTTCGGCGTCCACGTTTCCGTCGTCGTCCACGCGGATCCATCCCTCGTCGCCCTCGAACTTGACCGCCCGGGGCAAAGTGTCGTGGTAGACCATCTTGACGCCGTTGGCGTAGGTCGCCTCGACGCGGTATCGCATAGGGGTGTTCCAGAGGCCCTCACGGGGGAATTCGGCGTGACCTTCGTAGGAGATAGGGCCGCCGAGTTCCGTGTCGTTGCCCCACTGGGCCAGGTCGTTGAAGTGGGCGCCGATATCGGTCAGCTTTCCGCCGGAGTAGTCGAAGATCCATCGGAAGGTCCCGTGGCACCGTCTCGGGGTGTAGGGCTCATAGGGCGCCGGGCCGAGCCACCGGTCGTAGTCGAAGCCCTCGGGCACGGGCTGCGGGGGCTCGACGCCGCAGCTTGGGCCTTCGGAGAGGAAGGTGTGCAGGGCGTGGAGTTCACCGATCAGGCCGCTGCGGGCCACGTCCACGGCGAAGCGGAAACAGCCGATGCTGCGGCGTTGGGTGCCGCTTTGGTACACGCGGCCGTAGCGCTTCATGGCCTCGACCACGGCGCGGCCCTCGGCCACCGTGAGCGAGATGGGCTTCTCGCAGTAGATGTCCTTGCCGGCCTTGGCGGCCTCGATGGCGAGGAAGGCGTGCCAGTGGTCGGGGGTGGCAATGAGGACCGTATCGATATCGTCGCGATCGAGGATCTCGTAGAAGTCGTTGTAGGCGGCGCAGTCGTGGTTCTGGTAGTGGACGTCGACGATGCGCTTGGCCTGGGCGCGGTGGCCGGCATCCACGTCGCACACGGCCACGACCTCCACGTCGGCGTTCGTGAGGAAATCCGACAGGTCGCGCGTGCCCATGCCGCCGATGCCGATGCAGCCCATGGTGAGCCGTTCGCTGGGCGCGACCGCCCCGTCGTTGCCGAGCGCGGCGGCCGGCACGAAATACGGCGCCCCCGCGGCCGCCGCGACCTTCATGAAGCTCCGCCGCGTGATGGGTCTCATGCGCTGTCCTTTCGCCGGACCGGGAGGCGCGGTACGGCGTCAACCGAGTTGCGGTAGAAACGCGACCTTGAGCGCCTCGCGCCGCTTGAGCAAATCCACGGCCTCGGCATATTGGCCGAGCCTCATGGTATTCGAGACCAAGGCCCCGAGATCAAGGCGGCCGTCGGCCAGGCGCGCGGCGGCGTATTCGGCCGCTTCGCGGCTGTGGGGCCGCGTGCCCGCGAGGGTCAGGCCGCCCCAGTACTCGGGCGCGAACACGTAAGGCTCGCGCTGGACGGCAAACAGGAGCACCAGATGATTCGTGAGCGCCATGGCCTGATGCACGGCCGCGGGCGAGCCCACGCAATCAAACGCGCACTCGAGCGCGTCCGGGTGGCCGCGCTTCGGCAGCGTCCCGAAGGCCTCGTCGTCCGGGCCGCAGACAAGATCCGCGCCCAAGCGCTGGGCCAGATCGCGGCGCGCGGGGAGCGGGTCGACGCCGACCAGGTGCGCGGCGCCGGCCGCGCGCAGGAGTTGCACCGCCACCAGCCCTGCCGGGCCGAGGCCGAACACCCCGACGCGCCGGCCTTGGATGGCGTCCAGCTTCTCCGCGTAGAGCACGTGCGCGCTCACGCACATGGCCAACTCGAGCGGCGCGCAGGCCTCGGGCGGCAATGCCTCGGGGACCCGTATGACGTCCGGGGCGTCCACGGCCACGAACTGCGCGTAGCATCCCTGGACGTCATGTCCCCGGTCGCGCCACACGCACACGCGCTGGCCCACGGCGAGGTCGCGCACGCCGTCGCCGACGGCCGCGATATCGCCACACGCCTCGTGGCCAGGCTGCCCGAGCGTGTACGGATACGCCAGCGTCATGCCGGGGAACATGGGTTGACCGTCAAGGATGTGGATGTCCCAGTGCGGGCAGGTCGTGACGGCAAGCACCTTGACCAGCACCTGCCCCGGCCCGGGTTCAGGCGCAGGCGCCTCCCTTACCTGGTACTTCCGAGGCTGAAGGACTTGGAGTACTTTCATGAAGCTTCCCTTCGCGCGGGGGATCTCACCGCCACGTGAGCAGGACGCCGAGCACGGGTTCGGTGCGGTTGAGGATGAGGTCCCACGCTTCGGCGACGCGCTTGACCGGGAAACGGTGGGTGATCAGGCGTTCGGTTTCGAGGCGTCCGGCGGCGACCAGCTCGAGGGTCTTGTCCATGCGTTTGCGCTGCCAGCCGGAGGGGGAATGGAGGGTCCACTCGCCGTTGCGCAGTTGCTGAATATCGAGCAGGGAGTCCTTGCCGTGGAAGCCTGCGGAGACGATGTGGCCGTCGTGGGCGATCATGGGAAGGCACGCGAGGATGAGGGGGACCGATCCGACGGTGTCCACCAACACGTTGACCCCTGACGGCGCCAGGTCTTGGACGATGCGCGCCAGGTCCTCGCGAAGCACGTTGACGCACCGCCGGCGCTTGCGGCCGGCGAAGAAATCGAGCCGGTCGTCGTGCTTGCCGGCCAGGATCACGGTGGCGCCGCGCCAGTGGAGGGTCTGCGCGGCCCACTGGCCCACCAGCCCGTCGCCGATGACGAGGGCGCGGTCACCGGCGGCCATTGGCGGCCGCGTGGCGCAGTTGAATCCGACCTGCGTAAGGACCAGCCCGCTGAGCGCCACCGGGGAGACGCCGCGCGGGATGCGCCACACCTGGGAGCGGTCAACCACCTTGGGCGAGATGTGGCCGCCCCACGGCTCGAACATGCCCTCGATGCGGCCCACCGTGCAGAACACCCAGTCGCCGGGGCGGACGTCGCTCACGCTGCTTCCGACCCGCTCGACGATGCCGACGCTCTGGTAGCCGGGGGCAATGGGGAAGGGCCACGGCTCGCCGGGGAGATAGGCGCGCTCGCCGCTGCTGCGTTCACCGCGGAGAAACGACCCTTCGGTGCCGTTGCTGATCCACGAGTAGTGCGTGTCCACGACCACGTCGTGTGGTTCCGGGTCCGGGACCGTGACCTCGGTGTACTGCACCTTGAGCTTGTCGGTGAACACGACCGCCCATGCCTTCATTCATCCGGGTCCTTCCTGCCGGCCGTGGATTACGACGCCTCGATCTTCGCCACGGATGGCCTGGCCAAGAGCGCCGTAGGCCCAACGAGGGTCCTATCGCAGGGCCTTCTTGTCGACCTTCCCGACGGCGGTCAAGGGCATTTCATCGACGAACTGGATGATCTTCGGCACCTTGTAGGGCGCCATGTTCTCCTTGCAGTACGCGGTGATGTCCTGCTCCAGTTCCTTGGGGTCGTGCTCTTTGTACTCGGGTTTGACCTGGATGACGACCTTGACCAACTCGCTGCCGGGCCGGTCGGGATTGGGCACCCCGATGAAGGCGCAGTATTCGACGCACGGGTGGTCGTAGAGCGTCTCTTCCGCCTCCTTCGAGAACACCTTGAACCCGCCCACGATGATCATGTCTTTGGCACGGTCCACGATGAACACGTAGCCGTCTTCGTCCATCTTGGCGATGTCGCCGGTGAAGAACCATCGCTGGCCTTGGAAGTCCCGCAGGGCATAGGCCGTCTCTTCGGGCTTGTTGTGGTAGCCTTTCATGACCTGCGGGCCCTGCGCGATGATCTCGCCTTCCTCGCCGGGGGCCACTTCCGTGGTGCCGGTCTCGAGGTCGGCGAGCTTGATCCGCGTGTTCGGCATCGGCAGCCCGATGGAGCCGAGCTTTATCGGCCCGGCCAGGGGATTCATGGTCAGGATGGGGCTGGTCTCCGTCAGGCCGTAGATCTCGATCACCTTGCCCTCGCCTACCACGGCCTCGAGCGCCCGGAACGGCTCGGCCGAGAACGGCGCCGCGCCCGAGCAACACATCTTGACCTGGGAGAAGTCGAGCGTCTTGAACTTGGGATTCGCCAGCAGGAGTTGGTACAGCGAGGGGACGTTGAAGAGGTGGGTGGGACGGTACCGTGCGATCTCCTTGCAGATGTGGCGCGTGTTGCGGGGGTCCGGAATGAGGATCTGGGTCCAGCCTGCCGCCATGGACAGCATCCCCACCATCAGCCCCGCCACATGGAAGAACGGCGCCCCGGAACAGAACACGCCCGTGCCCAGTTCGGCGTTGACCCAATTCGTGAGTTGGTGCACGTTGGACACCATGTTCCGGTGGGTGAGCTCGGCGCCCTTTGGCAGGCCGGTCGTGCCGCCGGTGTACTGGATCAGGCAGACGTCGTCCGGAGAGATCGACGCCTCGGGTCCCTCGGGTGGATGGGTGCGCAAGATGTCCATGAATCGAACGACCGTCTTGCCGGGCACGGGAACCACTTTCCCCGTCGGGATCTTCTTCAGGGCCTTGCCGAGGATCCGCTTGAGCCCGGGGAAGAAGTCCGCGATGCTGGTCACGACCACGTGGCTCAATTCCGGGACTTGGTCCTGGATCTTCATGAACCGGTGCTCGAAGATGGCGTCGAGCGTCACCAGCACCCGCGCCCCGGAGTCGCGGAGCTGATTGGCGATCTCCTTGGCCGAGAGCAGCGGCGACACGCCGGTGGTGATGCAGCCCGCCCTCAGGACACCGGCGTGGGCCAAGAGATACTGGGGACTGTTCGGCAAGTTGATGCCGACCACGTCGCCCTGGCGGCAGCCGGCTTCCGACAGGAAATGGGCAAAGCGCCGGGAGTAGTCGTCCAAGTCCCGGAACGTGAGGGTCGTCCCCATGAAACGGAAGGCCGGGCGGTCCGGGAACTGGCCGAGGCTCTCCTCCAAGAGATCTACGTAGGAGACATCCGGCACGGTTAGGTCCGGCTCGACCCATTCGTCGTACGATTTGATCCAAGGCCTGTCCTGATTCGTCACGGCTTTCCCTCCACTACCGATGCCTTATGGAGCGGCCCTTCCTGCGCCTCGCCCCGTATCGCCACGCCCACATCAACCCGAAGCTAACAGCATTCTAGAGATTCCCAGAGCGCCAGGCAAGGCGGCCCCATAGGCCGGCAGGGCGCTCAGAAAAGGCCCGTGCGGCGCGTCGCTTCGTAGTCGGGATTGCCCTCGGGGCCGCCGCAAATCGCCCACTCGTGCGACGTGACCACGCCGTCGCCGTAGCCGCAAATGAGGCGCGTGGACGGGATACGCTCGAAGACCAGCTCGAACAACGCCCGCGCCGGCATCGTCGCGCCGGGCATCAGGCCCAGCTTCCGGAACACGTCCAGGTCTTTCTTGTAGTCCCGGATGAGGCCGCCGGCATGCACGCAGCGTCCCGTCTCCGGATGAAACCCGTCGCAGCAGTCACACGCCTCGCAGCAACCTTCGACGAGCGTGATTAGCACCTCCGGGTCTTTGCGCACGCGCTCGAGGATCTCCCAGAGCGTGTCGTTGGGCCGGGGCGCGTCGTTCTGGCCGCCCGCGTAGCCGCACGCCAGGCACATGATGTGGTGCGGGCGCATGAAGAGGCGGCCGTCGTTTTCGATGCGCTGCACGTTGCGCTCGCGGTACCCACGCTTCTCCTCTTCACTGCGGTCGTACACGACGGCGCGCCAGCCCTGCTCCCGGACGCGCTCGTAGGCGCCGCTTCTCGCCAACGGGCAGCCCGTCCAATTGGGCGTGTCGTAGGCGCAGATGCCGTAGGGCGTCTCGATCCGCTCGAGCAGCAACTCATAGAGGTAGCGCGCGCGGCGAACCGACCCCGGCACCAGGCCCAGCCGCTGCAAGACGTCCAGGTCCCGCTTCCGGTTGAACACGTCTTCCGGGTCTTGTTGGGCGTAGTGCCCTGGCGCGAGCGCGCTGTAGTGGGGAACGGCGTCGGCGTCCGACTCGAGCCGGATGGTGACCGTCGGATCGCGCTTCACTTCATCTAAGATCGCCGCGGCCCTGCCTGCCTCGAACAGCGGGCAATCGGCCCCGCCGTGCGCGCACACCGTGCCCAACAAGTGCCGCGCTGGCATCACGATCCGCGCGTGGCACAATCCGTCCGACCGCATGTGGCTCTGCGCCATAGCCGTTCTCTCCATTGGAGTCTGACGGACGAGGACCCGGTAACGGCCCACAGTGTATTTGCTCGGGCCGGGGGAGTAAAGGCGGTTGAGACAAATGCGTCGGCAACCGACGCCGAGGCCCTGCACGAGGCGGCCGCGGCCTCGGGCATGAACACACAACTGGTGTGCGGGCTCGAAGCGGCGGCACGCGGCATCACCTCGGTCGAAGAAGTCCTTCGCGTCGCGTCGCGTTCAGGTCCGTAGGAACTGACCAGCTCCGGCGCGCCCGGCCTTGGCCGCCCCGCGGCCGTTGTGCTATCGTTTGCGATGTATCAAGGTGGGACGCTGACGACTTCACGATGGTACGACACATCAGAACCGCCATAGCTATCTACGCGGCCGGGCTCCTTGCGTCCGGCGCCCTCGCGCGGGCCGAAGACGCGCCGCCCCTCCATCCCATCCTCGACCCGGCCTTCCAACTCGAGCTGAACGCGTCCACGAACAGCGTGTTGTCGGTAAGCGACGAGATCGATGTGCTCGTCGACGGCAAGGAATCCTACCCGATGCGTTGGAGGATGCTCGAGGGCGCGCAAGACTCGATTCACATCACGACGCTCTACATCTTCCACGACGCCACGACGAAGCGGCTGGGCGACATGCTGGTCCGCAAGAAGAACGAAGGGGTGGACGTGAAGATCATCGTCTACGGGATCTACGCCTGGGGGAATCCGTTCTTCTACAGGAAGATGCGCCAGAACGACATCGAGGTCCAGAAGTACAGCGGCGTGGCCGAGGTGCTGCTCCAGCCGTATCGGCCGATGCGTTTCTGGAAACGCCACCTGCATGACAAATACGTGGTCGTCGATGGCCGGGAGGCCCTCATGGGCGGGATGAACTGGAGTTCGCGCTACGCCCAGGGAGGCCGGCAGGGGGGCCGGGCAGCGTGGCGCGACACGGACATCTGGGTGCGGGGTCCGCAGGCCGCCATCGTGGAGAAGGAGTTCCAGAAGCGGTGGTATCTGGAAGAAGGCGAGGATGCGAAGGCCGAGGCCGTCAGCGCGGAACTCGAGGCCATCTACGCGCAGCCCCTCTACCCGCCCGAGCAGGAATACATGGACTTCTTCACGCCGTCGTCGGACGCGCCCGGCGGCTACCGCGTCGAGAAGCTCACCCGTTTCCTCTACCAGCAGCCCTTCGAGCAGAACGGCGCGACCTACATGACAACCTACTATAAGGAGGTCATGGACCGCGCCCAATCGCACATCTGGTGGCAGAGCATCGCGACCCGGCCCGCCCCGGTCCAGAAGAAGGCGTTGCTGGAGGCCGCGGCGCGCGGTGTCGAGGTGCGGCTGATGAGCAACTCGGAGCGCAACATGCGCATGATCCCGATCGGCGGCTGGCCGCTCTACCGGCTCGCGAAGGCCGGCTACCGCGAGTTGCTCGAGGGCGGCATCCGGATCTTCGAGTACCACGGCGACGCCCCGATGCACGCCAAAGGGTTCCTCGTGGATGACGTCGTGACCGTCGTCGGCTCGTACAACGCCACGTTCACGGCAGAGAAGTACTACACAGAAAACGCCGTCGCCACGCACGACACCGGCGCGATCCAGGAAGTCATTGATATGTTCGAGGACGATCTCGCGCAGTGCACCGAGGTCACGCTCGAGGATCTCGAGCCCCCCAAGCAGCGCCTGACCCACGCCCGGCGCGGGCGATAGCACTGCGCGTCGCCCTGGCCCACGCCACGAGGCGAAGTCCACGCCGCAAAGAGGCCGCGTTTGGCGCAGTAGGCCAGGTTTGCCAAACCTGGCCTCGGGCGGCGTTGGCGCTTTGCGTCGCCCTGGCCCACGCCACGAGGCGAAGTCGACGCCGCAAAGAGGCCGCGTTTGGCAAACGCGGCCTACTGGGGCCGCGGCCGGCCGGCCTTGGCGCAGATCGCGTCGAAGAGCTTGGCGACGGGTTGTATGCCGTAGTCGCGGAAGTTGGCGCGGCCCGTCCAGAACTCCTCGAGGTAGCCGGCGCGTTCGCGCTCGTAGAAGAGCACTTTCAACAGGAGCTGGACCTTGTCGAGCCCCCGGACCAGCCGCGCCTCAGGCGTGCTCGCGTCGAGCAGTTCCTGGTGGTATTGCGCGAACTTGGGATGAAACTCGGCGAACAGCTCCTCCATGATGGTCTGTTCGACGCGGTCTTTGGCCCCCTCGAGATACGCGTCGGCATAGGGCATGGGGATGTCCATGAGCTTGGCTTCAGACAGGTCATGGATGAGGGCCATGGCCAGGACCTTCTCGCGGTCATATTGTCCCGGGTGCTCTTCCAGGAACAGCAGGGCCAGCAGTGACACGAAGTGGCTGTGGGCGGCCACGGACTCCGGATGGGGCACCCCGCGGATCACGTAGCCCGCGCGGGGGATGCGGTCGAGATGATGGATGGTGTCGAACAGGGCAATCAAACGGTCCTCAGAACAGCTCATCGTCGCAGGGATCCTCAATCATTGGCGTCAAATGGCAGTCGCGCTATCGCGATCCAGGGTTGGCGGCGCCGTGCGCGGTCGCCCAAGCGCGGGGCGCGCCCTTCACGCTCACGGCGGCGCGTCGCCCCGTTCCTCGTCCGGCAGGTCAGGCTCGGTTTCCATCGGCGGCGCGTCGGGCTGGGGCTGCGCCTCGGACTCGAGCGTGTCCGACAGGCGCGCGGCGAGTTCCGCCAGCCCCCCCGAGGTGTCCAGCAGTTGCGCCCTCAGGTCGTCCAATCCAGTGGCGACCTGTTGGCCGGTCTCGCGGGCGCCGTCGAGCGACAAGGCGAGCCGCGCGTATTCGCGTTCGATCTCGCCGGCCTGGGCGTTGACTGCGGCGACCTGGGCGGCCGCCTCACGCCGCAGGGCCTCCATGTCGGCCGCCAACTGGTTCAGCCGCTCGATGGCGTCGTCGCGGGCCTGTACGGCTTGGCCCAGGTCGGCCTGCACGGCGGCCAGTTCGTTTCCAAGGTCCTCGCGGGCTCGCTCATACTCATTGCGGAGCGCCGCCAGTTGCTCGAGGGCCTCGGCCGCGCGTGCGTCGGTCCCCTCGATCTCGGCCAGGCGGCCGGTTTCGGCGCATAGGGCCTCGACCATGGCCTCGAGCTCGCGCACCTGGTCGCGTTGGTGTCGTTCGACTTCGGCAAACGCGGCCCGACGCGCCTCGACCTCGTCCAGCACCGCCTCGGCCCGTTGCACCGAGACCTCGGCTTCCCGCTCGGCCTGTTCCTTCTCCGAGCGCATTTGCGCCAGATCACGCCGCAAGGCCGCGGCCTCTTCTTCCACGCGCGCCTTCTCCTCGAGTTGCACGGCCAGAGCGTCACGCTCCCCTTGGGCCTCGCCGCGCTCCTTTTCCGCCAACCGGAGCCGCGCTTCCCGGTCCTCCGCGTCGCGCCGCGCCGCCTCGAGTTGCCGCCGCAGTTCACTGACCTCGTCACCGACCCGATCGGTCTCCTCCGCGCTGCGCTTCACGCTCTCGCGCTGCTCGTCGAGTTCGCGGCACAGCTCCTCAAGTTGCGTGACGGCCTGGTCCTCCGTAGCGGCGACGGCGTCTTCCTTACGCTGTGCGCTCTCGCGCTGTTCCTCGAGTTCGCGCCGCAGCTCCTCGAGTTGGGTCGCGGCCTGGTCTTCCGTAGCGGCGACGGCGTCTTCGTTACGCTGTGCGCTCTCGCGCTGCTCGTCGAGCTCGCGGCGCAACGCCTCGAGTTGGGTCGCGGCCTGGTCCTGCGTAGCGGCGACGGCGTCTTCGTTACGCTGTGCGCTCTCGCGCTGCTCGTCGAGCTCGCGGCGCAACGCCTCG
>Ga0114930_10000967_pt1 | contig 28828 bp, 25 predicted proteins | sample AnhtaG_FD_87300 | JGI IMG/M metagenome (GOLD analysis project Ga0114930, IMG submission 87300) | Deep subsurface microbial communities from Anholt, Denmark to uncover new lineages of life (NeLLi) - Anholt_01485 metaG | ecosystem: Environmental > Aquatic > Marine > Oceanic > Sediment | place... | reverse complement strand
TCGAGGCCCCAGTCCGCCTTCTTCTCCGGGTCGACGATATCGGACGCGGTCAGCGAGCTGAGCTTGCCGAGCAGCGAAGTCAGCCCGCTTTCCTTGTGCTCTTTCCCGGGACCGCCCGACGCCAGCACCCACTCGTACTCCGGCGGCGTTTCTTCCTCAGCTTCGTGGTCGGCCTCAGATGACTCCGGCTCGTCCGACCTGTCTGACCTGTCCGACTCGTCCGACTCGTCCGACTCGTCCGACTCGTCCGGCTCTTCCTTCCTGGGCTTCTCGCGGTTCTCGAACACGATTTCCTTGTCCGGCAGCGTCAAGGCCACCTTCATGATGTCGTCTTTCTCGAGCTTGAGCACGTCCTTGTTCAACCACGTGCCGGGCTCCGGCCCCTTGGCCATGTCGTCGCCGTAGACCCCGGCCTGCTGGCGCAGGTTGGTGTCCTCGACAAAGACGTCGTTGCCGTCGGCCTTGCGCAGGAACACCGTCCGGTATCCCGGCGACTTCCCGATGAGCAGGTGGAACAGCGGCTCCTCGGCGTCCTTCTTGTAGCCCTTCACGTGGAAGGCGGCATCGTCGGCGAGCTCGTACGCGTCCAGTTCTTCGTCGGACACGCCCATGGCGCGCGGCTCGCCTTTCAGCTCGACAATGGCCTCGAGGTACTCGTCGATCTTGTCCTCTTGCACCGGCGCGTCGAAATGGGTCGTCACCCGCCAGGTGTCCGTGTCGGCGTCGTAGGCCAACTCGAGTTTCTCGTCCGGTGAAGCGCCGGCGTAGAGCTCGAGCTTGGCGACGTCGCTCTTGGACAGGCCCTCGGGCAACAGGGCGACCAAGCCGGTCTGCTCGACGATGCTGGGCGTCGGTTTGGACGTTTTCTTGACCACGACGAGCGCCACGAGGACGGCGACGATGACGATCAGCGGAATCAGGTGTTTCGGTTTCATCTCCAGACTCCAAACAGTTCGATCACGCTTAGGTTCCTTGACTCGGTTTCGATGGGTCGACGCCTATTCCTCGCCCGCGCCATACGCCAGCAGGTAGGCATTGCGCGACCGTCGGCGCAGGGCGGTCGAGGCGATGCCGACCACGGCAACGATGGTGCTGGCCAGCGCGTAGTTGACGAACTTCCACAGACGCCGCGTGGCCGGTCTCGGCCGGTCGATGGTGCGGTCGATGGGCTTGCGGCTGCGCACGTGGACCAGGTCGTCGCCCAACGAGATCGCGTCGATGCTGTTCATGAACAGGTCGAGGTTGCCGGCCTGCAGGAAGTTCTTGCGGAACATCTCCGAGCACCCGACCAGGATCAGCTTGCCGGGGGCCAACTCGACGGGCCCGGCCTCGCCTTCCTCGGGCGGCGGCGGCTTCGGGGGCTGGCCCGGCATGGGCTGCTCGGGCGGCCACGCGGGCCGCGGCTCATCCTTGTACATGTCCGGGAACTGCCCCGTCACCATCGCCATCAGCGGGTACTGCTCGAGCCCGGACGCGGGCACCTTGAACGACGCCCCGCTAACGGTCTGGCCGCTGGGCACGGTCCACGCCCGCTCGCTCGTGCTCATGAGCACTTGCTGCTCGAGGTTGTACTTCTCCAGCGTGTCCTCGTCGAACGTGAGGTGCGAGCCCCACAGATAGAAGATGGCCGACAACCGGTTGGTGATGGACACATCCTGGTTCATCGACGTCGGGTTCACGAGCAGATGGGTCGGCAGGTTCACGGTTTGGCCCATGCCCAACATGGCCGCCAGCGGGTTGTTGCCGCCCTGGATGGTCAGCGGGACGTGGTTCGTGTCCATCAGGATATCGTCGCTCACGCCCAGGCCGATCTTCTCGAGCAGGTCGTTGACCTCGGGCTTCTCTTCCCGCTTGCTCACGGTGGTGCCGTCGCGCGTGACACGGTAGTCCCACTCGTAGTTCTGCACCGCCATAAGGACCGATTTGCCGGAGGCCAGCGCGCGGCCGACCTCCCAGCGCTGCCGCTCGTTCAGGTTCCGTGGGTTAATCACGGCGAGCACGTCGTACTCATCCGGCATCGGGCTGTTCTGCGTCAGGTCCACGCGGCGGACTTCGTACTTCTCGTAGTCAAGAATCTGCTGAAGGTAGACGTAGGGGTCGTCGGACGCGGGCACCTGCATGCCCTGCATCTCCATCATGCGCCGCATCTGGGGATCAATGTTGACGGCCTCTTTCGGGGCCACCAGCGCCACCACCGGCGCCTCCTCCCGCGTCAGCTTGTAGATCGTGCTGACCAGCCGGTACTCGAGATCCTGGAGGTTCTGCGGCATCACCTGCGGGATGATCTCCTCGGCCTTGTCCTTGTAGCCGATGCCGATGCTCGAGTACACCAGCTTGTTGGTCACCTCGTCCTGGCTCATGGCCCGCACGGAGAACGGCTTCACGCCCTTGTCCAGCATGCGCTCCTCGATGAGCTTCTCCTCGTCCTTCTCCTCGTCTTCGTCCGCGATCTTGCTCGCGTCGGCCAGGACGTTCTCCACCTTGAGGTAGACCGTCGAGAACGCGAGCTTAGCGCCGGAGCCGACGCGCAACTCATCGAGTTTGTCGGTGATATCCTGCTCGAGCTTGGTCATGCCCGTGGGCATCTTGTCGCGCGGCGTGATGTAGACCTTGACCTGCACCGGCGTGTCGACCTTGGACAGGATGGCCTTGGACGCCTCGGACACCGTGTAGATCTTGTCCTCGGTGAGGTCCCATCGGGCGATGCTGGCGCCCGTCAGCAGCCAGTTGAACAGCAGGCCGATCACGGCGCACAGGCCCACGGCCCCCGCAAAGGTGATCCGGGCTCTGGGCCGGCTGCGCCCCTCGATGAACATCACGTTCAGCGCCAGGAACAGGACCGTCCACGCCAGGAAGTACAGCAGGTCGGCGACTTCGACGACGCCTCGCGCGAAGGCGTTGTAGTGGCTCGTCATGCCCACGAGCTCCGAGAGCAGCGAACCGAGACCGGGCAGGGCCCCGTCGAGGTAGCCCGCAATGAAATTCGTGCCCGTCAGGAAAATCGCAAAACACGCCAGCAGCGTGACGACAAACGCCACGATCTGGTCCTTGAAGAACCCCGAGAAGAAAATCCCGATGGACAGGAAGAAGGCCCCCAGCAGAAGCGTGCCCACGTAACCGCCGAACAGCGCGCCGCCGTCCGGGTCGCCGAGCACGGCCAACATCAGCGGGATCGTGAAGGTGGCGGCCAGCGTGATGGCGTAGAACACGAAGCAGGCCACGAACTTCCCGACCACGAGTTCCCACGAGCGCATCGGGAAGGTCAGCAGCATCTCCCAGGTGTTCTCTTTGCGCTCCTCGGCCCATACCCGCATCGTCACCGCGGGAATGAATACGCATAGCAGAATGGGCAGGTTGTTGAAATACGGGCGCATGTCGGCCACGGGGAACGTGAAGAAGGACGTGATGTAGAGCCCCACGCTGATCAACACGTACACGATCATGAAGATGTAGCCGATGGGCGAGGTGAAATAGGCGCCGATGTCGCGTCGGAAAATGATCAGAACGTTCTTCATACTGCCGAATCTCCTCAATTACCGCCCCGGCCGGCGACCGGTTCCGTCAGGGTTAGGAACGTCTCCTCGAGCGTCAGCGGCCGGTCGCCCAGTTCGCGCACGAGCCAGCTCTTGGTGCGGGCCAACTCGCTGATCTCGCGCCAGACCGGCGCCCCCGGCTTGCTCAGCACCAGAAACGAGGTGCACCCGTCCTCCTCGCCCACAAACTCGACCTTGCGCGCCCCCTCGAGCCCCGAGAGCAGCCGCTCGATCTCCGCACGGTCGCCCACCACCGACACGGCCGTCCGCTCGGAGTCCATCGCGCGGTGGCGCAACTCGTCGATAGTGCCCTGACCCACGATCCGGCCGCGGTTGATGATGACGATCCGGTCGGCCGTGGCCTCGACCTCCTGGAGGATGTGGGTGGACAGGATCACGGTCCGGGTGGCGGCCAGTTGGCGGATGAGGTGTCGGATCTCGACGATCTGGTGAGGGTCCAGGCCCGAGGTCGGCTCATCGAGCAGAATGATGTCCGGGTCATGCAACAGGGCTTGCGCCAGGCCGGTCCGCTGTCTGTACCCTTTCGACAACTCACGAATGATGCGCCGGTACACGGGTTCGAGGCCGCATTCCTCGAGCACGACGTCGAGCCGCTCCCGGAGCCGAGCGCCGGCGAGGCCGCGGGCCTTGCCCACGAAATCGAGGTAGGTCTTCACCTCCATGTCCATGTACAGCGGCAAGACCTCCGGGAGATACCCGATGATCTTGCGCACGGCCAGGGGGTTCTCGAGCACGTCGTGGTCCCCCACCTTGGCCGTACCGCTCGTGGGATGTAGATACGTGGTCAGGATCTTCATGGCCGTGGACTTGCCGGCCCCGTTCGGACCCAGCAGACCGACGATCTCACCCCGCCGGACCTCGAACGATACATCCTTCAAGGCCACAACCGGGCCGTAATGCATCGTCAGTTTTTCTGCCCTAATCATCCTGTCTCGCTCCTGAGTCTGTACCTCTGGTTGGCCGCCCATAGACCCATCGGCCGGTACCGATGGGCGTTGCGCGTCAGCCCTTTCTCCCGCCTAAGCCCCACGCGAACGGGCCGCTGCAAACACGACCCCACGCCGGTGGAGCAACTCTTGTGCCACGAAACCGGGCCAAAATGAACGCATAGCCTACCACCGCAACTCATTGCTTGTCAATATCCTACGCACGTGCCGCCGCAGCGGTCCCGGCGCGCCCCCTGTGTCTCATTTGAGGCCCCCCGCCCTTTTTGAAGCCTGGAGCACTCAACAGCGCTTTCCTCCCGATGGCAGCGTGCGGCGTGCAGAGCGGCCAACGTGGAATGAGGAATGCGCCTTTTCATCCCACGTCACTCTGTGGCAGAATGGGCGCCCTGCGCCGTTGTTGCGCGAGCGTCTGTGAGGCGAAAAAGCGGTTGTTGCGGCGAAAACCAGCGAGGATGATGAACATGGATCGGCGACGTTTTCTTCAGGTTGGCCTCGGCGCGGGATGCGCCATGGCCGCGGCCGAGCCCGCGGCCCAAGAACCCAAATCTTATCAGGACGGCGCAAGCCCGTGGCCGCTGTCCCTCAACACCAGCACTATCCGCCCGGCGTCGCTCGAGGACAAGATCCGCATCGCGGACGAAACGGGGTACGACGCGATCGAGTTGTGGATGAACGATCTGGAGAAGTTCGACGCCGAGGGCGGCGACCTCGAGGCCCTGGGTGCGGAGATCCGCGACCGCGGCCTGTTTGTGCCCGACGTGATTGGCCTGTGGAACTGCATGCCGCCGACCCAGGAGGAGTTCGACAAGTCCCTCGAGGCTACACGCAACCGGATGCGCCTGTCCGCCGCGGTGGGCTCGCAACACGTGGCCGCCATCCCCTCGCCGGACCGCGCCGACCTCGACCTCAAATGGTGCGCCGACCGCTACCGCGACCTGCTCAAGATCGGCCGCGAGGAGTACCACATCATCGCGGCCTGCGAGTTCGTCGGCTTCTTCAAGGGCGCCCACCGACTTGGCCAAGGCGTGGCCATCGCACTCGACGCCAATGACCCCGACGCCTGCCTCATCGCCGACACGTTCCACCTGTTCCGCGGCGGCTCCGGCTTCGAGGGCCTGCGCCACCTCAACGGCGACTTCATCGCCGTGTTCCACTGGAACGACGTGCCCGCCGAACCGCCCCGAGAGGAGCAGGGCGACAAACACCGCATCTACCCCGGCGACGGCATCCTGCCCCTCAAGCAGGTGCTGAACACCCTCAAAGAGATCGACTGCTACGCCCCCCTATCCCTCGAGATGTTCAACCGCGAGCATTGGGAGCAAGACCCGAAGGTCGTCGCGGAAACCGGCCGCCGCAAGATGCTCGGGCTCATCGCCTCGGCATAGTGGCGCGGCGTGCCGGCCCCGGAGCGCGGCGTTGGCTTGCATGCGTGACTATAGGTAGAATGGCGGCGACGGCGTCAATCGTGCAGTGAAGGAGGTCCCAGTAGATGCTCTTCGTCAAGACGTTCAAAGGTTACGAGGACAAGACGGCCGAGCTCGACGCGGCCACGAACAAGTGGATTCAGGACAACCAGGTGGACGTGCGCGCCATCCAGGTGGCGTTGAGCCACGAGGTCGAGTCGCGGGCCCGTTCCGGCGACCTTCTTTTCGCGGTGGTCTACAAGGCCGACGCGCCCATTCCGTAGCGCGCGGCCACTGGGTTCGGAGCCGGGGCGCCGCCGCGTTGCCGTGGCGGCGCGCCCCTTCAGGGCGCAGGAAATGGTTTTCGTTAAGACATTCAAGGGCTACGAGGACCGGGCAGCGGAGTTGGACGCTGCCGTCAACGAGTGGGCTCGGCAACAGGCGGTGCACCTGCGCGCGGTCCAGCCCGTTGTCGGCCACAAGGCGGATGCCGTGGCGTTATCCGGCGACCTGCTGCAGGTGGTCCTGTACCAAGCCGAGGCGCCACGGCCGTAGTGCGGCCGGGCCCTAATCGGCTTCGGGCCGTCGGCGCCGCCGCGTGGGGTCGGCCTTGCGGCGGGCCGAGCGGCGAACCAGCACGCCAACGACCCAGGGGAAATGGCGCTTGAGCCACACGAGCGCCTTGCCGTGACCCGTGATGACGGCGTCGAACTTGTGCTTGTGCAGGGCGCGGATGATGTCCCGCGCCGCCTTCTCGGTGGGCACGACGAGCCAGGCGGGCGCGGGGTCCTTGTGGTGTGGGTGAAACCGGCCCATGTTGTCCACGTTGCGGATCTCGCTGACGACGACGCCGGGCTGGATGCAGGTCACCGCCACGCCTTTCACCGCCAGCTCGTGCAAAAGGCTTTCCGCAAGGCCCGTCACGGCGAACTTGCTCGCGCAGTAGGGAGAACTCGAGGGCGTACCGATCCGCCCGAGGACGCTCGATACGACTCCCAACTGCCCCTTTGATTCGAGGAGATGGGGTAGGACCGCATAGGTGGTGTCGACGACGCCGAAGTAGTTGATATCGAACTGGCGTCGGTGGTCGTCGGTATCGAGCCGTTCGAACGCGCCGCCGACCTCGAACCCCGCGTTCGCTATGGCAACGTCAATGCCGCCGAACGCCTGGATGGTCTTTGCCACGGCCGCGTCGAGGCTGCCGCGATCCCTCACGTCGCAATACGCGACAAGGGCCTCGCCGCCTGCGGTCTCGACGCGCCGGCGGACTTCTTCGAGCCGGTCCTCGCGACGGGCCGCCAGGGCCACCCGCGCCCCTTGCCGGGCGAACTCGAGGGCGAGCGCCGCGCCGATGCCGGATGAAGCCCCGGTGATGAACACCCGCTTCCCCTCAAACCGCTTCGCCATGGCGTCCTCTTTTCGTACGTCTGTCCAGACTATAGCAGTTGCCGCGAGAGGCAAACCACGCCACGACGGCCGGGCGTTGCCCCCGAGCCCCGAGCCGAACACGACGCTGAGCTCTGGAGTGCGCAGGCTTGACTGCGCTTTGCCGGTTGCGGCTTGACGCAACGCACACGTCGAGGGCGTCGCCCGGCGCGTCGAGCCGCGCCTCGTCGAAAGCGGCGTCGAGCCGCCGCACTCCAGAAAACGGCTGGCCGTCTTTGACGCCAGCGCCGTTTGCGTATGAGGTGGAAGACGTGGTCTGCTGGGGGGTATGTGAGATGGTCGGTGCGATGGGAGTGCCTTGAGCGGCAGACACGCCCAAGCTTGCCGCTTGGCCGTGGCGCCCAGCACCGGGGCAGGGAAGATGGCGAGGCTGATCGTGAGGGAGCATCCATGAACAAAAGGCTGGCGATACTCATGGCGAGTGTGCTGACCGTCGGGGCGGCTGCGGCGGACATGCCGGACAAGGGAGCGTTGGCGATGGACAACGTTGCGAAGGGCGAGTGGCGGTTCGGGGGCGAGATGGGGGCGCGGATTGACGCGAACGTGGAGCGCTGGCTGTTGCGTGCGCCGGGGGCGAGCCCGGGGCTGCTGCAGATGTTCCATCGCCGCGACCGGCATTGGCCGTATGCCGAGCCGGTGCCGTGGGCCGGCGAGTTCGCGGGGAAGTATCTGATCTCGGCGGTGCAGGCGTGCCGCATGTCGGACGACCCGCGGCTCGATCCGTTTGTGCAGGAATTCGTCGAGGCGCTGATCGCGTGCCAGGCGGAGAACGGCTATCTCGGGCCCTGGCGAGCGGACGAGCGGCTGCTGGGGCACTGGGACCTTTGGGGCCACTACCACTGCATGCTGGGGCTGTTGATGTGGTTCGACGACACCGGCTGCCAGCCGGCCTACGATTGTATGGTGCGCGCGGCGGACTGTATCTGCGACACGTATGCGGAGGGCGAGCGGCGGCCCGTCGACGCGGGCACGCCGCAGATCAACCTGGCCGTGCTGCACGTGATGGCGGAGCTGCATCGGCGTACGGGCAACGAGCGCTACTGGACGCTTATCCAGCGCATCGAGGAGGACTTGCAGGAGGACGGGGACTGGTTGCGCAAGGGGGCCGAGGGCGTGCCCTACTACCAGTTGCCGGGCGGCGGCACGCGGTGGGAGAGCCTCCACATCGTGCAAGGCTTCCGCCCACTGTACGAGACCACGGGCGAGGCGCGCTACAAGAAGGCGCTGGTGTCGTTGTGGGACAGCATCCGCAAGCACGACCGGCACCCGTCGGGCGCGTTCTCGACGCACGAGCAGGCCTTCGGCACGGTGTATGCCGCGGGCTCGATCGAGACGTGCTGTTCGGTGGCGTGGATGGCGCTGACCATCGACGCGCTGCGGCTGACGGGCGACGCGACCGTGGCCGACGAACTCGAGCTCACGGCGTGGAACCAGGCCATCGCGGCGCAGCATCCGTCGGGAAGCTGGTGTACGTACGACACCCCGATGGACGGCGTGCGCGCGCCGTCGTACCTCCAGATCCACTTCCAGTACCGGCCGGGGACGCCCGAGCTGAACTGCTGTTCGGTCAACAGCCCGCGAACGCTCGGCATGCTGTCGGAATGGGCCGTGATGGAGGACGACGAGGGCCTCGTGGTCAATTTCTACGGGCCAAGCGAGTTTGCGTTGACGCGGCGCAACGGCGAGCGCGTTGTCATCAAGCAGGAGACGCGCTATCCGGTCGCGGGCGCCGTGCGGTTGACGGTGTCGCCGGCGCAGGCGTCGGCCTTCACGCTGAAGCTGCGGATTCCGGCATGGTCGAAGCAGACGGCCGTCGAGGTCAACAGGGCGCCGATAGGCCAGACGCCCGAGCCTGGAACCTATCTGGCGCTCGAGCGGTCATGGTAGCCGGGTGACGTCGTCGAGGCGACCTTCGACCTGTCGCCGCGGACTTGGACAGGCGAGGGGCCGGACCGGGGCGGTCGGGCCGCGGTCTACGCGGGTCCGCTGTTGTTGGCGTTCGACGCGTTCTTCAACGATATCGAGACGGCCGACCTGAAGCCCATCAACATGGCTGAGTTGAAGCTCGAGGCGGCGCCGGTCGATTCGGAACGCCGGATGGGGTACTTCCCGCCGATGGGTCTTTGGCAAACGGTGACGGACGGCGGTCAAACGGTGCTGCTGTGCGATTTCGCCAGCGCAGGCGCGCATGGCACCGACTATGTGGGTTGGCTACCGGCGTCGCACGTGCCGCCCCCGCCGACGGCCCTGACGATCCCGGCCGACGGGACGGTCGGCGCGCCCGGACCGGTGCTGTTCCGGTGGTCACCGACGGGGGCCGGGGACGTGACCTACGAGTTGGTGGTAGCGAAGGACGCCGCGTTCGAGGAGGTGGTCGTTCGGGAGGGCGGGCTCGAAGGCCACTACGTCACGGTGCGGACCGGGCTCGAGGAAGCGGGCGCCTACTACTGGAAGGTGCGCTCGGCAAACGCCTACGGCGCGGTGGACAACCGGGGCGGGCCGCGCACGTTGCAGGTCGATGCCTCCGCGGAGACGCCCTTCTTCGCCATCGGCGAGGACGGGCTGCTGCTGGCCTCGCCGCTCGAGGGAGACGGCACGCCGAGCTCCGGGGTGTGCACGCTGCAGGAGGGGCTGAAACCGGCGCCGGACCGGCACGGCCGGGCCGATGGCGCGGTGGCCTTCTCGGGACCGGGGAGCAAGCTGCGCTACGCCGTGCCGTTTTTCCCCGAGAGGGACTACAGCTTCGAGGCGTGGGTGTGCCCGGAAGGGCTGCCGGTGAGCGGGATCCAGCAGGTGTTCTCGGCCTGGTGCAGGGGGATGGACGACCCGTTGCGGGTCACGCTCGACGGCGACTCGGTCTTTGCGCGCATCGAAGCGCGCAGGATGTACGGCACGAGCGGCGCGCCGCTGCAGAATGGAACGTGGGCGCACGTGGCGGCGGTCAAGGACGGGCCGAAGCTGACCCTGTTCGTGAACGGCAAGGCGGCACATTCGGCGGCGGTCCCGGAGCACGTGTACTCCGCGAGCACGGACGTGGGCATCGGTTACAATCCGCTGTTCGCGGGCGGGGAGCACTTCGTCGGCAGTGTCGGCGCGTTCGCATTCTACGCGCGGGCATTGTCGGCGGCGGAGGTCGCGGCGCGTCACGAGGACGGGTAGTGAGGGCAGGGGCTCGCACTCGAGATCGAGAAGGGCATCGATACGGCTGCTTCTTGACTTGCCTCGGCCCAGCCGACAGAATCCCCCCATGCTGGACGACAACGTGCGCTACATGCAGTACGCCATTGGCGAGGCGGAACGCGCCCTCGAGGCCGGGGAGGTCCCGGTCGGCTGCGTGATCGTGCACGACGGGGCCATCATCGGCAAGGCCCACAACCAGCGCGAGACCCTCCAGGACCCGACCGCCCACGCCGAGATCCTGGCCATCACCCAGGCCGCCGCGCACTACAAGAGTTGGCGCCTCGAGGACGCCAAACTCTACGTGACCCTTGAGCCGTGCCCTATGTGCGCGGGCGCCATCATTCTGGCCCGCGTGGCCGAGGTCTATTTCGGCGCTTACGACCCGAAGGCCGGCGCCTGCGGCACCCTGATGAACCTGCTCGAGGACACCCGCTTCAACCACCAGCCGGCCGTCCATCCCGGGCTGCTGGCCGACGAGTGCGGGGCGTTGCTCACCCGGTTCTTTCAGCGGATTCGCAAGCAGGACCGCCAGCCGCCGCCCGGCGTGAACTGACTTCGATCGCCCATCTGCGCAAGGCCGTCGCGTGCGCATTGCCGCCATCCGCGTTGCGCTGCTATAATCGGGGGCCGAGCGTACCTGTCAACCAGCACCAGGACCACCCATCGTGAATAATTCAGTGCTGCAAGAACTGGTCGAGATGTCGCATTACCTTGCCGACCCGGCGCGGGGCTACGTTATCCTCGGCGAAGGGAACACGTCGGCCCGGATCGACGACGACACGTTCTATGTCAAGGCCTCCGGGACCACGCTGGACGGCATCGGCCCCGAGGGTTTTGTCGCGGTGTCGGTCTCGAGGGTGCTCGGGATCCTCGAGGTCCCCGACGCGAACGACGACACGGTGACGGCGGTGCTGAAGGCGGCGCTGGTCGACCCGAGCGAAACGCGCCGGCCTTCCGTCGAGACCATGCTGCACGCGATTCTGCTGCGCTACCCGGAGTTCCGCTTCATCGGGCACACGCACCCCACGTACACGAATATGCTCTTGGGCTCGAAGAGGGCCGAGGAAGCGGCGGCGGGCCGGGTGTGCCCGGACCACGTGGTGGTGATGGCGCACAAGTCCGTGTATGTACCGTACGTGGACCCCGGTCTGGTGCTCGCGCGGGAGATCCGCGATCGGGTCGCGCGCTACATCGACGAAGAGGGCGTGCTGCCGCGCGCCATCATGATGCAGAACCACGGCATGATCGCCATGGGCGACTCACCCAGGGCCGTTACCAACATCACCGATATGGCGGAGAAGATGTCGCACGTCATCGTCGGGACCTACGCCATGGGCGGGCCCAACTTCATGTCGCCCGACGACGTCGACCGCATCTACACCCGGCCCGACGAGAAGTACCGCGAGAAGGCCATCTCGAAGGACTGAGCCGCGCAAGGAAGGAGAACACGGTGTCGAAGTTGGACGCTTACCGCCAAGCGCGCGCCCCGCTGCCGGACACCTATCTGGCATGGCAGGTGTTTGGCGCGGGCTTCGAGAACCTCGGGCGCGACGGACGGCCCCAGACCCTCGAACTGCGCCCGCCCAAGCCCAACGAGATCTGCTGCCGCGTCGACGCGCTCGGGCTGTGCCTGTCCGACATCAAGATCATCAACCAGGGCGGCGCCCATCCGCGGCTGCGCGGTAGGGACCTCGAGAACGACCCGACCGTCCTGGGCCACGAATGCTCGGTGACGGTCGTGCAGGTCGGCGAGCGATGGCAGCACATGTTCCGCGTGGGCGAGCGCTACCTGGTCCAGGCCGACGTCTACTACCAGGATCTCGGCTACGCCTTCGGCTACCTGATCCCCGGCGGCATGGCGCAGTACTGCTATTTCGACGAACGCGCCCTGGCCGGCGACGAAGGGTGCTACCTCCTGCTGATCCAACCCGACACCGGCTACAGCGCCGCGGCCTTGGCCGAGCCGTGGGCCTGCGTCGAGATGTCCTACTCTCTCGAGGACCGCGTGAGCCCCGGCGATGGCGAACGCCTCGTGGTGACCGACGACCCCGCCGTCTTCAAGGACGCCCACCCGAGCGCCGCCATCGTCCCGCGAAGTCTCGAGGGGCTGGGCGAGGCGCAGTTCGACGACGTCATCGTGGATGGCCCGTCGCCGGGCATAGTCGGTGAACTGGCGGGCCGATTGCGCAAGAACGGGGCGATGTTCCTGCTCGGGGCGCCCGTCGAGGACGGGCCCGTGCCCATCGACGTGGGGCGCATTCATTACGACAACCTGCGGATCTACGGCGGCGGCGACACGCTCGAGGCCGTGGCCGCGGCCAACGTGCGCGGCGACCTGCTGCCCGGCGGCGCGGCGCTGTTCGTCGGGGCGGGCGGGCCCATGGGCCAGATGCACGTGCAGCGCGCGCTCGAAAAAGCGGGCGGCTCGAAGCTCGCCGTAGTAACCGACCTCGATGAGAGCCGACTGGCCCACATCCGCCGGCGCTTCGGCGTCCTGGCCCAGGCCAACGGCGCGCAGCTCGTCACGCTGGCGCCGGAGCAGTTCGACTCGCAGGAGGTTATGGACGCGAAGATCCGATCTCTCGCCCCGGACGGGTATGACGACGTGGTCGTGCTCGCGCCTGTGGCCAAGCTCGTTGCGGGCAGCGTGAGGTTTGCCGCCGACCACGCCTTCGTCAACGTCTTCGCCGGGCTCGGCATCGGCACGGTGGGCGAGTTCCGCCTGGGCGATCTGTGCCGCGGCGTCAAGCTCATCGGCTCGAGCGGCTCGCGCATCAGCGACCTGGGTATAATCCTCGAAATGGTCGAAGCGGGCCAACTCAACACCAACCTCAGCGTCGCCGCCATCGGCGGCCTGAACGCCGCGCGCGAGGGCCTCGAGGGCGTCAAGGCGGCGCGGTTCCCCGGCAAGACCGTCATCTACACCCAAATCCCCGATCTGCCCCTGATGCCGCTCGAGGACGTGCCGCGAAACCTCCCGGAACTCGAAGACAAGCTGAGCGCCGAGGGGGCCTGGACCAAGCAGGCCGAGGAGGCCCTGCTCGAGAGGTATCTGTAATGGCGCGACTCGAAGGGAAGAAGGCGGTCGTCACGGGGGCCGCGCAGGGGCTGGGCGCCGCTATCCTCGAACGCCTCGCCGAGGAAGGCTGCGACGCCGTCGGCTGGGATGTCCATGCCGACAAGATGGCCGAGACCGCCAAGGCCGTGGCCCAGCGCACCGGCCGCGCCGTGACCGGCGCCAGCGTCGACGTGACCGATGCCGACGCCGTCCGCCAAGCCGTCGACGACGCGGTTGGCCAGCTCGGCGGGCTGGACGTCATGGTCTCGAACGCCGGCATCCTCATCTCGGCCGGCTCGATCGAGTTCGACGTCGCGCAGTGGCGCAAGGTCATCGAGGTCAACCTCGTCGGGTTCTTCATCGTCGCCCGCGAAGCCGCCCGCGTGATGCTTGAGACCGGCGGCGGGTCCATCATCGAGATCAACTCGAAGTCCGGCAAGAAGGGCAGTTTCAGGAACAGCGCCTACGCCGCCTCGAAGTTCGGCGGCATCGGCGTCGTCCAGAGCCTCGCGCTCGAGTTCGCCCAAGGCAACGTCCGCGTCAACGCCGTGTGCCCCGGCAACCTGCTCGATTCCCCCCTCTGGGTCGACAGCCTCTTCAAACAGTACGCCCGCAACCAGGGCATCACCGAGGCGGAAGTCCGCCAAAAATACATCGACCAAGTCCCCATGAAACGCGCCTGCCAATACCGCGACGTCACCAACGTCGTCGTCTTCCTCGCCTCCGAGGACGCCGCCTACATGAGCGGCCAGGCCATCAACGTCACCGGCGGCCAGGAAATGCGCTGAGTCCAGGCGCGCACGGGCGCTGACAGGACGATTGAGTGACAGAACGGTGATCGGTTTCGGGGACCCGGGTTTGGGGCCGGAGGCCGGGCTTAGGGCTCGCCCAGAAATAACTTCGCCTTTTCTCTTCGATGGTCAGCCGCTATCCTGAATGGGATTCAAGGTGTAGTTCCACTTTGGTAGTGTGTCGGGTCGGGTAATGTTGAGTGCTTCCATCCGCTCGTCTGATACGGCGATGCCTTTCTTGTATTGCTTGGACACAAGTCTGGACCTGACTTTCAGGCCGGTTGTGGTCTTGGTGGTGCGAATGAACTTCAATATGGTCTCGTAGCTGTCAAGGGGCTCGCCCGCCCAGTTCTTGCTGATCTCGCTGAACAGGCGGTGCTCAATGGGATTCCACTTCGAGGCGCCGGGAGGATAGTGCGCCACGCTAACGGACAAGCCGAACCTGTCGCACAGCTTCTCTTGCACGGCGCTTTTCCAGAGGCGGCTGCGAGAGCCGTTGCTACCGCCGCCGTCGGCCACAATCAGCACGTCAGGCCTGTTGGGATATCGCTTGCCGCCTTCGTCGCGCCACCACTGTACAATGCATTGCACCGCGAACTCCGGCGTGTCGCAGGATGTGCCTACGCACATGAAGCCGCGCTTCGTTCGCTCGTCGTAGATGCCGTATGGGACGGCCATACCTATCGCCGTGGAGCGAAAATCGTGGTCGTTTACCTGCTGCGCCTCTTGGCGCCAGCTCGCCCCGGCCTTCTTGAACCGGCCCACCAACTCCTTCTTCTTGGTGTCAACGCTGATCACAGCAATGCCCTCGGCCGCCGCTTGTTTGCGCTGGCGGCTTATGTATTCGAACTGCTCATTGCGGTCGGGATCGTTTCCCGCGCCGATCTTCTTGTGCTTTGCCTTGAGCGAGCACTTCATCTCCTTGAGCAGTCTGCCCACCGTGGTCCGGCCAACACGAATCCCCCGGGACTTCAGTTCATCGGCAACCTTTTGCGTAGTCTTCCTTGTCCACTTCACTCCGCTCACCGGGTCTCCGGCCGTCTCATGCTCGAGCAGTCCCTTGATGGCGTCGATCACTTCCGGCGTTTTTTCCCCAAACGCTTGCGCCCGCCGCCCGCCTTGCGCACGCGTTCGGCGTCAACGTCCTGGCTGAGCAACTCCCGCCGTCCCCGGGCCACCGTGTGAATGTGCATATCGGTCAGTTCGGCGATCTTGCGGTCGCCACCATGTCCCAGTTTGAGCGATTCGAGGCCCGCATACAAGCGCCGTTGCTTTTCGTCGAGCATACTCACAAACATAACGATGGCCGCCTTGAGCTCATCCGGCGCCGCCTCGTGGCCAAACCCAAGCGCCGCACCGCGAGTGCGTTCGAGCATACGTCGAGACATAACCTGCCGTCTGCGCACCACCGAATCTCTCGAACAGTACAGGTACCGTCCAAAGATTCGTTCGCGCCATACACGTCCCTGCCTGAAAAGCTTGAGCAACGCCTCCTTCACCCCGACGTGCAACACGTTTTCAAGCTCGCCGGTGAAGTAGCCCGCCTCGGAATCGTCCACAAACGCACACGCTGTATTCAGCAACGTCCCGTGCGTTGAGAAGCGAATGGACTTGAACGCCCAAAGCCCCAGCTCATCGACATCCATCGCCTCCTCGAGGGCATAATACTTGCCCCGATGCGAATAGCTCGTCCCATACCCGATTTCTCTGAGCTTGCGAAAAACCGTCATGTCCGCCGTTGTTCCCAGGGCCTTCTTCAACTCCCGCAACGTAGCGATGCTCTGGGTTCTGAACAGTTCCATCAGGACCTTTGCGTGATACGATTGGGTCCGCATAATGTTAGAATATCTCCTCTCTTTTCTTGCTCCAGGAGATATTCTAACATAAACGAGTCCTTCACGCCAAGGACTTCTTGGGGTTATAGCCGCATAGCTACAGCCTATCCAGCCCCATTAGCGATACAGGCTCCTCGAATCAGGAGAGCACTCCAATGATATGATTGCGCTCGAGTCTGCCTACTTATTGGTGGGCGAGCCCTTAGTGCCCGTTTGCGAGCGTGGGTCGCCGGGTGTAGCGGTCTTCACATTGGTGAAGTGGACGCATGAGACGCGCGTTGCCACTATCCCGTTCAGGAGAGTGCTCCTCTTTGCCGCCCCGGACCAACCTGTCGCGCGATCGAATGTAGTGCCAGAAGGGAAGCCACTCGCACTTGCGCGTCTCGAGGTGGACCCAGCGATCGAGCAAATCGGCGGGGCAGGGCAGTGTGTCCATACGCCCGGAAGCGGCATCCAATTGACGTTTCTCAGGAGCGAAGCGAAGTAGTCCCCCCAGCCCGAGGGGATTGCTTCGCTTCGCTCGCAATGACACAGTGGCTGGGGGGGATTGCTTCGCTTCGCTCGCAATGACACAGTGGCTGGGGGGATTGCTTCGCTTCGCTCGCAATGACACGGCGGGTGCGAGATAGGCGGGCCTAGCGGTCGTTGGTGATCTTTCGGATGAGGGCGGTGGTGGACTGGCCTCCGACGCCGGGGATGATGGCTATCTCGCCGCCGTAGCCTTCGACGACGCGGCGCTCCTCCTGGACGATGGTATCGAGGGTGTAGTCGCCTCCCTTGGCGTACACGTCGGGTTGAAGCATCTCGAGGATCCCCACCGTGGTCTTCTCGCCGAAAATAGCGAGATAGTCCACGCATTCCATGGCCGACAGGACCAGGGCGCGGTCGGCTTCGGACTGGATGGGCCGGTTGGGTCCTTTGTTTTCGCGGACCGACGCGTCGCTGTTCAGCCCCACGACGAGCACGTCGCCCAGGCGCGCGGCCTTGAGCAGGTAGGTGACGTGGCCGACGTGGAGCAGGTCGAACACGCCGTTGGTCCAGACCACCCGTTTCCCCTCGTCTTTGTGCCCGCGGACGATGGGAATGAGGTCCTCGAGCCGCTTGAGTTTTGCGGGACCCGTGGCGCCGCTCAGGGCACGGTCCACTTCCTCGCGTGACACCGTGACCACGCCGGGCCGTCCGACGGCGACGCCGGCCGCTGCGTTGGCGATGACGGCGGCGTCCTGGAGGGCACCGCCCGCGAGCATCGTGAGCGTCACGGCGGCGGTCACGGTGTCGCCTGCGCCGGTCACGTCCACGACGTCGCACGGTACGATGGGCACGTCGGTGACCTCTCCGTCCTCAGCGAACACCTTAATCCCGGCCGGTCCGCAGGTGACCAGGACGTTCTTGCTTGTTTTCAGCAGTTCCTTTCCCGCGGCCGCCAGCGAGGCCTCATCGACCACATCGATGCCCACGGCCAGACCGGCCTCCTTGTCGTTGGGCACCACGATGTCAAAGCCTTTCATGGCGGCGGCGCGCTGGCGCGAATCGCCGACGGTCAGCAGACCGTGCTCGTTGGCGCAGGCCACGATCTCCGAGAGGACCCGCACCGTGCACACCGAACTGACCTGGTCGCCGACCATGACGGCGTCGACCTCGGGGGCGCGGGCGCGGATGTTGGCGATGACCTGGTCCTCGGTCTCGCCGCTGATGAACGCGGGCGTCGGGGTGTCCGTACGGAGCACCTCCTGGGTGGGGATGTTGTGTCCGCCGGCTTTCAGTTTGCCGTAGGTGTTGGTGGGTCGCGCCGGGTCAACGACCACGCCGGAGGTGTCGACGTTGCGGAGGGCGAACTCCTTGCGGACGACGTCGGCGTTGGGGTCGTCGCCGACAACGCCGACCATGAAGGTCTTGGCGCCGAGCGCGGCGACGTTGCAGGCGGCATTGCCGGCCGCGCCGGGATTGTGCCGGCGCTGGTGGACCTCGAAGATGGGGATGGGCGCCTCGAGGCTGATGTCGGTCACGGCGCCGAAGACGTTCTCATCTAGGTAGACGTCGCCGACGACCAGCACGCGCTTCGCGTCGAAACGCCCCAGCAGCTCACGGTAGCGGTCCAGACTCATGACGGCGCAACTCCCATCCGGCGATCATGCGGTTTGTGGGCAGTGGGGGCGATTGTAGCCCATGTCCTGGGTCCGGTCAACGCCTGCGCCCGGATTGTTTGGCTGTGGCATGCGTGCTATCGTCTGGGTCTTGGCGAAGACGTTTCAGGAGGAAGGGCCGGCGCACCATGGAAATGTCGATGGATGAGGTCAAGACGGCGTTGCGGGAGGTGGTCCAAGAGGAGATGGGGTCGACGCGGTACCGTATCGCTGCGAAATTCGAGGGCGGCAAGGTGATCGTGCAGCCGTTCGACACGTCGCTCCAGGGCAGGGAAATCCCGATCTCGGCGCTGTTCAAGAAGATCACGTCGGTTCGCGACAAACTGCGGGTTCTCGAACAGAAACTCAACAACCATCCGTCGCTGTCACCGGGAGACAAGGCGGAGTTGCAGGGCCTCATATCGAGGGCCTACGGCAGCCTTACCACGTTCAACTTCCTGTTTCGGGACGAGGAGGACCGCTTGGTGGGCATGAAGGGGCCCGGCTAGGCGATGCGGCGATTGGCGCCAGACGACAACCTCGTGCTCATCGGCATGCCGGGCGTGGGCAAGAGTACGGTCGGCGTGCTGTTGGCCAAGGCGCTGTCGCGCAGCTTCGTGGACACGGACGTGCTGATCCAGGCGCATGAGGGCCGGCGCCTGCAAGACATCCTTGACGCGGAGGGGGCCGAGGTTTTTCGCGGGGTCGAAGAACGCCACATCCTCGCTCTCGAGTGTCGCGCGCACGTCATCGCCACGGGGGGCAGCGTCGTGTATAGCGAGGCGGCCATGCGCCACCTGCGGGCCGGCGGCGTGGCGGTGTACTTGGAGCTGCCGCTTCCCGTGCTCGAGGAGCGCATCACGAACCTCGACTCGAGGGGCGTGGTCATGGCGTCGCCTCAGAGCTTCGCCGGCCTGTACGAGGAACGCAGGCCGCTGTACGAACGCTACGCCGACGTGACGATCCATTGCAGCGCCCTGAACCACGAGCAGGCCGTGGCGCGTATCATGGAGGCCGTTGGCGCGTAGAAAGGGGACCGTCTATGCACGAGGATACCGCAGGCCAGCCGGCGCTTCGTGCCCTGGCGCAGGCCAAGGGCCTGCGCATCGGCGCGGCCGTGAGCGCCGGGCCGCTGCGGGACGACCCGGCGTACCGCGACATCATAGCCCGCGAGTTCAACGTCCTCACTTGCGAAAACGCCATGAAGTTCGGGCCGTTGCGGCCTTCGCGCGACACGTTCGCCTTTGAAGAGGCCGACGCTATCGTGGCGTTCGCGGAGAAGCACGGGATGGCCGTCCGCGGACACACCCTCGTGTGGCACAAGCAACTGCCGCCGTGGCTGGCGGAGGAATGCCGCAGCGGCGACGCGGCCGTCGACGTGGTGCGCGGGCACATCCACACGGTCGTGGATCACTACAAGGGCAAGGTCTTCGCGTGGGACGTAGTCAATGAAGCCGTCGACTCCAGCGGAAAGTGGCGCGACACCGTGTTCCTGCGCGCCTTCGGACCGGACTACGTGAAGATGGCATTCCATTGGGCACACGAAGCGGATCCGGAGGCAAAGCTGTTGTACAACGATTTCAGCGCGGACGGGCTGAATCGCAAGTCTAACGCGATTCATCGCCTGCTCGAGGACCTGGTGCAGCAGGGCGTGCCCGTCCACGGCGTGGGCCTGCAGATGCACGTTACGCAGCGGGATCCGCCCGACCGGCACCGTGTGGCGGCCAACATACGCCGGTTCGCCGACCTGGGGCTGGAAGTGCACATCACGGAGATGGACGTGCGGCTCGAGGAACCCGTGTCGGAGGCGGACCTCGAGGACCAGGCGCGGATCTACCGCGGCATCCTGGAGGTATGTGTCGAGGCCGAGCACTGCGACGTGTTCGTGGTGTGGGGCGTCACGGACCGCTACTCATGGCTACCACAGGTCTTCCCCGGCGCCGCAGCCCCCCTCCTGTTCGACGACAACGGGAAGTCTAAGCCCGCATACCATGCCCTCTGCGAAGCGCTTCGTTAGCGCCACTTTGCGATCGAGTCGCACGCGCTCTGCCGGACCGGCGCGCTATTCCGGACCCATTTGGCCTGAATCGGCCTGAAGGCCGGTGATGAACTCCGGGTCGAGCGGGACGCCCTTGAGCCGGCACTGCACTACGGCGTTCCACGCCTGTTTGAAGTCCCCCCGTCTCCAGTACACGATGGCCAGGCCCTTGTTAACGGACGGGTTGTCCGGGTCGTGGGCGAATGCCGCGAGCCAAGACGTCAGCGTCGCGTCGAGATCGTCCATGCAGTAGTAGCACAGCCCGAGGTTGTAGTAGTGGTTCGACAGGCCCGGATCAAGGCGCATCACGTCGCGGAAGGCGTCCGCCGCCTCCTCATATCGTCTTAGGCGGAACAGGACGTGGGCCAACTGCGAGCGCACGTGGACGTCACCGGGACGCAGCCCTGCGAGCCGCTCGAGTTGCTCCGCGGCGCCCGCCAAGTCGCCCGCGGTTTGGAGCGCAACAACGAGGTTGCCCAAGGCGGTGGCGTCGTCGGGGGCGATCTCGAGCGCGGCGCGGTAGGCCTCGACGGCCTTGTTCAGGCTGCCCAATCGCTTCAGGCTCAGACCGAGGTTGCAGTAGGCCGCCGCGTGGTCGGGATCCAGGCGGACGGCGGCCTCGTAGGCCCGTCGCGCCTGTTCAAACTCAGCGAGGTCGAAGTAGGCGTTGCCCAGTTTGTAGTGGAGGTCCGCGTTCTCCGGATCCGCCTTGGTCGCTTCGCGCAGTTCGGCCAGGTTCTGCCGCAGGCGAAGCACCGGCGACGAGGCCACGGGCTCCGTTGGCGCCTGTTCGGGCGGGGTCGTCGCGCATCCCGCCAGCACGAAGGCGGCCAGGGCCAGGTATGTCGCGCTGCGCGTCATCGTCTCAAGGCCTTTCGTCTAGTGCCGGAGTTCTCTGCGGGTCCGGGCGCTGAGCACTTTGACGTCGTGGACGTGGAAATCGGACACGGACTCGACGCTCACCTCACGCTCAAAGCGATCCGCCACCTCGTCGAGCGTCTGCTTGTTCTCCGTTCGCAGGCGGCGCGCCACGTCCGGATGGACCTGGAGCACGACCGACTTCTCCTTTGATCGACAGAACAGGCTCTGGAGCTTGCGCAACGTGTCAAAGGTCATCGTCGTGACCGACCGCACCATGGCGCCGCCCTCGCAATACGGACAGGGCTGCGACAGCGACTTGACGAGGTTGTGCTTGACGCGCTTGCGCGTCATCTCGATCATGCCCAGCTCGCTGACCTCGGACACGGTGGTCTTGGCGCGGTCTTTCTTCAGGGCCTCGCGGAGCCGCTTGATGAGCTCACGGCGGTTTTTCTCGTACTCCATGTCGATAAAATCGACGACGATGATGCCGCCGAGGTCGCGTAGCCGCACCTGGCGGGCGATCTCGTCGGCGGCCTCGAGGTTGGTGCGCAGCACGGTCTCCTCCAAGCGCGATTTGCCGGTGAACTTGCCGGTGTTCACGTCAATGGCCACGAGCGCTTCGGTCGGGTCGATGCAGATGTGGCCGCCGCTTTTCAGGAAGACCCGGCGGCGCAGGGCCTTCTCGATCTCCTCTTCGAGCCCATACTTGTCGAAGATGGGGCGTTGGCCTTTCTGGAGCTTGCAGCGGCCTTTCAGATTGGGCGCGTAGGTATCGAGGAAGTTGAGGATGCGGCTGAATTCCGCCTCGTCGTCGATCGTGAGCCTGTCGACCTCGGTCGTGAAGGTGTCGCGCACGATGCGGAGGATGGGACTGAGGTCCTCGTGCAGCAGTGACGGCGCCTTCATCGACCCCATTCGGGCCTTGACCTTCGTCCAGACCTTCATGAGGTATTTGACGTCGTTTTGGAAATCGCCCTTGCCCTTCCCCTCGCCCGCGGTCCGCGTGATCAGCCCGACGCCTTTGGGGCGGACGCCCTGGAGGATTTTCTTGAGGCGGTCCCGCTCCTTATCCGATTCGATTTTCCGGGAGACACCCAGTTGCGTGACCGTGGGCATGAGAACGAGATAGCGGCCGGGCAAGGTGATGAAGTTGGTCAGCCGCACGCCTTTGGCGCCGAGGCGGTCCTTGCTGACCTGCACCATGATGTTCTGGTTCTTCTTGAGGAGGTCCTCGATGCTGTGGCGCTTGCCGCGGCGGCGCCGGGACTTGGGCCGGGCCACGCCGTCTTCGAGCACGAAGTCGCCGGTGCCTTCGGTGCCGGCGACGTCGGAGACGTACAGGAAGCCGTTTTTCTCGAAGCCGATGTCGATGAAGGCGGCCTGAATGCCGGGCACGACGGAGTCGACGCGCCCCTTGTAGACGTTGCCGACGAGACTGCGGCTTTCCTGTCGTTCGACCGTCAGTTCGGCAAGGCGCTTTCCCTCGAGCAGCGCGATGCGCTTCTCCATGTCCGTTACATTGATGATGAACTCTTTCATAGTCTCTCCGAACCGGCGGCCCTACAGGTACGATACGGCCGCCCTGCGCGAGTTAGTCCGTGAAGAAATGCTTGCGTACGGGGGCGTGCAACAGCACGCCCACGCACATCATTGTCGTGAGATAGAAATTGCCGCCATAGCTCAGGAAGGGCAGCGGGATGCCCGTGACCGGCAGGATGGCGGTGGTGATGGCGATGTTCACAAAGACGTGGAAACTCAGCAGCGTCACGCAGCCGGTGGCCAGCAAGGTCCCGGTCATGTCCGGGCAGTCGCGGGCCAGCTCCAGCCCGCGCAGGAGGAAGACCGCGAACAAGGCGATCACGACGAGCGCCCCGACAAAGCCGTGCTCTTCGGCGAGCAGTGAGAAGATGAAATCCGTGTGATGTTCGGGCAGATAGTTGAGCATGGTCTGCGTGCCTTGTCGAAATCCCTTGCCGGTCAGGCCGCCACTGCCTACGGTGATCCTGCTCTGTCGGGTCTGCCAGCCTGTTCCCATGGGATCGGCCTCGGGCTTGAGGAACGACACGATCCGCTTCTGTTGATGTTCCTCGAGATGCGGATAGGCGAAGGGGACGGCGGCGAGGCCGACCAAGAAGAGCACGAGCAGATGCCACCAGCGGCATCCGGCGACGTACATCATGACCACGCCGATGGGCAGCAAGGCCGCGGCCGTGCCCAGATTGGGTTGCCTAAGGATTAGGGCGACCGGAACGCCCACCAAGACGAACCCGAGCAGCAGATAGGGGAGCTTACGGATCCGTTGCTTGATGGTCGTCAGGTACCACGTGAGCATGAACACGAGCACGAGCTTGGATTGCTCGGACGGCTGCAGACGGAACGGGCCGAGGGACAGCCAGCGCGTGCCGCCCCTCACCTCGACGCCCCACAGGAGCACGGCCACCAGCAACAGGACGATCGCGCCGTACAGGGCGGGCGCCGCCCAAACGATGAATCGCGAGTCGATGCACATGATGAACAGCGCCAGCCCCGCGCCGCCGAGGAAAAACAGGACTTGGCGGAGGTAGTACGGGGTTGTTGTCGACCGGGTGGCGCTGTACAGCACGCCAAACCCGACCAAGGCCAGCGCGACCGTAACGGCCATGAGCGTCCAGTCGATGTGGCGGAGGTTTCGGTAGTTGACAATGCTGATCTTGGCGTCGAGCAGGTCGAAGTCCTTGACCGTGTGGCTCACGGCGCCCCCTCCTCTTTGGCCAGCTTGAGCGGGGTCGGCGCGCCCTGCGGCGCGCAGTGCGCGTAGAAGTACGTCATCGCGTCGCGGGCCAAGGGCGCGGCCGCCGAGCTGCCGTGATGGCCGTGCTCGACCAGCACGCACACCGCGATGCGGGGCTCGCGTTCGAGCACCCCCGCCACGAACCAGGCTTGATCGCGCAACTCTTCAGGAATGTCTTCCTCGGACTCATACTTCTCGTGGTGCTCGAGGCCCACCACCTGCGCGGAGCCGGTTTTCCCGAGAATGACCATGCCCTCGACCTTGGCGGCGTTGCCGGTCCCGGTAGGCGCCGGGGGGTCCTTGTCGACGCACTTGCGCAGGCCGGCGCGCACGAGGGCCAGGGTGTGTTCGCTGAGTAAGGGCTCGGAGATCTGAGGACCCAGCGCCTGGTTGATGTAGGGGCGCACGCGCGCCCCACCGTTCACAATGGCCGCCATCATCACCGCGTTCTGCAGCGGCGTGGTCACGGCCTCGCCTTGGCCGATGGCGAGATTCAGCGTGTCCCCCGGATACCACTTCCACTCCCACGGCGCATCGGGATACAGCGGCTTCCTCTGCTGCTCGCGCCACGCCTTCGACGGTATCAGCCCCGGCGCCTCGCCCGGCAGGTCGAGACCGGACTTCTGTCCGAAGCCGAACCGGGTCGCCCATTCATGGATCTTGTCCACGCCCAGGCGCAGGCCCACGTTCCAGAAGAACACGTCGCAGGAGAACGCCAGCGCGTCCACCACGTTGACGGTCCCGTGCCCGCTGTGTTTCCAGCAGTGCCACTTCCGCCCCCGGCCGTTAATCTGGTAGTGGCCGGGGCAGTAGAAGGTCGTGTGTTCCGTGATGACGCCCTCCTCGAGGGCCGCGGACGCCAGCAGCACCTTGAACACGGACCCCGGCGGGTAGTGGTTGCGGAAACAGCGATTGCGCATGGGGCTGGGTTTCGCAGTGAGCGCTTCGATACGCTCGCGATCCCGGCCGTGGGTCACGAACACGCTCGGGTCGTAGTTCGGCCAGCTCGCCAGCGCCAAGACGGCCCCCGTATCCGCGTTCAAAACCGAAATCCCACCGCTGCGACCCTCGAGCAAGCCCTCACAATGGCGTTGCAGGTCGATATCGAGCGTCGTGAATACCGACCCTCCCGGCTCGGGGTCTCTGCGAAACTCCGTGTCCAAAGGCCGGCCGTACTTGTCCATGCCGATGTAGGGCCGTCCGACGGCGTCCGTGCGCAACTGGGGCCGGCGATCAGAGACGTAGACGGTGACCACGAGCTGCCCGTCGGTTCCCCGCATTTCGGACTCGTACATCTTCTCGAGGCCGTCGCGGCCTACCAGATCGCCCGGTTGATACTCCTCGCGCGCCTCCTCTTCGGCGTTGACGTGGCCCACGTAGCCGAGGATCTGACCGGCCACCGACCCATGCAGGTAGCGCCGTTTGGGACGCGCCACCGTGAACACACCCCGCAGCGCGTACGAGGACTCCTCGACACGGATCAGGTCGTTCCTCGACACGTCCTGCTTCACCAGGATCTGCTCGTAGGGCTTCGTCCTGCTCGCCTCGACCTTGCTCAGCAGGTCCTCCGGGTCGATCCCGATGAGGTCGTGCAGCCGCCGGCACACGTCCTCGAGCTGGACCGGGCCGCACTGGGCCGGCACGATCACCAGGTCGCACGCGGAGCGGTTGTCGGCCAGCACGACGGACCGGTCCCGGCCGTAGATGGCGCCGCGCGGGGCCTCGAGCCGCTGGGGATGGAGCCGATTGCGTTCGGCGCGCTCGGCGTACTCGTACCAGTGCACGACCTGCAAGTCCCACAGGCGCACCGCCAGAATGGACAGCGCGACGACGAGGCCGATGGCCACCGTGCGGATGCGCCGCTCGACCCCCTCGCTGCGCTTTCTGTGTCCGTTCGCCGGCACCTAGCCCGTCCCTCCCTGTATCGTGTCGTCGTTGCGGCGGAACGATCTCGCCAGAACGAAGAACACCAGCGGCGTGACCAAGGCCGTGTAGAACGCGCCGGGCACCACCGTGGTCATCAGCGCGTGGACCGCGCTCTTGGCCGGGGTCTGCACGTATTCGACGGCCGTGAACAGCGCGCCGTGCAACAGGCCGGCGCCCATGACGAGGCCCACCTTGACCATCGGGTGCTCCATGACAAGGCGCCGGGCCACACGGCCAACCATGTAGCCGGCCACCACGTGGCACAGCACGTGGTGGCCCAGCACGGTGTCCCCGGCCACGTCCTGGTACAGGCCGCCTAGAACGCCGGTGAACATGGCGCGCTCTTCGCCCTCGGCGACGGCGAAGTAGACCACCAGGAGCAGCGTCAGGTCCGGCAACACGCCCTGGAAACGGATGGCATCGAGCCACGTGGTCTGTATGAGTGCGGCCGTCACGACGATGACGGCCCACCACACATTTCTACGCATGCCGCATCCTCGTGCCCTACCAAGCCAAGGTTAGGCCTTATGGGGCGTATCGTTCCTGAATCGAACGCGTATCGGGGACCTCGGACGCCACCGATAGGCGGACGTTCTCCCGTCTCGCGGGTGGCAGTTCCGCCAGTGGCGTGACCGCGCGCCGCACGATAAATAGTTCGTCCAACCGGTAGGGGTCGGCCGCCGGTTCCACGTCGGCGTACTGCCACAGCGACCCCGGCTCGTCGTGCACCGCGATCACGCGGCCCACAAGGCGTCCGGCCGGGAACATGCTCTCCGGGCTCGTCACAACCGTGTCCCCGACGCGGACCTCGTCCTTCATGTCGATGTATGTCATGGTGCAGTATCGTGAGAGGTCGCCGCTGCTGCCGTGGACCGTCCCTCGCACGCGGTTGCGCGCGATCATCGCGCCCACCTTGCAGTCGCCGTTGTGGAGCGTCGCCACGTTCGCCGACGCCAGGTTGACCTGGGTGACCGTGCCCACAATGCCGCCGTCGGACAGCGCGCACATCGACTCCTCGATCCCGTGCAACGAGCCGCGGTCGATCGTGATGATCCCCTTGAAGCTATCGATGACGTTCACGGGCTCGAGGGTGAGGCCCGGCTCGCCCCGCGCGAAGTCCATCATCCGCCGCAGGCGCGCGTTCTCCCGGACAAGCTCGTTGCGCTCGGCCGCCTGCTGCATGGCGTCGGCCAGGCGCCGCTGCATTTCGTCCGCCTCGTTCCGGGCATCGTGATACGAAAAGACGAGTCCCGTGGCGTACCCGACTCCTTGCTCGATCCCCTTGAGGGCCCTGAGGAAAGGATAGGCCGTGATCGAGACCCCCCGGCGCAGGCCATTCCGAATGGGCGACGTGCGCGTGCCCGTCGCCAGTGAGGCCAGGGACACGAGCACCAAGACGACGAGAATGAGTGTCGGACGATGCTCGCCTATGCGTCGTGAGAACAGCAATCCCTACATTTCGTCTTCGTCGTGGAAGCCCCGCAGCGTTTCGAGGTACTTGCCGGTACCCAGAGCGACGACCGTGAGCGGGTCCTCCGCCACGGAGATGTGGAGGCCCGTTTCCTTGGAGAGGAGTTGGTCGACGCCGCGCAGCAACGCCCCGCCGCCCGCCAACACCACGCCGCGATCCACGATGTCGGCCGACAACTCCGGCGGCGTTCGCTCGAGCGTCACCCGAACGGCGTCCACGATGGCGCTAACCGGCTCGCGCAACGCTTCTCGGACTTCTTCCGACGTGATGGTCAATATCTTCGGGAGACCCAGGACCTGGTCGCGGCCCTTGACCTGGATCTCGAGTTCATCCTTGAGGGGGTACGCGGAGCCGATGGCGATCTTGATGTCCTCGGCCGTCCGCTCGCCGACCATCATATTGTAGGTGCGCTTGAGATGCTGAATGATGGCCTGGTCCATCTCGTCGCCCGCCACGCGCACCGACTTCGAGAACACGATCCCGCCCAGCGCGATCACGGCCACCTCGGTCGTGCCGCCGCCGATGTCGACGATCATGCACCCTTGGGGCTCGTGGACCGGCAGACCGGCGCCGATGGCGGCCGCCATCGGTTCCTCGATGAGGAACACCTTCTTCGCGCCCGCCTGGGCCGCGCTCTCAATGACCGCACGCTTCTCGACTTCGGTGATGCCCGAGGGAATGCCGATGGCCACCCGCGGCCATATCAGTTGCCGGCGGTTGTGGACCTTCTGGATGAAGTACCGCAGCATGGCCTCGGTGACCTCGAAGTCCGCGATCACCCCGTCTTTCATCGGGCGGATCGCCACGATATTCCCCGGCGTGCGGCCGATCATGTTCTTCGCTTCGTTGCCCACCGCACGCACCCGCCCCGTGTTGCGGTTGATGGCCACGACCGACGGCTCGCTCAGGACAATGCCTTGCCCCCGTACGTAGACCAAGGTATTCGCGGTGCCCAGGTCGATCCCCATGTCGTGGGAAAAGAGACCGGGCAAGAAGCGCAGGAATCTGAACACAACACAACCCCTCTACGGGCCACCGACTTCGTCTTGTGTGGCCGTGGACGCCTTCTAACTCGCGCGAACTAAAAGACTTAGAAAACCCGCCGCCAAAGCCCGCCCATTATAGCAGAAACGGCGGGCGATTCAAACCGAAAACCTGGCCGACTCTACTGATCCTCCGCAGCGGGGCGCACACACCGTTGTGACCCGAGGGGGGCCGCGCCCTGTGCCGCAAGCGTGGAACAGGCCAAAGCTGAACCGCACCACCTTGCCGCGTCCGGCGGGTCTCGCCCGTGCGCGTGCCCGCGGCCGCGCCCGGTCATTGCTGCGCGGCCCAACTCCTGTACCAGGGAAATGGACTGAAGCGGCGATTCAAACTGTGGCGCAACGGACCCAGCCCGTACACCTCTCGCTGCATCCGCTCCTG
>Ga0114930_10000966_pt1 | contig 28854 bp, 23 predicted proteins | sample AnhtaG_FD_87300 | JGI IMG/M metagenome (GOLD analysis project Ga0114930, IMG submission 87300) | Deep subsurface microbial communities from Anholt, Denmark to uncover new lineages of life (NeLLi) - Anholt_01485 metaG | ecosystem: Environmental > Aquatic > Marine > Oceanic > Sediment | place... | reverse complement strand
CCCGAAGCTATAAACTGGGAAACCTCACTTCCAGGGTCGTCCAGGTCGCCAAAGATCAAGGCTCCTGTAGGACAGGACTCCACACACCGGGGCTCTTTCTCCCCTTTGTCCAGCATATGCGCGCACAGAGTGCATTTCTGCGGTAGCTGCTTCTGTTCATTCCACTCAATCACCCGGTAAGGGCATGACGAAATGAGCTCTTTTTGCCCCTTAGCCTTTACCGGGTCAATTATGACAATACCATCGGGTCTCTTGTAAACAGCGCCATTCTGCGCCATTTCGATACACGGCGCATCGTCACAATGCATGCAGGGTATCGGCGTATAGGTTACCTTAACCTTGGGATATTGTCCCCGCTCCTTTTCAATCACCCGTATCCAGTTCTGCCCCTCCATCGGTTGAGCCGCAGAATAACCCTTGTATTCATTGCCCGCAAACTCGTCCCGGCAGGATAAGAAGCAGTTATAGCACCCGGTGCATTTATTGATGTCTATTACCATGCCGTATCTTGCCATCTCTTCGCTATGCCTCCCATTTGCATACTTCTACCAGGCAGGAATGATTAGCCATGCCCGGAGCATTTTTGGATACCATCCTCGATGGAGTGAGCAGGTTCATACAGCCACCCCTGTCAATACTGCCTGCCTTGCCCGGCTCCAGCGGATCATACTTGGCACCAGCTTGATAGGAATGCACTGTGCCCGGTCTTATCCTCTCAGTTACCTGGGCGATGCACAGTACTGCTCCGCGGTCGTTATAGACCTTAACGATGTCGTCGTGCTCAATACCACGTGCTTCTGCATCTGAAGGACAAATTCTTATTGGCCACCAGGCATAGCCATCTTTCTTAACACGATGCTGGGGTATGTCACTCAACCACGGATTCTGATTATCGTGCTGGGTATGATAGGAAAAGCGAACATGGGGTGTAATCATTTGCAGAGGGTACTTTGCTGTCAGCTCCTTCGTTTCGTGTCCCTCCCAGCTCGGAATATATCGTGGCAGTGGTGGTCTCTCTTCATCATTGGGGTCGAACTTAGTCAGGCTCTGAGATACAAATTCTATCTTGCCACTATAGGTAGCCAGCTCATGTGCTTTGTCTGTACCTTTCCTGGGGTTCATATTGTACGGAGAATCACAGGGCCTTCCCTCATAGTACCAGCGATTAGAAATGGTTGGTTTATATTCCTCTGGTAAAGGAACAACGAAATAGCCCTTCTTCTTGAACTCCTCGTAGCTAACGTACTCCGGTAGCGACGAGATATTGAATACCTTCTTTATCCAGTCTTCCTCTGAGTTACCCTCGGTGTACTCTTCCAGGAATCCCATCCTTTTCGACAACGCTTTGTAGATTTCCCAGTCCGATTTGGATTCCCATAACGGCTCGATGCATTTCTTCTGGTAAATTACTACCCGGTGGTTTGACCCGGTATCATCCTGCCCGTACCCTCCGGGAGATGCCCAATCGGAGATATCAGCGTGCTCGAAATTAGTAGAAGCAGGTAAGATAATATCTCCAAAGCGAGTCTCGCTTTGCCAGTGACAGTCCTGCATCACCACGAACTCCAACTTCGGGCTCTGGTACATGCGCACCCATCGATTTGTCTCGGTCATGGTACTGATAAATGAGCCGCCGTGACGATGAATCATTTTAATTTCGGCGCCATTAGGTCCTGGCTCAGGACAAGTATAAGGGATAAACTGTTGTTCAATGGATTTCCCGCAAAATCCTTCGCCTATCCAGCTAATCGGTGGATTCAGGATTGCCTCCGGCAGCAACAATCGATATACCTTTTGCGAAACTGAGTTCTCCGCTTGCTTCTTGGCTACTAACGCAAAAGTATCCCAGCCGGCAGAACCATAACCGGGCATTTTGAAAGCATAGTTGCGCGGTGCTCCCATAGATGCACCACCCCAGATGTTGACTCCCGGTTTACCTAGACCCTGCATCGCGATAAGTAATACCATCAGTCTTGCCCATTCAGTGGCATAGGCTGAGCGGCATGCCCCGCCTACCCCGTATATTGCACCAGTAGCCAGCATGGTCTTTTTTGCTGCCCATTCCCTTGCCAGAACAGTAATGTTATGAGCCGGAATATCGCAAATCTCCGCTGCCCACCCTGGCGTTCTGGGAACGCCGTCATCTTCTCCCAGAATGTGCTTCCGAAATTCCTCAAAGCCAACGGAGCGGTTTTCCACAAACCACTTGTCATACGTCCCCTCTGTTATCCAGACATAGGCTATAGCCTCTGCCAGGGCAGCATCGGTGCCAGGACGCGGTGCTAACCACTTCTCACCGATATGGGCTGCTGTATGGTTACAAAAAGGATCAATAAATATTCGACTTATACCTAATTCTCTCAACCAGTGACGATATCTTACTGTTTCCTGCCCGTTATAACCCCCGGCACTGGTATTGGGGTCTACCGACCAGAAGATAACCTGCTCGGTATTATTCAAAGCTTCTTCCAGCATATCATAGTTGTCAGAGATCCCCAGTTTCCAGAAATATCCCCAGGCATGTACCGCACCCCAGTGCCATCCCTCCCAGCTATCAGGATTGTCAAAGAGCTGAGTATATCCCAGCATATTGAAAAAACGGCCGAAGGGTCCCATCTTATAGTGCAGAAGCCCCCAGTTATGGTGAGATGATGTCATCGCAGTGATCGCCGCGGGTCCATAGGTCTTTCTAATACGCTTCATTTCCTCAGCTACAGTGTCAAGAGCCTCGTCCCAGGATATGCGTATGTATTCGTCCTTGCCACGCATCTCCGGATGCCGGTCACCGTGCGGATCAAACGTCTTTCGCCTGTACGGATACTTAATTCTGTTATCCGAATAAATCCTCATCCTTTCCGCTACCACATAAGGATTCAAGAAAGTCTTGCGTGGTGGAGTGAACTTTCTTCCCCTGGCTTCAATAGTCCATGATGGAGCATCGGTGTCATCAAAGACGATGGGGCGCATTTTGGTTATCTTGCCGTCTTCTACATGGACGAATACCGGACCGCCTATTGTACACTGTGTAAGAATCTGCTCTGCCATAGACTCTCCCTTCCTAAATAAAACTAGTTTTTAGAGAAGTCGTTGTTTTTTCTCTATATCCAAGTAATAGTGGGCAAAGTAAGTTGAATTATCGGTAATCAGTTCATTACGGCTATAATTATACAATACTTCTCCCCTTGCTTTCATCAGTTTTCCCACCTCCGGCATGTTTCCGGCCAATACTCTTGATGCAATTTCCCCTGGCTTACCTTCAGGTATGCACTGTTCGGAAATATCCATAATTCGCTGGATACCCTCCACAGCTCGCTGTATCACCGGGACAGGCTCTTAGTTGATACCAAAATGGCCAACATAGAAACAGCTTGTTGGCAGCAATAATTTAGCACAATTATGACCTCCCAGTCTATATTATATGACTCTCCCGCTATCAAGCGGTTTTTCGGGAATTTCATCGTATTTGGCTGAGAATCAGTAAACCTGTGATTTGCCACTGGACTCAATCTTATTATCCCGGGTTTGGCAACGCCGTGGGCGAAAACATTAAATACCTCGTTTTTAACGATCATGTGACAGAGGATACCGAGATAAGGAAGAGGGTTACCTGTCGTCGATTCCATTCCGGCTATATTTGTCCGGCTACCCAAAGCAAGGCCGCCATAGATTGAGAGCCGGGTGTCCGTGCCCACGCTATCGCGCCAACCCCGAGGCAATAGCATGCTGATAAACTGGAAGGCTGTTCAGGTCTTTTGGAGAAACTTACCTGTTACAGTCCAACTCATTAAACAAATCTGATTATCTAAGGGAAGGCAAAAATGTTGCGAGCTGGGGAATGAAAACGAGAATAAACATGGAAATCGCTAGGGTTATAAGGAATGGAATAGAGCCACGGAATATGGTAGTCAAAGGCACATCCTTGTGCAAATTGTGCATAGCGTATGCCAATATCGCGAAGGGCGGGCTGAGGGAACCTGTCATTATCGCCGCTACACATAATACTCCGAAATGCAGGGGACTAAAACCGAGTGCTAAAACTACGGGGAAGAATACTGGCAACAATATAACCATTACTGCAAATATATCCATTATGATTCCCATAAGAATAAAAACAAGCAGAATCAAAGCCATCACAGCGTAAGGGCTTACCCCTAAATCCATGATATAATTGGTTAATGCCACGGGTAGTCCCGAGATGGACAGGGAACTAGCGAATATCCGGGCAGCAATAAGCATCAGCATAATCATGGCGGAAACTGGCAGTGTTTCTCGCAGGGTTTGTACGATGCCTTTTACCTTCAGCTTTCTTCTAGCTACACTGATCACCAGAATTGCAAGGCATCCAACACACGCAGCTTCGGTGGGAGTGAAAACGCCAAAGTAAATGCCGCCCATTACAATAACAAAAATAAGTACTATTGGCCATAGTAGATAAGTGTGCTTAAGTCTGTCAATCCATCCCACACTTGGTCCGGCTGGCGCCAGGCTTGGATTTAATCTGGCTTGTACTGCAATCTGGATTATGAACAACCCCATTATGAAGATGCCAGGCAAAATGCCGGCAATAAAGAGACCACGAATTGAGGTATCGGTGAGAAAACCAAAGAGAATAAAAGACCCGCTGGGAGGAATCATGATACCGAGATTTCCACTGGCAGCGATAGCACCCAGGGAAAATCCATCCTGGTAGTTGCGTTTTCTCATCTCCGGAAGAGCGATCCTACTCATGGCTATTGAGGTGGCTATATGGTTTCCGCAGACGGCACCGAAAGCAGCACAGGCAGTGGAAACGGCCATTGCCAGACCTCCCCGAACATGCCCCACCCACTTGTAAAGTGAAGTAAAAGCATCCGCGCCGATTCCTCCCCTGGCAGCCATCACGCCCATCCAGGTATAAAGAGGTATTATCACTAAAATTTGCTTAAGACTCTGACCCCAGCTTTGCCAGCCAAGTAAGCCAAGTGCTGGAGCCGATCCACGAATTAGCAACATTCCCAGGAACCCAGCTATAATCATGGTAACGGCAACCGGAAGGCCGATAAGCATCAGACCTACAGCCAGGACTATCATTAATATGCCTATTTGAATGCCGGTTAACTCCATTGATTACTGCTCCTTTCGGATTTTCCCCACAGCTTCCGGAAATCTGACCAGAAATGCCAGAGCCATCAGGGCACAAGCCAAGGCGACGAAATATCCTATCGGCGCATATGGTATTCTCAGCGTAGGCGAATTAACTTGGGTTTCCCCCATTTGTATCGCATATATCAATATACGCCAGCTAACAAGTCCCAGCATTCCGCTGGTCACTAATGGGATTATCAGTTGGAGACCCAGCCGTGGTAAGCGAGGGAACCTGTCCAGGAGAAACGTTAAAGCGATATGGCTCCCTTTAAGCGCAGTCATAGCCATGGGACCCCAAATAATGATGACAAAGGCAATGGTGCAAAGATCCCAGATGCCATAGATGGGTGAATTGAAAACGTACCGCATGAATACGTCTGCTGACACCGCCAGCATAACGAATACCATTGCCACCATGGCGGCGCCAGCCATTAAATTGCCGGGGTAAGATATCACCTTAGTCATATATTTAGCCGCCCTAGTAAACATCGTTCATTACCTCCAGCGATGTTGTTTTATAATAGACCAGTTTTTCCAGAGTTGTAGAATTGTAGTGCATATTATAGCACCCGCCCCACACTGTCAAGGGATTGTGCTCGTTCATATGATTAGTGACACTTCTTTTTTGTCATTGCGAGGAGCGTAGCGACGAAGCAATCTCGGTGGGGAGGCAATAGAGATTGCCACGCCCCGACAAGTCGGGGCTCGCAATGACACGGAAGGTTATTACCCAATGTTACAAACATATAATATGTCACCCCTCTATCTGAACTAGATCAGCGGTTGTGCTGGCTGACCACATGGGTAACACTAGGGAGCATATTTTAGCAATTTCCTTCTCAATATACTCTTGCATACTTCTTGACGCGAGTGTATAATTGCCGTGGTTACAATAGACTTGTTTCTGCCTCTGATAAGATCTAGATTAAGACGGGCATCAAGCTTGACACTAATAAAGTACAATATAGAGCGAATTATCTGATTGAACCCGTTACATGATAAGGCTGGAGGTAAGCACAACATCGGAGAATGCCTCACCCAGAGACGGATTAGTATCAAGATCGTGGATCTTTCAAGCTAATCCGCAGTTTTGTGATATAGAAAGAGTGGGTACAATGAAGGCAAACGAAATTTTGGCGCAAGCCAGGCAGGAGAATCGTACCGTACTTACGGAGATTGAAGCCAAGCAGCTTTTAATGCAGTCAGGCATCAACTGTACGGACACGCGGCTGGCCGCGACTAAAGATGCGGCCGTAAAGTTGAGCGAGCAATTCGGTTATCCGGTAGTATTGAAAGTCTTTTCGGTCGATATCACCCACAAAAGCGATGCCGGTGGGGTGAAAGTTAATCTGAAGAACAAAGCCGAGGTCGAGAATGCTTTCGACGCCATCATGCGGTCCTGTAAAGCCGCAGTTCCCACAGCCAAGATCGAGGGTGTTTCGGTGCAAGTCATGGCCAAATCCGGTATCGAAGTCATCATGGGCATGATCAAAGACCCCAGTTTCGGTCCGGTGATCATGTTCGGCCTGGGCGGTGTATTCGTAGAAGTATTGCAGGATGTCGCCTTCCGCATCGTACCGATCGAAAAGTCCGACGCCGAGGACATGATCAACGAAATCAAGGGCAAGAAATTGCTGGAAGGTTATCGCGGCCAGGAACCGGCCGATGTCGCCTGCCTGCAGCAAATGCTTCTGAAACTTTCCGACTTCGTCAACACGACCCCAGAAATTGAAGAAATCGACATGAACCCGGTATTCGCTTACAAGGACGGAGCCGTGGTTGTGGACGCACGCATCATTCTTTCGACCGCTCAAGCTTCGCATGGGCTGCGAGCCGCTTAACAGCGATGTAAAAGGTCGACAATCAATAGATTTATTATTGATGAAAAGGCGATAAAAGGGAAGGTGCACCATGATGGATTTATTTTTCAAGCCAAGATCCGTTGCAGTCATCGGAGCCAGCGGAACTCCCGGAAAACTGGGCTATGTCATTGTAAAAAATATCGCCGATAGCGATTTTACCGGCGAGGTTTATCCGGTAAATCCGAAATCAGACGAGATATTAGGATATAAGGTATACCGTTCTGTAACAGAAATACCCGGTGACGTTGACCTGGTTGTCACGGCCCTGCCAACACCAAAACTTACCGTTGAAGCGGTGGAACAATGTGCCAAAAAAGGAGTTAAAGCAGTCATTATTGAGTCCGCCGGATTTGCTGAAATAGGTGGAGAGGGCAAAGTTTTCCAGCAGCAAATCGTTGATATCGCCAAAACAAACAATATCCGGGTCATGGGCCCAAACTGCTCCGGTATTGTTTCTCGCGATATTGTAACGTCCATTTATCCAATGACCAAAAAAGTCCCCAAGGGGAACGTGGTGCTTATCGGACAATCCGGTATCTTAGCGGCTGGGATGTCTTCGGATATGGTTGAAAACGAAAGTTTGAATATCAATAAAGTGTGTTCAATTGGAAACAAATGCGATGTGAATGAAAATGACTTGTTGGAATACTTCGGCAATGACGATGGCGTCGATGTAATCTCAATGTATTTGGAAACTGTTACCGATGGAAGAAACCTAACCAGGATCGCCAAGAAAGTTGCAGCCAAAAAACCGGTTATTTTTCTCAGCGGGGGTCGCACAGAAGCCGGTGCCAGAGCGGCCATGAGTCATACCGGCAGTATTGCCAGCAACGCCAGGATTGTGGAAGCGGCAATCAAACAAACTGGTATGATAATGGCTGATGATTTTACGGAATTGAAAGATTTCGCCAAGGTTTTTTCCACTCAGCCGCTTCCCAAAGGTAATCGCGTCGCAGTGATCACCCTGGCCGGAAGCGTTGGTGTCGTTGTTTCTGACCTGTGTACCAACTTCGGTCTGGAACTCCCCAAGTTGACTCCGGAAACAACTGAGAAATTGAAGGACATGTTTGAGACGCCGGTAGGAAATCCAGTCGACTTGTATTTTTCCGTAACCAAAATCGGTTTTACAAAAACCCTGGAAACCACTTTTCCTGATGCATTCAGAGATCCAAACATAGACGCTGCGGTAGTCATTCTGGCCGGTTTCGAATATACCGAGGAAGCCGTTCAGAAAAAAATTATTCAGAAAATCGTCCAAGATGTTGGAAAACCAGTGGTCATCTGCGTGATTGTAGGATACAATAAATATAAAAACGTTATCATGGATGAAATGGGAAAAGACCTGCCGGTGTTCCCTTCTTTGCTCTCCGGGGCAAAAGCCCTGAGCAAACTGTGCGAGTATAGCATGCGCAAACACAAACAATCTGCCTAAGGGGGAGTATATGGCCTACCAAAATATTATTTTCGAAAAAGAAGAGAGCATCGCCATCATCACCTTTAACCGTCCTGAGGCGATGAACGCCCTGAACAACCAGACTCGGGCCGAATTTACTGCGGCCATCGCCGAGGTAGCGGCCGACGACGGGATCAAGGTGCTGATTCTCACCGGCAGCGGCAAGGCGTTTGTGGCAGGCAGCGATATCAAAGAATTCAGCCAGACCACACCCTATGTCGCCCATAGCATCAATCGCTTGGGCGAGATGGTCGAAAAGCTGGAAAAACCTGTTATTGCGGCTGTCAACGGCTTTTGCCTGGGCGGGGGCTGTGAAATCGCCATGGGCTGCGACATTATCATCGCCTCGGAAAAGGCCAAGTTCGGTCAGACCGAGATCAATATCGGCATTATCCCTGGCGGCGGCGGCACCCAACGCCTGCCACGCCTGATAGGTGTGTGCAAGGCCAAGGAACTGATCTACACCGGCGATATCATCAGCGCCGAACAAGCCGACCGCCTTGGCCTGGTCAACCGGGTAGTGCCCATGGACGAGCTGATGCCCGCGGCCAGGGAATTGGCCAAGAAAATCGCCACTAAAAGCGCTGCGGCTCTCAAGCTGGCCAAAACCGCTATCAACCGCGGCATGCAGACAAATCTGGAAAGCGGCCTGAAATATGAATATGAACTCTACAGCCTTGCTTTGAGCTTCGAAGACAAGGTGGAAGGCGTCAATGCTTTCCTTGAAAAAAGAGCTCCGAAGTTTGTCGGTCGCTAGCAGCATTTTTTATATATCAACGAGGAGGAAAAAGAGAATGGGAAACATGACAAATATGGTAGCTCGGATACCGAATTTAGTAGACTGGTCCACCGGTGAAGTCAGATTGATAAGCGCAAAATGCAACTCCTGCGGAACTTACTTCTTTCCAAAGGAGCATTATCAACATCGCCCCGGCTGCTCAAGAGAGGGTGTAGAAGATGTCTTGCTTCCCAATAAGGGCAAGCTGGCAAGCTATACCATTCAACATTATCCTTGCCCCCCACCGTTTAAAACAGAGAAAAGTATTACCCCATACGGTATCGGTCTTGTTGAGTTTGAAAACGAAAAAATTCAGGTTGCCGGTATCATCACAGATACTGATCTGAAATCTCTTAAACTGGGGATGAAAATGGAAACGACCACTCTTACGATGTTTACCAATGAGGAAAAACAGGAAGTAGTGACCTGGGCGTTTCGGGCTGTTAAATAATCGATATAACAAAAACCATAAGGGAGGATAATTAAAATGAGAGATGTATATATTATTGGAACCGGGATACGCCCCTGGATGGGTTTTTCCGAGCAAGTATTCGCCGATTTCGCGGCAGTGGCTGTTAACGGCGCTTTGAAAGACGCTGACATCGAATGGAATAAAATCCAGACAATCATGGCCGGGATTTTCATTTACGGTGGTAACGCCGGTCATCTTTCCGGCCAATATCTTGAGAGCATTTTTGGCGAAACCGGTATGCCTGTGGTAAACGTATACAACGCCTGCGCTACCGGCTCTGCAGCCATTAGAATGGCGTACAACAGTATCGCTGCCGGCGAGACCGATACTGCTTTGGCCTTTGGCGCCGATGTATCACCCAAAGGTTTTTTAACTGCCAAATCGGACAACGCGGTTCAGGACAGGGACGTGATCAGATGGAAAATGACCGCTATGCCTAATCCTGTTTACTGGGCGCTGGAATGCAGGAAAAGAATGGCTAAATACGACACTACCGAACAGGATCTGGCACAGGTGAAGGTCCTGATGAGTGAGTATGGTTCCAAGAATCCGGACGCCCGGTTTAAAAAGGCTTACACCTTGGATGAAGTATTGAACTCTGTCTATGTTTGTACTCCTCTCAGGCTTTATGAGATTTGCCCGGTGAGTACCGGTGCTGCAGCTGTTATTGTTACAGCTGACAAGGAATTGATCAGTAAAGCCGACAAGCCGGTGAAGATTAACGCAACCACTATGGGAAGCGCTATGTATGGCGACCCGACCATCCGTATTTCCGCTATTTCTTGCCCGGCCGTTCCTGAAGCCCCCATGCTAAGCGAAAGTTATTCGGCTTCCCGCCAGGCCTATGAGAGGGCCGGCATCGGCCCAGAGGACGTGGACATACTGGAACTACCCGATAACAGCTCCTGGCATTACCTGGTGTATCTGGAAGTATGCGGGTTCTGTAAAGAGGGCGAAGCAGATAAGATGCTGCGCGATGGTGAGACTAAAATCGACGGGAAGCTGCCTGTAAACCCAAGTGGTGGATTTTCTTCACACGGTGAGGCGCTTTCAGCTCAAGCAATCTGGCAGGTTATCGAATGCGCGAATCAACTCAGAGGAAGATGCGGCGAGCGCCAGGTGGAGAAACCAAAAGTGGCTATGGCCCAGACCTATGGCCTGATGGGCAACAGCGGCACCACGATTTTAGCTATCTAATGAATCCCGGAATGGGATCGCTACAATGAGATAGAGCCATAGGGGGCGCGGTTTTTGCGCCCCTCTCCGCCAATTATTGAATTCCTATATGATAACTAGACCGTGGCTAGGTCAGTTCCATTGACTTGAAGGGCTTGTTTTTCCTGGTATCTCGCGTTTAAGCGACAGCAGTAAGCCCACCGTCAACGTACAGAATTTGGCCAGTGATAAAATCTGAAGCGTCTGAAGCCAAGAATACGCATACGCCTACCACATCCTTGGGTTGGCCCACTCGCTTCAATGGGACGTTGGCCAAGTATCTTTGCAAACGCTCGGGATCCTGCAAGGTTCGTGCTGCAAGCTCTGTATATATTAAAGAAGGCGCAATAGCATTTACATTAATTTTATGGGGTGCCCATTCAGCAGCTAACGTCCTGGTGATCATATCCACTGCACCTTTGGTAGCGCAATAGGCTTCATTGCCACCCCAAAGAGTAGCTCGTATGCCCCTGACTGACGACAAATTGATGATTTTCCCCTTTTCTTTGCCGATCATCACTTTTCCAAACTCCCGGCAGGTCAACATTATGCCTTTAACGTTAACACCAAACATTAGATCCCAATCATCCACAGGAAATTCAGCAGCGGGCCTTTTGAGATTTACGCCTTGAGAATTTACCAGTATGTCAACTGTCTCGAATCTGGACACAACCCTTTCCGCCAATTGAGCCACACTCTGCTCGTCGGTCACGTCAACCTGGAATGCTACAACTTCTGATTCGCTTTCTGATTGAATCCGGTGAGCTACCTCCTCCAGTTTTTGCATGTTGCGACTGGCGATAGCCACCTTGGCACCCTGCTTAGCCAGGCCCGCCGCTATGAGTTCACCAATGCCACCTGCCCCCCCAATCACCACAGCCACCTTCCCATCCAGTCTAAACATATCCGACATGGTATTTAACCTCCTTCAACTAATGTAATCGCTACTGATCGCTGACTACTACTCATCTACAATGGCAACTAATCGAACCAGTGAAGCTTCTCCACCCTGGAAACGGAGCGGAAAGCAAGCCAGCGTGCAGCGCTTGCCGGTGACTTCATCAATTTGACCGCCGGCTATCTCAATGCCGGGAATACCAGCCTTAGCTAATGCGAGGTGGGTGGGTTCATAAATCGGGAATTCCTTATCAGCGTCTTTGCCGGTTTCCTGCTTGTACTCTTCATACAAGTTTGGTTGCCATTTCTGTAGTGGAGGGTGAGCCAGGGGATGGTCCGTCGCTCCTCCATCAATGGCAACTGCTTTTACCTCGTGCTCGACAAACCAATCGGCTGCCTCGGTGTAGAAACCCGGGAAATGATTGAAGAAAATATAACCATAGGTGGGAAAATACTTATGCCAGCCGGTATTGACGACAACGAAATCGCCTTTCTTAATCTTGGGTTTGGCATTATCCAGGTCTTTCTTGCCAATGACATCCCACTTTTTAAGGTATCTCATGTCGACGACAACGCCTTCCCCATAGCAGCTTGACAGGGGTATTTTATCAACGCTCAAACCGCCCTCGAGAACGTGCAATGGGGCATCCATGTGCGTGGAAGCATGCATTTTGGTCTTGATAAGAGTGGTCATCTTGTTAATGCGTCCTCTTTTTGGATCGCCGGGGAAGGTGGCGTACTCGGGGAAGGTGACTCTGGTGACCTCAGTATCATACATTACAGGCCAAGGCCAGAGCGGGACGCCAGAATAGAAGGGTTGAGTCAGATCATAGAACTTTTGAACCATTTATTTCCTCCTTAATCAATAAGCAAATTGCTATTTATCTTTTACCGTTATTTTGCTTAGTAATATCTCACCCAAATAAGTATCGATGTTGGTCTTAACCTTTACCTTCTTAGCACTATAACCACTATGTTCAATCGAGACCGTATAATCTTTATCCGCATCCAATCCCTCAAACTCAAAATCCCCATAATTGTCTGTCTTTGTTACCTTGTCAGCGTTACCTTTACTGGACAATGTCACCTTCACACCCACAGCACATTCATCTTTCTTATCTCGGAAAACAACTTCTCCAGCAACAAACCTCTTGGGTATTCCTATATATTTCACGTTTGGCATCAATCCATACTCAGGATGCAATACTTCCAGTTTACCTTTTGCAGCCGCTATTACCTTCGATATCTCACTATTAGGATCATTAACATCGCCAAAAACAAGCGCCTTCGTAGGACAAGCTTCTACACATCTCGGCTCTTTCCAGCCTTGGTCCAGCAGGTGGGCGCAAAAGGTACACTTCTGGGGGATGTTTTTCTCCTCATTCCAGTATATGACCCGATAGGGACAGGCTGAGACTATTTGTTTCTGCCCTACAGCTTTTTCAGGGTCTATAATAACTATACCATCCGGTCTCTGATAAACCGCTTTATTCAATGATGCGTCAACGCAACTGGGCTTTTCGCATTGCATACAGGGTATAACTGTATAAGCGACTTTTACTTTTGGATATTGCCCCCGCTCTTTCTCAATCACTTTTACCCAGAACTGTCCACTAAACGGTTGTGCAACAGAATACCCTGGATAGTCATTACCGCAAAATTCGTCCCGGCATGCTAGAAAACAGTTATAGCAGCCATTACATTTGGTGACATCCATTATCATTCCATATTTCTTGACCATTTTAGACTATGCCTCCCACTTCTCAATTTCTATCAAGCAAGAGTTAGGTGCCATCCCTGGAGCATTTCTAGATAGCATCCGCGCTGATGTAAGTAAGTTGACACAACCACCCTTATCAATAGAATAAGCTTTTCCCGGTTCCATAGGATCATATTTTTGTGATGAACAGTAGCTGTGGACAACGCCGGGTTTACAGCGCTCCGTTACCTGAGCTATGCACAGTACCGCTCCACGATCATTATACAATTTGACTATGTCGCCCTGCTTTATGCCCCGCGGCCCAGCATCATACGGATGTATTCTGACTACCCAATAGCTGTAACCATCTTTTTGAATGCGATGCCCGGGTATTTCTCCTAACCACGGGCTATGGGTATCATAATGGGTGTGGAAGGAGTACCTGGGATGTGGTGACAATAGCTGCAATGGATATTTCCTGGCAAGCGGGGAATTTGGTCCTTCCCAGCTCGGAATATATCTGGGCATTGGAGGCCGTTCCTTATCATCAGGCAAATGCTGCATCAAACTCTGAGAAACAAACTCTATCTTACCGCTATAGGTACCCAGCTCCTTACCCCTTCCCGTATTTCTCTTTGGATTCAAGTAATCCGGTGTATCACACGGTCTGCCTTCGTAGAACCAGCGCAATGCCGGAGTAGACTTGTAATTATCAGGCAATGGTACTACATAATAGCCCTTACTGTTGAATTCCTCCCAAGATATATACTTAGGCAAGTCGGATATTTCAAAATACCTCTTGACCCAGTCCAGCACTGTCTTACCACCATCTGTGAAGTCGTCTTTGAAATCAAGCCTTTCTGCAAGGAGAGTGAATATATCGTAATCGGACTTAGATTCAAAAAGCGGCTCAATGCATTTCTTCTGACGGACGATAATCCTATAATTGCAGCCGTTACTGCCATGTGCAGAGTAACCACCGGGGCTGCCAAATTCAGCAATATCGTCCCGCTCCAGATTTGTGCACGCCGGCAGGATGATATCAGCAAACTTGGTCTCACTTCCCCACCAGCAATCCTGATTGACCACAAATTCTAATTTGGGGCTCTGGTATGCCATCACCCATTTATTAGTTTCTGTCATGGTACCGATGAATGAGCCTCCATAGCGATAGAACATCTTTACTTCTGATTTGCCTGGCAACGGATATTTATACGGCTTGAACTGTTGCTCAATCGAACTGCCGCAGAAACCTTCACCCTTCCATTCTACAGGGGGGTTCAATATGGCTTCGGGAAACAACAAACGATAAAGGCGCTGCTGTACAGGATTCGTAATTTTCTTATCAGCAGCACTAGTGATAGAAAGTTTCCCATCGGCATCTGCGTAGCCTGGGAAGGAGAAATTGGCATTAAAAGGTGCCCCCATGCCACTCCCCCATAAACTGACCCCAGGCTTTCCCAAGCCCTGCATCGCCTGGAGAAATACCGCGAAGCGCGCCCACTCATGACCGTATGCAAGGCGAATTGCGCCACCATAACCACCTCTCACCCCACAGGAAAGCACAGTCCTCTTTGATGCCCATTCCCTGGCTAATGCCGTAATATGCCGTGCTGGAACACCACAGATTTTTTCAGCCCACTTCGGTGTCTTGGGTTCCTTATCCTCTTTGCCCAACACATAATTCCTGAAGTGTTCAAAGCCTATAGTATGTGTTTCCAGATATTTTTTATCATATGTATTATCATTCAACCAGACACAAGCAATAGCCAGAGCTAATGCTGAATCAGTCCCAACTTTGGGAGCAATCCATCGATCTCCAATAGTTGCCGCAGTGTAATTGCAGAATGGATCAATAAACACCTGCTTGATACCTGCTTCCCTTGCCCAGAGCCTCCATATCTGTGACTCACCACCACAGTAGGTCCCCCAGGACGCATATGGATCACTCGCCCAATAAACTACCATTTCAGCATTTTTCAATGTATCTTCAAGCAGATCATATTGCTCCGGAGCGCCCAACCTCCAGAAAAAACCATAGGCATGCACTGCGCCCCAGTGAAAACCCTCCCAGCTATCTGGATTATCAAATATAAAAGTAAAACCAAGTCTGTTCATAAAACGAGAAAAGGGACCCATCTTATAGTTTACCGTCCCCCAATTATGATGCGATGAAACAATACCGGTAATGGCTTCAGGGCCATAACTTTGCACTATACGTTTGATTTCCGCAGCAACAATATCAAGAGCCTCATCCCAACTAATGCGCACATAAGCTGACTTGCCCCTATTCTCAGTATTTCTACTATCGGTTTTGGGATCAAAGTCAACTCTCTTCATGGGGTATTTGATCCGCTCATCGGAATACACCCTGGTTCTTTCAGTAGCAACATAAGATGCCAGTTTCACCTGCCTCGGTGGCGAAAATTTCTTGCCTTTCGCTTCAATAGTCCATGGTTTGAAATCCTTTTCGTCTATTACGATGGGACGAACTCTAACAATTTTGCCATCTTTAACATAAACAGAGATTGGCCCACCGACGGTGCAGTTTGTGAAGACTTCCTCCGACATGAGTTATCCTCCTCTCTTATATTGTTCAAAAATGCCCGGCTGGATCGGCATCAACATACGCCACATCTCTAGCCATGCCTGTGGCATATGGACTCCGTCACAACAATAGCTCCCGAGATCATTCATTGATAGTTCCTTCTTCCCGAGGAATGACAGCCACCACGTCTACCTCCACTAGCACCCTTGGTCTGGCGAGAGAGACAACCTGAACTACGGTACTGGCAGGTGGCTCTTCCACCAAGAGAGGACAATGTTTTCCATAGTACTCAAACTCCGCATCGCGCACGGACTGATAGTCCTTTATTTCCTTCAGGTAGATAACCGTCTTGACGATATTCTCCATGGAACTACCTGTCTGCTCCAGAGCCTTCCTAACTCGGTCCAGAGCCACCACCGTTTGCTCCGCTACATTATCTGATGAGACGTCGCCCGTTTCTGGAGTCCGCCCAGTCATACCGGAGCAGAAAACTAAGTCACCCACAACAACGCAAGTCGCGTATCTCTGCTTCACACCGGCATATTCCAACGGATAGGTTTTCTTCTTCATTGATCTGTTACCCCTTACCAAACAGAAAACCCTTTAGGGCTTTCCTTAACTCGACCACAATTATTCAGTTTCCTCCTCATCAATACACTTCGAGCGAAGCACCTCCATGTTCATCTAGGGGCAAATAGGACAGTCTTTGGCTTATTCTCCATGACCTTGGATAGCTCTGCAATGGTGCCGTACATCATGCAGTTAGCCTGGCAGTGCTTCACACAAGCGGGTAGAAGCCCCTGGCTAGTTCTGTGGCCGCAGAGGTCACAACACTCCGTCGGAAACGGAATATAGTCAATGGTAACCTTTTGGGATCTCACCACTATGTTCTCATTGACCTTGATACCCCATTCCCCCGCAGGGTGGTTGTGCTCCTGCTTGCAAGCTACTTCACAGGTGTGGCAGCCTGTGCAGTACTCATAGTCAATAAGCAACCCCATTCGAGGCATCCTTACTCCCTCCCCTCTTTGATCTTGGTTATCCTGCATAGCATTGTCTTGTAAGCACCACCTCCGTACCCGGATTGGCTCTGGCATCCGGTGGGAATCAACTGATTGATGTTGTAATCCCAGATGCCGAAGAGATAAGGCTCCGTTCCTTGAGTCTCCGGTAACCACCAGCCGTGAGGAGCCATAACCAGCCAGGGAGGGACGATGGGAGTAACCTTGGCTTTTCTTTTCACTTGCCCCCGCTTGCTCTCGATATACACCCATTCACCATCCTCAATGTTTAGCTCCCGGGCAGTCTGTGGGTTGATCTCCACGACCGGGTGGGGGTCAAGCTCGCGCAGCCAGGGAATCATGCGGTGCTCGCTGTGGAAAAAGACCGGGGAGCGGGCGCCACTGACCAGGATAAGAGGATACTCCTTCCAGAGTTCGGGGGTTCTGACCGGGCTCTCCGGTGGCTCCTCAAAGTAGGGAAGAGGGTCAAGTCCCCATCCCTCGTAGCACTTGGACCAGAGCTCGAGCTTGCCGGTGGATGTGCTGAAGCCTGGCTTTCCATCCGGCCGCAGAAGCCCTTTCTCGTAGCGACGGTAAGGTTTACTGGGGTGTCCCTCGGGAGCCATTTCCCAACTACCCTTCTCGGCCAGCTGGTCGAAGGTGAGACCAGAAACTTCCAGTCGAGAATCGAATAGTTCCTTCACGTCTTTCCATGGCACACCCTTGGGGTTGAAACGCCTCGCCAGCTCGAAGTTAATCTCCCAGTCAGATTTGCACTCCCCGACCTGCACCGCTTTGACTAGCGCGCTCAGGGGTGTCCACCAGGACCGGAGGCTATTCTTCTCTGCGAAGGTGGCTGCAGGCAGGAAAATATCAGCTACGGCCATGCTGGTGGGGTTGTGGAACAGGTCAACCACCACAATGAATTCAAGCTGCTTCAGGGCTTCATAGTGTTTTCGCGTATCGGCAGCTTGCCCTCCTAATATATTGGTGGTCTGAATCCAGGCTGCCTTGATCGGATAGGGGTCGCCGGATAGTACCTGATCAACAGCCAAATCTGGCTGGGCCCAGTGCCGGAAGTCCCTGACCATCGGATAGCGCGAGGCGCCAATCTTCCTTGACAAGATATTCTTTATAAACTCTTGCCCGTAAAGGCGCTCCAGTTCAGCCGTGCTATAGGGATAGGCGGTAACCCCGTGTGAGGGACGGGCGATGACATTCCCGCCAGGGATGTCAACATTTCCAGTGATGCACCAGAGATGAGAGATAGCTTGAGCAACGACAGTCGCCTGCGGGTTCATGTCAATGGGCATTCCCCAGTGAATAGCTGCTGGTTTGCTGGTGGCATAAAATCGGGCAGCTGCTATGAGCTCCTCCTTGGGAATCCAGGTAATCTCCGCCACGTTATCCGCCGTGTATTCCTGAACCCGTTCTTTCAGCTGGTCAAAGCCATATGTCCATTTATCTACGAAGTCTTTGTCGTAGAGCCCCTCATTGATGATGACGTTCATCATGCCTAGGGCCAGGGCGCCATCGGTCCCCGGCCGAATCTGCAGGTGATATTTGCTTCGGGAGGCTAACCATGTCACCCGGGGGTCAACCACGATCAGTTTAGACCCCCTTTTCATGCAATCTACTATCCAGTGACCAAAGAATGCGTCTGGGCAGGTAGGAGGCGGGTTCTGCCCCCAGACGATGATGCACCTGGGTGGTGTCCACTGCGGGTCATTGTAGCGTTTCTCCAAAAATTGGCTGGCATCCGCCACCGCATAATCACCCATGGTGGCAAACATTGCCACCAGCCTCGGTGTGTAGCAGGACTGTCCAGACAGCCCAAATTGCACCCAGTTGGGGCTGCCATAAGAATAGGCTAACAGCGAGATAGGCCCACCAATATCCCTTCCCGTCCCCTGGCAGAAAAGGACCGATTCACGACCATACTTATCGCCAATTTCAGTTAACCTTTGCACGATAGTGTCAAAAGCTTCCTCCCAGGAGATGCGAACCCATTTCCCTTCACCTCGCTCCCCCGCTCGCTTCAAAGGATGGGTGACGCGATCAGGGTGATACATATACTGAGTCAGGGACAGGAGACGAGGGCAGCTTCTGCCCTGGTTCCACGGATGGTCTTCATCCCCCTCCACCTTCACCACCTTACCGTCTTTTACGAAGAGTTTTGCCCCACATCCACCATGACAGCCAGCCCCCGCCGACCACACAGTCGTCCGAACAACTTTATCCCATTTCTGCTCACCTGCCATATGAACCCTCCTGCAAATTTGTCATCTCATCTTATGCAACTTCTACAGCACTCAGCTAACCGCATTTGACGACCTCCCCTCAAAAAGTCCAGTTTTGCCGACCCGGAATTGCCAGTAAAGGAGACGATGGGAATCATTGCCTTAAGTTTACCAGCGAGCCCTAATCTTCGCAACTGTTTTCCCACACCTTTTAGTCCGGGGCATAACCAAAACAACCTGTCTAAAACATATGAGTAGGCAGGAATAGCACCAGTTGGGGAAGAGCTATCAGCAGGCTTACATGACATATATCAGCTATAAGGAAAGGTACTATACCACGAAATATGGTGAAGAGGGGAGTATCCTCACCGGCTATTCCCTTGATGATATACACATTCAGACCCACAGGAGGGGTGATCAACCCTATCTCACACACCCTCACTATTATTATGCCAAACCATATCGGGTCAAAACCCAGAGCCGTGATCACAGGGAAGAAAACGGGCACGGTAATCAGGATCATTGCCAGGGAGTCCATCAGACAGCCCAGAAGCAGATAAAAGACCAAAATAAGCGCCAGAACAAGATTGGGGTGAACTCCTAGACGGACTATATAGCCTGCCATCTCAAAGGGAAGCCTGCTCACTGCCAGGAAGTAGCCAAATATCATAGCGCCCATCATGATGAGAAAGATCATGGCTGTAGTTTTCCCGGTATCGACAAGACTGTCTTTGAGAACTTGCCAGGTAAGCCGCCTTCTGGCGAGGAGAAAGATAAAAGCCCCGAAGGCTCCGATTCCCGCCGCTTCAGTAGGGCTGAAGACCCCAAAGTAAATACCACCCATGACCACTACAAACAGGACCAGTATCATCCAGACACCCTTGAGCGCTACCACTTTGTCCCTGAAACTCGTGGCAGGTCCCGCAGGGCCCATTTGCGGATTGCGTTTACAGAGAATATAGATAGTAATAAAGTAGAAGACAGCTTCGAGCACGCCGGGGATGAAGCCGGCCAGGAGTAGCCTGCCTATCGACTGCTCAGTGAGGATGGCATAAATGACAAGAATCACGCTGGGTGGTATCAGGATGCCGATGGTACCACCGGCGGCGACAGCTCCAGCAGCCAAGCCCTTATCGTATCCATACCTTTTCATCTCCGGCAGAGCCACCTTGCCCATGGTCGCTGCTGTGGCCAGGCTGGAGCCGCTGACGGCAGCAAAACCGGCACAGGCGGCGACGGTCGCCATGGCCAGACCACCACGAAAACGCGACAGCCAGGTATAGGTAGCAGCATAAAGGTCTTCACTTATTCCGGCAAAGAAACAAAATGTCCCCATAAGTATAAAAAGGGGAATAATACTCAGCCCGTAACTGGCGAAAGTAGTGTAGGGCGTTGTCCTTAAGACGCCCAGGGTAGGGTCAAGGCCTCTTATCCAGAAAAAGCCAGCAGCGCCTACCAATGCCATGACCAGACCGACAGGTATTTTCAAGAACAAGAGCACAAAAAGGACGCCTATACCGATGAGTCCTATGGTGAGGGGACTCATTTCCGCACCGCCCGGGAAAGGAATTCAAAAAAATCCTTCACTAATACTAGACAGAACAAGGCCATGCCAAAAACGAGCACGCCTATAAAAGGATAGCGAGGTATCTTCAGTGTCGCCGATACCAGCCCCGAGCCAAGCATCCTCTGCACATACGCCACAGCCTGCCAGGTTATCACCGAGCATAGACATACACCGAGAAGCGTCGTGATAGCGCCGATGATGGCCTGGACCCTTTGCGGAAACCGGGAGACCAATATATCCACCACCACATGGCCCTTTTCGACGGCACAATAGGCCAGGGTCAGGGAGACCACACAAACCATCAGGTATTCTTGAACCTCATAAGCCCCCACTATGGGTCGGTTAAGAAAATAGCGTCCAAACACATCGGCCGCGGTGAGAAACATCATTGCCAGCAGGATGCTTATCCCTATACGGTGACTCACCGTGCTCGCGGACTGAATCACACGGGCAAATACCTTAGCCACCTTCGTCATTTTGCCACATCCTTGCCGAGCCACGATTGGAAATGTTGTATTGGTTCAGTCGCTTTCGGACAAATCAATGGTGGTAAAACGATACAACCTTGTCTGGGCTCCTGTCAAACCGCCCCACTTGTTCACCTGCTTCCACCGAGCAGCGGCTTCTGTCAGCTCTCTCTTCTTCTTCTCTGCCAGTAATGCCTCCAGATTACCGCCGTGGTAATCCACCGGCCGGAGATACTTCAGGGCAGGATGCAGCCATTCTTCGTTGTAGTACCTCACCCCCTCTCCCACCGAATCCCTGGCGCCGTACACGTTTTCGGCCCGGCGCCGCCCAAGGCTTCCTCTCGCACAGTGCGGTGGTACCGCTCTATTCTCCCATTGGATTCGGGATGTCTCACCCTGGTAGGAATCTATTCCAGTTCAAAGCGGCGCATGCCCTCCCGCCACTCTTTGGCAATAAACTGAGCGCCGTTATCCTTGACAATCCTGGGTCTCTTTCCCGGCGCTTCTTCCAGGGCTACGGCAATTGTCTCGGCTATCTCTTGAGCCCGCATACGCAAAGCCAGCTCTCAGCGGACGATGCAACGACTGTAAGAGCCAAAAACAGTCGCCAGAAAATACGGGCGCCCATTCACCCACAAATACATCAGGTCAACATGCCACACCTTATCCGGGTAAGTTGCCTCGCGAACTTGCCTGCCTTGACGCGGCTCGGGCCTCTTCCAGCGACAGACTAGGCCACATCTCTTGAGCCCTGTACACGGTCGCCAAGAAGACCTTTTTTTCCTCCTCCGTAGAGCGCCGGTGTGCCCTCACACCAAGACCCCCTTTTCAGGGTCGGGTTTTCAGCGGTAAGCTCAGCAACCACAAGCTGCAGCCGGTTGAGTTGGTTCACGAGCCATTCCTCGCGCTCACCGTTCCTGGTATTCCTCGTCCCGTTGCGCAGTGCTTCTAAAGCTCCTGCCTGGCAAGCCTCTTCCAGCGATAGACCCGGCTATGATGAATCTGGTGGCGCCGACATACCTCGCTTATCGCAGCCCCTGATTGCGTACCCTCCTCCATCACCCGCAACTTCTCGTCTGCAGTCGTACGTCTGCCCTGATTTCCTTCCATATCGATACCCCTTGCTTGGTTATTGCAACTTCTCCAAGCGGGTCGTAACATTTTTGGCCGAAGGTAGTTGTCCGACTTCCAGTGAAGCACAACGGCGCCTGTTACCGCTCAGTCTGGCCGGCAACCTGGTGGGGAGCACCCTCACCGTGGTTAACAACCCCACCAGGTTGTCGAATTAAGCTGATTCTTACCTCTTAACGGTCTACATTATTCCAGTGGCGAGGGCAAGGTTTTCGTTGCTGGAACCTCGTCAATCAGCTCCAGTACCCTGTCCAGGATCTCTTGTGCCTCGTCAAATCCCTCGCCTTCCATCTCCGTTACCCACTCCTCCCAGATAGGTTGACCAGCTATTTCTATCCACCGGTCTAACTCTTCTTGAGGAAGGACATACTCCTGTATCTCTGCAGCAAGCTCTGCGTCGGCCAGAATAACGTCACGGCATGCGGCTTGGGAAGTATCGAACATGTTCCTGCCCCAGAACCTAGAGCCATCCTCGCCACCGACAGTCATGAATTGGTCCTGGACCTCGCTAGGCAAGCTATTCCATGTGTCCCAATTCATTGCCTGGGTGAAGTACACGGCATGAGCCGGCAGAATAGTCCAGGATTTTGCCTGCTCGTACTGTTTGAAGCTGTAAAGCGCTTCCCACGGTACCCACATGCCATCTATCTCCCCCTTCTGGAGAGCCTCGTAGGTGCCAGGCATGCCTACCGTTTGTGGAATAGCGCCCAACAACTGCGTCTGGGTGGTCGGGGGTCCCCCGGTCGCTCTTATCTTTAGCCCGCTCATGTCCTCCAGAGTTTTGACGGGCTCCGCTGTCGTTGTGATCAGGATATACGGGCTGGAGCACCACGTCAACAATATTTTGTTGTCAGCGTCAAAGTCCTCTGCCAAATTGGGATACTCTTCGTATATCGTCCAAAATATGGCGGCAGCTTGTTCGGCGCTCTCGAAGGGCATAAATGGAAGGGCCACAACATCGGCCAGTGGAGTCATGCCTGCCCAATAGCCGTGAAAACACCAGGCGAAATCGGCGGTACCGCTTTCTACGGCTTCCCACAAGTCTACTCCGCTGGCTAAGGTCTGGGCCCAGTATGGTTCTATCTCAACCGCGCCTTCAGTGACCTCTTCAATTGCCGCGAGCCAGGGCTTTGCCGCTTCCTCCACAGCCCAGCCACCCTCCGGGTTCTGGTCACCGTAGAGCAGTTTTATAGCCTCTTCCTCACCACCACAGCCGATGAGGCCCACGCTGAGAGCTAGCGCCACAGCTAACAAAATTGCCAAAAACTTCTTCACAACTATTTCCTCCTTTCTTTAAGATTTTCTCCGTTCTCCTAGACTTTAATGATGTACGCCGCTATTCACCTCCTTCTTTTGGGATCAAGGCTGCCGAGTTTTGGTTTGGGCATTTCGCAAACCTTGTACCCCAGACTCTTGCAGTTACCTGGCCAATTACTTCTGTTTCGCGCCACAGCAACTCTGGGGCAAAGGGAGACCAAGAACCTGCCGGAAAACTCCGACGCTGTGACGATCGGGAATAGCAGTTTAGTTTCTGGAAAATCGCGGCCCCTTGCCACCCCATAATCACAATAATGATAACACCTAAATGTTAGAATCTTGTTAACATCTAGGGTTTCTTGAAAGAATCGCCGAAAATGCCAGCCCGGGTTTTACTCAAGTCAGCGGGATATCGCCCAGGTTGACATCATTTTTGGTGCTGATGCTCTCGATTGTTTTTACTCTACCGTCCTTTTCGATTTGCAGGTTATAGCCGGCGTTTTCCGGCAAACTCTCTGAATGTAATGCCAGGTGGTGGCTACCGTAATCGGATCAATCTTGTTGGTCATATCGTCTGCCTTGTTCCTGGTCTATTCTGGGTACGTGTATGCTGACCTGCTGGCCATACTCGCCGGCAGTCTATCAAACAACATCAACCATCAGCTTTTTATTGGGTAACAGATCTGGCGAGCGGTAATGCACGTTATCAGCAATAATCCGTGCCAGTCCAACGTAATAGTTTGGTTCTTCCAAAGTTGCAGGCTTGGGGTCTGCCATATCACTTCCGCCACACCACCAAGACAGTCTCTTTCAAGAGTATTATATCACTTGCCAATGTTGGCTGGGAATTAGATTGCCACCTGACTCAATCTCATTATCTCGGGTTTAGCAATCCTGTGGGCGCGAAAACATCAAATACCACTTTGACGAGCATGTGGCAGAGGATATCGAGATAAGGAACAGGGTTACCTGTCGTCGATTCCAGTCCGGCTATATTTGTCCGGCTACCTGGAGCAAGACCGCCATAAATGGAGAGCCGGGGCAGGGAGCCCCGGCTCTCGCGCCAACCCGCAGTACCGGGCTGACAAACTGGAAGGCTCTTCAGGTTTTCCGGAAGAGCTTACCGGTTACCTTGTCTTATAATGCCGCCCACGCTGCCTGAAGCGCGTCGATACGGGCCAATATACCCGCGCCATCGAACCCAAGAGGATCGGTCATGTAGTCTGACCAGTCGGAAGCGACGGACGCGGTAGCAGCCTCGAAAGTGCTGGTATCAGCTACGTTGATGGGTCGGCCCCATTCTGGTTTTTCTACACACGGCGGGGGGCCCATATACACACAGGGGCCAGTCTCTGTGTCTTCCCTATCCTCTGCCTGGCCAAGAAGATGAAGTGCAGCATACTCCATAGATTTTGCCGCTCCGCAGACTGTTTCGAGTGCGGTCTGGGCATCAGTGGGTAAAGCGTCCCAGGATGCTTTACACATGGCTATAGAATACGGTCTGTAGATCATGTTCAGCTCAGTGGTGTAATTTGTCACTGGACCCAAATCAGCAGCGCCACCGATTCCGGAATAGGTGAAGAAGCAGCCTTCGATCTGATCGGTTCCCAGAGCTCCCGCCAGCTCACTGACCCCTAAGTAAGTCGGGATTGCGCCCAGGGCTTGAAGCGTTGCAGATTCCACTGCTTGTGCATCACTACGAATCTTCAGATCCACCATGTCCGCCGCCACTGAAACATTACCACCGGCAAGTGTAGTCCACAATTGGGAGCCCCACAGCGGAGCGGTGATCAGGATCTTGACACCATCTAATTGCCCGTCTACGTCCCATGACGGAGTCTCTGTCCATAGGTTGTATGTGACATATGCGCATTCTTCTATGTCTGTGAATTCGAAAGGCAGATAGCCGACACCTCCCAAATGGAAGGTCTCGGGAGATAACATGCCCATGTCGGTAGTGCCAATGCTTAGAGCCGCCAAGCTACTCGCGGCGTCGAAAGGCGCGTCACCGGGTGAGACTAAACTGACGTTAAACGATCCGCCGTCAGTGCCGCTAAGAGCATTCACCTCCGCAACCCATGGAACAATAACCTCCCCCACTATAGAAGCGTACGGACTTATAGTGGGATGTAATGTTAATTCTATCTCGGAGTCCCAAACATCCGGGGGCGGGGTTTCGTCGCCACAGCCCATAAGTCCCACGCTCAAAGCCAGGACGGCTGCTAACGCGATAAACATAAACTTTTTCATAACTGTTTACTCCTTTCCATATTATTAGATTTTCTCCGTTCTCCTAAACTTCAATAATTTTTGCGTTTCTGTTCACCTCCTTTCGTCATTAATACTCTTCAATTTCGGGTTTCCGTTCAGTTTCCGGTGTACTGGCTTTCATCAGCACAAGCTCCGGAAGCCATGCACCTCCACGGTTATGTAGTTCGTTCGATGCAATCGGAGCCCGATTCCCCGATAAATCGCGGCAACTACATTATAACATGAACTGTAACAGATAAATGTTAAGATTGTGTTAAAATTCCGTAGTTGACAAGAAAAAATCGCTGGACAAATTTGCCTGTTGCGACCGAGCATCTTCATGCTATTCCAGCTACCGCCAGTTTTTGTAATAGTCTGGTTTTTCCGATTTGGTTGTTCCAATAATTTGCCCCCTTAATCAAAATAGGGGGGATTAAGGGGGTAGAATAAACCTGGAATATTGTCTCATTCATTTTTAACAATATCTCGGGTTTAGCAACGCCGCGGGCGAAAACATTAAATACCTCGTTTTTGACGAGCATGTGGCAGAGGATACCGAGATAAGGAAGAAGGTTACCTGTCGTCGCTTCCATTCCGGCTATATTTGTCCAGCTACCCAAAGCAAGACCACCATAAATTGAGAGCCGGGGGTCCGTGCCCATGCTCTCGCGCCAACCTGTAATAGCAGGTTGACAAAATAGAAATGTATTTACTATTTGATATTGAATATCCGGATAGCGTTTTTACTCAGGATTAGCGATTTGGATTCGTCATCAATGTCCAGGTTCTTAACAAACGCAACACCTTGAGTGAACCAGTCACGCCTTATCGGGTAGGAGCTTCCGTACAGGATATGATCGGCACCCAGTACTTTTACTGCGCATTCCAGCTGGATTTTACCCCACTGTATAGAACCAGACGTATCAAAGTAAATGTTGTTTTCCAGATACTGGTTGATTTTTTCACCCCCCGTCTGGAACCTCTGTACAGCATCTTTTCCTGTAATCTTGGGAGCCAGCATATTACTGTAGGCAAAAAACCCGCCACCCAGCATTGAATGAATCATCTTGAGATTGGGAAACTCATCAAACATACCGCTGAATAATTCTCTACCCACAGCCGTTGCCTGGGCTACACACCGTCCATATTGCCGGCGCAGGTTAGTGTATTTACATATAGACATAAAGTCGACCGGCAGGGGTGTGTGATGTACCACAACCGGTATATTCATCTCATTAATCTTTTTGAAATGCGGTTTAAATTCCTCTTCATCCAGATACAGGTTTCCGTAGTGCGCTGCCATCTGAACACCGCTGAATCCGAGCTCTTTAATACATCTTTCCAGTTCTTTCAGGCTGCCTTTGGTGCCCCACGGCGGAACAACTGCCAGAGCTAAAAACCTACCAGGATTAGCTTTTAGGTGGTCTGCAAGAGCGTTGTTCAACTTTTTACATGTTTCCAGGTCAAGCCACTCCTGCCAGCAGGGTATCCTCAACATACCTTTATCAATCCCATTTTCGTTCATATCCTTGATTTGTTGCTCAGGATTGTACTGGTTTTCGGCATAGTTAAGTACCTGGCAGCCCTTCGGTTGTTCAATCACTATTTGTCTGAGATTCTTCCCTGGAATGGGCGCAAGGCTGGCATGGATGCCATATTGTCTCGGGACCACGTTGAGGAAAGACTCCAGCAGAGCCTCATCATCGAATAGATTTTCCGGAAGCCAGTGCATGTTACTGTCAATTATCATTGATAATCTCCTCCTATATCAGAATATAAAGTGGTCAGGCCGGTTAGAGTTCGACAAATTGGATGAAGACCGGGTTCTGAACTGGAACTTCCGTCATGGCCTTCAGGCTTCCATCATTTGGATCTACTGCATATGACCGTATTACATCCGCCGGACGATCCGGGACGAGCAGGAATGCGCCGTCGGGCGAGAGCGTCATACAGCGTGTTGCATCTTTAGGATCCTCAGATTTACTTAGCTCAACCCGTCCCGCCTTCTTGAGATGACCATCCTCAGAGATACTGAACCAGACGACGTCATCTTGTCCCCGGTTGTTCATATACACGAAGCGGCCATTCGGATGCACTTGCAAGGTGGCCGTCTCGTTACGTCCCTTGAACCCGGAAAGCGTCGATTGCTTGTCGATGAAACTCAAAACCCCGGAGGTAGCATCAAAGTCGAAGGACCAGAGTTCAGAAGAGAACTCGCACGTCATGAACATGCGGCCTTTATTATCAAAGGCAGCATGCCTGGGACCGGTTCCCGCCGGGCACTGGTAAACAGAGGCGAGCTCTAGTCTTTTTCCTCCGATCCGGTAGACGTAGATCCGCTCCCCCGCCTTCTCGCACACCACCAGGAACTTTCCTGAAGGGTCAATCACGACGATGTGCGCGTGAGGACTGGCCTGCGCGTGGCCTCCACCCTGAGGGGAATCGTTCGGATCCGTGCCATATCCGGTTAATACAAACACGTCCTGAACATCGCTGATGGAACCGTCCTCGGCAATACCGTACTGGACTACTGTCGAATCGTCATATTCGAACTTCTCCACCCACTTGCCATCAGCAGTTTCGACCACTTTTACCACATGATCGAAGAAACCATGGTTCGCGGTGAAGAGGAGTTTCTTTTCTTCGCCCACGATGATAGAGGCCGGCATCGCTCCTAGAGACGGTTGCGAGTTCAGAAAGGTCAACTTTCCGGACTCCGGATCTACCTTGAACGATAATACGCACGAGGCCGGTTTCTTAGGTCCTCGTCCATCGGTTTTCCTTTCGTCAACCGAATAGAGGACTTTCGCTTTTGGTGCATAGGCGAGATACCCCGCCCTCTTCGGCATATCCTCCACACCGCCGGGAAGGGGGGTGATGCTGCTTCCATCCT
>Ga0114930_10000963_pt1 | contig 28867 bp, 21 predicted proteins | sample AnhtaG_FD_87300 | JGI IMG/M metagenome (GOLD analysis project Ga0114930, IMG submission 87300) | Deep subsurface microbial communities from Anholt, Denmark to uncover new lineages of life (NeLLi) - Anholt_01485 metaG | ecosystem: Environmental > Aquatic > Marine > Oceanic > Sediment | place... | reverse complement strand
TGAGCAAAGCTTTCGCCGCATATACTATGTTCCCCTGAACAACCCTTTGAAAAAGGCAAATTCATCCCTGTCAAATGCCTTCAGCAGGAGAAGTGCTATACCATAGATAACCACGCCAGCTACAACGGTAAGTATGGTGCTTACGGTTCCCTGTGGAGACGTCCCCCAGATGGCCAGGGACATTGGAAGACATGCAAGTAGGCTCTTGGCGATGATTGCTTTTCTTCTTATAAGGCTGCTACTCACCCAGTCTGATGATGTTATCCTTGTTCAGCATTCTGGTAACCCCTCTTGTATCAAAGACTAATCGTGACAAAGCAACTAACTTCTCTATGTCGTAGCAGTCGTGAGCAGTCGCAATTACTACACAGTCTGCTGAAGACAGGCACTCGTCAGTGAGTTCTGCAGAATTCAAGATGTCCTGGCGAATCTGGATCGTTGGGACGTAAGGATCATTATATGTTACCTTGGCTCCTTTGCTGCGAAGAAGGTCAATTACCAGTAATGATGGAGATTCTCTTGTGTCTGCCACATTCTCCTTGTATGCGACGCCCAACACCAGGACGTTGGCCCCATTTAAGGTTTTCCCTTGCGTGTTCAGCGCTTCCATGATACGGGAAACGACGTGATAGGGCATGTCCTCATTGATCTCAGCTGCAAGCTCGATGAACCTGGTATGGAAATCATATGACCTGGCTTTGCTAGCTAAGTAGTAGGGGTCAAGAGGAATGCAATGTCCCCCCAGCCCCGGTCCGGGGTAGAAACGCATATAGCCAAATGGCTTGGTGGAAGCAGCATCAATTACTTCCCACACGCTTACGCCTGTCCTCTCGCAAAGCTGGGCTAGCTCATTGACTAACGCAATGTTGACGCTGCGGAAAACGTTCTCAAAGAGTTTGGTCATCTCAGCAGCTTCAGGACACGAGACGGTAACCACGACGTCAACCACCTGGCGATAGAGAAGTTCGGCAAGCTTTGTTGATTGAGGATCAATTCCGCCTACGATCTTGGGAGTATTCTTAATGCCATACTTCCTGTTTCCTGGGTCGACTCTTTCTGGAGAGAAAGCTAGGTAGAAATCCGAGCCTGCTTTGAGCCCTCCGCGCTCGAGAATGGGCAAGACCACCTCTCTGGTTGTGCCAGGGTAAGTGGTGCTCTCCAGAATGATCAGTTGCTCTTGTTGGATATGCCTCGATATTTCCTCGGACTCACGGATCACGTGGGATAAGTCGGGGTCCTTTGTCTTGGTCAAGGGGGTAGGAACACATATGCAGATGACATCTACCTCGCTGAGCCTACTTTGGTCCGTGGTTGCCTCGAAGACGCCACTAGCTCGCACCGCCAAAAGGCGATCGCTGGAAACGTCGCCGACATAAGATTGGCCCTGGTTGAGGGAGTCCACCCTTTCTTGCCGAAGACCAAAGCCGAGCACCCTCAAGCCAGACTCACAGAAAGCTAGTGCCAAGGGAAGTCCGACATAGCCGACTCCCACTATGCCCACTTTGACGGTCCTACTCCTGATCTTTTCGTCTAGCGTTGTCAACAACTCCTCCTGTACGAGCAGGTGCCTATGGTCTGTCGTAGACCCTCCTGCAAACTGTATTTCGGATTATAGCCGAAATCCTTGGTTTTGGAAAGTCAGCCTGCGAGCGCTCACCAGCAGCCCGCCCCTTCGCTCCTGACACACATCAGCCGGTGTCTCGTTCTTTACAAAGCTGAATATATCTCTCTTCTAACTTACGGGCCAACACTTGATAGGACCTATTCGTCACTACCCATTCATAACCCTTTCTGCCCATCCCCTTAGCTCTTTCCGGATCATTTAGCAACTCAATAATAGCACTGGCGAATGCCTCTTCTTCAAACGGTACCAGAATTCCACCACCACTTTGCTCGATAACCTCTTTATGCTCATATATCTCTTCATTTGCTACCACCGGCTTAGCCATTGCCATATATTCGAACATTTTGATTGGCGAGCTTACCTTGAAGAAGGATAATGGTGGTATGGGAGACACTCCAACATCAGCAGTAATAATAAAGTCTGGAATCTCCGACTGGTTCACTCGTCCAGTGAAGATGACATCTTGTTTTACCCCCAGTTCATCGGTAAGCTTCTTGAGATCGCCTTCATCACTACCCTCGCCGACGATCAATAGCTTCACATTTCCCTTTGCCTTTCTCACTCTTGAGAAAGCGTGAATCAGTACATCTAGGTTTCTTGCCTTCCTCAGCGTTCCAACGTATATGATTACCTTTGAATCACCCAACTGATATTTGTCGCGGATACGTGTCTCATCTTTGTTCAAAAAGGCCTCTGGTTCTATGCCATTGGGATAAGGCGCCAATTTTGACCTCGCGATTCCCTTTTCTGCCAACCCCTCCTCAAACCACTTTGTGGTGGTCAACACAAGGTCGGCTTTTTTCATAATGCGCACTTTCATTAAAGCTCTAAACTTGGCTATTAGATAATACAAAAATGTGGGCGCTTTGGGCTCTATTCTATGGTCTTCCCAGTCTTGCTGTAAGGGATTTACAAGCTCAAAAACGAAGGGGATTCTATGTTTCCTTTTAATATAGGCTGCTACTAATCCATCAAATAGGTCCCACTCTCTCACAAAAATCACATCATACTCTCGTTCCCCAAAAATCTTGAGCACGAGGCGCATCCTTCTTAACGTATCTGGCACTTTGTTGAGAAGTTCCGCCAACATATACGCTCCTAGAGAGGCCGGAGGCCTTTTGGCGGCTCGAGCCAAGTATTGTATGCAGGGGATAGCATACACACGAACATCGCCGAGCGAGAATTGCTGAGCCTGGCGGTATTCTCCAGGTATTACCCAGGCAACCTCATGCCCAAACTTGGTTAGATAACTGCATATGCCTATTTGTGGAGGTACTCGCATATCCGCCCCATAGCGAGGGTAGTTGAGAAGCATGCATATTCTCAACCTTAGGGGGTTGAGCCCTTGCCCACCTGTCTCTTTTTGATCCTTCATATTGCTATTCCAGATTCAATGACTAGTTCTCTAGACCTGCCCAAAAACTCATTTGAGGAAAGCGCTGACAGAGCCACAATCATAGGTCTTCGAGAAGTGCTGCTCCGCCAGGGCGTGGCGCGCGTCGTAATCAAGCTGGTAAGTTCCATACTTAAACTTGATAGGGTGCTGCGCCATTTCTTCTCTGATTACGACCATCGTATCATGAAGATCAAGGGCATTGAAATCCCCGGTGATTAGGGGATCGTCTATCTGCACCAGCTCGATGTCTTTCTCACGACCAATGAGCAATTTGTCATAGTATGCATCCGTACCTATTTTTCTCACTCCCATACTCAAAAGGGTGTCCATTGCTTGCGCCTCAGACTCAGTGACGGCATAGCGAACGGTGACATTCGGTAAGAATGTGCGGTTATCCAGGTTCGCCGTGGGGCTCACAATCATCGGAAAGGACAACGCCAGGAACAACATTACCACTGGGGATACTTTTGTCAACTTGTTTTTTGACAGCCCACAAAGCAGGAGGAACGCTGCGCCTACGGGAATGGCTAGCAGAATCTGAGAAAGAAAGATCCACCTGTCTGCTAGAATCCACCGCTCAGTGCACATTCCGAAGAAAGCGATAGCCAGCAATACAAACCCGCCTAGGACTGCAGGAAAGCTATACCTGTTCCCATGCCTCTGTGATATCAAGTAGAGAACCCCTATGAAGGAAATGCCAAAGAACAGAAAAAGCCCAATCACAACAAATAGCTGCTCTGAGACGGGTATGCTTTGCGTCCAGTTAGCGACCAATTCAGTGGGGGTGACCTCTGGGGGCGGACTGACAGGGATGTCTGGAGGGAGAGGAGTGACAGGGATGTCTGGAGGAGGGGCACTGAAATATGAGGCGCCGAATCCTATTCTCGACCATCTCACTAGTAACTCCAAATGTCCAGTATGCCTCCACCAACCCATGAGTGCGGCAGTGAACAAGACAGGAAGATAAAGATTGATCGGCAGGTTGGCTTTTATCCTGGGCAATACGTTACGAGGGAAGCGGCGAGGATGGGGCAGGCTGTCCCTTTTAAGGTACATTCGATGATAGGCTGCGAACCCCAGCCAGAATAAAAACAGGAGTATAGCCAGGCTCAGCGCACCTATAGTATGGGTTAGCATCAAAACGCCCATGGAGAGCAAAGCCAGGGCCATGCCAGCGACTGGCTTCGCGCCTTTTACTTTGAATAACAAATAGATGATGATCAGAATCAGGGTGGCAGCCAGGGTGTTGGGAACGGTCCAATAGCCAAGCCAGATATGGAAGTTTGCCACCGCCAAGAGCAGTGCTGCCAGCAGTCCAGCCTTGAAGCTATGGACAAGCTTGCCGATAAGGAACATAAACATAGTGTTGCAGACAACATGAAGAAGGCAGATGGATAGCATGGTCGACATCTTATAACTCAAATCGGTTATCAGCGACGTTGCTCCAACCACCAGGTGCATGACTGGAAACTGGGAATACAGCTCGCCAGCGGGTATATGCCCCTCATCCAACATACTGGTGGTGAACCACTGGTGCCACCATGGATCCACACCCACAGGGCCGGAGAACAGGAGCACTTGGGACCATTCCAAGCTCAGGGCGATGAGGATTATCTTGAACAGGGCGAAGTAAGTGCATGACCTTCGGGAGGGAAGAAATAGAATCTCCACCCCCAAAATGGCGACCATCAGTGCTATGGAGACGAAGTAACCCACAGGTCTGGTATAGAGGTCTGGTCTCAAATAGAGGGAAATTATGCTGTAGGAGAAAAGGAGACAAAATAGGATATTCAAGAGTAAATAGGTTGATGGCTTTGCCTCCACCAACGATATAGGGGAGGAGGTGACGGATGAGCGTCCTCTCATAACGAGATAAGCCAAGCAGGCGAGGAGGGAAACAATGCCCGCCACCGTATAGGTGACCTCATTCATATTCAGTGCTAGCCAAACAGTTAAACCGGCAGCCAAAAGGACGCCCAGCATAGCCAGAGATCTGTCCGGCTCGTCAAGCGCTTTTCTGAAGATGGGCATTATGGACACCCTTCCAAAAGCCGAGTTGCTCACCCAAGTAATCTCCCCCTACGCTGCTGAAATCCTATTGTCTCAATTCCGCAAAGTATCTTTCCACAAAGCTTTGGGGGGTGAAAAACTCCTCGTAAACCTTCCTGGGCATATTTGGTACGTCTTCAGAGTTCCTGCTAGCATGAATCAAAACATCTTTCAGGTCGTTTATGTTGCCAAAAATTAGACTTCGGTCAACTTTGTTGGCAATCTCCGGCAGTCCACCTTTATCTGACACGATTACTGGCGTGCCGCAGGCAAGCGCTTCTAAGGCTACCAAGGGAGCATTCTCAGGCCATATCGAGGGTACAACCACTGCTAGGGCATTGGCATATAGGTTTGCCAGAGTCCTCTTGTCGTCGATCCTGCCCAGCATCCTGATCCTCTGCTGACAGCCTTTTTGAGCAATAACCTTGCTTACCTCGCCTTCCAGCGAACCGCTGCCAACAATCAACAGGCTGGCATCAATTTCGTTCTTGACCTGGCCAAATGCTTCAACAAGGTTCAGCAGTCCCTTATGCACCAGCAGCTGACCCACAAATAGAAAGTAGGGGAAAGGGTATATGGGCTCGCCGTCTCCCTCCAGTTCGGGAACGAAATTCGGTATGGTTACGATGGGCTGGAGGATGCCAGCTCTTTCCAGTGTCCTCCTCATATATTCGCTGGGGCTAATTATCATGTCAATATGCGGGAGCCTCTTTTCCAAGGCAGCAGTGAGTCTCCAGAGCTGTGGAGGGCGTTTCCAGAGCAGTGAGCAGATAAAGCAGTTTCGCCTGCTGTCACAAAAGGTCTTATCTGGCTTTAATAAGGTGGTCCTAGGGCAGATGAGCCAGTAGTCATGGGCAGTGTACAACACCTTTTGGGCTTTGGCGTCCAGAACAGTGGGGCCAAACCCAGCGATATTGTGATGATGCACCACCTCAGGCTTGATCTCCTTTACCAGCTCCAAAGCCTTACTTGCCAGAGGATGGGATAGCCCGGCAAATCCACAGATAAGTGGGGCAGCTTTTCCCAGCTTCGATTTCAGAGGATGTAAGAAGATCCTCTCGTGATTAGGGTAGTTTCCCTTAGGTGGCTCCCTCCGATTGAGATAATAGGCATCGATGCTGTATATGATATGAACCTCGTGCCCCTGCTTTGCCAGCTCATTAGACAGGTCATACACATGGAGGCAAGCCCCACCGAGGTGATACGGTGGGTAGAAGGTGGTGAGCATAACAAACTTGAGTGAGTTCATACAGGTGGCTCTTGTATGCCCCTACCGCATTGGGAGCTAGCTCCTTTTGTGCTGATGCATCCTCCGCGGAGCGAGAGAACTGTCCCCTGACCTACTGTTTTCATTTCCGTTGACATCACTTCTGTACCACTGTTACATAGTACAAGACAAACCTTCCAATCAGGTTTATCCGCCCACAAGGGAGCAAGTTAACCTTTTTGATGTCAACCGACGACCAGTTACGGAAGAGATTTGCTAGAGCATATTCCGTGAACCTGAAGAAATCATGGGGGACATCGTGCAGCGGAAATAGAAACGGCACGACTGAAAAGCAGACCCCCCCGTGTTTCAAACACCGATGCATTTCGTCGGCAGCTTTCCAAGGTTCTGACAAATGTTCTAGCAGGTTGTTACATATAACTAGGTCAAATGAAGCATCTCTGTAGGGCATATTGCTCACATCACAAAGCCCGTCAACCCCTTGATATCTGGCAATATCAGTGCAAACATAGTTTGCCCTCGAAAAGAGAGCTCTGGATGGCTTCGTACCAGCTCCAACCTCCAGAACACTTGCTCCTGTTCTATCGAATCGCTGGCTCACCTTTCTAAGCTCATGAGCAATTCGCTTGTGGTGGAAGTATAGTATGGCATCGACAATCTTCTGTATAGTGCTCAACCTCGCGCCTCTCAGTGGACATACTTCATTCTGCTGGTTAGATAATCTCCGAGAGGTCTAAAATATTACCTCATGGTCAAAGGTGGTAGGCGTAAATCTAAAGATCACAGCATCTATCGGCTGCAGGAACAAGAGCCGCTTCCCGACCGCCTGATAGGACATATCTTCGCCATTGGCATCTATCAAGGTCACTTCATGGCCTTTATCTCTGAGCACTCCGGCCAGTTGCATTAAGCTGTAAGGTGGTATGACCGAGTTTCGCTCGGTGATTTCACAGCGGTCCTCTCGGATGACAGGTATCTTGTCATATCGCGGCGGGTTTATAAGCAAAAGCTTCATTACCTATCCCCCAAGACCTTTTGATAGAGGTCGAATGTTCTCTGCCCCATTATTGTAGCAGAATAATTATCTTCAACTAGTCTTCTGGCCGCCTGCGATATTCTCTCCCTGAGTGCACCATCGGCCAACAGCATGTTGATTCTATCGGCAAGCGTCTTGTAGTCTCCCTTATCTATCAAGAATCCTGTTATCCCGTCTTGCACCAACTTGCCTACGTCACCAACATTGCTGGCGACTACCGGCAGTCCGCAAGCCATGGCTTCTAGGATGGCCATGGGGAAACTTTCAAGAAGTGAGGGAAGGATCAGTATGTCACCAGAACTGTAGAACTGAGGCATCTCCTCATAATTCACATACTCGAATTCATAGTTATGTTTAGGAATACCGGTCTCTCCAAGCATCCTTAGATATGGCTTCTGATCACCGGCACCAGCGAAAACAAAAACAACATCCTGATGTTGCTTCAAGACCTGTGGCATAGCTTTGACGGCGAACTGGGGCCCTTTCCAGGCAATGAGCCTACCGCTGAAGAGTACCCTCTTTCCCCCGTCATCCTTTCTGTTAGGCTGAAACATCTCTGTGTCTATGCCGTTCGGTATGACAGTGACCTGCCCTTTGTATTGGTAGCTATTCACTAGCTCATCCCTGACTGCTTTTGAGACGGCGATGACATTCTGCGTCCTTCTCAAGCTAAGTGATTCAAACAGCCTGAGAAGGGGATAGAACAGCAGGGTTAACTTCTCTGAGCTGTGCAAGTCTATGAAGCGGGTGCCGGAGCTGGCTGTCCCCTGCCTTTGCCCTAACAGGGTAGTGTGGTAGGTTAAGACGTGGGGAACATTAATTCCCCTGATTCGAAGAAGCTGGTCGGCCAAGGGTGCGGCACAGTGCACCAGGTCCAGGTCATATTCCTTTATGAGGCGAGGCATGCGGCGAGCGAGGTTTATCTGGTAACCCAGGATGGGAAGGGAAACATTGCTGCCTGAGGAGAGGTAATGGACTTGCACCCCAGGAATCCTATCTCGTGTAACAGGTCGCGACTCCTTAGCTTTCTGGGAGAGGGTGAAAACATGGAACTCGACTCTGTCTGACAAAGCTCGGCACAGGTTAATACAGTAGGATGCGATTCCTCCCCAAACAGGCAGAAACTCTGTGGTGACGAGCCCAACTCTAATCTTCGAGTTCCTGTCCGTCATCGCAAATACGCCCTACCTTTCAAAAGCAAATCGGCTGGTAAACCTGATGTGTACGACAATCTGCGACGCTCCAATTATTATCATATATCGCATAGGATAGCCAATGGCGCTTGACTTTGCAAAGCTGTGTCTACCTTGCCTTCCTCTCACTCATGCTGTTATAATGCTTTCCTTCGCGCACCGTATCCATGCGGGCGTTTCCTTTGCCACTGCCAGGCGCTCTCAATAATAGATTCCAGGTCGGGGTATTTGGGCTGCCATCTCAGCTCTGATTTAGCCAGCCTTGAGCTGGCTACCAGTGCCGCCGGGTCACCAGGTCTTCTGGAACAGGCTCGGCAGGGAATCTCGGCTCCGGTGACCCTTCTAGCTGCTTCGATTACCTCGATGACCGAATAGCCATGGCCATTTCCCAAGTTGTAAGTCTTGTTGCCCGGATTGTTGAGATTCTTTAGGGCCAGAAGATGCGCTGCGGCGATATCCAGCACATGAACATAGTCCCGAATGCAGCTCCCATCCCGGGTGTCGTAGTCAGTACCAAAGATGGACACATGATCGCTTTGTCCAAGAGCAACCTTGAGAACGATAGGAATGAGATGAGTCTCAGGGCGTTGGTCCCCTCCGTAGCGCTCACTGGCACCAGCAGCATTGAAGTAGCGCAGGCTTATGAACCTCAGGCCGTGAGCCTGCCCGTACCAGTGCAAAATGCGCTCAAATATTAGCTTGGATTCACCGTAGGCGTTCACCGGTCGCAGTGGGTGAGCCTCTTCAACGGGTATTGCCTCAGGCTCACCATAAACAGCAGCGGTGGAGGAAAAGATGAGCTTGTTGACATTGTGCCTCACCATGGTATCCAGAAGGTTTACTCCATAGATAACGTTGGTGCGGAAAAACCTCCCTGGATCGCTCATCGAGTATTCCACCACCGTTTCAGCAGCCAGATGCATAACTGCCTTTATTGAGTAATGTTGAAAGACCATATCCAGTGCCTGTGAATCAGCCAAGTCAGCCTCAATGAAGGTAGCCTCAGGGGCAACCGCGTCCCGATGTCCCTGCTGGAGGTTATCCAGGGCAATAGCCCGATCCCCCTCCTGAACCAGTTGCTCGGTTACGATGCTACCTATATACCCGGCGGCACCAGTGACCAGAACGTTCATCTCAGTCATAACCTCCAGTTTGAGGGTTTAGCTTTGCATCGACAAAACCTTTTTCGTCAACATGCGAGGCGTTGCCAAGGAAGCCTCAACAGCAGGCTCACCACCCTAATAAGACCTTAGTAAGAATGAACCTCCGCCTCACCATCGAAGGTTTTCGTAGTATGTTACCATGTTGGCATAAAATGTGCTAGCTTGTGGGAGATCCGCTGTGTCCGAGCCCGTCTGTATCTTGCTGGACTTTCGGACATTGTGCTATTATCTATCACAAAGAATAAGGGCATTTGTATTGCTGAGCAATGGGTGACAGCTACAGACCAGAGCAGATGTCCCACGGGAACGAATCTCCTGTTACAGAAGGACGCGGACAGCCCAAAATCATTACTGCCATCCCCTGCTTCAATGAGGAACGGTTCATTGGCAGTGTAGTGCTCAAAGCAAAGAGCTACGTAAACCAGGTCATCGTCATTGATGACGGCTCCACTGATAAGACTGCCATGGTAGCAGAACAGGCTGGAGCCACAGTGATTGGACACGACTCTAACATGGGCAAAGCAGCAGCCGTCAACACCGCTTTTGAGTATGCCAGAGAGGAGCGGTGTAACGCCTTGGTTCTTATTGACGGCGATGCACAGCACGAGCCGGAAGATATACCTCGCCTTCTCCAACCTGTGCTTGAGGGTGAAGCTGACATCGTAGTCGGGTCCCGTTTCCTTCACACAAAGAGCCATATACCAAGACATCGAGCTTTGGGACAGCGCATCCTCACCTTTCTCACCAACCCAGGCACGAAGGTCAAACTAACCGACTCTCAGAGTGGCTTCAGAGCGTTTTCCCCCAAGGCAATAGAGACGTTGTCCTTTGCCGAAAAGGGTTTTTCAGTTGAATCAGAGATGCAGTTCCTGGCAAAAGAAGCCAACCTTCGGATGGCGGAGATCCCGGTGACCATTGAATACCGCGACAAGGCAAAGCGGAGCCCCATAGCCCACGGAATGATGGTGTTCAACAGCACAGTGGGACTAATCAGCAGAAGATTCCCTCTCGTCTTCTTCGGCGTGCCCGGCATAGTCATGCTGGCTGTAGGCGTGTATCAGGGGTGGAGAGTAGTGGACGAATATAATTCCACCGATGAGTTTTTCATGGGCCCTGCCCTGTTGGCAGTACTGCTTTGTATCGTTGGCGCCCTCAGCCTGTTCACTGGTCTCATACTGTATACCATCAGATCCTTCTTCAAGTGAGGCTCCTTCTGCAGAGAGACTCTGCCGGATGCCATCCAAGGTGCTGCCGGGAGGGGAGTCGGCAGTCACAAACTCTTGATCTGTGAGCAGAGATTCAAAACGCTCACCTCCTGGGCAACTGCTTACAATTAGCTGTTAAGCAAAGGTTGATTGACAGAGATGATCTTGGGTAACTCCAGAGCCGAGTCTTTGATAAACCTCGTTGTGACTAGCTTGCCCTAGCAACTTCTTTTCTTCTGTTGTCACTGTTCATACGTCCCACTAGCAGTTGTGCCAGTCACACTTTGCGCGCTGTTCAGCTAATTGCTTCGCTTGGGCTCAGGTCGTTTAGGTTCTGTGAGTAGTTCTTGATCTGTCAGCATTTTCTCTACTGCCGCCCGAGATACCAAGAGGCGCCTACCGACTTTGATGCTAGGGATTTCACCAGTCACTTGACCAGTACCAGTCGTCGGGCTTGTCAGCCAAACCTCTCCTGACCGGGTTGTTGTATATGTATTCAATTTGTCTCATGATTTCGCCTTCTGACCAGCAATTCCTGTCATACCCACCGCCATCCTGCCAGAAACGGTGCTTCGGGCGAGCCAGGCCTGTCTCAACGTGCATCAATGCGTCAGCGTTCCGCTTCTTGAGATTGCCTATCATTCTCCTCGAAACGGACTGCTTGATTGACTTAAGGATGTCTGAAATCGAGTAGTGTTGATCCAAAGGCAATATCAGAATATGCACATGTTCGGGCATCAGAACATAGGCCCACAGGTGGAATCGGTGCTTTTCCCTGGCGCGTTCTATGGCGGCGGCGGTGAGTTCTCTGGCTGGCTCACTATCGAGAAGAGGATTCCTCCTGTAACACGAGAACGTAAGGGCGTGAGCATGGGCGGGGATATTGTACCGTCGCGGTCTCGAACTTGATACGTAACGAGACAAGGCCATTGTGATATTATAACGTGGTTTTGTATCGCCCACAAGCTGAGCGCTTGTGGGCGGCACCCGGCGGTCATGGACATTCCACCCGAAAAGCGGCTCTCGCAATCATCAGGTCAGCTCTTTGGAAGGTGGAAAGCGAGTACGGCCAGCTTGATTCTCCTGTCTGAATCACCCGGTAAATGGAACTCGAAATTCTGCCACGTCTCGTCCGTCGTGTGCACATGCTTTACGCAGCAGGGATGCCCCGCAGTGAAGGCAGCAATCTCGTTCAGTATGGCAGTGAAATCTTTGCGATCCACGAAACAGACAATTGCCGTCTTGGAATCACGCCATGTTAGGTAGCCCAGGATTTGGTCAATCGTTTTCGAGTGAGCGGCGGAACCGCCCCAGAATTTACATTCGGCGACAAATACGTTCTTACCCTCATGGCGTATGAGAATATCAGTCTTACCGCTCTTATTGAAGGTTTCACCTGTTGTGCTGCCCTCGAAGCGAGGCTCAAGTTGCATGATGAGATGGTCTCGTAGAGCCTCTTCGCCCTTACCAGCATAGGTACTTGGAAGGCGCTCGAAGGCTCGCCCCATATCACATGGATCGTCTTGAGAATCTCGTCGTAGACTCCCTGCTCAATTGTAGGCTCTGGTATTCCACTGCCTGAAGGTGGCGCTGCGGGTTTTGGGACCACCTTCTTCCGCACGGCAGGGATTGTAAAGGTTTCTGGTACATTGGAGTTTCTCTTGACAGGCAATCCAAGCGAGGTAACCACACCCTGCCGATCAAGCAACTGTTTTCGGCGAGAAGTGACTAGCGTCTCAACCTGCACAGGCAGCCCAGCATTGTATTCATTCACATTTGCTGCCACATTCTCCAGTTGCTTCCTAATCAGATTGATTATTGAGTCAGCCTCCCGTTTGATCTCTTCAGGGTTACCATAGAAGTCAACAACGTGAAAACAAATGCAGTTGTCTTTCAGTTCCACTTCATGCGTGTTGCGCACCCTTGGATTCGGAATACAGCGGAGAAGCTCCTCGGTGCCTGAATAGGGAATGTGGTAGGTAATGGCCTGTTTGGGACAGCTTGCGCCTCTCGTAACGATAAAGGCACGAGGGTGGCGTTCTGCTGGGATCATTTCTTCCCGTGCACTGACATACACGCCTTCAAAACGCATTTCGAGAGGTTCTACTTGATACTGGTCAACTAGGTGCTGAACGTACTCCTCCTCATTGACGTTCAAGATGTAATCTGCGGGCTCCGCCTGGACAGCCCTATTCATTTCCGCCAGACGTTGTCTGAGGTACTGAGACAATTCCACCTTAGCGAAGATGTCGAAAGCCATTTGTCCTTTCGTCCTGCCCTATTCCAGGCAATGTCAGGTTTCGTACGCCTACGGTAACAATTTTATCACTAGTATTGCCAATGCGAAAGTATCTTCAATGGGAAAAGAGACCTTTCACACTACTTCGTGTCCCTCACCGTCAGCAGTACGTTAAAGTGGGTGTCAGGTCCCAGACCTGACACCCACTGGTCCTGGAGATTTCCTGACAGAAGAGGGGCAAACGGGGGAATGTTAGGAAAGGAATTAGAAGTCGGGGTGGCCGGATTTGAACCGGCGACCACCTGAACCCCATTCAGGTGCGCTACCAGGCTGCGCTACACCCCGCAACTTACAGGCTACAAAAGCCTTCCAACTTACAACCGTTTGTTATGCCACCCTCAGGTGGTCACAGGCAACCCTGTCGAGCGACCCCAGTAATGACATACAGGGTTATACTTCCCGAAACTCGCCCTCTACCGTCCCCTCTTCTGGTCCGCCTCCGGGCGGTCCTTCACCGCCAGGCTCTCCTTCAGCTCCCGGCGCGGCACCTGCTTGCTGGTACACAGCAGCACCCACCTGCTGCAAGGACTGAGAAAGCTCTTCAACAGTGCGGCGCACGTAGTCTATGTCCTGTCCCTGCAACGCTGACCGGACGGCAGCAATCTTCCCTTCCACCTGCTCCTTCAAATCAGCCGGTACCTTGTCTCCCTGCTCCCGCATCATCTTATCAGCCTGGTAGACCAGGTTATCGGCCAGATTGCGGGTCTCAATCTCTTCTTTCTTCTTGGTGTCCTCGGCAGCGTGCAACTCCGCCTCTTGCTTCATCCGTTCTATCTCTTCCTCGGTGAGGCCACTGGAGGCGGTGATGGTAATCTTCTGCTCTCTGCCGGTGCCTTTATCTTGGGCACGCACGTTGAGTATGCCGTTGGCATCAATATCGAAAGCCACCTCGATCTGGGGCAGGCCACGGGGCGCCGGGAGTATGCCATCAAGCATGAAACGCCCCAAGCTCTTGTTGGCGGCAGCCATGGGGCGCTCCCCCTGGAGAACATGAATCTCCACACTGGGCTGGTTGTCAGCAGCAGTGGAGAAGATCTGGCTCTTGCTGGTAGGAATGGTGGTGTTGCGGGGAATGAGTGGAGTGGCCACCGCACCCAGGGTCTCAATCCCCAGGGTGAGGGGAGTGACGTCGAGAAGCAGCACCTCTCTCACCTCTCCCTTGAGCACGCCAGCCTGAATGGCCGCTCCCAGTGCTACGGCCTCATCAGGGTTTATCCCTTTGCGCAGCTCCTTGCCAAAGAACTGCCCTATCTTCTCCTGGACGAGTGGCATTCTAGTCTGTCCGCCCACCAGGATAACCTCGTTTACCTGGGCTGCCGTCAGCCCAGCGTCCGACAATGCCTGGCGGCAGGGACCTATGCTCTTTTCCACTATGTCCATGCTCAATTGCTCCAGCTTGGCCCGAGTCAAAGTCATGGCAAGATGCTTGGGCCCGGAAGCATCGGCGGTGATATAGGGAAGGTTTACCTCAGTTTGCTGCATGGTCGATAGCTCTCGCTTGGCTTTCTCCACAGCATCCTTGACTCGCTGTAAAGCCATTCTATCCTGTTTCAGGTCAATGCCACTATCCTTCTTAAACTCGGTACATACCCAGTCCATAATACGCTGGTCAATATCATCTCCACCAAGGTGAGTATCACCACTGGTTGACTTTACATGGAAAGTACCCTCGCCTATCTCCAAGAGAGAGATATCAAAGGTGCCTCCTCCCAGGTCATATACAGCGATGGTGGCTTCACCTTTCTTGTCTATCCCGTAAGCCAGCGAGGAAGCAGTTGGCTCATTGATGATACGCAGCACGTTTAATCCGGCAATAGTGCCGGCGTCTTTCGTTGCCTGGCGCTGGCTATCATTGAAATAGGCAGGCACAGTGACTACCGCATCAGTAACCTCCTCACCGAGATAAGCCTGAGCATCAGCCTTTAGCTTCTGCAATATCATGGCTGATATCTCCGCGGGACTGTATTCCTTGTCACCCATTACCACCCGGCAGTCCCCGTTGGGTGCTCCAGTTATCTTATACGGCAAACGCTTTATGTCCTCCTGGACCGTCGCGTCCTTAAACTTGCGTCCCATGAGGCGCTTGATGCTGTAGATGGTGTTCTCGGGGTTGGTGACTGCCTGGCGCTTGGCCAGCCAACCTACCAGACGTTCGCCCGTCTTACTCATGGTAACCACTGACGGCAGTTGCCTCTCCCCTTCGGCAGTGGGAATGATTACCGGCTCGCCCCCTTGCATGGTAGCTATCAGGCTAAAAGTGGTTCCCAGGTCAATTCCGACAGCTCTTCCCATTCTTCTTCTCTCCCTCAGTGAACGTTAATCCACGGTCTCACCGGGCTTTTGTTCACTTTCCTCCTCTGGCTCTGCCTCTTCTGCCTGTTGGCTTTCTTCCACACCCTTACCCACCACCACCAGGGCAGGACGAATTACTCGCTCGTAGACTCTATATCCTTTCTGCAACTCCTCTATCACTTTCCCCTCCTCGCCCTCCGCCTGGGTTACCGCCTCGTGACAAGCGGGATCAAACTGTTCCCCTACCGACTTGATCTCCGTAAGTCCTCTTGCTTCCAGGATGGCCTGGAGTTTGCGGTCGATGAGCCGGATGCCGTCGATCCAAGTCAACCCGGCCAGGCTAGCAGGGAGGGAGCTGAAAGCCCTGTCGAAATCGTCTATCACAGGCAACAAACCGAGAATAAGCGCCATGTTGGCAAACCTGGCATTCTCAGACCTCTCCTGTTCAACACGCTTCTTATAGTTATCGAAATCCGCCTCTGCTCTGCGCCAATTACTGAGATACCTCTCTGCCTTGGCCTTTTCCTCCTCCAAAGCCTTATCCAGTGAATCTACCTCCTGAGTGTCCTGTCCTTCTTCAGCCTTCTCCTCTTCTTTTTCCATGCCAATCTCTCAATTCAGGCAGATATCCTGCTCAGCAAATCGCTCATTATTGTGGAGACATAGTCCACAGTGGGAATAGCCCGGCCGTAAGGCATGCGGGTAGGCCCAATAACTCCGATAGTCCCTCTCCTTTCCTCAAACCCATAGTTACTTAGAATCACGCTGCACCCCTGTAGAGCCTCTTCCTCATTTTCACCGCCAATGGTAACCCTAATCCCTGACACATCCCCTAGAGAACTCAGAAGGTTATTCAGTATCCTTCTCTCCTCTATCGCCTCCACCAAATTGAGGATCTGCTTGCCGTGCATAAACTCTGCCCGACTTACCAAATGGCGCAGCCCGTCAAGGTAAAACTGCTCATGCTGCTGCTTATCCTCTGCCTGCATCATCTGTACCATGACGTCGGCAATCTGCTCCTCAATTGGGGATAGCTCCAGCTCCTGTGCACTGATCTGCCGGCCGCTCAGGCCCTGGTAGGCCGCATTCATCTTGTTGGCCGAGGCAGTGAGTTCATCCTGAGTTGTCGCCTGCGCCGGAGCGAGAAGTCGCTTCTTAATCTGTACCTCCTGCAGCACCAGTACCAGCAAGACTAGGAGCTCTTGCATTGCCACCAAGTCCATATGTCTGAAGTGACACACCGGGGCATGAGGCAATGTGGCCAGGGCAATGCTTTCCAGCCTTTGGGTAAGTATTGTTACTGCCGAGCGCGCCCAGTCCTCAGGCTCTTGCCCTACCTCATCGAAGAAACGTCGAATAGCTATCTGATCCTCAGGATCAAGCTTGGAATCCCTGATGAGGCATTGCACATAGTAGCGATAACCCTTGTCTGATGGCACACCTCCAGCAGAGGTATGAGGGCGAATAATGTAGCCCTCTTCCTCCAGGCGAGCCATCTCATGTCGGGTAGTAGCCGGGCTAACCCCCAGTGAATAGCCACGGGCAATACTCTCCGACGCTACCGGTGTGGCACAGGCTATATACTCGGCCACTACGATTCTCAGAATAGTGCCTCTTCTCTCAGGGAGCTCAGCCATTCTCTCGACCATATTAGCACTCTCCCACTGGAACTGCTAACTAGTTAGTACTTTATCACCGGCCCTTGACCTTGTCAAGAGAGCCGGCTAGACTGTGGATTCGAGCTGGTCGTGCCCATTGGCAGGCAAGTGGACATTGACAAATGTCGACTTAGTTGATATAACCGCAGGTGTTAGCCCCCGAGAGAATTAGTCACCTCAGGCTGACTATACGCCTCGCCCAAATCTGCCTTCGACCTGAGCGTACCTCGGCTGAGACTCGTCCTGAGCCTGCTGTGAAAAGGAGGGCATGATGCCCGATGCAACGTATGATGCGGTGATAATTGGAGGGGGAAACAAGGCTTTACTGCTGGCAATGTACCTGACCAAATACGGTGGCATGCGCGTTGCCGTATTTGAGAGAAGGCACGAGCTTGGCGGCTGCCTGGCCACCGAGGAGACCGCCGCCCCAGGTTTTCGAGGTAATACCCATGCCAACATAATCTTGCCCTGGTATTATCTGCCGGTCTGGCGTGATTTCGCTGAATTCTGGGACTACGGGGCCAAGATTGACCAGTACCTGTGCAGCGACGGCTCCGTCTTCAGGAACAATCAGACATGCCTCACCATCTACAGTGAAAAACATGACCCCACTCAGGAGCGCAGTGCCAAGGAGATTGCCCGGTTCTCACAAAGGGATGCCGAGCGGTGGCTTAAGCTGTGGGGCTTATGGCAGGATGAGGCAACGCAAAGAGCGCAAATCGATTCGATGTTCAATCCGGCGGAGTTCCGCCTTGCTCCTGAAGTGTTGGAAAGACAAATAGCCATATATGGAAAACTTGTGGAAGCTGGTTTTGAGCCAGATTCGCTGGTTCTCACCGCCAGCCAGCTACGCGCGGCGCGAGAGTTTTGGGAAAGCCAGGAGATGCAGTACTGTATAGTCAGGTTTGCTCTCACGGCAGTAATGGACGTTAATGAACCAGCAACGGGGGCCGACTCCTTTGGCCTGGCGGCAACATTACCCACCATAAGTTTCGCCAAAGGGGGGACTCACCAAATAGCTCATGCCGCCTATCAGATCCTGGTGGGCAGCGGGTGCCAGTTCTTTACCCATACTGAGGTGGATAAGGTCATCATAGAGAATGGAAGCGCCAAAGGCATTCGCCTCAGCGATGGCACTGAGGTCAGCGCCAGAAAGCTAGTGGTGAGCACTCTAAGCCCACAGCAGCTTTGCTTCGACTTGATAGGCAGAGAGCACCTGGACTACCGTAGTGCCCGGCGCATCGAACTTCTGGAAAGCACTTTCGCTTGCTACATGGATTACAGCTTTGCGCTGCGTGAAGCTCCGAGGTATGAAGCTGCCCAGTTTAATCCCGACGTAAACGAGTGTTACTGGCTGGGGCTGGCAGAGGATAACGACCCGGAGCATGTTGCCAGGGAGTGTCGCTATAGGAGGCTGGGAAAGTGGCCTCCCCTGGAAGACTATTGTCCCGTTATCTGGTGTCACAGCCTGGTTGACCCTGCCTACGCGCCCGCCGACAAGCACATCGCCACCCATGAACAGCTCGGACCACCTGCCACTGCCCATACCGAGAGGGAGTGGCTGGAGTTGAAGAAGCGCTATGCCCAAGAGCTGATTGGCATTTGGCAGAAGCATGCCCCTAACATGACCTGGGATAACATCATCGGCTACCATGCTAACGGCCCCTACGACAACCTTCGCATGAAAAACCTGGAGCCGGACGGAAGCAACGCCATTATCGATTGTGCGCCGTATCAACGCTACCAGAACAGGCCTATCCCGGAACTGGCCAACCACAGAACGCCGATAAAGGACCTTTATGCTACAGGTGGGGCCTGGCATCCGGGAGCCAATGCCGGGGCAGGTGAGTCGTACAACTGCTATAAGATTATCGCCACGGACCTGGGACTGGGCAAGCCCTGGGAGGAACGCGGGAAGGAAGAGCCAGACTCCCTGGTTCACCAAATGAGAACTATAAACAAAAGGCTGCAAGAGTCGGCCAGGGTGAAGACATGAGGCACGAAAGCACACGGTCAACGCCGATGTTTTCACCTGTGCCGTCTCTCAAATAGTCCATTAGGCTTGGCTGACACCCTCGACCGGAGGCGAGGCTATGGAACGCAATCTACTGTAAAGGAGGAACATTCTGTGGCTGACAGAATACTCTCTACGAGGCTGTGTGAACTGCTGGATATCGAGTACCCCATCATGCTGGCTGGCATGGGCGGCATTGCCAGTGCTGAACTGGCGGCAGCCGTTTCGGAGGCCGGTGGCCTTGGCGTTATTGGCGCTATAAACCTGACACCTGACGAGCTGGATGCCGAGATCAGGAAGGCCAAGAAGCTCACCAGCAAGCCCTTCGGTGTGGACACCATTGCCCCAACCAGCATGGTGGAGACAGCCACACTTGAGGAACTGAGAAACTTTATCACCGATGAGGCTGTGGAATACGCTTCCAAACTGGCCAGGGAACTGGGAATCCCTGTGCCAGAAGGGGCGAAATTTGGTAGAGAGGGTGGCACGGGCTGGGCGGCAGGGTTCACGCCGAAGCAAATCGAGGTGGTCTATGACCACAAGATTCCGGTGTTCTGTGCTGCGCTTGGCAGCCCGGCGTTCATGGTTCCTGAGGCTCACGCCCGGGGGATGAAGGTGATTGGTCTGGTGGGGAATGCTACGCAGGCCCGGCGTGAGGCGGAGGCAGGGGTGGACATCATTGTAGCCCAGGGCCATGAAGCGGGGGGCCATACCGGTTATGTTGCCACCATGCCGCTGGTACCCATAGTGGTAGATGCCGTTCATCCCACTCCCGTTGCGGCTGCTGGTGGCATAATCGATGGCCGTGGCCTGGTGGCTGCCCTGGCCCTCGGTGCCTGTGGGGTGTGGTGTGGTACCGCTTTCCTCTGCACTCACGAGGCGGGGCAAATCGGCCCGGAGGCTCAGGAGCGCATTATCCAGGCTACGGAAAAAGACACCCGCGTTACCCGGGTGTTCACCGGCAAGACCTGCCGCCTCCTCAGCACCAAGCTGATAGAGAAGTGGGAAAAGGAAGGCCCGATATTGCCTTTCCCTCTGCCAATTCTGATGTGCACCAGTCTCCAGGAGGCCATAACTGACAGCAAGATGGTCGACTACTACTTCATTCCTGCTGGCCAGATTTGCGGAGCGGTCAAGGAAATGAAAGGTGCCAAGCAGGTGGTGGACGAGATGGTTGCCCAGGCGATCCGCATTCTGGAGGAGGAATTTCCGTCCCGGGTTAAGCTGGCATAGGAGACTACGAGAACAGTGCCGTACTTTTCTCCATGGTGGACGGCCAAAGCGAGCCGGTCACTGAAGACGTGCTCCGCCTCCGGGGCGGAGTGTTTCGGGAGTTCGTTCAATAATGCGCAAGGAGTTGCTTGGTTTGGATTTGAGCGTACCTGGGCTGAGGCTCACGGTAGGGCTCTCGTCGAAAGGAGGTTATGATGCCGGACGTCACATATGATGCGGTGATAATTGGAGGGGGAACCAAGGCTTTGCTGCTGGCGATGTACCTGGTCAAGTACGGAGGCATGAGCGTTGGCATCTTTGAAAGAAGGCATGAGATCGGAGGCTGCCTGGCCACCGAGGAGACCGCAGCCCCTGGGTTTCGTGGCAATACCCACGCTAACATAATCTTGCCCTGGTACTACGCCCCAGTCTGGCGAGATTTCCCTGAATTCTGGGACTACGGGGCCAGGATTGACCAGTACCTGTGCAGCGACGGCTCGGTCTTTGGAAACAATCAGACTTGCCTTACCATCTACAGCGAAAAGCATGATCCTACTCAGGAGCGCAGCGCCACAGAGATCGCCCGTTTCTCGGAAAGGGATGCCGAGCGGTGGCTTAGACTTTGGGGCTTGTGGCAGGGTGAGGCGATGCAGGGGGTACAGATGGATGCGTTGTTCAATCCAGCCGAGTCTAGCATGGCGCCCGAGATACTGGAAAGACAGATGGCCCTATACGGGAAACTTGTGGAAGCTGGCTTTGAGCCAGATTCGCTAGTCCTGGCAGCCAGCCCGCTGCGCGCGGTGCGAGAATTTTGGGAAAGCAAGGAGATGCAGTATTGTGTGCTGAGGTTTGCTCTCTCGGGAGCATTCGACGTTAATGAACCGGCGATGGGGGCCGAGTCCTTCGGCCTGGCGGCAACATTGCCAACCATAAGTTTCGCCAAAGGGGGGACTCACCAAATAGCTCATGCTGCTCACCAGATCCTGGTGGCCAGCGGGTGCCAGTTCTTTACCCATACTGAGGTAGACAAGGTCATCATGGAGAATGGAGCCGCCAAAGGCATTCGCCTCAGCGATGGCACTGAGGTCGGTGCCAGAAAGCTAGTGGTGAGCACTCTAAGCCCACAGCAGCTTTGCTTCGACTTGATAGGCAGAGATCATCTGGACTACCGGACGGCAAGACGTATCGATCTTCTGGAAACCACTTTCGGTTGCTTGATGTGGTTCAGTTTTGCCTTGCATGAGGCTCCGACGTATGAGGCTGCCCAGTTTAATCCCGACGTAAACCAATGTTACTGGCTGGGGCTGTCAGAGGATAACGATCCCGAACACATTGCCAGAGAGTGCCACTACTCAAGGCTGGGGAGGTGGCCTCCCCTGGAGGACTATTGCCCTGTTGTCTGGTGCCACAGCCTGGTTGACCCCAGCTACGCGCCTGAAGGCAAACACATCGCCAATCATGAACAGCTCGCACCACCTGCCACCGCCCATACCGAGAGGGAATGGCTGGAATTGAAGAGGCGCTACACTGAAGAGCTGGTTGGCATCTGGCAGAAGCACGCCCCCAACATGACCTGGGACAACATCATCGGCTACGATGCTAACACCCCCTATGACAACCTTCGCATGAAAAACCTGGCACCGAACGGAACCATAAGCATTGTCGACCATGTGCCGTATCAACGCTACCAGAACAGGCCTATCCCAGAACTAGCCAACCACAGAACGCCGATAAAGAACCTCTATGCCACAGGTGCGGCCTGGCATCCGGGAGCCAATGCCGGGGTGGGCGAGTCTTACAACTGCTACAAAATCATAGCTACGGACCTGGGGCTGGGCAAGCCCTGGGAAGAGGCGGGGAAAGAAGAGCCAGACTCCTTGGTTCACCAAGTGAGAACCATAAACAAACGGCTGCAAGAGTCGGCCAGGGCGAAGGCATAAGGCAAGAAAGCAGACAGTCCGGGGGGGATGCTGTCACCTGGCTCATCCCTCAACTGGTTGATTCCAGCCGTCTTGGGACCCCCCTCATTCCGTGGCTTCAGGTTGTCCTTCGTCATTGCCAGCCCTTCGCCTCCTGTCATTCTGAGGTCGGTGTCGCCTTAGGCGACCCTCTGGCGACCTTAGGCGACCAAAGAATCTCTTGGGTCTCTTGAATCTACACCCAAGGAACGGGGAAAGCCTAGGGCGATTTGAAATGACATTCTCGATACGGTATAATCGCTAGCGGACGGCCTCTTCCAGTGTAATCCAGGAGGAGAGTGCGCTAGATATTTGAGCTCGTAATGCCATATCTGGTTCCACAGACCCCGCCACCTTCAGAGGAAAAGTTGCATGTCTAATAGATGCGCGCGGTGTCAGGGGGCTGGATTTCCTAAGATGATGCCTATAAGCAGGCGATGAAGGAGATAAGCAGCGGGCATCAATAATCCAAGGTGCTTTATATGGCGAACAAGATCGATATAAAGGAGGGAAAATGGTAGGTATCTGTTCATACGGTGCGTATGTACCCCTCTATAGGCTGACCCGCGCAGAAATGGGTAAGTTGCTGGGTCAAGGGGGTGCAGGAGAGCGATCGGTAGCGGGTGCAGACGAAGATGCTTTGACTATGGCAATCGATGCCATTCTTGACTGCACCAAGGGTATAGATCGTGAGACGATTGACGGCTTTATCAATGCCTCGTGCAGCTCGCCTTTTGCAGAGAAGCAACTGGCTGCTGTGGCCGCTTCGGCTCTCGATTTCGGTGACAACACAATGACGGCAGACGTGGGCGCCTCATTGAGAGCAGGAACGACTGCATTGATGATGGCGGCGGATGCCATAAAGGCTGGCTCAGCAAAGAAGGTCATGGTGTCAGCCGCTGATTGCCGGCTCGGGTCTCCTCTATCACCGCAGGAGTCAAATATGGGCGATGGTGCGGCTGCTCTCTTGTTAGGAGACTCTGAGGTGATCGCCACCATAGAAGGCTGTCACACTGTAACCAGCGATTTCACTGACTTGTGGCGACCGGCAAACGATATTTTCGTCCATAGTTGGAGTGATCGATTTGCTGCGGCGGAAGGCTACCAGCCGATGATGGTTAAGGCAATCGGTGCGGCCATGAAGAAGTTCGGGGTTGAGCCCGCAGGCGTTACCAAGTTAGTCCATAATGCTCCTGACGCCAGATCTCATACTGGCGTGGCGACCGGTCTGAAATTCGATGCCAAGACCCAGGTGCAGTACCCGCTCTTCAACGAGATGGGCAACACCGGATCAGCCTTTCCCTTGATGCTGTTGGTGGCGGCCCTTGAGCAGGCAAAGGCGGGAGACACCATACTGGTAGCTGGCTACGGGGATGGCGTGGACGTGATGCTTTTCAAGGTAACCGAAGAGATAGAAAAGGTCAGAGACCGTCATGGTGTGCTGGGCTATCTGCAGTCGAAAAAGGAACTCCCCAGCTACCTGAAATACTTGAGACTGCGCCATCTTTTCCACGTGGAGCCCTCAAGAATGACTCCTATCACGCCTGGCTTAGCACAGTTGTGGAGGGAGCGAGATTCCATGTTCAAGCTTCATGCCAGCAAGTGCAACCAGTGTGGCTGGATTGAGTTCCCGATACGGAGAATCTGCCCCAAGTGCTACTCCAAGGATGACAGCAAGCAGATCAGGCTTCTCGACGAGAAAGTCACCGTGTACAGCTTTAGCGCGGACACCATACCTACTATTCCTGAGGTTACTGATCCGCCACTGGGCAGGGCCATCATTGACTTCGAGGGTGGCGCCCGAATGGAGCTGGAGATGACAGACTACGGGAATATAGAGGATATGAAGGTTGGACAGCCAATGGAGATGACGTTGAGGAAGCTGGAGCGTCAAGGGGATGTCTCTGCGTACGGGTGGAAGTGCAAACCAGTGCGATAAAAAGGAGGGAAAATGGGTAACATAAAAGACAAAGTTGCCATAATCGGTATGGGCTGTACCCGGTTTGGGGATCTCTGGAGCATGGGTGTGCCCGATATGATCATCGAGTGTTGCTACGAGGCGTACGAGGATGCCGGAGTGGGCCCCAAGGATATTGAGGCGGTATTCGTGGGCAATGTCTCCTCCAGTATGTGGACTGGTGCCACTGTAACCGAGGCGCTGCAGCTCGATAGGATCCCGGCGACCAGAGTGGAGAACAACTGCGCCACGGCGGCAGAGGCGCTGAGGGTGGGGGCTTTCTCCGTTGCCTCAGGGATGTATGATACAGTCCTCTGCGTCGGCTTCGAGAAGCTGAAGGACTACGGCAGCGGTTCTCTTGAAATGCCGGGTTCGCTGCATCCTATTTCCGTTGTTGGTTCAGCGCCGGCTTCCTTTGCCAAGTCAGCGATTCAATACTTTGAGAAGTACAAAATTCCCCCGGACAAGGGCAAGGAGATCATAGCCAAGATTGCCGTCAAGAATCACGCCAACGGCGCGCTGCATCCCAAGGCTCACTTCCGTAGGGCGATAACCTTGGAAACGGCTGTGAATGCCCCCATAATCGCCTGGCCTCTGGGGTTGTTCGATTGCTGTCCGGTTACCGACGGGGCATCGGCAGCCATAATAACCCGTGCCGACAAGGCTAAGGACTATACGCAGGACTATACGCTGATAAAGGGTCTGGGCTTATCGGTGGGTCGTATAGATCCATTTAAGGGCAAATTCCGCTCTGACGTTGACATAACCTTCTGGGATGAGACCTGGGTGGCAGCCCAGCAGGCTTACGAGCAGGTAGGCATAAAGGACCCGCGCAAAGAGATCAGTATGGCTGAAGTTCACGATTGCTTCAGCATCACCGAGTTGATAATTTATGAGTCCCTGGGCTTCTGTCCTCGTGGCAAGGGTCCGGAGGAGGTGGACAAGGAGTCCTTTGCTCTCACGGGGGACCTGCCAGTCAACATGGATGGCGGACTAAAATCCTTTGGCCATCCCGTTGGCGCCAGCGGGCTGAGGATGATCTACGAGCTGTACAATCAATTGTTGGGGAGGGCCGGAGAGCGCCAGTTGAAGGATCCCAAGCTGGGCCTGGCTCATTCGCAGGGCGGTACGCCGGGCATGTTCCAGGCGTCTGTCACCATTGTCGGACCCAGAGACTAGGAAAGCGTTTTACTCTAAGGTCGGTTGGTGAGGGCGGTTTTTCGCTCCAATACAGCAGGAGCTTGTTAGAGACTGGCGCCTACGAGCAGGTTGAGAGACCTGCCCATACGCGGTGGATTCAGTCAAAGGGTCCTATTCAAAAGGAGGGCGATGGACTTTCGCTTCACTAAAGAAGAGGAAGCCTTCCAGGAAGAGGTCCGGGACTTTCTTAGGGAGTCGCTACCAGCGGACTGGCCTGGACAGGTTGGCATGTTTCACGAGGAAGCGGTCGAGGAGATTTACCAAATTGGGATTGAGATGCGGCGAAAGCTGGCCGCCAAGGGTTGGATTGGTATCAGTTGGCCCAAAGAATACGGCGGGCAGGGAGATTCCTTGGTCAAGCAGATGATCCTGGAGGAAGAACTTGGCTATAGAGCGGCGCCGGGATATGACCAGTATTCCATGATTCTAGCTGGACCATTAATCTTAATGTTTGGCACTGAAGAGCAAAAGAAGAGGTTTATCACCCCGATTACCCGTGGGGAGGAGAGGTGGTCCATAGGGATGAGCGAGCCCAATGCGGGTTCGGACCTGGCTAATCTTGAGACAAAGGCAGTGGAGGAAGAGGACTGCTTTGTCCTTAATGGGCAGAAGAGCTGGCAGAGCGGTGCTAATCATTCTGACTGGTGCATGGTCTATGCCCGGACTGACCCTGATGTGAAGAAGCATAGGGGGATCACTTGCTTCTTGGTCAATCAGAGAAGCCCGGGGCTTACCATACGACGCCAGGAGCAGATGGGCGAACTTTCCATCTTAAATGAGGTCTTTTATGACAATGTTAAGGTTCCCAAAGAGAACGTGCTTGGGGATGTGAACGGGGGGTGGACTGTGGTTGTATCTTCGCTTAGCTCCGAGAGGACCTTCGGGATATTGCTTGTCAACACTGCCAGGCAAGACCTGGACCAGTTGGTGCAGTACTGCCAGGAGACTTACGTCCATGGACAGCCTCTGGCCAAGGACCCTATCATTCGAAATAGACTGGGTGAGATGGCTATTGAGATTGAGGTGGGACGCACCTTCGCCTGGAAGCTAAACTGGCTGGTGGCTAGCGGAAAGCCAATTGTGATTGAAGGATCTCAAAGCAGGCTGTATGGGAGTGCGCTTACTCAGCGCATGGCTAATATAGGGATGCAGATCCTGGGACAATATGGGCAGCTGGATGAGAAATCCAAGTGGACCAGGCTGAAGGGAAGGATGATGGATGGCTATCTACTGGCAGCGGCGGTGGGCGTCTGGAGTGGCACCAGCGAGATGTCCAAGAATACCGTTGCTAACTTTGGGTTGGGGCTGCCCCGTGGGTAGCCTGTCATTTTAGGCTAAGTGGAAAGGAGAGGTTATGGATTTTAGTTTTACTGCAGATGAGGAGGCTTTCCGAAAAGAGGTAAGAGAGTTCCTTGAACGGGAGTTGCCACCTGACTGGCCCGGCATAGACCCGGACATGTACCATGAGGACGCTTTTGACGACATTCACGAGGTCAGCCGGGAGATGCAGCGGAAGCTGGCAGCCAAGGGGTGGCTGGGCCTGACCTGGCCCAAGAAATATGGAGGCCAGGAGCAACCTTTGTGGAAGCAGATGATCCTGGAAGAGGAGATGACCTATCGTGGGGCTCCCGGCCTCGACGCCTACCAGTTCATTGGAGGCATGGGGGGCTTGCTTCTGGAGTTTGGCACTGAAGAGCAAAAGGAGAAGTACATACCAAGGATGGTCCGTGGGGAGGTGAAAGGGGCCACAGCTATGAGTGAACCAAATGCGGGTTCCGACCTGGCCAATATACAGTTGAAGGCGGAATTGCAAGGGGATTATTTCGTCCTCAACGGCCAGAAGACCTGGCAGAGTGCCGCCCACCGTGCCGACTTTGCTCCGGTCTACGTCCGGACTGATCCCGAAGCTTATAAGCACCGGGGAATAAGCATACTTATTGTCGATTACGATACCCCGGGGATTACCATGAGCCGTCTTACCATGATGACTGGGTTGGGTGCTTTTAACGAGGTGTTTTTCGACAACGTCAAGGTTCCCAAGGAAAACCTGCTGGGGGAACTGAATGGCGGCTGGAAAGTAGTCATGGCTGCTCTCAGTCACGAGAGAAGCTATGGGATTATGCTTATCATGAATATCAAGCGAGACCTTGACCTTCTGGTACAGTACTGCAAGGAGACCACCGTGAACGGGCAAGCTTTGGCCAAGGATCCCTTGATTCGGAACAGGCTGGGTGAAATGGCCATTCAGCTCGAGATAGCCCGCAACATGGGCTACAAAATGAACTATCTGGCCCTTACAGGTGGGAATGTGACGAATACTGCCAACCAGATCAAAGTACTTGGCGGTATCGTCACTCAGCGAGTGGCTGTTCTTGGTATGCAAATCATGGGGCTCTATGGGCAACTGGGGCCATTGGGAGGCAACTGGAGACAGATGGATGAGAAAAAGGATAAGTGGGCCAGGCTGGGAGGCAGGATGAAGCATCTCTACCTGAGCACAATCTGTAATACTATTGCCGCCGGCACCACTGAGGTGGCCCGCAATGCCATTGCCCTCATGGGGTTGGGCCTGCCCAGGGAACCCAAACCGGCACCAAAGACTTAAGTCACTAGAAGGAGGATAAGGAATGGACCTATCTTTCAGCGAAGAACAGGAGATGTTGTGGAAGTCAGCTCGTGACTTTCTGGCCAATAAGTGTCCCAAGACGCTGGTGCGGGAGATGGAGGAGGATGAGAAGGGGTATGTGCCTGAGCTATGGAAGGAGATGGCTGATCTGGGGTGGATAGGGCTTCCCTTTCCTGAGGAGTATGGGGGAGGGGGGTTCAACTTTCTGGACCTGGTGGTGCTGTTAGAGGAGATGGGGCGTGCCTGCCTGCCTGGACCCTTCATATCGACGGTGGTGCTGGGTGGACTGCCCATTGCGGAATGGGGGACGGAGGAGCAGAAGAAGGGTATTCTGGCCAAGGTATGCGAGGGGAAAGCCATTCTGACTCTGGCTCTCACCGAACCTAGCGCCAGGTATGAAGCTGGCTGTGTCCAGGTTAAGGCCACCCCTGAAGGGGATGACTACGTCATAAGTGGCACCAAGCTATTTGTACATGATGCCAATGTTGCGGACTATATAATAGTGGTGGCCAGGACTGCGGAGAGGGCCAATGCGGGGGAGGGGATCACTCTGTTCATTGTAGATGGAAAGAGTCCTGGTATAAGCACGGTTGTGCTCAGGACGATAGCTGGTGACAAGCAGTGTGAGCTGACCCTGGACAAGGTGAAGGTGCCCAAGGGGAACATTCTGGGACAGGTGGATCAAGGCTGGGGGATGGTGAAGAAGATCATGGAATGGGCGGCGCTGGCCAAGGCAGCGGAGATGATGGGAGGAGCC
>Ga0114930_10000954_pt1 | contig 29043 bp, 24 predicted proteins | sample AnhtaG_FD_87300 | JGI IMG/M metagenome (GOLD analysis project Ga0114930, IMG submission 87300) | Deep subsurface microbial communities from Anholt, Denmark to uncover new lineages of life (NeLLi) - Anholt_01485 metaG | ecosystem: Environmental > Aquatic > Marine > Oceanic > Sediment | place... | reverse complement strand
TTCGCGCGCGAGGTCGCCGACCACGTGTATTTCACCGACCGAGGCGTGATCGTCGAGCACGGCCCGCCGAAGGAATTCTTTACCGACGCCAAGGATCCGCGGACAAGGCAGTTCCTGAGCCAAATCCTGTAGCGGGCGACGGCAAGGCGGCCGTTTCGCCCCCGGCGGCTCCGGCGGAGCAGCGCAACCGCCAGAACCCGACGGGCTGGCAGATACGAAAAGGCGGGGAGGGCGAGCCGCTTGGTGTATTTCCGGATCAGATGTTCGGCTTGCAATCAACTGATCTTCCCGAGGGCCGGAAAAGACGTTTCTTCTTCGTCGGCGCGGACACCGGCACGATGGCGATCCGCCGCACCGGCAAGCGCCAGACCGGCATCATCGACAAGGTGCGGACCTGCAATCGGTCCTGGGCGGTATGGGACAAGGCAACGGAGCTTCGGCCGTTCCAATTCTCGAAATTCCGAGTGCTCTTCGTCACTTCATCGCCGCAGCGTGTTGAAAACATGCTTGAGCGCCCGCAAGAAACATTCCGGGACGAACGCGGCGGCGAGCCGAGCATCTACGAGCCGCACATCGAAGCGACGAAACAGCGAGGTGGCGATAGCATGTCTTGATGTGCAAATTTTGCACATCTGGATATGCAAATCTTGCCGTTACGGAAGCGCAATATCTGCGGCTCTCTCTATATGAATAAGATACAAAGTAAGAATATAGAGGCTAGGGGAATTTCTTTGAATGAGGGGAAGCGGAGGGCAGCGCGACCACGGCGGCAAGCCACAGCAACAGGGCCGGCGCGAGTGCGAACAGCACCAAATTTACCCAGGCATTGTCGAGATACGACGCCAACGTTATCAGGTCGCGCCAGCAATCCGGATATTCGACGAGACGATAACTGACGTAGTCGCAGACTTCGAAAGCGGAGTCCTTCAAAGATTTGGCCGCCCGAATATCGGCGTATCGAATATAGGCCGTCACGACGACGAACCATCCGACGCCGACGCCCAGCCCAACGAGATTCCGTCGCCCCCGGTTCATGTCGTATTCATGGTGGTACCTTGAGTTGCTTCCTCAAGAGAGCTTATCAACGCCATCTCCATTTGCGATCATGTAGTAGGACCCGCTGCCGCGTGCCAAGCGGCGGCCGGGCCGCATCTTCGACCACTGCCGTTTTGAACGCAGCAAACCCAAAAACAGCCGCCTTCGGAATGACCGATTGCCCGGCGCAGCGGGGCGCTATACAAGGCACCGCGCCAAAGCGCAGTCCCCTTACTGCCACTAGATTAAGGGACTGCACAGCTACTACACAGTCGTTGAGAAATCGAAATAACCAAGGTGTTTCAATAGCATGGCCGCGTATCAGTTCATCTATGTGATGAAGGGCCTGACCAAGACTTACCCGGGCCAGCGCGAGGTGTTGAAGGACATCTGGCTGTCGTTCCTGCCCGGCGCCAAGATCGGGGTGCTCGGCTACAACGGCGCGGGCAAGTCGACGCTGCTCAGGATCATGGCGGGCGTGGACAAGGACTTCGGCGGCGAGGCATGGCTGGCCGAGGGCGCCAGCGTCGGGATGCTGACCCAAGAACCGGAGCTCGACGGCGAGCTCACGGTCGCCGAGAACGTGATGGCGGGCCTTGGCGAGACCAAGCGGATGCTCGACCGCTTCAACGAGGTGAGCGAGAAGCTCGGCTCGGTCGAGGACCCCGACGAGATGACCAGGTTGATCGAGGAGCAGGCGGCGTTGCAGGAGAAGATCGACGCGGCCGGGGCCTGGGAGCTCGACCGCACGGTCGAAATCGCCATGGACGCGCTGCGCTGCCCGCCCGGCGAGGCGGAGGTGGCGAAGCTCTCGGGCGGCGAGAAGCGCCGCGTGGCGCTGTGCCGCCTCCTGCTGCAGAAGCCCGATCTGCTGCTGCTCGACGAGCCCACCAACCACCTCGACGCCGAATCGGTGGCGTGGCTGGAGCGGTTCCTCAAGGACTACAAGGGCACCGTCGTGCTGGTGACGCACGACCGCTATTTCCTCGACAACGTCACGGGCTGGATTCTCGAGCTCGACCGCAGCCGGGGCATCCCCTACGAAGGCAACTACTCCGCGTGGCTCGAGCAGAAGCAGCAGCGCCTGGCGCAGGAGGGCAAGGAGGAAGGCGCCCGCCAGCGCACCTTGCAGCAGGAGCTGGAATGGGTGAAGGCGAGCCCGCGCGCGCGCCAGGCCAAGAGCAAGGCGCGCTACCAGGCCTTCGAGACCCTGTTGCAGCAAAGCCGCGAGCGCGCGCCGGAAACCGCGCAGATCATCATCCCGTCCGGGCCGCGCCTGGGCCAAGAGGTGATCGAGGCCAAGGGCCTGAGCAAGGGCTACGGCGACCGCCTGTTGATCGAGAACCTGAACTTCCGCCTGCCGCCGGGCGGCATCATCGGCGTGATCGGCCCGAACGGCGCCGGCAAGACCACGCTGTTCCGCATGATCGTGGGGCAGGAAAAGCCCGACGGCGGCACGATCGGGATCGGCGAAACGGTGAAGCTCGGCTACGTGGACCAGAGCCGCGACACGCTCGCGGCCGACAAGACGGTATGGGAGGAGATATCGAACGGCGCCGACGTGATCGAGCTGGGCGAACGCAAGATGCCGAGCCGCGCCTATTGCGGCGCGTTCAACTTCAAGGGGCCGGACCAGCAGAAGAAGGTCGGGCAGCTCTCGGGCGGCGAGCGCAACCGCGTGCACCTGGCGAAGATGCTGAAGTCGGGCGCCAACCTGCTGCTCCTGGACGAGCCGACCAACGACCTGGACGTCGACACGCTGCGCGCGCTCGAGGACGCGCTGGCGTCGTTCGCGGGCTGCGCGGTCATCATCAGCCACGACCGCTGGTTCCTCGACCGCATCGCCACCCACATCCTGGCGTTCGAGGGAGACAGCCACGTGGAGTGGTTCGAGGGCAACTTCCAGGATTACGAGGTGGACAAGAAACGCCGGCTCGGCGACGAAGCGGTCGAGCCGCACCGCATCAAGTTCAAGCCGCTGACGCGCTAGCCGTCCCGCGTCGGGGCGCCGTCAATTCTGCGCGATCTGCTTGGCCTTGGCGTTGAGCTGCGCAAGCTTGCTGTCGAGCGCGGCGATCAGGCCGTCGATCCTGCCCTGGCTCTGCTGCAGCACGGACGAAAAATCGGCGCGCTGGGCGATCGCCATGGAGCTGCCCTCGACGATGATGTCCATGATCTTGTAGGCGCCGGCGGGCCGCTCGATGCGCCATTCCACGCGCACCGGATCGCGGCCCGGGCGGACCACCTGGCTTTCCACGAACGCCACCCGGCCTTCGGCGCGGGTGCCGAGGATCTTCAGCGTCTCGCCGGCATACTCGTTGAAGCGCAGCGCCCAGGTCAGCAGAGTCATGTCCTCGAACTTGGCGAGGTAGGCCTTCTTCTGTTCCTCGGTCGCGCGTTGCCATGCGCGCCCCATGACGAACTGGCCGATCGTCGGAACGTCGAAACCGGCGATGAACAGCGTACGGAACTTGTCCAGCCGCTGATCCAGCGGCACGCCCTTCTCCTTGATCACCTCGATGGCGCTGTCGGCCAGTTCCTTGACGAACGTGCCCGCGCCGTCGTCGAAGTCGCCGGCGCGGCCGGGCGCGGCGAATAGCCCCGTGGCCAGCGCGGCGCCGATCGCCATCAAGGCGTTGCGTCTAAGAAGCATCGCTCAAGTTCTCCCGTGACGGGCCGTGCAACCGGCGGCGGGCCGAAAGGGCTATATGCGCCGATTCGCTGCGCGGCGCCAGCGCGCCGGCAGCCTAGCTGCTATTCCAGCTTGGCCTGTTGGCGCAGCTTCTGGCGCTTATCGCGCAAGGCCTTGATCAAGCCATCGAACTGCCCCTGGTTCTGCTGCACCACGGCGGTGTAATCCGCGCGCTGGGCGATGGCCAGACTCGTGCCCTCGGCCACGATATCAAGGATCTTATAGCCTTCGCCGCCCTTCTCGATGCGCCAGTCCACCCGGATCGACGGTTTCCCCGGGCGAATGATGGAGCTTTCCAGTAGGACCGCCCTGCCTTCCTCGCGCAGCTTGTCGATCACCAGCTTCTCGCCGGCGTACTGATCGAATCGGAGCGCCCAGGTCAGGATCGTCACGTCCTCGAATACCGCCAGGTACGCCGTCTTCTGCGGCTCGGTCGCCTTGGTCCAGGCACGGCCAGCCACGAACTTGCCGATCGTCGGCACGTCGAAACCCTCGGCGAACAGCTTGCGGAAGATCTCGATGCGCTGGGGCTGCGTCAGGTCTTTCTTGTTCAGCACCTCGATGGTGCGGTCGGCGAGGCCCTGCAGGAATTGGCGCGCACCTTCGGCGTACTCGCTGGCGGCCGCGACCGGGCGGACCGGTACGGATACCGCAAGGGCAGCAGAGAAAACAGCAATGCCGACGGCACGTCGCGTCAGCATGGGCTACACCTTACTCGGGCCGCAGCGAAACCTGCTCCGCCGGCGCGATCCGCGGGACCGGCATCGGGGCCATGCCCTGCACTTGCGGGACGATGACCACCGGCGCCAGCCCCTGTTTCTGCGGCGCGACGATCAACGGGGAGGTTGGCTCCTGGCCGCTGATCGTGGGCGCGCCCTGGTTCGCCGAAGGCACGCCATTGCGGATTTCGTCGTCGCGGCGCTGGCGGTACAGGCTGCGCACGGTTGCGTAGTAGTCGATCGACGTCCGCTCGACCTCGTCCAGCGTGTCGATGTTGCGCGACCGCAGGTCGAGGGCGGTCAGTACCGTGCGCGCCCACGGGCCATAGTCCGGCCCGTAGAAGCGCAACACCAGGCCCACCGGATCGATGAACCCGTCCACCACCAGGCCGACCGTGTCGCGCGGATTCGAGGGGCCATAGATGGGCAGCATCATGTACCAGCCCTCTTGGAAGCCCCAGACGCCCAGGGTCTGACCGAAATCCTCGTCGTGGAACTTGATTCCCATCACCGAGTCGGCGAAGTCGAGCAGACCGCCGAGACCGAGCGTGGTGTTGAACACGAACCGGCCGGCGGTGTCGCGCGCGCGTTCCAAGTTGCCCTGCAGCAGGTCGTTGATCAGGATCAGCGGCGAGCGCGCGTTGCGGAGCACATTGTGAATTGCGTCGCGCACCGGCTCGGGCACGCCGGTGCGGTACATGCCCGCGATCGGCCGGAACAGCAGTTGATCGAACGCGTAATTCAGCTCGAAGACGTAGCGGTTGAAGTCTTCCCACGGGTCGTTGGCCTCGTCGTAGGCCGCGCGGGCGTCGGGATCCGTGGGCGGAGTGCTGCACCCGGACGTCAGCACCATGGCCGCAAGGGCCGATGCCATCAGGCTCCGCTTCAGGCTGTTTTTCATTTTCGTTCTCTAACCAACCAACACCGCAACCGGCCCGCGTCTTGGTCGCACGGTTCGATCTGCCCGCTGTGAAACTTGCCCCCGGCGCGTCCGCAGCCTTCCCGACGCGGGCCGGATGGATGGGCGCAACGCCAACTGGCGCTGGGCCGCCTCCGGCCAGGGGGCTTAAGCCTCACTTGCGTCAACCCGTATCAGATTCGGCCTGGGACACAAATTGGATTCCCCTAGATTGTGTGTTTCTCGACACCATTGTTGCAGCGATGCCACTAATGACGGGTTAACTGCACATCCGGGGCGGCAGCCGGGTTTTGGCCTCGACACTTCGTTCAGATAGATATAAACATATCTTTATAATCTTCTGGACCGATGGTGAAGGGGATGGACGATTTGTTGGCAGGCCTGCGCGCGGCCGCTGAGCCCACGCGGCTCCGGCTCCTGGCGCTGTGCGCCCATGCCGAGCTTACGGTCAGCGAGCTCACGCAAATCCTCGGGCAGAGTCAGCCGCGCGTCTCGCGCCATTTGAAGCTTCTGTGCGAGGCCGGGCTGCTCGATCGCTTCCGCGAGGGCACCTGGGTGTTCTACCGCCTGGCGCAGCGCGGCGCCGGGGCGGAGCTCACCCGCACGATCATCGATCAGGTGCCGCCCGAGGACGCCACGCTGGCCCGGGACTTGGCGCGGCTGGAAGACGTGCGCCGCGCCCGCGCCGAATCGGCCGCCGCGTATTTCCGCGCCAATGCGCCGCGCTGGGACCGGATTCGTTCCCTGCACATCGACGACGCCGAGGTGGAGCGCCGGCTTCTCGACATGCTGCCGCGGGAAGGCATCGAGGACCTCCTCGACATCGGCACCGGCACGGGACGGATGCTCGAGCTGTTCGCGGGGCGCGCCAAGCGCGCTGTCGGAATCGACATGTCGCGCGAGATGTTGGCGGTGGCGCGCACCAATCTCGACAAGGCGGGCTTGCGCCATTGCCTGGTGCGCCAGGGCGACATGTACCAGCTGCCGCTGCCCGATCAGTCGTTCGACGCCGTGATCATTCACCAGGTCTTGCACTATGCCGACGAGCCGGCCGAGGCGATCGAGGAGGCGGCGCGGGTGCTGAAGCCCGGGGGCCGGCTGATCGTGGTCGATTTCGCGCCGCACGAGTTGGAGAATCTGCGCAGCGAGCACGCGCACCGCCGCCTAGGCTTCCGCGACGACGAAATCGCGGGCTGGGCCAAGGCCGCGGGCCTGGAAGCCGATCCGGTCGTTCATTTGGCGGGCAAGGCCTTGACCGTCGGCATCTGGCGGGCGATCCGCCGGGTGCCCGGGGCCGCGCGCTTGGCGGCCCAGCGTGCGGAAGGCCGCAAGCGATGAGCTCCGCGCGTCGACCCGACCTGTCGTTCGAGTTCTTTCCGCCGAAGACGCCGGAGATGGAACAGCGCCTGTGGCAGGCGATCACGGCCCTGGCACCGCTTAAGCCGCGCTTCGTATCCGTCACCTACGGCGCAGGCGGCACGACGCGCGACCGCACGCATGCGACCGTCGCGCGCATCCGGGAAACGACCGATCTGGAGCCTGCGGCGCACCTGACGTGCGTCGGCGCGACCCGCGCGGAGATCGACGAGATCGCCCGGCGCTATTGGCACGCGGGCGTGCGGCACGTCGTGGCCCTCCGCGGCGACCCGCCCGAGGGGTTGGACGGCCGGTACCGGCCGCACCCCGGCGGCTACGCCTTTGCCGCCGACCTGGTGGCGGGCCTCAAGCGCGTGGCCGGCTTCCACGTCTCGGTGGCGGCGTTCCCGGAGACCCACCCCGAGGCCGAGAGCCCCGAGGCCGATCTGGACAACCTGAAGCGGAAGATCGACGCCGGCGCAGAAACCGCGATCACGCAATATTTTTTTGAGGCCGCGACCTATCTGCGCTTCCGCGACCGCGCGCGGGCCCGGGGCATCGCGGTCCCGATCGTGCCCGGCCTGCTGCCGATCACCAACTTCCAGCAAGCCGTTGCGTTTAGCCGGCGCTGCGGCGCCGCGGTGCCGGCGTGGCTGCACCGGCGGTTCGAGGGGATCGACCAGCATCCGCAGGCGCGACACGCGGCGGCGGTCGAGGTCGCCGTCAAACTCGCGGGTGAATTGTTCGCGGGCGGCGTGGACGCGCTGCACATCTACACGCTGAACCGGGCGGAGCTGACGCGCGACATCTGCGCGGCGATCGGCGTCGCCGGCGGCGCTTGCGCCGCGGCTTAGGCGGAAAGGCGGCGGGCTATGAGCGAGCTGCTGGCGGCGCTGCGTGAGCGCGTTCTCTTGTGCGACGGCGCCATGGGCACGCAGGTGCAGGCGCGCGACCTCGACGTCGAGCGAGACTACCTGGGCTGCGAGAACTGCACCGAGATCCTGAACAAGAGCCGGCCCGACCTGGTGCGCGAGATCCATCGCGGCTACCTGGAGGCGGGCGCGGACATCGTGCAGACCAACAGCTTCGGCGGTTCGCCGATCACACTGGCGGAATTCGGCCTCGCGGGCGAGGCGCACCTGCTGAACAAGGCCGCCGCGGTCCTGGCGCGCGAGGCGGTTGCCGATATGAGGGATGGCCGCCGGCGCTTCGTGCTGGGGTCGGTGGGTCCGGGAACCAAGCTGCCGACGCTCGGCCACATCGACTATCAGAACGTCGAGGACGCGACCGCCGTGCAATGCGCGGGGCTGGTGGAAGGCGGCGTCGACGGCATCCTGGTCGAGACCTGCCAGGACCCGCTGCACTTCAAGGCCGCGATCAACGGCGCCAAGCGCGCGCGCCGAGACGCGAACGCGGCGATCCCGATCCTGCTGCAAGTGACGGTCGAGACCACCGGCACGCTTCTGGTCGGTACCGACATCGCAGCCGCGGCCACGATCGCGCGGGCGCTGGACGTGGATTCGATGGGCCTCAATTGCGCCACCGGCCCGCGCGAGATGGCCGAACATGTGTGGTGGCTGCGGGAGAACTGGCCGGGCCTGATCACGGTTCAGCCCAACGCGGGCCTGCCCGAGCTGGTCGACGGGCGCACGCGCTACCCGCTCACCCCCGAGGAGCTGGCGAGCTGGATGGAGCGCTTCGTCGCGGAGGACGGGGTCAATCTGATCGGCGGCTGCTGCGGCACCACGACCGCCCATATCGCGGCGCTCGACGCCATGTTGCGCAGGCGCGCGGCCGAAGGCCCGGCTGGCAGCCATCACCGGCCCGCGCCCCTGAAGCGCGACGCGAAGTGGACTCCCTCGATCGCCTCGCTCTACGGCCAGGTCCCGCTGCGCCAGGAGAACGCGTATCTCTCGATCGGCGAGCGTTGCAACGCCAACGGCAGCAAGAAATTCCGCGAGCTGCAGGAAAAAGGCGACTGGCAGGGTTGCGTGGAGATGGGCCGCGACCAGGTCCGCGAGGGGTCGCACGCGCTCGACGTCTGCACCGCCTTCGTCGGCCGCGATGAGACCAAGGAGATGGCCGAGGTGGTCTCGCGCATGCGCGGGTCGGTGAACGCGCCGCTGGTGATCGACTCGACCGAATACTCGGTCCTGGAATCGACGCTGAAGCTCTACGGCGGCAAGCCGATCATCAACTCGATCAACTTCGAGGACGGCGAGGAGCCGGCGGCAAAGCGCCTAGGGCTCGCCAAGCGGTTCGGGGCGGCGGTGGTGGCGCTCACGATCGAAGAGAAGGGCATGGCCAAGACCGCCGTGGACAAGCTGCGCGTGGCCAAGCGGCTATACGACTTCGCCGTCAACAGGCACGGCCTGCCGGCATCCGACCTGCTGTTCGATCCGCTGACCTTCACGATCTGCACCGGCAACGAGGACGATCGCAAGCTGGGCTCTTGGACGCTGGAGGCCATCGAAGCGATTTCTCGGGACATGCCGGAGTGCCAAATCATCCTGGGCCTGTCGAACATTTCCTTCGGCCTCAAGCCCGCGGCGCGGGCGGTGCTGAATTCGGTGTTCCTCGACCACGCGCTGAAGCGCGGCCTTACCGGCGCCATCGTCCACGTCTCGAAGATCGTGCCGCTGCACAAGCTGGCTCAAGCGGAGGTCAAGGCCGCCGAGGACCTGATCTTCGACCGCCGTGCGCCGGGCTACGATCCATTGCAGGCCTTCATCGCGCTGTTCAAGGACCGGCATGAGGAAGCGGCGGCCAAGCGCCAGCGCCCGGAGAAGGTGGAGGACCGCTTGAAGCTCCGGATCGTGGACGGGGACCGCGTCGGGCTCACCGACGACCTGGCCGAGGCGCTGAAGGCCCACAAGCCGCTCGACATCATCAACACGTTCCTGCTCGACGGAATGAAGGTGGTGGGCGAGCTGTTCGGCGCGGGCAAGATGCAGCTTCCTTTCGTGCTGCAATCCGCCGAGACCATGAAGGCGGCGGTGAAGTACCTGGAGCCGTTCATGGAGCGGGTCGAGGGCGCGGCGAAGGGCACGGTCGTGCTCGCGACGGTCAAGGGCGACGTGCACGACATCGGCAAGAACCTGGTGGACATCATCCTCACCAACAACGGCTTCCGCGTGGTGAACCTGGGCATCAAGCAGCCGATCGACGCGATCCTCAAGGCCGCGGACGAGCACAAGGCCGACGCCATCGGCATGTCGGGCCTGCTGGTCAAGTCAACGGTGGTGATGAAGGACAATCTCGAGGAGATGTCGCGCCAGGGCGTCAAGACGCCGGTGCTGCTCGGCGGCGCGGCGCTGACGCGGCGCTACGTCGAGACCGACTGCGTGCAGTCCTACGCCTGCGGACGCGTGGCCTACGCCGGCGACGCGTTCGACGGCCTCGACCTCGCCACCAAGGTGATGGAAGGCAAGTTCGACCGGCATTTGGACGCGCGCAAGGCCGCGAACCAGAACAGGCCCGTGAACCGGCGCCGCACGCTCGGCCGCGCGACCGATGCGGCGCTGAGGCCGGTGGACGCGGAGGAAACCCGCCTGCGCCGCTCGGAGCTTGGGGCGGGCGTGGACGTGCCGGCGCCGCCCTTCTGGGGCGCGCGGCTGATCGAGAACACGCCGATCCGCGCGCTGCTGCCGTACCTGAACGACCGCATGCTCTACCAGTTCCACTGGGGCTACCGGAAGGAACGCCGCACGTTGGAAGAGTACATGCAGTGGGCGCGGCAGGAGCTGAAGCCGATCCTGAAACGCCTGATCGCCGTGTGCGAGCAGCAGCAGATCCTGGAGCCGCGCGCGGCCTACGGCTATTGGAAGGCGGCGGCCGAGGGCAACGACCTGATCGTCTACGACGTGGACGGCGCGGCGCCGCTCGCGCGCTTCACCCTGCCGCGCCAGGCCAAGCCCGAGGGCCTGTGCATCGCCGACTTCTTCCGCGACGCGTCGCTGGGACCGAAGAAGCGCGACGTGATCGGATTGCAGGTCGTGACCGTGGGCCAGCGCGCCTCCGACGTCGCGCGGGAATGGTTCGCCGACAACCGCTACCAGGACTATCTCTACCTGCACGGCCTCGGCGTCGAGATGGCCGAGGCGATGGCGGAGTACGTGCACACGAGAATCCGCGCCGAGCTCGGCTTCGCCGCCGAGGACGCACGCGACATGGAGGCCCTGCTGCGCCAGGGCTATCGCGGCTCGCGCTACAGCTTCGGCTATCCCGCCTGCCCGCGGCTCGAGGACCAGGCGCCGATCCTGAAGCTGCTCGGCGCCGAGCGCATCGGCGTCTCCTTGAGCGACGAGTTTCAGCTCCACCCCGAGCAGTCCACCTCGGCGATCGTGGTGCACCATCCCCGGGCGAAGTATTTTTCGGTGTGACCCGCGGCGCCTCGTCCTGCGATAAGGCCAGGACGATGTACGAACTCGGGTGCCCTCCCCCCGAGCCTGTCGACGAATGAGGAGGCTGTGCAGCAGCGGGCGCGGCTATGCCGCCTTCTTGCGGTTGGCCTCCAGCCTTGCGTCGACCAGCGCGACGGTGGCGTCGATCACGGGGTGGCGCAGGCCCTTCTGCGCGGCGATGAGCTGCACCAGCTTGTCGGCACGTTCGATGTACGGCACGCCGTTGTTGAGCGCGCGCGCAGCCGACGACGGGCGCGACAGGCTTTGCGCCGCCGCGGCGTACTTCTCGAACGGCACCAGGTCGCCGGGCGCCGCGCCCAGCCTGACGCACAGGTCGTTGACGAAATCGTAGACCGAACGCGCGGTCGCGATGTCGCTGTGCACCGCCTCCTGGGCCGTGCGCATGCCGTCCCTGGTCACGCAGCGGTAGTTGCCCGCGAGCAGCATCGCCCACTTCGCCAGCGGCACGAAGATCGAGTCGTGCACCTTGAGCTTCACCGGCAGCTCGATCTTGCCCTCCGGCGCGTCGAAGCGGATCGCCTCGATCTCCCGCTCCAGCTGGCGCAGGATCGCCGTGTGCTGGTCGGAATCGAAGCGCGCCACCTTGAAGTTCGTCGGCAGCGTGACTTGCAGGAAATTGACCTTCTGGTCGGGCGGGCGGATCGCCTGCGGGTCCGGGCTGCACAGCGTCAGGAAAGCGGGGTCGAAATTGTTCCACACCGTCGGGTCGGTGTAGGCGGGCTTCAGCGCGTCGTGGTTCAGCCCCTTGATCCGCCGCACATAGGGCAGGGGCGGCATATTCATGATCGACATGCAGGGCACGCGCGACTTCGCGACCGCGTCGAGCAGCTCGCGCACGCCGGGCGAGCGGTACTGCGGCTCCTGCATTGCCAGGCCCACGAGATCGTAGTCCTTCGGGTTCACGCCCGCGGCGCCCCCGGCGGTCACCTTGCCGGGCAGCTTGCGCGAGTCGAGCTCGACCGGGTCCTTGCGGCCGCGCACCGGCAGCCGCACGCGGAAGCCCTCCGCGTTGATCAGGTCCGCTTCGGCCGGCAGGCAGACCAAGTGCAGCTTGTGTCCGCCGAACAGGATTTTGGAAGCGAGCAGCGACCCATAGGACGCGCCCATCAGGAGAATCTTGTACGTCGCCGACATGGCGTTCCGTCCCCGTGTGATGAGTTGAAGTAGCAACAAGTCCCGGGCCTTAGTCGGCCTCTGGGGCGGCATGCTATGGGCCGCGCCGCGGCATTGCAACGAATCCCGATTGTGCGGTGCCGCAAACTTCCTGCGCAGGACGGCGGCGCATCTATTTCTTCAGCGCGCGCTCCAGCATGTCCAGCCGGTCCTGGCCCCAGAACGGCTCGCCCTGGTAGACGTACCAGGGCGCGCCGAACACCTGGGCCTTGATCGCCTCATCGGTGTAGCGCTCGTGGATCTGGGCGATCTCGGGCGCCAGGCTCGCGGCCAACAGCTTCTTGCCGTCGAAGCCCTCGGCCTCGGCGATCTGCGCCAGGGCCTCCGGGTCGGCGATGTTCTTTTCCTTCGCCCACAGCGCCTCCAGGATCGCGCCCGACAGGCGGCCGACGTCGCCGCCCTGCCTGTCCGCGGCGATCGCCATCAGCGCCGCCGGTCTCGAGTCGGCGGGGAAGAACTTCGGCTGGAGGTTCAGCTTGGCGCCGAGGCGCTGGCTCCACCGCTTCAGCTCGATCAGGCGATAGGCCTGGCGCTGCGGCGGGCGCTTGTTGACCGGCAGGCCGCCGGATTGCGGGAAGATCTTGCCGTAGTCCACTGGCTTGAAATTCACCTTCGCGCCGGCCGCGGCGGCCAGTTTCAGGAATCGCTTGTGGCCCATGTAGGTCCACGGGCTCTGGTGCGAATAGTAGTAGTCGATGGTCTTGGCCGCCGTTTTCATTCCGTCTTCTCCGCCAGTTTCGCCGCTTCGCGCTCGCGCAGCACCTTGCGCTGGATCTTGCCGGTGGTGGTCATCGGCAATTCGTTTACGAACTCGACCGTGCGCGGGTATTCGTGCGCCGCCAGGCGCGTGCGCACCCACGCCTGCACTTCGCCGACCAGACGATCGTCCGGCGCGACTCCCGGCTTGGCGACGATGAAGGCCTTGACTGCCTCGGTGCGCACCGGGTCGGGCACGCCGATCACCGCGGCCATCGCGACGGCGGGGTGCTTCAGCAGGCAGTCCTCGATCTCCGCCGGGCCGATGCGGTAGCCGGCCGAGGTGATCACGTCGTCGCTGCGGCCCTGGTAGCGGAAATACCCGTCCGGCTCGCGCCGCGCCGTGTCGCCGGTCATGAGCCAATCGCCCGCGAACTTGGCGCGCGTGGCCTCGGGGTTGCGCCAGTACTCCAGGAACATCACTGGATCGGGCCGGCGCACCGCCACGTTGCCCGGCGCGCCGTCCGGCAGCTCGTTGCCGGCGTCGTCGACGATCGCGACGCGGTGGCCGGGGATCGCGCGGCCCATCGCGCCGGGCTTGGCCGGCATGATGCCGGCGCAGTTGCCGACCACCAGGTTGCACTCGGTCTGTCCATAGAATTCGTTGATCGTCAGGCCGAATGTGGCGCGGCCCCACTCCAGCAGCTCTCCGCCCAGCGTCTCGCCGCCGCTGCCGATCGAGCGCATGTTGTAGGCATGACGCCGCCGCGGGTTCTCGACCTGTCTCATCATCTTGAGCGCCGTCGGCGGCAGGAAGCTGTTGCGCACGCCGTACTTGGCCAGCACCGCGAACGCCTCCTCCGGGTCGAACTTGCGCATGCGATAGGCCAGCACCGGCACCCCGTGGTGCCAGGCCGGCAGCAGCACGTCCAAGAGGCCGCCGATCCACGCCCAATCCGCGGGCGTCCACATCAGGTCGCCGGGTCGCGGGAAAAACTCGTGCGGGAATTCCACGCCGGGCAGGTGGCCCAGCAGGACCCGATGCGCATGCAGCGCGCCCTTGGGCTGGCCGGTGGTGCCGGAGGTGTAGATGATCAGGGCCGGATCGTCCGCCGCGGTAGCGACGGGCTCGAAGCGGTCGGACGCCGCCTCGACCGCGGGCCGGAACGCGATCGGCTGGTCGCCCTGGGCGAAGCACAGGTTGGCGTCGCCGCCGCTCGCGGCGTCGGTCAACAGGATAGTGCGCAGCTCGCCCAGGCCATCGCGGATCGGCGCGATTTTGACGAGGCCAGCTGCATCGGTGACAAGGCCTCGCGCGCCGCAATTGTCGAGGCGGTATTGCAGCGCCTCCTGGCCGAACAGCGCGAACAGCGGCACGGCGATCAGCCCGGCCTTGTAGGCCGCCACATGCGCGATCGCGGTTTCGGGGGATTGCTGCAGCAGGATGCCGAGGCGGTCGCCGCGCTTCAGGCCCTGCGCCAGCAGCACGTTGGCGAGGCGGTTGGACAGCAGCGCGATGTCGCGGAAGGTGTAGCGCCGCTCCGCCCCCGCCTCGTCGCGGTAGATTAGCGCGAGCTTCGCGCCGTCCTGGCGGTCCGACACGTCGGCGCCGATGTTGTAGCGTGCCGGCACGCGCCAACGGAACTTGGCGACGGCCTCGTCGTAGCTCTTGGCGGGCTGCAACACGCGTTCCTCTCCCCGGCGGGGATGATACAATCGCGCCATGCCCGATGGTACCCGCCTCGCGGATTGGCGCGGATCCGCCTGCCCGCACGACTGCCCCAGCACCTGCGCGCTGGAGGTCGAGCGGCTGGACGAGCGGCGCATCGGCAAGGTGCGCGGCGCCGCCGCCAACTCCTACACGGCCGGGGTGATCTGCGCCAAGGTCGCGCGCTACGCCGAACGCGTTCATCACCCCGGGCGCCTGACGCGGCCGTTGAAGCGGGTCGGCGACAAAGGCGTCGGCCGCGCCGCGTTCGCCGAGATCTCCTGGGACGAGGCGCTCGACCGCACCGCCGAGGCCCTTACCCATGCGGCCCGCAAGCACGGGCCCGAGGCGGTGTGGCCCTATTTCTACGCCGGCACGATGGGCCTGGTGCAGCGCGACGGCATCGAGCGTCTGCGCCACGTCATGCGCTATTCGCGTTTCCATTCCACGATCTGCGTTACGCTCGCCGACGCCGGCTACATCGCCGGCACCGGCATGAAGCGCGGTACGGATTCGCGCGAGATCGCGGAGTCCGACTTGGTCGTGGTCTGGGGCGGCAACCCGGTCTCGACCCAGGTCAACGTGATGACCCACATCGCGCGCGCCCGAAAGAATCGCGGCGCGAAGCTGGTTGTGGTCGACCCCTACCGCACCGGCACGGCTGAGCAGGCGGATATGCATCTCTGCCTCAGGCCCGGCACCGACGGGGCGCTCGCCTGCGCCGCGATGCACGTGCTGTTCAGGGACGGCTTCGCCGACCGCGACTACCTCGCGCGCTACACGCGCGACGCCGACCGGCTGGAGCGGCACCTGGAAACGCGCACGCCGGCCTGGGCGGCGGCGATCACCGGGCTTTCCGAGGACGAGATCGTCGCGTTCGCGCAGCTCTACGGCTCCACCAAGCGCGCGTATATCCGGCTGGGCTACGGCTTCACGCGCATGCGCAACGGCGCGGCGCAGATGTTCGCGGCCTCGTGCCTGCCCGCGGTGACCGGTGCTTGGAAGTACCGCGGCGGCGGCGCGCTCTACGGCATGTCCTCGATCTATCGCCTGGACAAGACGCTGATCGAGGGCCTGGACGCCCGCGACAAGTCGATCCGCGCGCTCGACCAGTCGCGCATCGGGCCGATCCTTTTGGGCGACCGGCGCGACCTCGGAGACGGGCCGCCGGTCGCGGCCCTGTTCATCCAGAACACCAATCCGATGGTCGTGTGCCCGGAATCGCTGAAGGTGCGCGACGGGTTCCGGCGCAACGACCTATTCGTGTGCGTGCACGAGCAGTTCATGACCGACACGGCCGCGATGGCCGACATCGTGCTGCCCGCCACCACGTTCCTGGAGCACGACGACCTGTACCAAGCCAGCGGCCACACGCACCTGCAAGTGACCAAGAAGGTGATCGAGCCGGTGGGCGAGGCGCGCTCGAACCACGAGGTGATCTGCGCGCTCGCCAAGCGCCTGGGGGCCAAGCACCCGGGCTTCGAGATGTCGGCCTGGGAAATCGTCGACCGTACCCTCAAGGATTCCCACCTGCCCGACGCGGAGACCGTTCATCGCATGGGCTGGATCGACGTCGGCCACGATTTCCATAGGGCGCATTTTCTCGACGGGTTCGAGACGCCGGACCGGCGCTTCCATTTTGCGCCGGATTGGAGCCGCCTCGGGCTGGACCACGCCGCGATGCCGGAGTTGCCCGACCACATGGATGCGATCGACAAGCCCGACGCCGAGCATCCGTTCCGGCTGGTCGCCGCGCCGGCGCGGCAATTCCTCAACACCAGCTTCACCGAGACGCCGACCTCGCGCGCGCGCGAACAGCGCCCGCGCGCCATGATCCATCCCCGGGATTGCGCGGCCCTGGGTTTGGCCGATGGCGGGTTGGTCAGGATCGGCAATCGCCGGGCCGAGGTGGTGGTGCATGTGCGGCCGTTCGACGGCGTGCAGCGCGGCGTGGTGGTGGTCGAGAGCATCTGGCCCAATTCCGCGTTCCGCGACGGGGTGGGCATCAACGCCCTGGTCTCGGCCGACCCGGCGCCGCCGCGCGGCGGAGCGGTGTTCCACGACACCGCCGTCTGGCTCAAAGCCACGAACTGATGGCCCAGGACCCGAAGCTTCCGCAGGCGCGCGGAACCGACGCGGCGGTGGCCGAGTTCCTGAAGAAAGTGGCGGCGGCGCCGCAGCGCGCGCCCTCGGCCGCGCGCGGCCGGCTGATCGTCGCGCTCGACGCCACCGCCAGCCGCGAGCCGACCTGGGACCGCGCCTGCCAGATCCAGGCCGAGATGTTCCAGGTCACGGCCGCGCTGGGCGGGCTCGAGGTGCAGCTCGCCTACTACCGCGGGTTCGGCGAGTTCGAGGCCACGCCCTGGGTGGCCGACGCGCAAGGGCTCGCCCGGCGCATGGCGGACGTGCGGTGCCTGGGCGGGCAGACGCAGATCGTGCGCGTGCTGCGCCACGCGCTGGGCGAAACCGCGGCGCGGAAGGTCAACGCGCTGGTGTTCGTAGGCGACTGCATGGAAGAAGACATCGACGCGCTGTCGCGCGCGGCGGGCGAGCTGGGGCTCAAGGGCGTGCCGTGCTTCATGTTCCAGGAAGGCGACGACCCGGTCGCCACGCGCGCCTTCCAGCAGGCGGCGAAGCTAACGGGCGGCGCGTGGTGCCCGTTCGACGCGGGCAGCGCCGAGCAGTTGCGCCAGCTCCTGCGCGCCGTCGCCGTGTTCGCCGCGGGCGGCCGCGCGGCGCTGGCCGACCACGGCAAGCGCAGCGGCGGCATGGCGCTCCGGCTCACGCATCAGCTCGGCCAGAAGAAGTAGCGATGATCGTCTGGCTGATCGTCGGCGTCGTGGTCGCCATCGCCGTGGCGATGATCGTTCGCGGCTTCGCCGGCGCCGATCCCAAGTCGGTGGCCAAGGCGCTGCGCTGGACGGCGCTAGTGCTCGGCGGCGCGCTGGCGCTGTTCCTGCTGTTCACCGGCCGCGGCCAACAGGCGCTCTACACGCTGATCCTGCTGGGGCCGCTGCTGATGCGCTGGAAGGCGATGTTCAACCGCCTGAAGGGCATGATGGGCCCGTCGCCGGGGCAAAGCTCGGCCGTCGGCACCGCCTATCTCGACATGCAGCTCGACCACGACAGCGGCAGGCTCGACGGCGCGATCAAGGCCGGGCGCTTCGCCGGCCGGCGCTTGGGCGACCTGTCGGTGGCCGAGCTTGCCGAGCTCCTGGAGGAATGCCGGGGCGCGGACCCGCAATCCGTGGCGCTGATCGAGGCGTTTCTCGATCGTGTGCATCCGGACTGGCGCGGCGCGGCCGGGCCGCAAGGTGCCGCGACCGGCGGCGCGCCCGCCGGCTTCGCCGACGCGATGACGCCCGACGAGGCCCGGCGCATCCTGGAGGTGGGCGAAGACGCTTCCGAGGAGGACATCAAGGAGGCGCACCGGCGCCTGATGATGAAGATCCACCCCGATCAGGGCGGCTCCACCTACCTCGCGGCCAAGATCAACCAAGCGAAGGATGTGCTGTCGAAGAAGCGGCGGTGAGGGTCGAAGGGAATGGTGGGCGTTGTAGGGATTGAACCTACGACCTCTCCCGTGTGAAGGGAACGCTCTCCCGCTGAGCTAAACGCCCGCCGCCGGAAGGCGGGTTGCCCGCCGCCGGAAGGCGGGTTGTATGACCGCCGCAAAGCCCGAGTCAAGCCGACCGGCGGGTCGCGGCGGAACCGGGCATTTCGCGGCAACGTGACCGCCCGGCACCGGGCCGGATGGCTAGGATCGGTTCATGCGCAGGCACGTCATTGCGGTATTCATGGGCCTTGTTCTGGCCGGCGCGCCGGCGGTGCGGGCGGCCGAGGAAACGGCGTTCCGCCTGGATTTCGAGGCCTATCTCGGCGGATTCCGCATCTTGTCGGCGGCCTCGCAGGGACGCTACGGCGCTGAGGATTACGCGATCGAGGTCGGCGCGCGCACGCGCGGCGTGGTGGCGTGGTTCGGCAACTGGGTGGGCCGCGGCGTGTCGCGCGGCACGGCGGCCGCGGACGGATTGCATCCCGCCGGGTTCCGCGCCGACACGACCTGGCGCGGCGAGCCGCGCTTCGTCGAGCTGACCTACGGCGCCGACCGCTCGGTCGCGGTCAGGGCCGACCCGCCGCCGGAGCAGGACAACCGCGATCCCGTGCCGGAACAGGAGACCGTGGACACGATGGACGCGCTGAGCGCCGTGGTGTCGCTGATCCGCTCGGTCAACGCCGCCGGCCGGTGTGCGGGCACGGTGCGCGTTTACGACGGCCGCCGGCGCTTCGACATGCGGCTCGGCGACGACGGCCGGGAAACGCTGGAAAAGACCGGCTACGGCATGTTCGCGGGCGAGGCGCTGAAATGCCGCGTGGCGATGCGGCGCATCGGCGGGTTCTGGAAGAACGTCGAGCATCCCGAGGACGGCAAGCCGTCCTTCCTCTGGATGGCGCGGCTCGATCCGGGCGGTCCCTACCTGCCGGTGCGCATCGCGGCGGAAACACCGCTCGGCACGCTGGTGATGCACCTCACCGGCACGGGCAAGCCGAACGGAGCGAACTGAGGCTAGTGCCGCGCGGCGCGGCGCAGATGCTGGTGCTGGATCGCGGTCAGCACGCCGAACCAAAGGTTCTGGCGGCAGGCGTTGATGGCACCGTCGACGCCGAGTTGGCGCACGAGGTCCGCGGCCAGCTTGTCGGTGGACTGCTCGTCGTCGTTGGCCGCTTGGCTGAATTGGAAGGGAGGCACTTGGCAACTCCGCCGGGGGGAACGGGGCGGGGTTAGATAGGGGCGTTCGAGTCCGAACGCAACCGTTTCTTGCAGGTGCGGCAGCCGGCCGCGGCCAACAGGTTAACTAGCGAAAATTTAACCCTTTTCGCCCACCTTGGCGGGCTGATCCGAACCTTCGGCCGGTGACACGATCTGAAACAATGTTTGAACGCTATACCATTGATCCGAAAGGACTCCTGGTGCATAAGGGCGGCATGTCTTCCCCCCGGAGCGCGCGTTCCGCCGCGGTCGTCGTCCTTGGCGCCGGCAAGGGCGAACGGCTGAAATCGTCCCTGCCGAAGGTGATGCACCGGGTCGCCGGGGTGCCGCTGATCCGCCATGTCCTCGACGCGGCGGCCAAGATCGGCCCCGCGCGCACCGTGGCGGTGATCGGCCCGGGCATGGACGACCTGGCCGCCGAAGTCGGAACCGCCGCCGTCGCCATCCAGAAAAGGCCGCTCGGCACCGCCGACGCCGTCAAGGCCGCGCGCGCGGCGCTCGACGGCTTCTCGGGCGACGTGCTGGTGATCTACGGCGACAACCCGTTCGTCTCGGAAGAAACCATGCGCGCGTTGCTCGAGCGTCGGGCAGGTCCCGACGACCCCGCGGTCGTCGTGGTCGGCTTCGAGCCCGAGGACCGCTTGCGCTATGGCCGGCTGGTGCCGGGCAAGGGCGACAAGCTCTTGCGGATCGTCGAATTCAAGGACGCGAGCGAGCGCGAGCGCGAACGGTTCACCGTGTGCAACTCGGGCGTCATGGCGCTGGACGGCCGTCGCCTGTTCGCCCTGCTTGACGCGATCCAGAGCCGCAACGCGGCCGGCGAGTACTACCTGACGGACATCGTCGAGGTCGCTCGCGAGAAGGGATTCGAGACCGTGTTCATCAAGCGGCCGGCCGACGAGTTCATCGGCATCGACACGCGCGCCCAGCTCGCGCTGGCGGAGGCGCACATGCAGGCGCGCCTGCGCGTCCGCGCGATGCAGGACGGCGCGACGCTGGTCGATCCCGCCACGGTCTATCTCAGCGCCGACACGCAGATCGGCCGCGACGTGGTGATCGGCCCCAACGTGGTGTTCGGGCCGGGCGTGACGGTCGCCGACGGCGTCGAAATCCTGCCTTTCTGCCACATCGAGGGCGCCGCGATCGAGGCGGGCGCGCGGGTTGGACCGTTCGCGCGCCTCAGGCCCGGCGCGCGCGTCGGCCGCGACGCGCATATCGGCAACTATGTCGAGATCAAGAACGCGCGGATCGAGGACGGCGCCAAGGTCAACCACCTCGCCTATGTCGGCGACGCGCGGGTCGGCGCCAGGGCGAACGTGGGCGCCGGCACCATCACCTGCAACTACGACGGCTTCGGCAAGTATTTCACCGACATCGGCAAGGGCGCGTTCATCGGCTCGAACGCCGCGCTGGTGGCGCCGATCAAGGTGGGCGCCGGCGCCATCGTGGGCGCGGGCAGCGTGGTGACAGAGGACGTGCCGGCCGACGCGTTGCGCGTCGAGCGCGCGGCGCAGACCACCCTCCCGGGCTGGGCGGCCAAGTTCCGCCGGGTCAAGGCGGCGGAAAAGGCGGCCAAGGAACAAGCCAAGGCCAAAGCCAAGGCGAAAGGCAGGTAAAGGATGTGCGGCATCATCGGCATCATCGGCAAGTCCGACGTTGCGCCCCAGATCCTCGACGGGCTGAAGCGCCTGGAGTACCGCGGCTACGACAGCGCGGGCATCGCCACGCTGGTGAACGGCCACATCGACCGCCGCCGCGCCGAGGGCAAGCTCGGCAACCTCGAGGCGCTTTTGCGCCGCAGCCCCTTGCCCGGCAGGATCGGCATCGGCCACACGCGCTGGGCCACCCACGGCGCGCCGACCGAAGCCAACGCGCATCCGCACGCCACCGACCGCGTGGCCCTGGTGCACAACGGCATCATCGAGAACTTCCAGGAACTGCGCGACGAGCTGACCAAGGCGGGCTGCAACTTCACCACGGAAACCGACACCGAGGCGGCGGTCCAGCTTTTGACGCACTACCTGCGCCAGGGCAAGACGCCGCACCAGGCGATGGCCGAGGCGATGAAGCGCCTGCACGGCGCCTTCGCGATCGCCGTGATGTTCTCGGGCCAGCACGACCTGTTGATGGGCGCCCGGCGCGGCGCGCCGCTCGCCGTGGGCTACGGCGACGGCGAGATGTACCTGGGCTCGGACGCGCTGGCGCTGGCGCCCTTCACCGACCGCATCTCGTTCCTGGAGGAGGGCGACTGGGTCGAGGTTTCGTCCAAGGCGGCCGCGATGTTCGACGAGAACGGCAAGGCGGTCGGCCGCCCGGTCGTGCACACCCAGCTCTCGGGCGTGCTGACCGGCAAAGGCAATTACAGCCATTTCATGCTGAAAGAGATCTACGAGCAGCCGCAGGCGATCGGTGACACGCTGACCCAGCTCGTCAACCCGGCGCTGCGCAAGGTGGTGCTGCCCGACCTAGGCGTCGATTTCGCCAAGCTGCCGCGCGTCACCATCGTGGCGTGCGGCACGGCGTCCTACGCCGGCGTCGTGGCGAAGTACTGGTTCGAGCGGGTCGCGCGCCTGCCGGTCGAGGTCGACGTGGCGAGCGAGTTCCGCTACCGCGAGGCGCCGATGCCCAAGGGCGGCCTGGCGCTGTTCATCTCGCAATCCGGCGAGACGGCCGATACGCTGGCGGCGCTGCGCTACGCCAGGGAGCAGGGGCAACGCATCCTGAGCGTCGTCAACGTGGCGACCAGCACGATCGCGCGCGAATCCGATGCGGTGCTGCCGACCCTGGCGGGGCCAGAAATCGGCGTCGCCTCGACCAAGGCCTTCACCACCCAGCTGACCGTGCTCGCCTGCCTCGCCATCGCCGCGGCCCGCGCGCGCGGCGCGATCGACGCCAAGCGCGAGGGCGAGCTGACCGTGGCGCTGAGCGAAGTGCCGTCGCGCATCGTCGACGTGCTGCGTCACGACGAGCGCATCCAGGAAATCGCCCACCGCATCGCCGAGGCGCGCGACGTGCTCTATCTCGGCCGCGGCACGTCCTATCCCATCGCGCTCGAAGGCGCGCTCAAGCTCAAGGAAATCTCGTACATCCACGCCGAGGGCTACGCCGCGGGCGAGATGAAGCACGGCCCCATCGCGCTGATCGACAAGGCGGTGCCGGTGATCGTGATCGCCCCGGGCGACGCCTGGTTCGAGAAGACCGCTTCGAACGTGCAGGAGGCGCTGGCGCGCGGCGGGCGCGCCGTGCTGTTCAGCGACAAGGCCGGCGTGGCGAAGCTCGGCGACAAGGCGCTCTACGCCATCACCATGCCCGAGGTCGACCCGTTCGTGGCGCCGATCCTCTACGCCGTGCCGGTGCAGCTTCTGGCCTATCACACCGCCGTCTTGAAAGGCACGGACGTGGACCAGCCGCGCAACCTGGCGAAGAGTGTGACGGTGGAGTAGCGGCTATCCCGCCGGCGTCAGCACGGCACGGCCGACCAGCCTGCCGGCCTTCAGCTCCGTCAGGCACGCATAGGCCTCGGGCAGGGGCCGCTTGACGATCGGAATCGCGGCGGGCTTGGCGCGGCGCACCAGCGCCAGCAACTCCTTCATCTCGCCCGGCGTGCCGACATAGGAGCCCTGGATGTTCAGGGCGCGCATCGGGATGAACGGCGTAGGCAGGGTGATTTCGCCGCCGAACAGGCCGCAGACCACCAGCTTGCCGCCCTTGGTCAGACAGTCGATGCCCAGCTTGACCGTGTCGGATGCGCCGACCAGATCGATCGCGCCCCAGACCCCGTCCTTGCACAGCGCCTGAATCTGCTTCACGGCGTCGGGCGCGCGCCCGTCGACGACGGCCATGGCGCCCGCTTTCTTGGCGGCCTCGCGCTTCTTCGGGCCGATGTCGACCGCGATCGCCCCGTTGCCGCCCATCGCCCGGTGCAACGAGAGGCACATCAGGCCCAGTCCACCGGCGCCGACGATCACGATCGGCTGCTCGCGCACGATCGCGCCGAGCTTCTTCAGCGCCCCATAGGTGGTGATGCCGGAACAGGCATAGGGGGCGGCCACTTCGGGCGCCATGTCGCCGATGTCGAACAAGTAGCGCGCGTGCGGCACAAGCAGATGGTCGCTGTAGCCGCCCGGGCGGTGCACCCCGATGAAACCCGGCTTCAGGCACAGGTTCTCTTCGCCGCGCCGGCACACCATGCACCGGCCGCAGCCGATCCACGGATAGACCAGCCGCCGGTCGCCGAGCCTGACGCCCTTGGCGTCCGGTCCCATGGCGACCACCTCGCCGACATTCTCGTGACCCATCGTCAACGGCAGCTTCATGCCGCGCTCGGTCAGTTTCAGCTTCTTGCCGCCGCCCAGGTCGTACTCGCCTTCCCAAAAGTGCAGGTCGCTGTGGCAGACGCCGGCAGCCAGCACGCGCAGCAGCACTTCGCTGCCGGTCGGCGTCGGCGTCGGCCGCTCGAACAGGCGCAATGGGCATCCGCATTCGGCGACGTCGTAGCTTCTCATCCTCGAGGTTCCTTCCCGGCTGCGCGGCTGACCTGGCAACCGCTGGCGGTCAACGACAACTGCTCCGGATTGCCCGGCCGGATGGCGCGCGTGTAGGCGTGCGCCGGCCAGGACGGGCCCGAGCCGACCAGCAGGAACTCCAGCCGCCCGCCCCGGCCGGCCGCCGCGCGGAACACGTCGAAGCAGTGCGGGCCGTTCGGCGCCATGGTCGGGTAGAAGAAGCAGGCGACGGCCTCGCCGCCGGCCGGATCGATCCACCAGCGGCCGGCATGCGGGCAGCCGTCCCAATAGGCGAGCCGCCCGTCGGCCGCGTAGTATTCGACGAAGGCGGTATTGTCCGCGTAGCGGCCGTAGAAGGTTTGCCCGGCGAACAGGCGGCCGAGCGCCGCGGCGTCCGATACGCGGGTGCGGCCGTCGGCCTCGGCGATCGCGCCGGCGTGGCGCGGTCCGAGAACGGCCGCAGCCAACGCCGCAACCAGCGCGACCGCGAGCATGCGCCGCATCCGGCGATCCTCCATGCGCGTTTCCCTGCGGGTTCATAGCAGAGTTCGGCCGGCGGGTTAACAAGCCGCCCTTCCAGGGTCTATGATGACGGCATTCCAGACCGATTCCGGGAGATAGCGCCATGGCACCCAAGGACGATCCGGCCACGGAAGCCGTGAAGCTCAAGGACATGAAGCTGTTCCGCCAGCAGGCCTTTATCGACGGGCAGTGGGCGGACGCCGACAATAAGGCCACGGTCGCGGTCAACAACCCCGCCACCGGCGCCATCATCGGCAGCGTGCCGCGCATGGGCGCGGCCGAAACGCGCCGTGCGATCGAGGCCGCCAACCGCGCCTGGGGACCGTGGCGCGCCAGGACCGCGAAGGAGCGCGCCGCGATCCTGCGCAAATGGCACGACCTGATGATGGCCAACGCCGACGACCTGGCGATGCTGATGACCACCGAGCAGGGCAAGCCGCTGAGCGAGGCCAAGGGCGAGGTGGGCTACGCCGCCTCGTTCATCGAGTGGTTCGCGGAGGAGGGCAAGCGCGCCTACGGCGACGTGATCCCTCAGCACCAGGCCGACAAGCGCATCGTCGTGATCAAGGAGCCGATCGGCGTGGTGGCGGCGATCACGCCCTGGAACTTCCCGGCGGCGATGATCACGCGCAAGTCGGGGCCGGCGCTGGCCGCGGGCTGCACCTTCGTGTGCAAGCCGGCGACGCAGACGCCTTATTCTGCGCTGGCGATGGCGGAGCTGGCCGACCGCGCGGGCGTGCCTAAGGGCGTGTTCAACGTGGTGACGGGCAGCGCGTCGGAGATCGGCGGCGAGATGACCTCCAATCCCATCGTGCGCAAGCTCACCTTCACCGGCTCCACCGAGATCGGCAAAAAGCTGATGGCGCAATGCGCGGGGACGGTGAAGAAGATGGGCCTCGAGCTCGGCGGCAACGCGCCGTTCATCGTGTTCGACGATGCCGACCTGGACGCGGCGATCGACGGCGCCATCGCATCGAAGTACCGCAATACCGGCCAGACCTGCGTATGCGCCAACCGCATGCTGGTGCAGGACGGGGTGTACGACAAGTTCATCGACAAGCTGGTGGGGGCGGTCAAGCAACTCAAGGTCGGCAACGGGCTCGAGCCCGGCGTGACGCAAGGCCCGCTGATCGACATGAAGGCGGTGGAGAAGGTCGAGGAGCATATCGCCGACGCCACCAAGAAGGGCGCCAAGATCATGATCGGCGGCAAGCGCCACGCGAAGGGCGGCACGTTCTTCGAGCCCACGGTGCTGGCGAACGTCAACCCGCAGATGGCGGTGGCGCGCGAGGAGACGTTCGGGCCGCTGGCGCCGGTGTTCCGCTTCAAGGACGAGAAGGACGCGGTGCGCCTCGCCAACGACACCGAGTTCGGCCTAGCCGCGTATTTCTACAGCCGCGACATCGGCCGTATCTGGCGCGTGGCCGAGGGGGTGGAATACGGCATCGTCGGCATCAACACCGGCATCATCTCCACCGAAGTGGCGCCGTTCGGCGGCATGAAGGAATCCGGCCTGGGCCGCGAGGGCTCGAAGTACGGCATCGACGACTTCATGGAGATCAAATATCTGTGCATGGGCGGAATCGACAAGTAACCGCATGCCCCAGCACGACTACGACCTGTTCGTCATCGGCGCGGGCTCCGGCGGGGTCCGCGCCGCGCGCATCGCGGGCGGCTACGGCGCGCGGGTGGCGCTGGCGGAGGAAAGCCGCGTCGGCGGCACCTGCGTCATGCGCGGCTGTGTGCCCAAGAAGTTCCTGGTCTATGCCGCGCACTTCGCCGAGGATTTCGCCGACGCCAGGGGCTACGGCTGGACCGTCGGGCGCGTCCGGCACGACTGGAAGAAGCTGATCCGCAACAAGAACCGCGAGCTCGACGACCTGGAGCAAAACTACCTGGGCTTGCTCAAGCGCGCGAACGTGACCCTGATCCGCGGCCGCGCCCGTATCGTGGCGCCCGACGCGGTGGAGATTCTGGGCAAGCGCATCGCCGCCAGGACCATCCTGGTCGCGACCGGCGGCTGGCCGACGGTCCCCGATATCCCCGGGCGCGAATACGCGATCACCTCGAACGAGGCGCTGGACTTGCCCAAGCTGCCCAAGCGCATCGCGGTGGTGGGCGGCGGCTACATCGCGGTGGAGTTCGCGGGCATTTTCAACGGCCTCGGCGCCGAGGTGACGCTGGTCTATCGCCGCGACCTGATCCTGCGCGGCTTCGACCGCGACGTGCGCGCGCACCTCTCGGCGGAGCTGAAGAAGAAGGGCATCGCCATCGGCTACGGCCGCGAGCCCGCGGCGATCGAGAAACGCGGCAAGGGCTACCGGCTGCGCTTCGCGCAAGGCAAGCCGGTAGACTGCGACCTGGTGATGTACGCCACGGGCCGGGCGCCCAACACGCACGACCTGGGACTGGAGCAGGCCGGCGTGGCGATGGCGAACAACGGCGCGGTCAAGGTGGACCAGTGGTCGCGCTCGTCGGTGCCGTCGATCTACGCGGTCGGCGACGTGACCGACCGCATCAACCTGACGCCGGTCGCGCTGATGGAGGGCCACGCCTTCGCCGACACGCTGTTCGGCAACAGGCCCAGGCCCGTGGACCACGACAACGTGGCCTCGGCCGTGTTCAGCCAGCCGCCCGTCGGCGTCGTGGGCTTGAGCGAGGAGCGCGCGCGCGAGAAGGGCTTCGCGGTCGACATCTACCGCGCCGCGTTTACGCCGATGAAGTTCGACCTCGCCGGCCGCGCCGAGCGCACGCTGATGAAGCTGGTGGTTGACCGCGCCAGCGACAAGGTGCTGGGCGCGCACATGGTGGGCATGGACGCGCCCGAGATCATCCAGGGCGTCGGCATCGCGGTGAAGGCCGGCCTCACCAAGGCCCAGTTCGACCGCACCATCGGCATTCACCCCACCGCCGCCGAGGAGTTCGTCACGATGCGGACCAAGGCGGCGGAACCGGCGGCCCAGGCGCCCGGCGTCAAGGCGGCGGAGTAGGGCGACTCAAAAGCCGGCACTGGAATCCCCGCCGAGATCAGCGTATTAGCTTATTCCCTTCGCCCGGGGCGGGAAGGCCGGTTAGGCTGCCCGGGAAGCTGGAGACGCGTTATGCCGCAGAGCTGGACCCCCGATAGCTGGCGCTCGAAGCCGATTCGCCAGGCGCCGGAGTATCCCGACAAGAAGGCCCTGGCCGAGGCCGAGGCGCAGCTCGCGCTGTTTCCGCCCCTGGTGTTCGCGGGCGAGGCGCGCGACCTGATGCAGGCGCTGGGCCGCGTGGCCGAGGGCAAGGCTTTCCTGCTCCAGGGCGGCGACTGCGCGGAAAGCTTCGCCGAGTTCCGGGCCAACAACATCCGCGACACGTTCAAGGTGCTGCTGCAGATGGCGGTGGTGCTGACCTTCGGCGCCGCGTGCCCGGTGGTGAAGTTGGGCCGCATGGCCGGCCAGTTCGCCAAGCCGCGCAGCGCGCCCACCGAGGAGCAGAACGGCGTGTCGCTGCCCGCCTACCGCGGCGACATCGTCAACGGCATCGAGTTCGAGCCCGCGGCGCGCAAGCCCGATCCGCAGCGGCTGGTGCGCGCCTACAACCAGTCCGCCGCCACGCTCAACCTGTTGCGCGCGTTCGCGCAGGGCGGCTTCGCCGACCTGCACAAGGTGCACCGCTGGAACCTGGATTTCGTGGCCGACAGCCCGCAGGGGCACCGCTACCAGGAGCTGGCCGGGCGCCTGAGCGAATCGCTGGCGTTCATGGAGGCCTGCGGACTTACCGGCGATTCCTCGCCGCAGATCCGCGAGACCAATTTCTACACCTCGCACGAGGCGCTGCTGCTGTGGTACGAGCAGGCGCTGACGCGCCAGGACAGCCTGACCGGGGAGTGGTACGACTGCTCGGCGCACCTGGTGTGGATCGGCGACCGCACGCGCCAGCTCGACGGCGCGCATGTCGAGTTCATGCGCGGCATCAGGAACCCGATCGGCCTGAAGGTCGGCCCCAGCATGGCGCCGGACGAGTTGATCCGCCTGATCGACGTCCTGAACCCGGACGACGTGCCGGGGCGGCTGACGCTGATCGCGCGCATGGGCGCGGACGAGGTGCAGGCGAAGCTGCCGGCCCTGGTGCGCGCGGTGAAGCGCGAGGGCCGCGCGGTGGTGTGGTCGTGCGACCCGATGCACGGCAACACGGTCAAGTCGGCGAGCGGCTTCAAGACCCGCGCCGTCAACCGCATCCTGGCCGAGGTGCGCGGCTTCTTCGCGGTGCACGCGGCCGAGGGCACGCACGCCGGCGGCGTGCACTTCGAGATGACCGGCCAGGACGTGACCGAGTGCATCGGCGGCGCCCAGGCGATCACCGACGACACGCTGAAGGACCGCTACCACACGCACTGCGACCCGCGGCTCAACGCCAGCCAGTCGCTCGAGCTGGCCTTCACCATCGCCGAGGAGCTGAAGCGCGCGCGCTCGGGCGAACGGCTGCCGGCCGCGGCCTCCGCCGCGTCGTGACCGCGCGCGCCAAGCCGGCGCCCGGCGCCGACG
>Ga0114930_10000953_pt1 | contig 29096 bp, 23 predicted proteins | sample AnhtaG_FD_87300 | JGI IMG/M metagenome (GOLD analysis project Ga0114930, IMG submission 87300) | Deep subsurface microbial communities from Anholt, Denmark to uncover new lineages of life (NeLLi) - Anholt_01485 metaG | ecosystem: Environmental > Aquatic > Marine > Oceanic > Sediment | place... | reverse complement strand
TAGGAGCATTGGCATAGTGGAAATATCTTATTTTACATTATTAGCTGTGTCCGCTTTCTGGCTGGGTGCCTGTCCCTTTTCGGTGTGGATTGGGCGGTGGGTCTTGGGTAAAGACATAAGAGATTATGGAGACGGTAATCCCGGCGCTACCAATGTCTTCCGAGCCGGAGGTCGTAAGTCGGGTTGCCTTGCGGCGATTCTAGACACAGCAAAAGGTGTGCCTTTCGTGGTCCTGGCACACTCATTCTTTGGATTTCCCATTGTAGTAGTTATGGCAGTGGCACTGAGTGCGATACTGGGAAACGCCTTCTCCCCTTTGCTTCGACTGAGAGGTGGTAAGTCGATAGGTATTACTTTTGGTGTCCTTTTCGCGTTACCTCAACACGAGATGGTGATTTCACTTGCTATCTTTTTGTTCTTAGGTTTTCTATTTATAGAAAGCGACGCCTGGATAGTGATGCTTGGCGCAACAGGCTCATTGGCATATCTGGTAGCTACCAAGGGAAGCTCATGGGAACCACTGTTTATGCTGTGTGTGCTCGTAATATTAGCCGTAAAACATTTTGACGACTTAAAAGCTATTCCCAGAGCCAAGGGAAGGCTCATTGGTTGGCTCCAATCAAGAAGACATGAAACTTAAGTCTCCAATAGCAGGAGTGAGAGCATGCTATATCAATTAATAATAGCCGCTGGTCTGGTTAGCTTTATGCTTAATCTTATCCTCAATTTGAGAAGCCTCAAGACGCCATCCAGTGACAGCAAGATACCTGAACCAGCACCTTTTATCTCTGTCCTTATCCCAGCAAGGGATGAAGAGACAAACATAGAGGTCTGCCTGGAGTCTCTACAGAAACAGGATTACCCCAATTTTGAGATTGTAGTACTGGATGATAACTCCTCAGATAACACAGCTAACATTGTGCACCGGATAGCAGATAGGGACGACCGTATCCAACTAATCAGGGGGGAACCTCTTCCTGAAGGCTGGGCGGGTAAACCCTTTGCCTGCTACCAGCTTGCCAAGAAGGCCAGAGGTTCCTGGTTACTGTTTGTTGACGCCGATACCACACATGCTCCTCATATGTTACGCAGTGTGCTTGCCCTGGCCCTCAAGTTTAGACTTTCCCTGCTCTCCGGGTTTCCCCGCCAGCTTGCCGCTTCCTTACTGCAAAAAGTAGCCATCCCGGTACTGTATTTTGTCATTCTCAGCTGGTTACCGCTGTGGTGGCTCCAGCACTCTAAACAACCCAAGCCATCGCTGGCCATCGGTCAGTTTCTTCTCTTTCCTAGAGATGAATACTGGCGGATTGGTGGACACAAGGCAGTAAAGTCGAGGATACTGGAGGATGTCTGGCTAGGGGTTGCAGTAAAGCGGCATGGCGGACGGCATATAGCCGTTGATTTATCCCCGGTGGTCTCATGTCATATGTATCAGAGCCTGGGGGCGATGTGGGAGGGATTCATCAAGTGGATTTATTCAGTGGCAGCGTTATCCCGAGTAGCGCTGGTTGGGCTGATAGTAGCCGGCTATATTTTCTTCTTAGCCCCGTTCTACTGGCTTTGGAACGAATTATTTGTGGTGGCTACTCCCACTGGTTGGGGACCCGTTGTTATTTTTCAGGTAGCTGTGATACTAGTTATGCGCTGGCTAGTAAATAGGCATTTCAAGGAGCCGGTTGTTTCGACCTTCCTACATCCGGTTGGGTTCTCGTTCCTTTTTCTAACCAGTCTCTATGCTGCTTCGCGGCAGGCGGTCGGCGCCGGTATCCGCTGGAAGAAACGGCTGTACGGCAGGGAATCGTGTGTGGAGTAGAGACAGTTTGTAAGGCTTAATCGATGGTGGCACCATCTTGGCACGATTGGTCTGAAGGCCTTAATGACAAGGGGCTGCTCTTGTGGTGGTCACCTCCTGCGATGGGGCAACCCTTTCACCATAGTGCCAGGGTCCACGCTGATGGGCATCGCACTACTGGCTATCCCTTTCATCCATCACGTATAGGTGCTTGAGGTGGTTCAGGTTACTTTAAAAGGTTTGAGCTTTTAGAAAGGACCTCATCCTCCTGGCAAGTTCCTCAGGCAAAGTATCAATGACCCAAACATCCTGTAGCCTTTCCATGGAGCCGGTGTCGCTGGTATAAATTCCTCGGGGGTAAGGCCTTGAAATGAGCTTTGCACTCATCCAGTAGAAATAGGCCTCGTTCCCACCTATTGGTCCTGAAAAAATGACCAGGTTGAACGACCCCACACCTATTTCTCTATAAGCTCTCAGTGCCCTTGACAGGTAGACCGAAAATTTTTCAATCCGCCCCTCGTCTATTCCGGCCAGAGAGCTTGTCTCACTGAATATAAAACAAACCTCATTAAATCCGCGAGGTGCAAAGCTCGCGATGACTGACAGGAAGTCGTCTCCTGCAACAAATCTCTCGCCCAATCTCCTTTCCTCTTCCGCCAGGTTCCTCCAATAATTCCCTCCATTTCTGGCATAATACTCCAGGCTTTTCTGAAGTAGTTTGCTTACCTGTGGTGTAGGTTCCCTCTCCACTAAAATCTGAACATGTGGGTGGATTATGCTTCCAGCAGAGGGAGGCATATAGTTCCACATGTAAACAGGGTACCTCGCCTCCTTGTTCCGGGCATGAGCGGAAAGGATATAACGCTTGGCGGCAAGCAAATTGTCTTTAATCATCTGAGGGCTAAATTCGTCCAGGTTTAGGAAATGCTCCTTGCTCAGGATGGCGACAGCATGGCATTCGCCAAACGGGTTCAAGTTTGGAAATACCAAACTCTCCCCAACCCTTATCCTACCCTCGTCACATATCTTCTTTGGAAAACAAGGTGTTTCTCTCTCTACCCGTTCAGGACAGAACGAGCATATTTCCTTTGATCTTTTGATAAGCTCACCAAGCTGGTTCTCTCCCGCCTCAGCCTGTTTTATCCTCCTTGCCCGGGCAGGGTTTAACCTCGATTGTTCACTGGTTAAAGGGTCAAACCTGTATTCAATTTCTCCTCTTATTAGCTTTCGAAACTCTATCATAATGGTTCACGACATAGTATATTTCATTTATCTCGTCAAAAGCTAGTTTAAAAGGAATAGTTTTGTTATAATTACTTGCAACAATGACTAACGGGGATAGCCCAAGCAGGCGGGTTCGGCAAGAGGCAGAAGAAAAAGAAGCATATGCTTAATCCAGTTCTTACTACCCCTAAGTTTCTGGAAGACTACCGAGCCATAGTCGGCGACCAAGTCATTGAGGAAATCCGCAGTCAAGCCGCGTCCTTACAGGGAGCGCGGCTAATACATATTAATTCCACAGCCTTCGGCGGTGGTGTCGCTGAAATATTAACCGCGCTGGTGCCCCTGATGAACGATGTTGGACTTCAGGCCGAATGGCAGGTCATTACAGGAGATGACAAGTTCTTTCAGGTCACCAAAGACATGCATAACAGCCTACAAGGTATGCCAATCCCCTGGAATCAATATATGAGTAAGGTGTGGCTACAGTACAATCAAATGAACGCCGAGCTCTTTGACCGGAACTATGATTTCGTAATAATCCATGACCCTCAACCGGCCGGCATCCTGAAAATGATGTTACAATCCGGCAGCAGAAGGCGCCACGGGAAGTGGCTCTGGCGCTGTCACATTGACCTCACTGAGAGCCGGGAGGATGTATGGCAATTCCTGCAACCATTTGTCGAGATTTACGATGGTATCATCTTTACTCTGGAGGATTATGTTAAAGAAGGCCTTGGCGATTCCCACATTTTTATCCTGCCACCAGCCATAGACCCTCTCAGTCCTAAGAATATCGAGCTATCATCGGAGATAATTTCTCAGGTTTTGTCCCCCTATGGCGTGAATCTCAACCGACCCCTCATTACCCAGGTCTCTCGCCTCGATAAGGCCAAGAACCCCTGGGGGGCAATTGACGCCTACCGTCTAGTAAAACGGGAAGTCCCCTGGGTGCAGTTGGCTCTAGTTACCTCTCTGGCTCAGGATGACCCTGATACCCGTAAGTACTTTCAGCAGGTAGTTGACTACGCCGGTGGGGACTGTGATGTGTATCTTCTGAGTAACCTAGTGGGCATGGGCAATGTGGAGGTAAATGCCTTCCAGCGATCGGCTGCGGTAGTGGTGCAGCTTTCAGTGAGGGAAGGCTTCGGGCTGGTAGTTTCGGAGGCTTTGTGGAAGGAGCGTCCAGTGATTGCAGGTAATGTCGGCGGCATACCGCTGCAAATCATCTATGGCAAAACAGGCTACCTGGTTAATACCGTCCAGGAGTGTGCCAACAGGATAGTTTACCTGCTTCAGCACCCCCAGATAGCGGAGCACATGGGGCAAGCCGGCAAGGAGCATATTCGTCAGAATTTCCTTATTACCAGATACCTCCAAGACTATCTAAAAGTCCTAAATAAACTCAGTGGTCAACTTGCGGAGTGAGGTGTGGAGGAGGCTAGAGCATTGACCAAGCTAAACCCAGCATTGGTTTGACAACGCTGTTGTAGTGCAACCGGTAAGACAGAAACAAACACGAGTCAGGTTTTACTAAAGCTTAGAGGCGATGGGTAAGTAACTCACACTTTGTGGAATTCTATCCTCTCACGCGTAATTGGATTTCTGACGCCCCAGCACACAAGCCTTGGGCAATGTTACCCCTGCCGCTCTGTGGTAAACAAGCAACCGAGCGCCACTTTGCCTGGCGGGCTTTATAACGCAGTGACTACAAGGTACACTAGCCTTCATGTTGGTACTTACACAACTTGGACTGTGTGACAAGGTCAAAGACTACATAAGTGGCATTGGCTATAGCTGGAGCTAAACCAATAATGCCCAGTTCATTGCCCGGTAGCTAATCGTAACAGGGAGCGGTAAGTTCGGGTCTTGCGTATAGAGCCTATAATACCTTGTGGTGCCAGTAGCATTATGCCGACCAATATTATGCCCTGTATAATTAGGCTGATTCCAGCGTATCTAGCTAGCAAGAAGTGCAAAAAGACAACGATAGCCGTGCCAAGAATCGGTCCCTCTTCAGTGCGTATGCCCCCTATGACGGTAGCGAGTATTAATGTCATTGTCCACCGTATATTGAAGGCGCTGATCGGCTCTATATATTCTTGGGAAATGTAGAAGGCAGTCCCAGCTATTCCCGTTACGACGGCACCAATGACAAAGGAGTACAACTTTAGTTTGAAAACATCTACCCCGGAACTTGCCGCGGTGCCATCGTTATCGCGAATCGCCGCCAGCCCCAATCCCAGTTTTGAACGCAAGATTAATCGCATAAGGAAAATTGATGCAATCCCAATAGCGAGAGCCAGCCAATAAACCTCCGTCGTGGAAAATCCAGCTGCACCTTTTAACACATAGCCCGCGCCCCCACCCACTATCGGCCCTCCAACAGGTCTCCAGAGCAAAAACACGAATTTCAGTGCTTCAGGTACAACTAGTGTCCCGATAGCGAAATAGATGCCTCTCAGCCTGAAGACAGGAATAGATATGAGCATAGCAAACGCTGCCGCTACTATGGCTCCAGCTATTATTCCTTGATAAAGCGGTACGCCAATCCATGACAGTAAGACTAAAGTGTAGGCTGCAAGCCCAAGAAACGCAGGCTGGCACAGAGATATCAGACCACTGTAACCACAAAGCAGATTCCACATATTCGCCATAGCCAGGTATATAAAAAAGAGGAAGAGGTAAAGGAGCCAAGCGGGGGGTGCTCCTACTACCGGCAGCACCGCCAGCACGATTATGACCGCTGCTACCGGTATCAATGCTCTCAATCGAGGAATAGTAACTCTCATGTTCTCCCTAACGGCCGAATATGCCCTGTGGTCTAATGCCTAATATCACCAGCACCATTACGTAAGCGACAAGCAACTGAGCAGTAACACCGAAGAAATAGCCACCAAAAGTTTGAGCCAACCCGAAGACCATGCCCCCTACAAATGTCCCCACTATGCTGCCTAAACCTCCTAGTATAACCACGCCAAAGGCGATGATGAGGAAGGAGACTCCTGATGTGGGGACGAACGGAAAAGTCAATCCAAGGAACACGCCGGCTATGGCAGCAAATGCCATGGCAATAGCGAAGGTGAACATATACACGCGGGTAGTATTTATCCCCATCAGCTTGGCTGCTCTCTCATCCTGGGAGGCGGCATTAATAGCCTTGCCCAAATAAGTTCTTCTCAGGAATTCACGGAGGAAAAGCATCACTACTAAAGCGGCAATAAAATCGAGCAGATATACCAGCGGGACATGAAGTGCGCCAACCCTAAAACTTTCAAGGGCGTAGGATGTTGTTAAACCCCTGGACATTGGAGTCCATACGATCTGGGCAAAATTTTGAATTATTAGAGAAATCCCAAAAGCAATTATTAAGGGGGCTTCCATTGATATTCTAAAAGCTCGGTTCAGGAGAAATCTTTGAATACCTAAACCGATTACAAACAATAGGGGTATACCCACGACTAAGCTTAGAACAGGGTCTATCCCCAAAACGGTCAGTGCTGTGTAACCGAAGTAGCTGGCTAGTATGACCAAGTCTCCGTGAGCTACGTTTATCAGCTTCATAACCCCGAAAACTAGCGAAAGACCTAAGGCAATTAGCGTATATAACCCGCCTAATAGAATACCCATCATTAGAGGAGTAGATAAGTCAGCTAAACCTGTCATCTATAGCACGTCCTAATCGACTTTATACACCAAAGTAGGCTTTTTTAACCTCCTCCTCCTCCCGAAGATCCGCCACATCCCCACTTAAGACAACACGCCCCGCTTCCATAATATAGGCTCTATCAGCTTCTCCGAGGCTTCGCCTTACATTCTGTTCGACAAAGAGGATGGTAATGCCCCTTTCTCTAATTTCCCTCAAAGCTTTATACAGTTCATTAAGAACTATGGGGGCAAGGCCAAGAGACATTTCATCAAGAAGCATAAGCTTGGGGTCTGACATTAAGCCCCGCCCTATTGCCAACATCTGTTGCTCTCCCCCGCTTAGTGTTTTAGCCAGTTGATTCTTCCTCTCTTTTAGTATAGGGAAGTGCTCGTAAACCCTTTCGAGGTTTTGCTCTCTCTTAGACCTCGCCTTACGATTGTATGAACCTATTATGAGATTGTCTAACACGGTCAGGTCGGGGAAAATTCTTCTTCCTTCTGGAACTTGAGAGATGCCGAGAGCAACTATTTGGAAAGGATCCAAAGTGGTGATGTTCTTCCCCTCAAATTCAATGCTGCCCTTCGACGGATGCATTAAGCCCGATATTGTGTCCAGCAGGGTGGATTTACCTGATGCATTGGCACCAATAAGAGCTACGATTTCGCCGGGTTTAACTGCTAATGACACATCCCACAGAGCTTGAAAGCTACCGTGAAATACATCTATGGTGCTAACTTTCAGCAACGTTTCTTGAGGCATTTCCTGGCTATGCTTTGCCATCTTACTTTAAAATAAACCTGTCAATACCACTAACCGAAGTAGGCTTCAATTACCTTCCCATCTTCCATTACCTCATTCGGCGTGCCTTCGGCGATTTTCACGCCTTTATCCATCACTATAATCCTATCAACTGCCTCCATCATTACTTTCATAACATGTTCGATTAATATAACTGTTATGCCCATTTCGTGTATTTCTTTTAGGAGGTCTAATACCTTTGGGATTTCCGCTTCGGTTAAGCCTGCAGCCACTTCATCAATCAGCAGTAGTATCGGATTGATGGCCAGGACTCTAGCTAATTCGAGCCTTTTGAGAGTTACCACTACCAAATCTTTAGCGAGTATATCCTTCTTTTCCGAAAGCCCTACAATATCAAGTAGTTTGGTAGCTTCACTTTCAGCGGCAGATTTGCCAAGACCTCTTCCATATGTTGCCGCCACCGCGATGTTTTGCAGAGCCGTTAAACTCGCAAAGGGCTGAGGAATCTGATAAGTTCTACCAATGCCAAGGTGGCAAATTTTATGCGGGGGGAACCCCGTGATGTCATTTCCTTTAAACTTTATTGTTCCAGAGTCAAGCTTGTATTCACCAGATATGACATTTATTAGTGTTGTCTTGCCAGCACCGTTGGGGCCCATCAAACCTACGACTTCACCCCCACACACATCAAAGCTTAAATCCTTAACCGCCGCCAATCCACCAAAATCCTTACTTACTCCAACAACTGAAAGAATAGGCGCTTCCACGTCACCACCTTTTTCCTAGGTTAAAACCAGGTGGAAAATTTTCAAGCATCCATCCCTTAGTAGAGAAGGGAAATATTGGTTCAGCCGTCGCCTTTACCAAGTCGTACTCGGAAAAGACTGCGGGCATTGATTTGTCCGTCTTCCTACACTATACGTTTATTAAGCTCAGCGCCGTCAAGCGTGCCGGCTCTTCCGACTGCATCAAATGGGGCTGGCACTGGAAGTGCCAGCCCCATCCTATACCCTGGTTAAGGAAGGGGGAATATCGGCTCACTCGTCGGACGTAGCCAGTCATGCTGGGAAAAGACTATTGGGAGTTCCCATACATGTGGTTTATTGGTCTTCGTCCACTGGCCAACAAAGAGGGGTATTCCGCTAAAGTGGTCCTCTTTAATAAACAACACACGATGATTAATTGTTAGCATATCGGTTTCCCCTACAGCTTTACTAATCTCAGTCCCGTCGAGTGTGCCGGCTCTTTCGATGGCATCAAGTATAACTTGCGCTTCAAGATAGCCATGTCCTATAGCTGGGTTTAATGGTTGACCTGTCGCTTTAGCCCATCTTTCAGAGAGCGATTTTGCAGTTGTATCACCGATACCGGGGCAGGATTCTGGTGGATATGATGAATCCCACCATACCTCTACACCAACACCCCACGGTAGGTCACCACCCCAGGATGATGCATCTACATAGAAAAGGGGCGCTCTTCCAATAGTAGCTATCTTAGGCTTAAAGCCCTGGGTGTAACATTGTCTCCACAGTGTCCCCCAATCAGGGCCAGGACAATTGCCCCAAAGTATTTCAACATCATTATCCTTCCACTTCTTTATTATAGGCGTAAAGTCCGTAGTGCCCATAGGAAACAGTCCTAATTTTTCCTCTGCACCGATAACTGTCAAACCGTATTCCTTTAGTGCCCCAGGGAATAATCCGTACCAGCCTATGCCGTCTGGGTCATCCGACGCTAAAACGCCGGCTACTTTATTGGTCTGGTCACCGAACATATCCAGCATGGCAAACCATGTATCCTTTATGGTATATCCAGGCCTGGCCCGAAAATCACCCTCCGGATATGGCACAACTATACGAAAACCCAAAAGCCAGGTGTATTCCCAAGGTGGCGTAACCTCCATCCGCATACCATTCCAGGGTTCAAAAGGACCGCCTCCAATAACATGCGGGATCTTATACCGCTCAGCTATGGTAGCTACAGGGCCGTGTATCGTTACCGGTTCATCAGGTGATAGTAAGACGTGTACCTTATCGCGGACAACTAGGTCTTCGGCAAGAGTCCCTGCCTTTACCGAGTCGCTCTCGCAATTGGCGACTATAAGTTTGACAGGCAATTTACGTCCGTACTCTTCTACGTATACTCCACCTAGCTTGTTGATATCATCAACAGCCGCTTGCATCCCAAATACACCGCCTTCACCGAAACCGGCAAACATGCCCGTCATTGGCGCACTGGTGCCTATACGTATTTCTTCTGGAGCTGGTGGCGCCGCCTTACAACCGCCGAAAATCAAAGCAACCATCACCAAAACTATTAGCGGGATTAGAAAAATGTTTTTCATTCCTTTCCTCCTATAGATTTGTTTTTAATAACGTGATACCGACGCTGTCACGACTACTTTTTCAAGTCGTATCTCATTATTCACATTTTACTACAACTTGTCAAGAGCCAACCATTTGACCATTAGTTCACTCCCTGTTAAACACCTGAAAGCTTGGTTGAAAGGCTTTTGAGGTCTAACAGCATAGGCTCGCTGGGGTGCCCGTTTTGTGCAAGTTCTGGGCATTGACAGCCAGCGAGCTAGGTATTTGCATATCCACAACGGATTGCTGAGTAAGTGAACAGGCAGCCGGTCTTTATTTTAGCCTGATGGTTCTCCACAGACAAGGTTGACACTGTGAACAGCACTAACTGAATAGCAGAGGTCAACGAAGGGGTAGTTACTGGCAGCTCTCGCTACGGAAATAACGATACAGCTTACAGCCCGGCAGCAGCCAAGATATCGGGAACCACTTCCTCCTTGCCGATGGCCATAATGTGGACGCCATCGCAAATGGAATCACTCTTCAAGGCAGCAATCATCCGCCCAGCAATCTCAATGCCTTTGGCTAACACCTCATCCTTAGGTACACTGGCCAATTCATCAATCAGGTTTTGAGGCACAAAGATACCCGGGACGTTTTCCGTCATGTACTTTGCCATTCTGGCTGATGACAGCAAGACTATCCCGGCCAGCACTTTGACTGGAAACTGGCGAGCGTACTGCATGAATTTACTGAAGTTGTCCAGGTCATAAATTGCCTGGGTTTGGAAGAACTCGGCACCGGCCTCGACCTTCATTTCAAACTTGATTAGCTGGGGCTCGATAGGGTGCGCCTCGGGGGTGACTATAGCGCCAGCACAAAATTCCACTGCCCCGTCAAGGCTGTTGCCCCCCATATCCTGACCCGATTCCATCAAACGGATTGCCATCAGTAGTTGAACGGAATCAAGGTCAAAGACGCCTTTGGCCTCCTTATGGTCACCTACGGGAATGGCATCACCAGTAAGACAAAGGACATTCCTTATCCCTCTGGTATATGCCAGCAGAAGCTCGGCTTGGAGAGCTAGGCGGTTACGGTCACGGCAGGTCATTTGCAAAATAGGCTCGCCACCCCGCTCCTTAATAGCCAGGCAGCCGCCAAGAGAAGGGAACCGCATTACCGAGCTCTGGTGGTCAGTGACATTAAGGGCATCCACCTTGTCCTTGAGAAGCTCAATATGGTGAAGTGCCTTTTCAAGGTTCGTTCCCTTTGGTGGTGCAATCTCACTGGTAATTACAAACTTCCCCGAGTTAAGGGCGTCTCTGAAGTGCGTCACCATTATCCTAGCCTCCTCGCTCACTAGATTTTGACTGTCCTCGGCCTCGGCACTGCCTGAAAGTTCCGGGGAGGGTGATACTTTCGCATCAAATCAAGCCTGCCCTGGTCTCTCAGGCGCTCATAGATAAGAGTCCAGGCACAGTCCTTTTCTTTATCAACCTCACACTTACCGTTATTGGTGCCACCGCACGGACCGTTTACCAGACCCTTGTGGCAGGCAGTGATTGGGCAGATGCCAGCGGTTTCCCCGAGGATACACTGACCACACTGGTCACAAACCTCACGAAAATAGCCCGGGGTATCTTCTACAGCGATGAACAGGGTATCCAGCGCAGGAATGACGGGACGGTCAATATACAAGCTTATCCGGTGCACTCCTAAGGCACAGGTCATTACCAGAATACAGCTTGCATCCTCAATCGCTCGACTGTTTTCTTTCATGGCTACCTCGGTCATTTCGTCACATGCAGTGGGGATAACCGTCCAGCCACTAACCCATTTATCCAGCTCCTGAAGGCGGTCCTTCATCTCTAGAACTTGGTCAATCCCGCCGGTCTTGGTCATGGTAGTGCAGGTACCGCAGCCAATAATAAATGGTCTATCAAAGTCAGCTAATTGCTCCTTAATTTCGTCAAATGGTTTCTGCCTGGTTATCAATTTCATGGTAATCCTCCCATTGAGCTAGCAATGTTCCACTACTACCTTTCTAAGTCACATCTCAGGCATCGCTTGGCCTCTTGCCAGGCTCTCTTCTCAGAGAAGCTAAGCTCTATCTCAGCAAAGCTCGCCTTTCTTTCCTGAACAGGAAGTGTCGGCACAGCCAGTCTTGGCTGCACCTCCCAGACTTCCTCCATTTCCTGGCTGGGCAGCTCGCCAACAACTCCAGCCTTAAGATCATATATCTCAACCCTGGTAGTGTCTCCCCTCAGGTATTTGTCCATGGCGATAGCCGCCCTCCTGCCGGCGGCAATGGCATCTATCACCATGCCTGGTCCGGTAACAAAGTCACCACCGGCGAAGACCCCACTGACATTGGTAGCCAGGGTATTGCTATCAACAACCAAGGTCTCCCAGCGGGTGCGCTCTAGAGCACTGTCAGCGGGAAGAAACGAAAGGTCAGGGGCTTGGCCTACGGCAGCAATCACAGTGTCTGTCTCTGCATAGAACTCAGAGCCAGTGATCGGGATTGGCCGCCGCCGGCCACTCTGGTCAGGCTCGCCCAGCCTCATCTGGATACATTGCAGACCGTTGACTTCCCAGTTCTGGCTAACTATCCTCGTGGGACTGACCAAAAAATTGACTTGGACGCCTTCAGCGATGGCTTGGTCGTATTCCACCTCGGTTATCGGCATCTCATCCCGCGACCGCCGGTAGTAGATGTTGGCTTCATCAGCACCAAGACGAAGAGCGGTGCGAGCTGCGTCCAGAGCCACGTTGCCACCCCCGATGACAGCTACCCGGCGGCCAACCCTAACCTGTCTGCCGAGCTTTATATCCCTTAGAAATCTCAGCCCGTAATAGAAACCAGCAATATCCTCCAGCTCACCGGGTATACCTATACGCTGACTTCTCTGAGCGCCGGCAGCGATAAAGACAGCCTCAAAACCGTCTCTTCTAAGGTTTTCCACGGTGAAATTTACGTTAATCGGGGTGTTATATCTGATGTCTACCCCCTTCTTAGCGATATAATCAATCTCCTTTTGAATAACCTCCCGGGGTAACCGAAACTCAGGTATCGCCACCGATAACATGCCGCCACCTATGGGAAGGGCTTCAAAGGCTGTTACTGGATAGCCCATCTGAGCCAAAAAGTAGGCACAGGATAGCCCGGTGGGGCCAGCCCCGACTACAGCTACTCGTTGACTGTGGGTCTGAGGAAATGGTTCTGGGTCTTCAGTCACATGCTCGAAGTACCAGTCAGCGGCAAAGCGCTTGAGCGCCCTGATATCTACCGGCTCATCTAGCTCCCCACGGCGGCACCTGGCCTCACAGGGATGATGGCAGATGCGACCACAGATAGCCGGGAAGGGATTACGCTCCCTGATAGTGTCGATGGCCTCCCTGTATTCACCAGCGGCTATATGGGCAACATATTTGGGGATGTTGATTCCTACCGGACAGGTGTGCTGACACGGCGATATCATCAGAGCGTCACAGACAGCCGCCGGGCACTTCTTTTCCTTTATATGGGCATCATACTCGTCTCGAAAATAGTTAATGGTGGAAAGTACCGGGTTAGGCGAGGTCTGACCGAGGCCACATAGCGAGCACTCCTTGACAGTTGTGGCTATGGTGAGCAAAGCGTCAATGTCATCATCACGCCCTTTGCCCTCGGTGATTCTGGTCAGGATTTCCAGCATCTGCCTGGTTCCCAGGCGACAAGGAGTACATTTTCCGCAAGATTCTTCCTGAGTAAAACTGAGGAAATACCGAGCTATCTCCACCATACAGGTAGTCTCATCCATTACCACCATGCCACCTGAGCCCATTATCGAGCCCAAGCCGGCTAGTGTCTCATAGTCCACAGGAGTGTCAATTAAGCGAGCCGGAATGCAGCCCCCTGAGGGACCACCAGTCTGTACCGCTTTAAGCCGTTTACCTCGGGGGATGCCACCACCAACCTCATAGATAATATGGGCTAATGGGGTACCCATTGGCACCTCCACCAGGCCGCTGTTGGCAATCTTACCGGTGAGAGCAAACACCGCCGTGCCCTTGCTCTTCTCAGTGCCGATGCTGCCAAACCAGTCAGCGCCCCGCCCAATGATAACCGGGACTGAGGCCAGCGTCTTTACGTTGTTAATAATGGTGGGTTTGCCATCCAAACCTGATTGGGCGGGGAATGGCGGGCGAGGACGAGGCATACCCCGCTGGCTCTCAATAGAAGCAATTAGGGCAGTCTCCTCACCACAGACAAAGGCTCCAGCCCCCTCTTTAATGTACACTGTGAAACTGAAGCCTGAACCCAGCACATCATCCCCCAGGAACCCACTCTCCCGAGCTTGGTTGAGAGCGGTGAAAAGTCGGCTCACCGCCAGGGGGTATTCAGTACGGACATAGATATAGCCTTCACCAGCACCTGCAGCATAAGCAGCGATAGTCAGCCCTTCGAGAACGGCGTGCGGGTCTGCCTCCAAGATAGAACGGTCCATAAAGGCACCGGGGTCGCCTTCGTCGGCATTACAGATGACATATTTCGGTGAGCTAGGGGCATTGCGGCAGAATTCCCACTTGAGCCCGGTGGGGAACCCAGCTCCACCGCGCCCGCGAAGTCCAGACCTCTTGACCTCCTCAATGACCTGTTCCGGCATCATACTGAAAAGGACCTTCCGCAGAGCTTGGTAGCCACCACGGGCGAGGTAATCATCAATCTTCTCAGGGTTAATATGCCCGCAGTTGTGCAGGATAACACGCTCCTGCTTCTGGTAGAAGCTTATATCCGAGTAGTGCGGTATAGCTTGGCCGGTTACGGGATCAATATAAAGTAACCTAGTCACCACTTGGTGATCTCTCAGATGCTTCTGGGCGATTTCAGTGACATCATCTACTGATAGGTGGCAATAAAAGATATCCTCTGGTTCCACTATCGCTGTGGGACCAACTTGGCAAAAACCGTGGCAACCAGTGAGCTTTACTTTAACGTCCAAGGCGAGCCGTGTAATTTCCTCTTCTAAACGCTTTAGGATCTGCTCCGACCCAGGGCAACCTGAACCACGACAGACAAGGACTTCACGCTCGCCGTTGTTTGAAATTGCGTTTTCTTGCCGTGGCATCTCACTGCCCTCCGTCATGACCAAAGATTGATGCTACCTTCTTAGGGTTCATGTGACCGTAGATGTTCCTGTTGATAACGACGTTAGGTGCTAGCGCACAACAACCAATGCAAGCAACGGTCTCCAGACTATACTTAAAATTAGGAGTGGTTTCACCTTCTTCAAGACCCAGCTCTTGCTTGACCAACTTCAATATGGTTTTCCCACCCCGTACATGGCAGGCAGTTCCTCGACATACCCTGACTATGTTTTTCCCTCGAGGCGTGGTATAAAATTGCGTATAAAAGGTAATCACCCCTTGCACCTGGCTGGGAAACAAGTCCAGACCTCTAGCGATACGTGGTATTGCCTCAAGGGGGATGTAGCCTACTACCCCTTGAATCTCATGGAGAAGGGGTATTAGCCCCCACCTCTGCTCCCGGTAGTTGGCTATAATACTGTCTATTCGCTTGAGGTCAGCTTTCGTGGCTTTCTTCTTAGCCATCGGTGCCGATCCTTTCCAGCCTTACGGCGCACCCTTTGAGAGACGGGGTCTTTGACCGAGGGTCTAAAGTTATGTCAAATAGCTCGTTGACCGGACTCTCCGGGAACGACATGGGCATGAAAAGCATTCCTGAAGGTAGTGTATCGGTTACCCTGACGGTAGTGGTTACCTCGCCTGCGGGTGAGACCACCCTGACTACATCCCCATCACCGAATCCAAGGTGTTTGGCATCAGCCTGGCTGATTTCCACCCAGGAGTGTGGGGAGAATTTGTTCAGCCGTGAAGCCCTCAAACTTCTGGTACCGCTACCAAATTGATGCAGTATTGACCCAGATAGTAGGGTTAGCGGATACCCATCCCCAGATATATTTGTCGGCGGGATATACTCAACCGGGGAAAATCGCCCGAATCCGCTTGGGAAGGGTCCTTTGTAAAGGCGCCTTGCTCCCAAACGGCCACTCTCCAAATCAGCCCAATCCAGGTCCTCCGTTTCAAAGTCGGCATAGGCCAGGCGCTGGTATGAGGGAACTAGCGCTTCAATCTCATCCATAACCTGCTGAGGAGAAGAATAAGGCATCGGGTGACCCATCCTATCGGCTAATTGAAGGATTATCTCAAAGTCCGGCAGGCTATCGCCAAGGGGTTCGATTGCCTTTCGCACTCGCTGGACTCTTCCTTCGAAGTTGGTGAAGGTACCCTCCTTTTCGGCGAAGCTGGCGGCAGGCAAAACCACGGCTGCTAGCTTTGCCGTTTCAGTAAGGAACATGTCGGCGACTACCAGAAGTTCGAGAGAGGCAAGGGCGTTTCTAACCAGGGAAGGGCACGGGAAGCTTGAGACTGGATTTTCCCCCACAATCAACATCCCCTTGAGCTTTCCCGTTCCTGCCTGCTCAATCATTTCCAGAGCTGTCAGCCCAGCATTGGTTGGTAAGCAAACTCCCCAACGCTCCTCAAAGTTCTTCTTAGCTTGACCGTCATCCAGACCCTGATAGCCAGGGAGGAAGTCGGGCAAACCGCCCATGTCACACGCCCCCTGAGCATTATTTTCCCGTTGCAGGGCGAAGATGCCTCCACCCCGATGCCCGATGCTCCCGGTCAGCATGGCTAAATTCGCCAGAGCCATTACGCTATCTGTGCCGGTAACGTGCTGGGTAATTCCATTGCCGTAGACAATCGAAGCCCGCTCTGCCCCGGCAAAGAGGCGAGCGGCAAGTTGCACATCCTCACCAGAGACACCAGTTATCTCCTCCACATGTTCAGGGGTATATGCTTTCAAGTTCCTTGCCAGTTCAGTAAAATTGTCCGTCCTGCGGTCTACGAACTCTTCGTCGTACAGTTTTTCATTGATAATCACCCTTTCCAAGCCGTTTACAAGGGCTACATCGGTGCCGACCCTAGGTCTCAGCCAGAGGTGGGCAAATGGAGCCAGCTTGGTTTGCCTTGGGTCAACCAGCAACAGCTTGGCACCTTTGTACTTAACAGCACGTTTTACGGCATATCCTACAGCCGGGGCAGAGGCGACGGGATCAGCCCCGATAACCATTATCACCTCTGACTGTTCAAGCTCATCGAGTGAGCTTGTTGTACCTGGAAAACCGATAGACCATCCCAAGCCAACCCGGCTGGCAGAGCTATACAGTCGGCTGCCGTTATCGATATTGTTGGTACCCAAGACTCCCCGAGCCAATCTCTGTAGCAGGTAGTTCTCTTCATTAGTGCACTTGGAGGAACCAAGGATAGCCAAACTGTCGGGGCCGTGTTCTTCCTTTATTCGCTTGAATTCAGCGGTTACCCGGTCTAGAGCCTCTTCCCAGGATACCGCCTGAAGATTGCCATTCATCTTAACTAAGGGACTGCTCAATCTTTCCGGGCTATGTACGAAATCGTAGCCATAACATCCCCTGACACAAAGCGTGCCGTGATTCACCGGACTTTCGGCACCGGGTCTAGCTCGTACCAGCTGATTATCTTTGACCTCCAGGCCAATACTGCATCCACAGCCACAAAAAGGACACACCGTATCGACAGTGGTTGTAGTCGTCCCCCGGTATGTCATCTCTTTTTCCATAAGAGCACCGGTGGGACATAGCGCTACACAGGTTCCGCAGAAGGTGCACTCAGACTTCTCCAATGGCAGATCGTTCAGTGTTGCCGGTTTGGAAGCAAAGCCCCGCTCAATGTAATCGATGGCGCCCTCAACAACCAGCTCCTGGTCTGCCCGAATACACTTGGCGCACAAGACACACTTGGAGAGGTCTCTTTCAATAAATGGGTTGACCTCCTCAATAGCATGCAGTTGGGGGATCCTTTGGAATTCCACCAGCCCTATGCCCATCTCGGAGGCTAGCTTCCGCAATTGACAGCGGTTACCCTTGTCGCATACCAGACAGGAATCAGGATGGCTGGCAAGAATAAGCTGGATGATTACCTTCCGACGCTCCATTACCCGTGGCGACCGGGTGTTAATTACCATTCCCGGTCTTATCGGCGTAACGCAAGCAGCCAGCAATGCCCCTGAACGCTCGTCTTCTACCAAGCAGAGCCTACAGGCACCAATAGGGGTAAGATAAGCGTCATGACACAGGGTAGGAATATCCACCCCTGATTCTCGGGCTAAGTCTAAAATAGTCATACCCGAGTAGCCGCTTACTTCTACCCCGTCAAGCGTAATCGTAATTGCTTCCAATCACGCCCCCTTGTAGCTCTGGCGACACGGCTGTTTATCAACCAACAGTGTGCACAAATTGCTTTCCTTGGCTCACTGACCTTATGCCGGTTAGCAGCTTGGAGCTGACCGCTGTTTTCGGAATAAAGCCCAGTGCTCCTACCTGACTGCTAGCCAGGACGTTTTCCTTGTCATCATACTGGGTCAACATTAACACCTTAGCGTGTGGACATTCCCTGCATATCTCTCTGGTGGCATCTAAGCCATTCATCACTGGCATGACTATATCCATGAGTACCACGTCAGGGGAAAGCTGGATTGTCTTCTCTAGTGCCTCCCTGCCATTTACTGCATCCCCAACCACCTGCATATCCCGTTGCAGGGCTAGTACTGCTCGAATACCGTCCCTCACCATAGCATGGTCATCGGCCACCAGCACCTTAATTCTTCTGGTCACCTTATCCAGCAGCTTTTCAATGCGAGGCACCAGTGCTGCCGGCTCAATAGGTTTGGCCAGAAAGGCCTCAGCTTCACACTGCATCCCCTCCTCCCTCCTCCACCCCTTGATGAATTCTTCTTCTCGCCGGGCATTGATAACTAGAATGGGCACGCCGCTAAACTGCGGTGTCTGTTTCAGCCACTGGTGGAACAGGAATGCATCTCCCCGAGGCATAATTGTGCCCAAAACGACCACCTCAGGTCGTTGGGCTCTGGCTACTGCCTCAGCCTGGCTTCGGTTACTAGCCATGACCACCTGATAGGATTTAGCCTCCAAAGTCGCCTCCAGACCTTGTGCAAAATCGGGTTCGTCATCCACAATCAAAATTCTGGGATTATTTTCCATTATTTTCCCTCCTTCCTTCAGCACTGTAATCCCATCACCTCACGTAGGCATAATGACTGGCGATGTACTTCTTAATAAATAGGATAAACCAGAACCGAATGGAGCGAAACAGGGCTTCACCTTAATAGTGAGGTATTAACCCCTTGAATTTTCCTGGATTTTCCCCTGTTTATTGGTTCAGAGCTGGTGATGAGGTAAGTGGACAGTAAATCAAGGAGGAAAGTCTGGAGGAGACGCATAAGCTATCCTATCTAAAGTCTATGATGCTAACATACCGCTCCAACCATCAAATAGTTATAATACCTTTGCGCAGGGCATACTTGACCAACTCAATACGATTGCGGACACCAAGCTTGGCCATGAGGTTAGTCTTGTGTCCCTCAACAGTCTTGGGACTGACTACCAGCATATCGGCGATTTCCTGAGTGGTATATCCCTCCGCCAACAGTTTGAGCACCTCCCGCTCCCGGCCAGTCAGTTGCTCATAAGGGTCGTGACTAACTCGCCCGCTACCATGTTGGTACTCCTCAACTAGAAGCCTGGTTACCGACGGGGAAAGATAGGAATCTCCTTGGTAAACAGAGCGGATACCTGAGGTAAGCTCTGAGGAGGCTGCTACCTTACTGATAAAGCCGGAGGCTCCAGCCTCAATAACTGGGAATACGTATTCCTTATCATCATATTGGGTAAGGACTAGCACCTTTGTTCTTGGGAATTCCTTGCCTATCCTGCGGGTAGCTTCCAATCCACCCATGATAGGCATAGCTATATCCATAAGCACCACATTCGGCGCCAGCTCCTTGACCATCTTCAACGCTTCACTCCCGTTGGCAGCCTCACCCACTACCTCTATATCCCCGGCAAGTGCCAGCAGGGCACAGATGCCATCCCGCACAATGGTATGGTCATCTACTACCAATACTCTTATTTTCTGCATCCTTGTCACTCCCGCCAATCGGGACTCTTGCCCGAACGGTAGTCCCCTGCCCAGGCTGGGACTCAATCAAGCAGGTGCCACCGAGAAGTCCAACCCTCTCTTTCATGCTGAACACACCCCGACCACGACCGCTTTCTTCAATATCGGTGACTTCTGAGACATCAAACCCTTGACCATCATCGCTAATACGCAGGAAAAGCTCATCGTCCTGATATTCCAGGACGATAGTGGCATTCTTTGCCCTGGAGTGCTGGGCAATATTGCCTGTGGCTCCCTGGGTAAAGCGGAAAAGTTCGGCTTCAACTTCCAGAGACAAACGCCTATCCATTCCCTTGGTTTCTACAGACACATTGATGCCCAGGGGGCGAAGGCTAGCCTCAGCGTGTTGGCGAATGGCAGGAACTAATCCCAATGTATCCAGCAGGGCAGGTCGGAGGTCAGCAATCAGCCTGCTTATCTCACTGTGCACCTGCACCGCCAGGGATTGCACCTTCTTCAACCCGGCTATGAACTCAGTATCTTGGCTGCCAGACATCTCGGCCATTTCCATCAACGCCTGCAACTGAAGCGCTAGTCCAGAGAGTGCCTGACTGGTCTCATCATGCAGCTCACGAGCAATCCTCTTCCGCTCCCCCTCCTGAGCCACTAAGGTTTGCCGAGCAAGTTGTCGGTATCTTTCCCTCGCCTTTCTCAGCCGTTCATATAGCCTTGCCTCCTCGATAGCAACGCCAAGCTGGTCCCCGATTGAGTGTAATAGATGCACGTCATTTCTGGTGAAGCGGCGTGGTGTGCGACTGGCAATATTTATCACCCCTAGAACCTTGTCTTTTGCCCGGAGGGGAACGCTGATAAATGCCTTTAGACCCTCAGTACTCACCAGATCTGGATATGCAACGCGCGGATCAGCAGAGATGTCCTCCAACAGAACTGCTTTGCCGCTTTGAGCTACCCTGCCGGCAATTCCCTCACCTAAGCCGAGACGCATTTCCTCAACGTATGTAGTGCTTAAGCCCTGATGGACGCGATAGGAGAGCGTCTGGGTCTGTTCATCTACAAGCAGGATTCCGCCGATGGTTCCATTCATAATGTTCAGCACGTTATCTAGAGCAACCCTGAGGATAGCATCCAAGTCCCACAGGCCACTGAGCGCTGCTGAGACCCGGCTCAAAGCTAGAAGCTCATGATACCGCCTCTCTGTCTCGCTATCTTGATTCTGTGTTTCTGAACTATCTGGTCTAGCCATCTCCATTTTCCCAAGAGCCTTTTAAAAACAGGGCAAAAGTGTCAAGTTTAGTCGCAATACCACTATCGAAATGCCCTCCATATACAAAACAGGTTACCTAAGGTTAGCCTATATGAAACTTTGGGGCTTGTCAAACTCTGACAGGCTCTACCTATGAGTACTGCCTCAGTAATCGGCTGGCTTGGTTTTAAGCCGTCAACAGCAGCCTGACAGGCTACAAGGAGTGCAGTACACAGCAGAAGTATAACGAAAAGCTATTCCGTACCAACATGTCTCTAGGCTGAAGCAACGGTTTACGGTAGATACGTACAGTCCAATTCGAAGAGTGGCACATTTTCAGGGAGCTTCAATGAAACATATCTGGGTGTATAGCCGATTTACGGTCTCATAACCCGAAGGTGGATACGCTCAGGCAGTGGGGCACACAACCACCAGGTTTTCCAAGCCGCCGCCGGTTTAATCATAGTAACGCCTTACTGCTTCATAAAATTCATTTGGACTCATATTTATGGATAGTTTTTCCATTGGACACATATCTTCGCCATTACGAGCCCGAATAAATGGTACAATTTCACCAAGGTGGTATTCGATGTCATATCTATCCAGGGTATCAGTGGCAAGTTCACTACCTAAGGGAGAATAAACTTTCCTGGCGCCGGCCTTAACTGATAGCAAAGCAGCGGCATTGCCCATGATTCTATCCAGTATTGTTACCTGTTTTTGACAAGGAACAGACTTATCAATGTATTCCAAGAGGGGCAGTAAAACGCCTTTGTTTGATGTAAAGAGCCGCCTATCCCCTTCATATACCCAGAGGGTATCACCACTCGTTAGAAATTCATTTAATAAAGGTGTGTTCATTTTCTAGTCTTGGCACTTTGGTTCCTCTCTAGAACCTTTTCCAATAGAATAACAATTAGTGGGATAGATATTAGTTGGATAAGAATACCCGGCCAGCCTTGCTCAATTACAGACCAAAGAACAGCCAAGGGGCTTACTTCTGTGCCTAAGGGGCTATAAATCTCTCCTCCAACGTGCAGTATTAGAACTACCAGAAATAGTGCTAAACGTCCGGCTATCATCGCCCCTATTAGCGACCATATTACACGCAGATTAAACTTCTCACGTAGCATCCCCGCTACTAACCCGTAGAATGAAAGCTCAACCACTATTTGGGGGAGGACAGTTAAAACTGGCATCCCCGATATGGCATGACTAACCAGCGGGGTGAATAATCCCACTATTAGTCCTGCTCTCCAGCCAAATAGTAAGCCACCCAGCAGCACAAAGATATGCATAGGTAGAAAGGTAGCTCCAGCTAGATAAAACTGGTGAAAAACCCAGGGCGTAGTTACGTCCAATAAAATAAAAACAGCGGTAAAGACGTAGCTACGAATATCGGTATAGGTTAGTACTTTCGGGAAAAACCGACTTTCAGACACTGCAATCCTGCTAATCATTTATCACCTCCATATATTGCCAAGTGTCAGGCACAGTACTGAATTTCAGCATTCGGGTACACCGCAACTTTGGCATCGGCCCGGTGAAGCTCCTGAAGCAATTGTAAAACATCATCCCACCTGTTCATAAACAAAACCTTATCCGGTTCATCAAGATAGCCTATGCTAGCAATATCAGGATATTCGTTGAAGATGATTAAGTGGTTGACGTGTGGCAGCAAGTTTATCTGCAATCTGAGGTTACCGCCAATTGTTTTACCAAAAGGACCCATTAGATAATGGGTAACCTGACCCTCAGGAGCATTGACGATCAGGACAATGTCCCCACCTTTGTGACTTACTGCGGGGAGAGTTGTTATTAGTCCGCTCACCGCTTCATTAACTTTGGCGAAGGTATTAGCAATAACAATGTCTTTGTCCTCCGCCCTGGGAGTAAGATAGTGGGCTTTAGCTTCCTCAACACCAGCAGCGAGTGCTAGTTTGGGGGCACCGGCAAAGATGGCTACCGTCTCCCCCCACATATTGACTATACAGTCTATCTTTATGTCCAGGCCAGCCAGTGTCGCTGCCTCCTCCATATCTAAACGCAGGGGGTTATCATGAAAGATTCCCATTCCCATCGGCTTATCCGGGTGTTCCTGCTTGATTTTATCTCCCAGACGATGGAAAGCCTCCGTGGTTTCTATAGAGGTTACCCCAGGCATAATGATTTTCTCGCCGCCACCAAATCCGGACATAATGTGTGGCACAATAGAACCAATAGCAATCTTGAGGTCGCACTTCATTACTTCAGCATTGATAAAGACCTCGGTTCCATAACTGGTGGTGCCTACATACACACAGTTACCAAAGGGATTATGATTATAAACAGGAAACCTGGATAATGTCTCCTCCCCCAGTTTTTTGGCAAAATCAAACCTGTCCATTGCGCCGTGACAGCCCAGGGCAGGAATAAATCGGATTTTGTTATCTGGGATTCCTGCCTCTGCCAGCTCCTCAAGGACAAAGGGTACTATCTGAGCTACCCTGGTGACCCGGGTCATATCATCAAAAACGATAACAACCTCCGTCTTTCCTTTGGCCAGCTCCCTTATAGGTGGTGCGCCGATGGTGTTGGTTATGGCAGTTCTGATCTCGGACGGCTTCATGGCTGGACGATTAAAGCCTGCCATATTACAGACTTCTACCTGCCAGCTATCGGGCAATGGGAGTTCCAACTCTTTAGTGCCGTGCCATGCCAATTGCGGTAGCCTAATAGTGGTCGCCAAGTTTATCCTCCCCCGGTTTCATTGGGCCTAAAATACCACTTTCACCTAGCACTGCTATTTTCTTAGTAGTTGCCACCTCGCCTACTATTTCCAAATAAGCTCTCATTTGACCAGGAAATCTTGTAGCTCTATGCTACCTTTTCGATGTAAACTTCAACTACGCTTGGCTTGTCTGCCTCTAATGCTGACTTGAGTGCCTCTCTTAGTTTCTCTGGTCGCTCTACTTTTTGTCCCTGGACACCCATACCTTGAGCCAATTGGCAGAAATCGATTATTGGCTCATCCAAATCCACACCTAAACACCTTTCTTTTGCCGGCTCACCCATCAGGAGGGCCTTCCCAATCTTAACCATACAGTAGCTTGCATTGGCACAGATAATATATGTAACTGGTATATTGTAGTGAGCCGCTGTCCATAGACTCTGAATAGACCACATGGCACTACCATCTCCGACTACAGCTACTACAGGGCGGTCTGGAGAAGCCAGCTTAACACCAAGAGCGCCTGGCAGTCCCCAGCCTATACTCCCCCCACCACGAGAGCGTTGGAAGCTATGGGGCTCGGTGAAATCTATGGTACGGCGCAGGGTTGGTGAGGAGGACCAGCAATCATCTACAACCAGTGTACCGGGCTTAAGAGAGTCTTTTAATTCCTGCATTAATCGTGAAACAGAAATAGGAACATTGTCTTTTTCCTGCTGGGCTTTTTTCAGGAAGGCTGCGGTTATTTCTCCTTTCTCTTTGGCAATATCTCTTGCCCTGATTTTAGCTGCCTCGTGTGCCTGGGCTGACATACTCTTTTGCAAAACCTCGGTTAACTCGGCGAGGGATACCTTGATATTACCTTGAATACCGACAGCTACCGGGAAGTTCTTGGCTATTTCCCAGGGGTCATCATCTATCTGAATAACTTTAGTATTTTTAGCTAGAAGTGGCTGTGGTAAGTAACGCTCCTCAGCGAATAGCTGACACCCTACTACTACCAGCACATCAACTGGCTGCAAGATTTCTATGGTATGAGGATCACCAGTGCGCAAATCTCCCATATATTGGGGGTGGCTGACAGGAAAATTCACGTCAGACATCCATGGCTGATAAACGCGTGCCCCTATTAACTCAGCCAACTGCACTACCTCGGACAATGCATCATTTTTAGCTACTCCGCTTTCTACAATTATAGCCGGTGTTTGGGTTTTGGCCAGTAACTCCGCCGCTCTGTTGATAGTCTCCTGGTCAGAGCGCAAACGGGTAAATGACGGCGTACTTGGTATGTATTCAAAATCCAGACTCTGCGTCAGTACATCTTGTGGCAATGAAACAAAGACCGGACCTGTAGGGGGTTGCGCCGCCATCTTAAAGGCACGCTGTATGGCTAAAGGAATATCGGCGGCATATAAAACTTCAGCGCTCCACTTAGTGAACTGACTTGTCATTCTAACCAGCTCACCTGACAAATGAGGAGCATGCATTAGCAGGCGAGTATCTTGCTGCCCGGCGGTTATTACCAGAGGCACTCCGCCTCTGTGTGCATTGTAGAGCATGGCCATAGAGGCTGCCACCCCGGGGCCGGTATGCAAGTTAACTACACCTACTTTGCCTGATGTTCTGGCATAGCCCTCAGCCATACCTACACTCACCACCTCGTGGAGACCCAGAATATACCTCATCTCCGGATGGTTTTCCAATCCATCCATAAACAGTAGCTCAGTTATACCTGGCATGCCGAAGACGTACTCTACTCCCTCATTGCGTAAGAGCTCCATCAGTGCTTCCTTGCCAGTCATCATCACCATGGTTGTAACTCCTTTCCTTGGTTAATCAGGCCAGAGTGTAATGCTAGCATTTTCCAGCCACCAACACCAGCAACATTATTCCAAAAGCTCCATAATGTGCATTATTTTTACCGGCGTTCCATTACGGATAGCACTATCAATTAACTGAATCTCACAGCCGGGACACCCGCTGACCACAATCTCAGCACTGGTATCCTCTATGCTCTTCAGCTTTTTATCAGCAATTCTCTTGGATAAGTCATAGAAGTGGATATTAAACGTTCCCGCCATACCACAGCACCTGTCTGCATCGGGCATTTCTACATATTCTATACCAGGAATCGATTTTAGAATTTGTCTAGGTTGGTCCCTTATTCCCATATGGCGACTGAGATGACATGGGTCGTGCCAGGTAACTTTCTTACCTTTAACCTCAGGTGGAGGAGTATAAGCCGAAGCCGGCAGTTTTAGCACGTCAACCAAGAATTCAGTAATATGCTTTATCTTATCAGCAAAGTTGGCGTAGGCTTTCTTTCGGGCGGGAGTATCAGCTAAAAACTTCATATAATCTTTCATCGCTGAACTGCATGTGGCACAATCAACAAACACACAATCAAAATCTTCGAATGCCTTAACATTGTTGTCTGCCAATTTTCTGCCCGTCTCAAAATCACCAGCTCCCAAGAATACCGGGGCACCACAGCAGCCTTGTTGCTTGGGTATTACTACCTCCACACCATTCTTTATTAGGAAATTGATTATCTTTTTCCCCAAATCAGGGAAAACAAAATCGGTCATGCAGCCAGTAAAGTAGCCTGCTCTCAACCTGGTTTTAACTCCGGCTGGAGGTTTATTTACTACGGGAACTGTTTGCCTCAAGAATCTGGGGGCAATCTGAGGAATATGCCTGCCCTTGCCCAGACTTGACAAGAACATGGGCAGATGCCTGATTGTCCCCTCGGTTTTGGGCAGGAAAACCCCCTGAAACCAAGAGGCAAACCGCACTACATTGCCAAAAAGTGTCCTACGTGGCAAAAGCCATTGGTAAATAATATTGTACGGAAAGCCGACACCATCAGCCCTCACCTTATCTGCCCTAGCTGCAACGATGACCGATGGAATCTGAACTTGAGCCGGGCAATCTACAGTGCACGTCATGCATAGGGTGCACTTGTTAAGACGTTCGCCATACTCTTTGGTATATTGAAGCTCACCAGCAACCAATGCCCGTATCATCATGTCTTTCCCTCTGGCGACCGACGATTCCACTCGTTCCTCCTGATATACCGGACACGATGAGATGCAAAAGCCACACTTCATACACGACTCGAGGTCCTTACGAAACCTCTCGATTTCCTCAAACTGTGTTTTCCCCTTCATTATCTAGCCCTATTCCTCCCAGATTTTCCCGGGATTAAGGATGTTGTTAGGGTCGAGGATTTTCTTGATTTTTTTCATTATCTCGATTGCCGCCGGATCCATAGCTTTCTTCAGAAAGCGCTGCTTCTCTAAGCCGATCCCGTGTTCACCTGAAAGCACACCGCCAAGGGAAAGAGCTGCCAAAAATATCTCATCCATTGCCTTGGTAGCTGTCTCAAAATGCTTCTTATTTTTAACGTCAGTTGGTATTGATGGATGAATATTGCCATCCCCTGCGTGCCCCACTATCCGAATCGGTAGACCATACTTGCTGCTTATTTCATCAAATTTTCTAATGAGCGGGGCAATCTTATCCCGTGGTACAGTCACATCTTCAGACAATACCGTGGGCGCAGTGCTAAATATAGCCCCAAACGTGGCACGGCGCGCCTCCCACAGCATATCTGCCTCGGCATCATCTTTAGCTGCCCTGGTCTCCTTCGCTCCATATTTAACACAAATATTAAGTATCTGCTCGGTTTCAGCTTCTACTGCCGCTGGATTTCCATCAGATTGTATTAAAAGTAACGCCTCAGCCTCGGTGGGTAATCCCATGGGAGTTAACTCCTCTATGCGTCTAAGGAACCAATTATCAAGAAACTCAATCTTGGCTGGTATTACTCCGCTGGCAAGAATATGTGATACTGCCTCTCCAGCGACCGCCATATCTTCGAAGACAGCCAGCATTGACTTTTGGGCAGGGGGCATGGGTAATAACCTGACGGTTATCTTGGTTATTACTCCGAGTGTACCTTCAGAACCGGTGAAAAGCATTACCAGTTCATAGCCGGTTCGATTCTTAGCAGTCACCCCACCCAGTTTAACAATCTCCCCTGATGCCAAGACCACCTGCAGACCAAGAAGATATTGCTTGGTTACACCATATTTCACCCCATATGGGCCACCAGCATTCTCAGCTACAGTACCCCCCAAAGTGCAGCCCAGAAAACTTTGTGGGTCAGGTGGATAGAATAGACCTTCCTTAGCCAAAGCTAAGTTAAAGTCGTTAAGGACTACCCCGGGCTCCACAGTGGCAACCAGATTGCTTTTGTTTATCTCCAGAATCTTGTTCATTCTGGTGGTGCACAGTACAATACCACCCTTTATCGGAATAGAACCACCGCTGACATTGGTACCGCCACCCCTAGGGGTAACTGGAATCTTATTCTCATTAGCCAGCTTTAGGAGCTGAGATACCTGCTCGGCAGTTGTCGGTAGCACAACTGCATCAGGCATATGGGCCCATCTAGTACCGGAATCATAGGAATATGCTACGAGGTCTTCTTTAGCAACCAGAACGCTCCCTTTGCCAACAATTTTATTTAGTCTTGTTATATACTCTGATTTCAACATGTAACTCCTTGGCTATGCCACTGGTCCGAGCGTCTTCTATAGCGCAGCGAGGGGTATATAATGCGCCACGGGGGACACCAGTGGTACCACTGGTATGAAGAATGCAGAACGATTGTCCTCCTCCACCTGAACATCAAGCTCCTGCCGAGGATAGCTGGTCAAAAGGTCACGGTTGCATCATATCATGCCAATGGCAGAGCCCTCAAATGAGATAAAGTTCCCAACCTTGGGCAGGTATGGCCGTAGCTGATTAGCTAACTCCACTAATTCAGTATTCTTCGTGCCGTATGGAAGGCTTGCCAGATAGCATCAAGGATACCCCCGGGTTCAACACAATCGCCAATAGCATGTAACTCGGCAACCTTACCATCGAGGGCCTTCTGTAAATCGTTGCAGGAACGCATGCCGGCTGCTACGACTATACTATCGGCTGGCACAAGCCTGTCCTTATCATTATGCTTAACTAAGATGCCATCAGCCGTGACTCTCACTGGCCAAGCACTGGTCAAAACCTGTACCTTGGCATCTGCCATCATCTTGAGTAGCATGTCGCGGTTAGGAAAAAGCACACCGGTCAAGGTATCAGGTAACTGCTCAATTACGGTCACTTGGCAGCCATTCTGTGCTAGATAGACAGCAGTTTCACAGCCAATGAGACCTCCGCCTATCACTAATACGCTTTTGCCAACTTCGCCTTTCTTCAACAATAAGTCCGCGGCTGTTATCACTTTAACTTTGTTGGCGCCGATAATATTGGGTTTTTGCGGTATCGCACCAGTCGCCAAGATAACAGATTCAACACCCAACTTGCAT
>Ga0114930_10000952_pt1 | contig 29099 bp, 28 predicted proteins | sample AnhtaG_FD_87300 | JGI IMG/M metagenome (GOLD analysis project Ga0114930, IMG submission 87300) | Deep subsurface microbial communities from Anholt, Denmark to uncover new lineages of life (NeLLi) - Anholt_01485 metaG | ecosystem: Environmental > Aquatic > Marine > Oceanic > Sediment | place... | reverse complement strand
GCGTCCACCGGGACCAGGTAGTTGCGGCCGCGCACCTGCAGCCCGTGGCCGGCGAAGAACAGCAGCCCGGTCGCGTCCGGGCCGAGCCGGTCGGCGAAGGCGGCGAAGGCGCGGCGCATCTCGGCCTGGCCGGCGTCGCGCACCAGCGCCACCTCGAACTCCAGGTTGCGCAGCTTTTCCGCCAGCGCCGCGGCATCGTTGGCCGGATTGCGCAGCGGCATTTCCTTGTAGGCGGCATTGCCGATCACCAGCGCCACGCGGCGCTCGGCGGCCTGGGCGCGGCCGGCCATCGCCAAGGCGACCACGACCGAACCCAGAACCATCAGAAGCAGCGTCGTCCAAACTTCCCGGCGCAACCACGCCAAGCCGTCGCCCTCGTGCGTACGCATGAGAACCTCCTGCGGGCGGTCGTCGAAACGCTAGCTTGGCGGCGACGCGCGGGAAGTGACGGCGGTCACAGGCGACGGCGCGCCGCGCCGCGTTTTCAGCCGAGCAACATCGCCGCGGCGATGCCGCCCATGAGCGCCGCCAGCAGCGCCAGGGCTCCGAGCTTGAGCCAAAGCGTCGCGCTTGCGTCCTGCACGCGCATCGGACCTCCTCCGGGCGATCGCCGGCGAGGCTAGCCGGAAGCCGGACCGGCCGCAGTGAGCCGGATCACAAACGAATCAGCCGGCGTCCGCGCCCTTGCGCCGCTTGAAGCGCGACAGGTCGGCCGGGTCGAGCCCGACCTTGAGGTGCACCGCCTTGGCGCCGTCGCGCCGCGCCAGCACCTCGCCGTGGCGGTAGAGCCAGGCGATCGCCGCGCCGTCGGTCACCGGAATGTCGAATTCCGCTATCGCCCGGCCGGACTTGAGCGAGCGGTCGATCAGTTCGAGCAGCCCGCCGCAGCCCTCGCCGGTCGCCGCCGACACCGCGGCGGTGCCGGGGCTGCGCCGGGCCTGGGCCGCGACCTTGGCGCGCGCCTCCGCGTCCAAGAGGTCGATCTTGTTCAACGCCTCGATCAGGCGGCGCTTGGGATCGGCGCCGTCGATCGTCGCATCGAGGCCGAGCTCGCGCAGCACCTTCAGCACGTCGCCGCGCTGCGCCTCGGATTCGGGATGCGCCACGTCGCGCACGTGGATCACGATGTCGGCGCCCGTCACCTCCTCCAGCGTGGCGCGGAACGCGGCCACGAGCTGGGTCGGCAGGTTGGAGATGAACCCCACCGTGTCGCTGAGGATCACGCTGCGGCCGGACGGCAGCTTGAGGCGGCGCATGGTCGGGTCGAGCGTGGCGAACAGCAGGTCGGCCGACAGCACCCCGGCCTCGGTCAACCGGTTGAACAGCGTGGACTTGCCGGCGTTGGTGTAGCCCACCAGGGCGACCACGGGGTACGGCACGCGCTTGCGCGCCTGGCGGTGCAGGCCGCGCGTGCGCTTCACGCCCTCGAGCTCGCGCTTCAGCTTCACGATGCGCTCGTCGATCAGGCGGCGGTCGATTTCGAGCTGGCTTTCGCCCGGGCCGCCGAGGAAGCCGAAGCCGCCGCGCTGGCGCTCGAGGTGGGTCCAGCTTCGCACCAGCCGCGAACGCTGGTAGGACAGGGCCGCAAGCTCGACCTGCAGCGAGCCTTCGTGCGTGCGCGCCCGCTCGCCGAAGATCTCCAGGATCAGGCCGGTGCGGTCGATCACCTTGGCCTTCCACGCCTTCTCCAGGTTGCGCTGCTGGACCGGCGAGACCGGGCCGTCGACCACCACGACGCCCACGTCCTGCGCTTCGACGAGCCCGGCCATCGCCTCGACCGTGCCGCTGCCGAACAGCGTCGCGGGCCGGGGCTTCACGACCTTGACGCACTGGGCATGGGTCACGCCGAGGCGGATCGCCAGCGCCAGGCCCACGGCCTCGGCCAAACGGGCGTCCGCGCCGCGCGCCTGGCCGTTCGCGGCCCGCGCCTCGGCGAGTTCGCCCGGCAAGACGGGATGCAGCACCAGCGCCCGGCCGGTGGCCGTGCGACCGGCGCCGCTGGCGGCCGGCGCGCCGTTGCCCGCGGTCAACGGGCCGGGCGGCGGGGCGGCCGCGCCATGCCGCCCGTTATTGCACGCTCTCCGGCGTGGGGCCGCCGCCGGCTTCCTTGCCGCCCGGGGGCTGCTCGAACAGCTGGATCGGCGTGGCGGGCATCACCGTGGAGATCGCGTGCTTGTAGACGAGCTGCGAATGCGCGTCGCGCCGCAGCAGCACGGAGAAGTTGTCGAACCAGGTAATGATGCCTTGCAGCTTGACCCCGTTCACCAGGAAGATCGTGACGGGGGTCTTGTTCTTGCGGACGTTGTTGAGGAACACGTCCTGCACGTTGTGGGCTTTTTCCGACATTGTCCTTACCCGTTCTGTTCTTATGGTGGGCGGCGGCTTGCCCGCCGCACCCCGATATTACCGGCAGCCTAGCCCCGCGCAAGCAGGGCGAGTAATTCATTGCAATCGCTGAGCCTGAGCGCGGGGCGGTGCCTGCCCCAGCCCGCCCCCGGGGGCTCGGGGTGCAACAGGACCGCCGTGCAGCCCGCGTTGTGCGCGCATTCCATGTCGATGTCGGCGTCGCCCACCAGCCACACCTCGGCGCCCGGCGCGAACCCGCCGCGTTCGAGCGCGAGCGCCACCGGCTCGGGCGCGGGCTTGTCGCGCGGCGCGTCGGTCGCCCCGACGATGCCGCCGAAATGCGCGGTCCAGCCGAGATGCGCGGCTTCCGCGCGCAGGAACGGGCCGTTCTTGTTGCTGACCACGCCGAGATAGAAGCCGGACGCGCTGAGGCCCGCGATCATCGCCCCGGCGCCGGGCATCGGCCTCAGGGTCTCGAGGTGCGTGCGCTGGAACGCGGCATAGAACAACGCGGCGGCGCGCCGCCACTGGTCGCCGAACGTGGCGGGAAACGTCTCGCGCATCGAGCCGCGCAGGCGCGCCTTGGCCTCCGCGAGCGTCCAGGACGGCTTGCCGAACTCGGCGAAGGTCGCGTTGAGCGCGTCGGTTATCGTCTGCCAGTTGTCGACCAGGGTGTTGTCCCAGTCGAACAGGAGCGCGCGCGGCCGTGCGATTCCCGCGGGCCAGGCTCGGGTCAATTCGCGGCCTGCCGCTCGGGCGCCGGCGCTTCGTCCATGTAGCGCAGGTACCAGTCCCGGAGCTTGCGGCTCAAGCTCCCGGGCATGCCGTCGGCGATCGGCTTGCCGTCGAGCCTGGTGATCGGCAGCACGAAGGAAGTGGTGGAGGTTAGGAACGCCTCGCGCGCCTTCCGCGCCTCGTCCACGGTGAAGGGCCGCTCCTCGATCTTCAACCCCTCCTCCGCCGCGAGCCTGATGACGGTCCGGCGCGTGATGCCGGCGAGGATCGCGTGGCTCAAGGGCCGCGTCACCACCTTGCCGTCCTGCGTCACGATCCAGGCGTTGGTGGAGGTGCCTTCGGTCACGGTGCCGTCCTGGGCGACCTGCCAGGCCTCGTAGGCGCCGGCCTCGGCCGCCTGCTGCTTGCCGAGGATGTTGGGCAGGAGCGACACCGACTTGACGTCGCAGCGCTGCCAGCGGATGTCGGGAATCGTGATCGCCGCTCCGCCCGTCTCCAGGAGCTTGAGGTTGGGCGGGCGGGCGTGGCGCGTGGTCATCACCAGCGCGGGCCTGGGGTGCGACTTGGGAAAGGCGTGGTCGCGCGGCGCCACACCCCGGCTGATCTGGAGGTAGATGATGCCGTTGACCACCAGGTTGCGCCGGATCAGCTCGCGCATGGCAAGCTTGAGGGCCGCGCGCGACATCGGCCATTCGATCCGGAGCGAGCTTAGCGAGTGGTCGAGCCGGTCGAGATGCGGTTCCTCGTCCACCAGCTTCCCGCCGTGCACCGCGATCACCTCGTACACGCCGTCGGCGAACTGGTAGGCGCGATCCTCGATATGCACCCGGGCCTCGGCATGCGGGATATAGCGGCCGTTCACATAGGCGTCGCGCGGCATCGTCTCCTCACCTCCGGTTGCGGGCGGCGAACATAGCAGCCCGATCTTGCGCCGTCATGCCCGCGCCGGCCCCAGCGCCAGCACCCGCTCCGCGATCTGCACGGCGTTGAGCGCGGCGCCCTTCAAGAGCTGGTCGCCGGCGGAGAACAGCGCGATCGACCGGCCGCTCGGGTCGCTCAGGTCGCGGCGGATTCGGCCGACCAGGATGTCGTCCTGGCCCGAGGCCTCGCGCGGCATCGGGAAGCGATTGCGCTCGGGATCGTCCACCAGCCGGACGCCAGGGGCATGGCGCATGAGCTCCCGAACCTCCGCCGGCGCGATCGGCCGCTCGCACTCGAACGTCACGGCGACGGAATGCGCGCGCAGGACCGGCACCCGCACGCAGGTGGCGCCGATGCGCATGTCGGGATCGCCGAAGATCTTGCGCGTCTCGTTCATCACCTTGGTTTCTTCGCCGTTGTAGCCCGTTTCCGGGTCGATCGCCGTGTTGTGGCTGAACAGGTTGAAGGCGTAGGGATGCGGCAGCACGCGGGGCTCATAGTCGCGCCCGTCGATATAGGCGCGGGTGGACTGCACCAGCTCGTCCATCGCCGCCGCCCCGCCGCCCGAGGCCGCCTGGTAGGTCGCCACGCTCAGCCGCCTGATGCGGTTGCGCTGATGGACCGGCCAGAGAGGCGTGATGGCGACGATGGCCGAGCAGTTGGGATTGGCGATCACGCCCTTGTGGCGCGCGATCTCGCCCGCATTGATCTCGGGGATCACCAGCGGCACCGCGGGGTCCATGCGGAAGGCCGAGGAGTTGTCCACCACCACCGCGCCCTCGCCCACCGCGACCGGGGCGTATTGCCTGGAAACGCTGGCGCCGGCGGAGAACAGCGCCAGGTCGACGCCCTCGAAGCTTTCCTCGGCCAGCTCCTCGACCACCAGCTCCTCGCCCTTGAACGGCAGGGTCTTGCCGGCGGAACGCGCCGAGGCCAGCAGCTTCAAGCCGCGCAGCGGGAACTTGCGCACGTCGAGGCAGCGCATGAGCTCGACGCCGACCGCGCCGGTGGCGCCGACGATGGCCACGACCGGCGCTTGGGCGGCCGCGGGCTTCGCCTTGCCCGCCGCGGTGCGCGGCGCGGGCGAAGCGGCGGCGGATGCGGGGCTGCTGGATTCTTTGAGGCGCATGACGGTCTCCTTCGCTTGGCCGGAGACGGGCGCCTTGAAACTCGAAGGCCCCGTCCGTTGCCGGCGGGGCCTTTCGGGTTGCTATGCCGCTTGTCTCAGCGCGCGCGTACCCGTGAAGCCCCGCCGTGGGCGGTCTTCTTCGCGGTCGTGCGCTTGAGGGTCAGCGAAAACATGGCCCGGACCCTAGCGGCGCGGCGGCGCGGTGTAAAGCGGGAATCGTCCGCTCAAGCCCCGGTCTTGGCGGGCTGCGGGGCGGCGCTGGGCGGCGCCGGGGTCTGGACGCCGCCCGCGGGACCGGCGCGCTCGTTGCTCTGCACGCCCAGCATCTTGAGCTTGCGGTGCAACGCCGAGCGTTCCATGCCGACGAAGCTCGCGGTGCGCGAGATGTTGCCGCCGAAGCGCGTGACCTGGGCCAGAAGGTATTCGCGTTCGAACACCTCGCGCGCCTCGCGCAAGGGGAGACCCATGATCTCGCCGCCCTTGTCCCACTTCAGCACCGCGGGGGTGATCGCGCCGATCTCGGGCGGCAGCATGTCGGCGCGGATCGGCTCGTCGTGCTTGCCCGGGGCCATGATCAGAAGCCAGTCGATCACGTTGCGCAGCTGGCGCACGTTGCCCGGCCAGTCGTAGGATTGCAGCGCCGCCATCGCGTCCATGCCGATCTCGCGCCGCGGCATGCCCGAAGTATCGGACGCCCGCTGCATGAAATGGTCGATCAGCACGGGAATGTCCTCGCGCCGCTCGCGCAAGGGGGGCACCGTGATCGGCACCACGTTGAGCCGGTAGTACAGGTCCTCGCGGAACCGGCCCGCCCCCATCTCCTCCGCCAAGTTGCGGTTGGTCGCCGCGACCACGCGCACGTCCACCTGCACGCGCGTGCCGCCGCCGACGCGCTCGAACGTCTGGTCCTGGAGCACGCGCACGATCTTGCCCTGGGTTTCCAGCGGCATGTCGGCCACCTCGTCCAGGAACAGCGTGCCGTTGTGCGCCAGCTCGAACGTGCCGATCTTGCGCGGGCCGCCGTCGGAGGACTGCTCGTTGCCGAACAGTTCGAGCTCCACGTGCTCGGGCCGCATGGTGGCGCAGTTCAGCACCACGAACGGCCCGTCGGCGCGGCGCGAGCGCGCGTGCAGCATGCGCGCCACCAGCTCCTTGCCGACGCCGGCGGGGCCGGTGATCAGCACCCGGCTGCCGGTGGGCGCGACCTTCTCGATCGCCTGGCGCAGGTGCTGGACGGCGCCGGATTGCCCCACCAGCTCGGTTTCGTGGCCGGCGCGCAGGCGCAGCTCCTCGTTCTCGCGCCTGAGCCGCGCGGCCTCGATCGCGCGTTCCAGGATCAAAAGCAGTCGGTCGGTCTTGAACGGCTTCTCGATGAAGTCGTAGGCGCCCTTCTTGATCGCCGCGACTGCGGTTTCGATGGTGCCGTGGCCCGAGATCATCACCACCGGCAGGTTCGGGTAGTCGTTCTTGACCGATTCGAGGATTTGCAGCCCGTCGAGCTTGCTGCCCTGGATCCAGATGTCGAGCACCAGCAGCGTGGGCATGCGCGCCTTGATCTCGTTGAACGCGGCGTCGCTGTCCGCGGCCTCGCGCGTGGAATAGCCCTCGTCGTCGAGGATGCCCGAGATCTGCGAGCGGATGTCTTCTTCGTCGTCGACGATCAGGATGTCATGCGCCATGGGCCACCGCCTGCGGCTTCATCGCCATCGGGCCCGCCTCGCCCGTCTCCGTCTTCCTGTCGGCCGGCGCTTCGGCGTCCGAGCGCACCGGGAACTCGAGCGTGACCACCGCGCCGCCGCCCGGGTTGTCACCCAGGCGGACCTCGCCGCCGTGGTCTTCCATGATCTTCTTGACGATCGCCAGGCCGAGCCCGGTGCCCTTGGTGCGGGTCGTCACGTACGGCTCGGTCAGCCGCTCGCGCCCCTCCGCCGGCAGGCCGCGGCCGTTGTCCGCCACCGCCACGACGACGCTGCGCGGCTGGCGGTCCACCGACAGCTCGACGCGCCCCGGCGGCAGCGCCCTGCCGGGCGCCGCCTCGCGGCCGTCGATGGCGTCGAGCGCGTTCTGCAACAGGTTGGTCAGCGCCTGGCTCACCTGGCGCGCGTCGCAGGGCAGCTTGAGGTCGCCGGGCGGCAGCTTCAGCACGAACTCGACGTCGTGGCGGGCGTGCTTCTGCAAGTGGATGGCGTGGTGGCACAGCTCCGCGAGGTTCTCCGCCTTCAGCACGGGCGCGGGCATGCGCGCGAAGGCCGAGAATTCGTCGACCATGCGGCCGATGTCGCCGACCTGGCGCACGATCGTGTCGGTGCAGGTCTTGAACGTCTCCGGATCGCTGGCGATCTCCTTCAGGTACTTGCGCTTCAGGCGCTCGGCCGAGAGCTGGATCGGCGTCAGCGGGTTCTTGATCTCGTGCGCGATGCGCCGCGCGACGTCGGCCCAGGCGGCGGTGCGCTGCGCCGATTGCAGCTCGGTGATGTCGTCGAAGGTGACGACGAAACCCTTGATCTCGCCCTCGCTGCGGTCCACCGACACGCGCACCAACAGCGTGCGCGCGCGGCCGGCGCGCATCAGCCTGATCTGCGTGTCGGGCGCGCGTTCGGCGCGATGGCGCGCCTCGACGATCACCGGCGCGATCTCGGGCACCGTGTCGGCCAGCTCGTGGCCGATCGCCTGGTTGAGGTCGAGCCCGAGAAGCTGCGAGGCCGCGCGGTTCGGCAGGTTGACGCGCCCGCGGTGGTCGAGGCCGACCACGCCCGCCGACACGCCCGAGAGCACCGCCTCGGTGAACCGGTTGCGCAAGTCGAGCTGCCGGTTGGCCTCCATCAATTCGTGCTGCTGGTTGGCGAGCTGGCTGGCCATGCGGTTGAAGGCGCGGCTGAGGCTGCCTACCTCGTCGCCCACGCCCACCTCGGGCACGCGGGTTTCCAGGTTGCCGGCGCGCACCTTCTCGGCCGCGGCGATCAGGCTGGCGATCGGCCGCGCCAGGTGGTTGGCGAACAGCAGCCCCACCCAGATCGCGGCCAAGAGCAGCAGCAGCGCCACGGCGGCGAAGATGCCGACGAAGGTGATCTGGTAGTAGGCGCGCGCGCCGCGCAGCTGCTCGTACTCGCGCGAGGCGCGGCGCGCGCTGTCGATGTAGCTCAAGACCTTCGGGTCGACCGGGCGGCCGACATAGAGGAACGCGTCGAAGAAGCGGTCGAGCCGCACCATCGCGCGCACGCGGTCGTCGCGGTCGCCGATCACCATCGCCACGTCGCCGGCGCGCGCCGCCTCCAGCGCCTCGCGCGGGAACCGCTCGAACTCCAGCGAATAGGTGAAGGCGGTGCGCGCCACCACGCGGCCGGTGCCGTCCAGCACCAGCGCCTCGGTCAGGTTGCGGAACATCGCCTGCGTGGACAGGGTCTGGTTGAGGCGCAACGGGTCGGCGATCAGCCGCGGCGCCTCGAGGTTGAGGTCGTTGGCCATGGCCAGCGCGTCGGCGCGGATCAGGTTCTTGTGCTCGGCCAGGTAGGCCTCGGCAGCCAGCACCGAGTTCTGCACCGCCTTGGCCACCCGTTCGTTGAACCAGCCCTGGATGCCGTAGTGGAAGAACAGGCCCGACAGGAACGCGACCACCACCGCCGGCGTCACCGCCACGATGCCGAACATCATCACCAGGCGGACATGGAGTTGCGCCCCGGCGGAGCCGCGCATGCGCTGCGCCCATAGCCGCGCCAGCCGGTTCGCGACCACCACCGCCAGCAACAGCGCCAGCGCCAGGTCGACGTAGAGCATCAAGAGCAGGGTGTTGGCCCCGCCGGCCAGGAACCGGCCGCCGGCGAACGCGAGATAGGTGCCGGCGCCGGCCGCCACGGTCGCCAGCAGCAGCAGCGCCGTCAGATAGCGGCCGACGTGGTGCCGCTCCGCCCACTGACCCAGTCGCCGCGTCAGCAACTTCAATTGAGGCCGGATGTCGCGCTTCATTGTGTCATGGTCACCTATTTGTGGCTAATTTGCAACAGTGCAGCGATGCAACGGCGTGTTTTGTCGGCGGCATCGAACACTGGAGCATCCCGCCCACAGTCCTTGGCCAATACTGCCTAATTAATAAAGATCAAGCGGTTACGGCCGATTCATCAGACGAACCTGCGGCGATTACTTGCTGCGGCCCGGCCTCAGATGCTGAGATTGAAGGCCACGGAAATCCGCACCCGATCGCCCCGGTAGGGCCGCACTTGGTGGCTCACCCAGCTCGGGAACAGGGTCATCATGCCGGCCCGCGGGCGCAGCAGTTCGCTCGAACCCACGGTCTGCCCGCCCGGCACGTTGAAGGTCAGCGCCGGCGCGTACATCGCCGGCAACACGCCGCGCGGATCCTGCACCTCGAATTCGCCGCCGAGCGACGCATCCGCGGCGATGCCGCCGTCGTCGACATAGTACGCGCCCGACCAGTAGGCCCCGGGATGGGTATGGAACTCGTTGGCGTCGCCGCGGCGGTTGACGTTGGCCCAGGCGTTGACCTTCCACGGCACGTTGATCTGGCGGCCTTGGCGGTTGGCGGTGAGCTGGTCGGCCGCCGCCTTGGCGAGGTCGAGGATGCGCCGGCCCGGCTCGCCGCCCCACGCCGCGAAGTCCCAGCTCGATTGCCAGCCCCCGAGATTGCTCGCGACCACCGTGGGCTGCGCCTTCGCGCGGCCGAGGATGATCGCCGACAGCTCGGCGTTCAGCCGCTCGGCGTCCGCCACCATCAGCACGGCCATCGGCGTCGCGAACAGCGATTGCACGTTGATGTTCAACGCGCCGGGAACGGATGCCTCGTTCATGCCCGCGGAGTATGGCACCGCCGGGTCGGGGTTGCCATCGGGCGCGCGCTCAAGCCTTGGCGCCGCGGATCACCTGGATGTCGAGGTCGCGGATTTTCTTCCTGAGCGTGTTGCGGTTTAGGCCCAGCAGGTGCGCCGCCTTGATCTGGTTGCCGCGCGTGGCCGACAGCGACAGGCCGATCAGCGGCCGTTCCACCTCGTGCAGCACGCGGTCGTAAAGCCCGGGCGGCGGCAGGCCGCCTTTGTGCGCGTCGAAATAGTCGCGGATATGCCGTTCCACGGCCGAGGCGAGGCCCTCGCCGCGCACCGGCTCGCCGCCGGGCGCGGCCGCAGGCACCGGCGCCACCTCCGCCAGCTCGGCGTTGATGAGGTCGACGCCGATCACCTCCTGCGAATAGAGCGCCGCGAGGCGGCGCACCAGGTTCTCGAGCTCGCGCACGTTGCCCGGCCAGCGATAGGCCATCAGCCGCTCCATCGCCGCGGCGTCGAGCGACTTGGACGGCAGGCCTTCCGCCACCGCCTGGCTCAGGAAATGCCGCACCAGGGCGGGGATGTCCTCCTTGCGCTCGCGCAACGGCGGCAGGCGGATCGGGACCACGTTCAGGCGATAGAACAGGTCCTCGCGGAACAGCCCCTGCTGGATCAGCCCGCGCAGATCGCGGTGCGTGGCGGCGACGATGCGCACGTTGGCCTTGATCGAGGTGCGGCCGCCGACGGTGGTGTACTCGCCCTCCTGCAGCACGCGCAGCAACCGCGTCTGCGCCTCCATCGGCATGTCGCCGATCTCGTCCAGGAACAGGGTGCCGCCCTCGGCCTGCTCGAAGCGCCCGGCGTTGCGCGCGGTGGCGCCGGTGAAGGCGCCCTTCTCGTGGCCGAACAGTTCGCTTTCGATCAGCTCGCGCGGGATCGCCGCCATGTTGAGCGCGACGAACGGCCCGTTGCGCCGCTTGCCATAGGTGTGCAGCGCGCGCGCGACCAGCTCCTTGCCGGTGCCGGACTCGCCGTAGATCATCACCGTCAGGTCGGTGCCCATCAGGCGCGCGAGCACGCGATAGATTTCCTGCATCGCGGGCGAACGGCCGATCAGCGGCAGCTTCTCGTCCCCTTCGCCCTCCGGCGGCAGGGCGACGGCCTGCTGGGGTGCCGCCAGCGCGCGCTCGACCACGTGCACGACCTCGTTCAGGTCGAACGGCTTCGGCAGGTACTCGAACGCGCCGCGCTCGGTCGCCTTGACCGCGGTCAACAGCGTGTTCTGCGCGCTCATGACGACGATCTTCAGGTCGGGCCGCAGTTTCTTGATCCGCGGCACCAAGTCGAGCCCGTTCTCGTCCGGCATCACCACGTCGGTGATGACCAGGTCGCCGTCGCCGTGCTCGACCCAGTTCCACAGGGTCGCGGCGTTGCCCGTGGTGCGCACGTCGTAGCCGTGCCGGGCCAGGGCCTGGGTCAGAACGGTGCGGATCGCGCGGTCATCGTCGGCGACAAGGATCGTGGCTGCGCCCATTCAACCGGTCTCCGTCATGGTTTGATCCGGGTCGGGGCGAGCCATCGGCAGCCTGATGCGGAATACGGTCCGGCGGGGTTGGCTCTCCAAGTCGATCACGCCGCCATGATCGCCCACGATTTTGGCAACCAATGCAAGGCCCAGGCCAGTTCCGTTCGTCTTGGTGGTCACGAAAGCGTCAAAAAGGTGGGGCCGCAGATCCTCGGGGATGCCCGGCCCGTTGTCCTGGACCGAAACCTCCAGGGGCACGTCCATGCGGGTTTCCCCGCCCGGGGCGGCGACCCGGATGCCGTGCTGGAACCGGGTCGCCAGCACGACCTCCCCGCCCTCCCCCGGGGCGGCCTCGGCCGCGTTCTTGACCAGGTTCAGGAACACCTGCACCAACTGGTCGCGGTTGCCGTAGACCGGCGGCAGCGAGGGGTCGTAGCGCTCGACGAACCTGACGGCCCGGGCGAAGCCGCTTTGCGCCACCCGGCGCACATGGTCGAGCACCTGGTGCACGTTGACCGGCCCGCGGTCGAGCGGCCGCTGGTCCGAGAACACCTCCATCCGGTCGACCAAGGCGCAGATGCGGTCGGTCTCGTCGCAGATCAGCCGCGTGAGCTGCCGGTCCTCCGCGCCCGCGTTCTGCTCCAGGAGCTGCGCCGCGCCGCGGATGCCCGAGAGCGGGTTCTTGACCTCGTGCGCCAGCATCGCCGCCATCGCCGTGACCGAGCGCGCCGCGCCGCGGTGGCTCAGCTGCCGGTCCAGGCGGTCGGCGATCGAACGCTCGTGCAGCACCACGGCCAGGACGCGCGGATTTTCCGCGAGCGGCGCGACCTCGGCGCCGACCACGTGCATGCCGATGCGCGGGCTCGTGACGCTGATGTTGGACTCGCTGAGGCTCGCGCCCGTGTCGCGCGCCTGGCGCACCAGCGCCAATAGCGGGCTGTCGCCCGGCACCAGCTCGCGCAGGCTCATGCCCGCGAGCAGGCTTGCGCCGGTTTCGAAGAACTGCTCGGCCGCGGGATTGACGAAGACCAGCTTGTCCTCGGCGTCCACGGCCAGGACCGGCGCCGGCAGCGCATTGACCAGGGCGCCCATCTCGGGCGCGCGCGCCGGCAACTGCGCGACCTTGGCGCCGCGCGCGAAACGCCCGCCGATGCGGCTCAGCACGCTGCCGGTCATGCCGCCAGGCGCTCCCCGGCCTCGGCGAAGAACTCGCCGATCATCGCCTCGACCCTGGCCGGATCGGCCTCGCGCATGACCGCCGCGCGGAACTCCGCGGATTGCGGCAGGCCCTTGGAGTACCAGCCCAGATGCTTGCGCGCGACGCGCGCGCCTGCCTCGCGGCCGTAGTGCGCGAGCATGGCGCGATAGTGCTCGAGCACGGTCGCAAGCTTCTCGTGAAGCGGCGGATCGGGCAGGCGCTCGCGGGTCTTGAGCCAGTGGATCGCCTGCTTCAGGAACCACGGCCGGCCGCAGGCGCCGCGGCCGATCATCGCGCCGTCCGCGCCGGATTGCTCGAGCGCCGCGTCCATCTCCTCCAGCGTCGTGATGTCGCCGTTGACGACCACCGGGATGCCAACCGCCGCCTTCACTTCGGCCACGAAGCGCCAATCCGCCCGGCCCTCGTAGAACTGGCAGCGCGTGCGGCCGTGGATCGTGATCGCCTTGATGCCGCACTGCTCGGCCACGCGCGCGAGAGACGGCGCGTTGCGGCTCTCCTCGTTCCAGCCCGTGCGCATCTTGAGCGTCACCGGCAGGCTCACGGCCTTGACCGTCGCTTCCAGGATCCTCGCGGCGTGAACTTCGTCGCGCATCAGCGACGAGCCGGCGTGGCCGTTGACCACTTTCTTCACCGGACAGCCGAAGTTGACGTCGATGATCGCGGCGCCCCGGTCCTGGTTGAGCTTGGCGGCTTCGGCCATCACGCCGGGCTCGCAGCCCGCGAGCTGCACCGCCATCGGGTGCTCCTCGGCGTCGTTGGCCGCCATCAGCAGGGTCTTGCGGTTCTCGCGCACCATCGCCTCGCTGGCGATCATCTCGGAGACGACCAGCCCCGCGCCCCGGCGCTTCACCAAGCGGCGGAACGGCAGGTCGGTCACGCCCGACATCGGCGCCAGGATGACCGGATCGGCCAATGCCACGGATCCGATACAAATGCCCATAAATTGTGCAGACGTTCGTTTCGCCTAATTGTTGTTCAGTCTACCATGCGTTTTTTGCGTTGCAACAAGAATGTAGGCTCGCCGGATAGCGAAATCTGAAAAAGTGCATGATCTATGTCAAATCAACCGATTAGCACGTCGGTGACGAATTTTACCCCCGGATAGGCCAAGGTCAGCAACAGGTAGCCGAGCAGCACGTAGCGCGCGGCGCGGCGGCCGCGGACCCCGGTCCGGTAATGGGCCGCCAGCAGGGCCGCGATTACCGCCAAGCTGATGAGCGACAGCACGGTCTTGTGGTCGAAGCGCAGCGGCTGGCCGGTGTTGAGGTACTGGATCGCGGCGCCGGTCACCACCCCCACCAGCAGCACGCCGCCTGCCGCCAGCAAAAGGCCGATCAGCAGCGCCTCGCCGTCGGCGACCGAGGGCAGATGGCGGGTCAGCGCGCCCGGCCGGCGGTTCTTGAGCGCCCGCTCCTGCAGGAACACGCCCAGGCCCGCCACCGCGGCCAGCGTCGCCAGCGCGTAGGTGCCCACGGAGATCGCGATATGGCTCCACAGCCACGCGGAATGGCCGACGGTCCTGAGCGGCCGCTCCGGCGCGTGCTGCCAGACCAGCGCGGCCGCGCCCAGGAGGATCAGGTACGGCAGCAGCAGCGGCGCGAGCCGCCAAGCCTGGCGCGACAGCGCCGCGGCCAGCGCGAAGGCGATCATGCTGCCGGAAATCGTGACCCACAGCGCCACCGAAAATCCGGTGTGCCACCCCTCGGCCACCGCCGCGTAGGACCATGCCAGCGGGCCCGCGAGCGCCACGGCTAAGGTCGCCCAGAACGGGCCGTCCGGCGCCGTGTTCGCCGACCCGACGCGCCGCCACGCCAATGCCGCCGCCGGCACCAGCGCCAGCACGGCGGACAAGGCGAACAGGAACCCCATGCTCATGCGCGGGCACGATAGGCAATGAAGCGCGCGGACACAATGACGGCCATCTTGGCTTTGCGCGGCGGCGGATATAGGGTCCGCGCGCCATGACCACCTGCATCGCGCTGATCGTCGCCGCCGGCCGCGGGCACCGCTTCGGCGGCGAGGTGCCGAAGCAATACCTCAAGCTCGGCGGCGCGGCCGTGCTGCGGCATTGCGTGGAGACGTTCCTCGGCCATCCCCGGGTGGGCCGGGCGCAGGTCGTGATCCACCCCGACGACCGCGCGCTCTACGACGCGGCGGTCGAAGGGCTCGACCTGCCTCCGCCCGTGCACGGCGGCGCCACGCGCCAGGATTCGGTGCGCCTCGGCCTCGAGAGCCTGGAGAAGCGCGCGCCCGACCTGGTGCTGATCCACGATGCCGCGCGGCCGTTCATCGACGCCGGCACCGTCGACCGCACGCTGGACGCGCTCGCCGATGCGCCCGGCGCGATCGCGGCGGTGAGAGTCGCCGACACGATCAAGCGCGCCGGCAAGGACGACACGGTCGCCGGCACGGTGGACCGCGCGGCGCTGTGGCGCGCGCAGACGCCGCAGGGCTTCCGCTTCCGCGAAATCCTGACCGCCCACCGCGCCGCGGCGGGCAAGGGCGAACTCACCGACGACGCGGCCGTCGCGGAGCGCGCAGGCCTGAACGTGGCGCTGGTGCCGGGCAGCGAGGACAATTTCAAGGTGACGACCATGGACGACCTGAACCGCGCCGAGCGGATGCTGGCGGCGCGCTTGGGCGGCGGCGAAACCCGCGTCGGCACCGGCTTCGACGTGCATCGCCTCGGCAAGAAGCAGGACTACGTGACGCTGTGCGGCGTCCGGGTGCCACACGACTCGGGCCTGATTGGCCATTCCGACGCCGACGTGGCGCTGCACGCGCTGACCGACGCGATTCTGGGCGCGCTGGGCATCGGCGACATCGGCAGCTTTTTCCCGCCCAGCGACATGCGCTGGAAGGACGCGGACTCCGCCGTGTTCATCCGCCACGCCGCCGACCAAGTGACCCAGCGCGGCGGGCGGATCGTGCATCTCGACGTCACGATCGTCTGCGAGCGGCCGAAGGTGGGCCCGCACCGCGCCGCGATGGCCAAGCGCGTGGGCGAAATCCTCGGCATCGACCCCGGGCGCGTCAGCGTGAAGGCCACGACCACCGAGGAGCTGGGCTTCACCGGCCGGCGCGAGGGCATCGCCGCCCAGGCCGTGGCGACCATCCGGCTGCCGGGGTGACCGTGGCGCCGCCCGCCCTGCCCCGCTCGCACCCCGCGTGGTGGATCAGTTGCGCCGGCGGCATCGGGCTCGCCTCGAAGGCGCCCGGAACCTGGGGCTCGCTCGTGGCGCTGCCGCCGAGCTACCTGATCGCGACGCTGCTGGCGCCCGAGGCGCTGCTGGTCGCCGCGCTCGCCGTCGCCGCGGTCGGCTACGCCGCGGTGCGCAGGTATCTGAAGCACACGGACGGCCGCGAGGACCCGCAGGAAATCGTGATCGACGAAGTGGCCGGGCAGATGCTGGCGCTGTCGCTGCTGCCGCCGCATCTCTGGGCCTACGCGGGCGGGTTCGCGCTGTTCCGGCTGTTTGACATCCTGAAGCCGTTTCCCGCCGGCCTGATCGACGCGCGCGTCGGCGGCGCCGCCGGCGTGATGCTCGACGACACGGTGGCCGGCCTGTACGCCCTGGCCGCGATGCTGGTGGGGGTGGCCCTTGCCGGGCAGCTCTAACTTCGGCCGCGCGCTGACCGCCGAGGCGCGCGCGCTGCTCGCGGCGTTCCGGCGCGCGAAGCTGATGCTGGCGACCGCCGAGTCCTGCACCGGCGGCATGGTCGCGGGCGTGCTGACCGAGATCGCCGGCTCGTCCGAGGTGGTGGAGCGCGGCTTCGTCACCTACTCCAACCGCGCCAAGAACGAGCTGCTCGGCGTGCCGATGGCGCTGATCGGCGCCAAGGGCGCGGTGAGCAAGGAGGTGGCGCTGGCGATGGCGCGCGGGGCGCTCAAGAACTCGCGCGCCCATGTCGCGGTGTCGGTGACCGGCATCGCGGGGCCGGGCGGCGCGCGGCCCGGCAAGTCGGTGGGCCTGGTGCATTTCGCCGCGCAGCGCCGCGGCCGCAAGCCCGTCCACCTCAGCCGCGTGTTCAAGGGCGGCCGCGCCCAGGTGCGCGCGGCATCGGTGAGAGAGGCGCTGCGCCTGCTGCGCCGCGCGGCGGACGTCTAGCGCGTCACGCTAGTCCGCATCGTAGATATCGCGGCGGTTTCCGACCGCAAGGACGAGAACGGTCGTGCGCTCGCGCTCAATCCGGCAGATCAAACGGTAATCGCCGATACGGTACCGCCAAAGGCCCGCCATCGCGTGGCGCAAAGGCTTTGCAAATCTCCGGGGATCGCCGCCCCCCGCGATACGGCGGCGCAGGTACGTCAGAATTTGGCGTTGGACTGGCGGATCGAGCCTTCGCAGTTCGCGCCGAGCACGCTCGTCGAACTCGACGGTCCAGACCATCGCAGGGGCGCAGCTCGCCGGTCAACGGCCTCGACGCGTCAAGTCCGCCCCTTTTTCCAGTTGCGCCAGTGTCCAGCGGCGCGCTGGACGCTCAACGCGCCGCGCCGCAAGATACGCGTCTTCGATTTCTTCGATGTGGCGGAGGATCGCCTCGCGTGCGTAATAGGACTTCGTGCGTCCGGTCCGTTCCGAGAGAATGCGCAGCCTATTCTCTATGTCGGCCGGCAAGCGGATTGCAAGCATGTCGCCGCTCCGTGCTATACATGTAGAACATGTATAACATGGGGCACGCCACCTCGCTAGCCTAGCGTCCGCCCAGCTTCTCCACCAGCGCCATCCACAGGCCCACGGTCTCGACGTCGCTCGGGTCGGCCGAGGGCTTCTTGCGCACCGCGGTCTGCACCATCACCAGCTTGGACGCGGGGTCGACGTAGATCTTCTGTCCGTGGATGCCCTGGAACGCGAACATGCGCCGGCTGTCGGGGAAGATCCAGGTCTGATAGCCGTAGCCGAAGAAGCGCGTGGCGGTGCGCGGCGCAAGGTGCCTGTCCAGCGGGCGGACGCTCGTGGCATCGATCACCCACTGCCGGGGAACGATCTGCTTTCCGTCCCACGCGCCGTCATGCGCCAGCAGGCGCCCGACGCGCCCGTAGTCGCGCAACGTGGCGTTGAGGCAGCAGAACGCCAGCTCCTGCCCGCCGTTGTCGACCTGCCAGGCCGCGTCGGCCTCGGCGCCGATCGGCTGCCAGATTTTCTCGCTGAGGTACTCCGCGACCGCGCGGCCGGTCGCTTTCGTCAGCGCGAGGCCGAGAATTTCGGTTTCCACGCTGGCGTAATGGAACTTGGCGTCCGGCGCGGCGACGCGCTTGTTGAACTGCGCGATCACCTCGGCCTGCCCGCCCGGGCGGGTCTCGCGCAGGCCGCGCCCGAGCTTCGCGATGTCGTCGCTGCCGCTGTAGTCCTCGGTGAACTCGACGCCCGAGGACATGTGCAGCAGCGCTCGCAAGGGCGTGCGGCCGTACTCGCGGCCCTTCAGACCCGGCACGTAGTCCTCCGCGGGCGCGTCGACCGAGACGATCCTGCCCTCGGCCTGGGCGACGCCCACCAGCATCGCGAGAACGGTCTTCGCCATGGAGTGCGAGGCGAAGCGGTCCTTGTCGGTGCGCGCGTACCGGTAGCGCTCGAGCAGGATCGTGTCGTCCTTGAGGACCAGGAGGCCGGTCGCGGGGTGGCGCGCGAGATAGGCGTCGATCGAGGCGAACGAGGCGCCGCCGCGCGAAAACGCCACGTCGATTTCCTTCGCCGCACGCTTGAACTGCCGGACCTGCTCCCCGCGCGCGACGCGGCGGTTGGGCAGCCGCTCGGCGCGGCTGAAATTGCCGACCAGGAACTGCTGTGGCCGGCCGGCCATCGGGCCCGTGGGGTAGCCCTGGGACTTGCCGTAGCCCTCGGCATCCGGCCCGGTATCGGAGAATTTCGGCTCCGCCCCCTGCCCCAGCGCCGCCGAACAGAGCAGGACACCGCCAAGGCACAAGGACACCAGGGTTGCGGATTGCGCGGTTCGGGACCGCGCGGAAACGGCCCTTGGCGTCTCGATGCTCCGGTGGTTCATGTTTTCACACCGTCTCGCCGTACAGCGCCTTGGCGCGGGTCTCGAACGCGGCGACCATGCGCCGCACCGCCTCGTCGAACAGCGCGCCGATCAGCTTCTCCAGCAGGCGCGAGCGGAACTCGAAATCGACGAAGAAGTCGATCTCGCAGCCCACGGGGTGCGGGTTGAACACCCAGTGGTTCGCGAGGTAGCGGAACGGCCCTTCGGCGTAGGACACGTCGATGCGGTCCGGGCGCTTGAGCTCGACGCGCGAGGTGAACCGCTCGCGGAACATCTTGAAGCCGATCACCAGGTCGCCGATCAGCACGTCGCCGCGCCGCTCGCGCACGCGCGCGGCCACGCACCAGGGCAGGAACTCGGGATAGCGGTCGATCTCGGCCACCAGGTCGAACAACTGGTCGGGCGTGTAGGGCAGAACGCGGCGCTCTTCGTGGCGGGGCATGGAGGCAGTCTAGCAGAGGGACAACCCCGTCACCCGCCCGCCGCCAGCTTGGCCCGGCGCGCTTCGCGCAGCCGCGCGAAGTCGTCGCCCGCGAGGTACGAGGAGCGCGTCAGCGGCGAGGACGCCACCATCAGGAACCCCTTGGCGTAGGCCGCGCGCCTGTGGGATTCGAATTCCTCGGGCGTCACGAACCGGTCCACCGCCGCGTGCTTGGGCGTGGGCTGCAAATACTGGCCGATGGTGAGGAAATCCACGTCCGCCGCGCGCAGGTCGTCCATCACCTGCAGTACCTCCTCCTTGGCCTCGCCCAGGCCAACCATGATGCCCGACTTGGTGAACATCGCGGGGTCGAGGCGCTTCACCTGGTCCAAGAGGCGCAGGGAATGGAAATACCGCGCCCCGGGCCGGATGCCGGCGTAGAGCCGCGGCACGGTTTCCAGGTTGTGGTTGTAGACGTCGGGCCGCGCGCGCACCACGGCCTCGACCGCGCCGTCTTTCCTCAGGAAATCGGGCGTCAGGACCTCGATGGTGGTAGCGGGCGTGCGCTTACGCACCTCCTCGATGACGCGCACGAACTGGCCGGCGCCGCCGTCGTCCAAATCGTCGCGGTCGACCGAGGTCACGACCAGATGCGACAAGCCCAGCTTCGCCACGGCTTCGGCCACGTGCTCGGGCTCATGCGGGTCGAGAAGGTCGGGCTTGCCGGTCGCCACGTTGCAGAACGCGCAGGCGCGCGTGCACACCGCGCCCAGGATCATCACCGTGGCGTGGCCGTGCTTCCAGCACTCCCCGATGTTGGGGCAGGCCGCCTCCTCGCACACCGTGTTGAGGTTCAGCGCGCGCATCAGCCGGCGCGTCTCGTGGTACTCCGGCGAGACCGGCGCCTTGACGCGAATCCACTCCGGCTTGCGCCTGACCGGGTTGTCGGGTCGGTGCGCTTTCTCGGGGTGGCGGAGCTGCGTGTCGGCGGTCATTCGCTGAGTCGCCTCATCCTTCGACAGGCTCGGGATGAGGCCTCATGGTGAGCCTGTCGAACCACGAGGCCGCGCCGCATCAGATGTGGATCGCGCGGGCGTAGGCGTCAAGCACCGCCTCGTGCATCATTTCGCTCAAGGTCGGGTGCGGGAACACGGCGTGCATCAGCTCGGCCTCGGTGGTCTCCAGCGTCATCGCCACGCCGTAGCCCTGGATCAGCTCGGTGACCTCGGCGCCGATCATGTGCGCGCCCAGAAGCTCGCCGGTCTTGGCGTCGAACACGGTCTTGACCATGCCCTCGGGCTCGCCCAGCGCGATCGCCTTGCCGTTGCCGATGAAGGGGAAGCGGCCGACGCGCACCTCCCGCCCCGCCTTCTTCGCCGCCGCTTCGCTCAGGCCCACGGACGCCACCTGCGGCATGCAGTAGGTGCAGCCGGGAATCCTGCGCACGTCGAGCGGATGCACGCCGGCCACGCCGGCGATCTTCTCGACGCAGATCACGCCCTCGTGGCTCGCCTTGTGCGCCAGCCAGGGCGGGCCCACCAGGTCGCCGATGGCATGGACGCCGGGCTCGCCGGTGCGCAGCCACTCGTCCACCACGACATGCGCGCGGTCCACCTTCACGCCCGTGCCCTCGAGTCCCAGGTTCTCGACGTTGCCGGCGATGCCCACGGCCAGGATCACGCGCTCGACCGTGAGCTCCGTGACCTTGCCGTCCGCCCCCTTCACGCTGGCCGTCACGCTGTCCGCGCCCTTCTTCAATCCCGTTACCGTCGCGGAGGTGACGATCTTCATGCCCTGCTTCTCGAACGACTTGCGGGCGAAGGCGCTGATCTCCTCGTCCTCGACCGGCAGCACGCGGTCGAGCACTTCCACGACCGTGACTTCCGCGCCAAGGTTGCGGAAGAACGACGCGAACTCGATGCCGATGGCGCCCGAGCCGATCACCAGCAGCGACTTGGGCATGGCCGGAGGCACCATCGCCTCCTTGTAGGTCCACACCAGCTTGCCGTCGGGCTCCAGGCCCGGCAGCGTGCGCGCCCGCGCGCCGGTGGCGAGGACGATGTGCTTGGCGGTCAGGTCCGCGACCGGCTTGCCGTCCTTCGTCACCGACAGCCTGCCCTTGCCGGCGAGCTTCGCCGCGCCGTCGAACACCGCGACCTTGTTCTTCTTGAGCAGAAACGCGACGCCCTTGCTGAGCTGGTTCGCCACGGCGCGGCTGCGCTTGACGATCTTGCCGAGGTCGAACGAGACGCCCTCGGCCTTCAGGCCGAAACTCTCGGCGTGCTTCATGTGGTGGAACACCTCGGCCGAGCGCAGCAGCGCCTTGGTCGGGATGCAGCCCCAGTTGAGGCAGATGCCGCCCAGGTGCTCGCGCTCCACCACGGCGGTTTTCATCTTGAGCTGCGCGGCGCGGATCGCGGCGACATACCCGCCCGGGCCCCCGCCCACCACGACCACGTCGAACGAAGTGTCGGCCATCTACGCTCCTATCGATTTCCCTCACCCGCTCGCTACGCTCGCCACCCTCTCCCGGGGGGAGAGGGTTGATCTGCCCCTCCCCCGCCGGGAGAGGGTACCCCCGAGCGATTAGCGAGGGGCGGGTGAGGGGCAAGGCCGCATGGGCGTGCCCCTACAGCATCATCTGGATCGGGTCCTCGATCAGCTTCTTGAACGCGGCCAGGAAGTCGGCGCCGATCGCGCCGTCCACTACGCGGTGGTCGGTGGACAGCCCGCAGGTCATCACCGTGGCGATGGCGAGGGCGCCGTCCTTGACCACCGGGCGCTGCGCGCCCGCGCCCACCGCCAGGATGCAGGCCTGCGGCGGATTGAGCACGGCGTAGAACCCGTCGATGCCGTACATCCCCAGGTTCGAGATCGAGAACGTGCCGCCCTGGAATTCCTCCAGGCGCAGCTTGCCGGCGCGCGCGCGCTCCGCCAGGTCCTTCATCTCGTTCGAGATCGCCGACAGGCCCTTCGTTTCGGCATTGCGAACGATCGGCGTGATGAGCCCGTCGGGAATCGCCACGGCCACCGAGATGTCGGCCGACTTGAAGCGCCTGAGGGCCGCGTCGGTCCACATCGCATTGGCCGCCGGCACTTTCATCAGCGCCAGGGCCGCCGCCTTGATGACGAAGTCGTTGACCGAAAGCTTGTAGGCGCGCCCATTTCCTCCATTGGGCCCTTCTTTGGGCGCGCGGGCGTTGAGCTCGGCGCGCAGCTTCAACAGCGCGTCGATCTGGCAGTCGACGCTCAGGTAGAAGTGCGGCGCGTCGCGCTTGGACTGCGCCAGCCGCTGGGCGATGACCTTCCGCATGTTGGTGTGCGGAATGTCCTCGTAGGGCGGCATGCCGCCCGCCGCGGGCAGATAGACGCCTGGCGGCGGCGCCACGGCCGGCGCTTTGGCCGGTGCGATCATCGGCGCAGCCGCCATCGGCCGCGCGCCGCCCGATGCAAACGCTTCGATATCGGCCTTCACGACCCGCCCATGCGGACCCGAGCCGCGCATAGATTTCAGGTCGATGCCGGCCTGCTGCGCCATACGCTTGGCCAGCGGGCTGACGAACACGCGGTCCTGCCCGTTCCCCTTCGCGGGCTGCGGCGCGGCGGGGGCCGCCGCCGGCCTGGGTGCCTGTTGCGGCGCCGATGCCGGAGCGGGCGGCGCCGCGGCCGCCTTGGGCGCGGGTTTCGCCGCCGGCGCCGCGGGCGCGGCGGACGGCGCGGAAACGGATTTCGGGTCCTCGCCCTCGTCCGCCAGCACGGCGATCACGGTGTTGACCTTGACCCCCTCGGTGCCCGCGGGCACGGCGATGCGCGCCAGCGTGCCCTCGTCCACCGCCTCGACCTCCATGGTCGCCTTGTCGGTCTCGATCTCGGCGATCACGTCGCCGGCCTTGACCTTGTCGCCCTCCTTCTTGCGCCATTGGGCGAGCTTGCCCTCGGTCATGGTGGGCGACAGCGCGGGCATCAGGATGTTCGTCGGCATGTCGCGATCCCCGCCCGTCAGTTCCGGTACAGCACCGCCTTGGCGGCGGCGGCGATGCGCTCGGGCTGCGGCACCACCATGCGCTCGAGGTTGGCGGCATAGGGCATCGGCACGTCCACGCCCGTCACGCGCGCGACCGGCGCGTCGAGCCAGTCGAAGCCGTGCTCCATGATCGCCGCGGCGATCTCGGCGCCGATGCCGGCGTAGGGCCAGCCTTCCTCGACGCTGACGATGCGGTTGGTCTTCTTGACCGACGCGACGATGGTATCGACGTCGAGCGGCCTGAGGGTGCGCAGGTTGATGACCTCGGCCTCGATGCCCTCCTCGGCCAGCGCCTCGGCCGCCTTCATCGCCGTGCCCACCATCAGCGAGAACGCGACGATGGTCACGTCCTTGCCCGGGCGCTCGATCCGGGCGCGGCCGATCGGCAGCACGAAGTCGGGCGATTCCGGCACCGGGAAGCTCTGGCCGTAGAGGATTTCGTTCTCCAGGAAGATCACCGGGTTCGGGTCGCGGATCGCGGCCTTGAGCAGCCCCTTGGCGTCGGCCGCCGACCACGGCGCGATCACCTTGAGGCCCGGGCAGTGCGCGTACCAGGACGCGTAGCACTGCGAGTGCTGCGCGGCCACGCGCGCCGCCGCGCCGTTGGGGCCGCGGAACACCACCGGGCAGCCCATCTGCCCGCCCGACATGTAGAGCGTCTTGGCCGCGGAGTTGACGATCTGGTCGACCGCCTGCATCGCGAAGTTGAAGGTCATGAACTCGACGATCGGCCTGAGGCCGCCGAACGCCGCGCCCACGGCCAGCCCGGTGAAGCCGTGCTCGGTGATCGGCGTGTCGATCACGCGCTTGGCGCCGAACTCCTGCAGCAGGTTCTGGCTCACCTTGTAGGCGCCCTGGTACTCGGCGACCTCTTCGCCCATCAGGTAGACCATCGGGTCGCGGCGCATCTCCTCGGCCATCGCGTCGCGCAGCGCCTCGCGCACCGTCAGCGTGACGCTCGATCCGGTCCATTCCTGTTCCTGGGCCGGGGGAGACGCCCTCGGCGCGGCGGGAGCCGGCGTTGCGGGCGCGGCCGGTAGCGCCGATTCCTGTTTCACCGCCCGTGGCGCCGGCTGCGGCGCCGGCTGCGGCGCGGCGTGGCCGTTGCCCGACGACTTGGAGGCGACCGCGACATCCTCGCCCTCGGCGGCGAGCACGGCGATCGGCACGTTCACCTTGACGCCCTCGGTGCCCGCGGGCACCAGGATTCTGGCGAGCGTGCCCTCGTCCACCGCCTCGACCTCCATGGTCGCCTTGTCGGTCTCGATCTCCGCCAGCACGTCGCCGGCCTTGATCGCGTCGCCCTCTTTCTTGCGCCACTGGGCGATCTTGCCCTCGGTCATGGTGGGCGACAGCGCGGGCATCAGAACCTGGATCGGCATGTGCTCGTCCCCCCGCCCGCGCTATTTCGCTTCGACGAGAACGTCGCTGTAGAGCTCGGCCGGATCGGGCTCCGGGCTCTGCTGCGCGAATTCGGCGGCGGCGGTGACGACGTCCTTCACGTCCTTGTCGATGGCCTTGAGCGCGTTCTCGTCGGCCGTGCCCCAGTCCATCAGCGCCGCGCGCAGCCGGTCGATCGGGTCGTGCTCCTCGCGCATGCGCGCCACCTCTTCCTTCGGCCGGTACTTGGCCGGGTCGGACATGGAGTGGCCGCGATAGCGGTAGGTCATCATCTCCAGGATGAACGGGCCCTTGCCGCCGCGGGCGTGCGCCACCGCCTTCTCGCCCGCCTCCTTGACCGTCAGCACGTCCATGCCGTCGGCCTGCTCGCCGGGGATGCCGTGGGCCTGGCCGCGGTGGTGGAGGTCGGTGCGGGCCGAGGCGCGCTCGACGCTGGTGCCCATGCCGTACTTGTTGTTCTCGATCACGTAGACCACCGGCAGCTTCCACAGCGCCGCCATGTTGAAGGCCTCGTAGACCTGGCCCTGGTTGACCGCGCCGTCGCCCAGGTAGGTCAGGCACACGCCGCCGTCCTCCTTGTACTTGTGCGCGAAGGCCAGGCCCGTGCCGAGCGGCACCTGGGCGCCGACGATGCCGTGGCCGCCGTAGAAGCCCTTGTCGCGGCTGAACATGTGCATCGAGCCGCCCTTGCCCTTGGAGTAGCCGCCGGCGCGGCCGGTGAGCTCGGCCATCACCCCCTTGGGGTCCATGTCGCAGGCCAGCATGTGGCCGTGGTCGCGGTAGCTGGTGATGACGCTGTCGCCGGGCTTGAGGCAGGCCTGCATGCCGACCACCACGGCTTCCTGCCCGATATAGAGATGGCAGAATCCGCCGATCAGCCCCATGCCGTACATCTGCCCGGCCTTCTCCTCGAAGCGCCGGATCAGCAGCATGTGGCGGTAATGGGCCAGCAGTTCCTGGGCCGGCGCCGGCGCCTTGCCGGGCGTCCGCGCAACCTTCTTGGCGGTTGCCATCAACGTTGCTCCCTGCGACTAACGGTGGCGTTGCCGGCCCCCGCCGGCACCCCCTTCCGGGTTAACCACTCATAGTCGCCCGCCCCGCCGAAGGCAAGCGGCGCAGGCAATACGTCATTGTTTTGCCATGCAAAATTGACGATTAATCGACTTTCAGTTAACTGATGGATATTGAAATATCTTTTCGCGCAGCCCGCCCTTCGCGCCTGCGGCATCGCGCTGCGCTGCGACCGAACTGTGCACAGGGGGGCCGCATTTTGAAACGAACCGCGCGCGCCGGGCGGCGAAAAAGAAACGCGCGGCCTTTTTGGGGCCGCGCGTTCCGTGCTCGTTTCGAGCCTCGTTGTGCAGTTTCCCTGTACCTCGCGGGTACTTCTTGTTTCGAGCCTAGACCTCGATCTCCCTAGCTCACGGTTTCTGCGCCGGGGCGAGCGGCACCTGGAGCAGCGCGCCGGGTGCGCGCGGCGGCGCGCGGCGGTTGAACGCCACCACTTCGTCGGGCTGCGCCAAGTTCAGCATCAAGCGCGCGCGCTCGTCCAGCATGTCGGGATCGGTGTGGTCGGGCCTGAGCAGCGCCACGCGGCGCTCCATCTCGGCGCGCACCGCCGCCACCTCCAGCCGCGCCTGCTCGGCCTCGGCGATGCGGTCCTGCAGGCGCATGTAGGCGAACAGGCCGCGCTCGCCCTCGATGGCGTGATAGGCGAAATAGCCGAAAATCCCGATGCCCAGCACGGGACCTACGGCATAGCGCAGACGCTTTTTCAGCTCGCCCAGGAGTGCCATGGGCGCGCATCGAATCACGGCGTCCCAGGCCCGTCAAGCGAACCCCAGGAAATCAAGCGTTTATGCGGTCCGGCTCAGGACTCGCGCGACCAGGCCACAATGCGGCGCGGCCTCAAGCGATTCGTGAACCAGCGTCGCCTAGCGCCTCAGCGCGGCCTTTCCGGGATAGACCGCGGCCGGGCCCAGCTCCTCGGCGATGCGCAGGAGCTGGTTGTACTTGGCGGTGCGGTCGGTGCGCGACAGCGAGCCGGTCTTTATCTGCCCGCAATTGGTCGCCACGGCCAGGTCGGCGATGGTCGCGTCCTCGGTCTCGCCGGAGCGGTGCGACATCACCGCGCGATAGCCCGCGCGGTGTGCGGTTTCGACCGCCTCCAGCGTCTCCGAGAGGGTGCCGATCTGGTTGACCTTGACCAGGATGGCGTTGGCCACCCCCTTCTCGATCCCCTGCCTGAGCCGCGCCGGGTTGGTGACGAAGATGTCGTCGCCGACGAGCTGCACCTTCTTGCCCACGGCCAAGGTCAACGCCTTCCAGCCCTGCCAGTCGTCCTCCGCCATGCCGTCCTCGATCGAGACGATCGGGTACTTGGCGACCAAGCCCTCGTAGAACTTGACCAGGTCGTTGGCATCGAGGGTTTTTCCTTCGCCCTCAAGCACGTATTTGCCGTTCTTGAAGAACTCGGTCGAGGCGGCGTCGAGCGCCAGCACCACGTCCTGGCCGGCCTTGTACCCGGCCGCGTCGATCGCTTGCATGATGAAATCAAGGGCCTGCGCGGCGTTCTGCAAGTTGGGCGCGAAGCCGCCCTCGTCGCCCACGTTGGTGGAATGGCCGGCTTCGCTCAAGCGCTTCTTGAGGGCGTGGAACACCTCGGCGCCCATGCGCAAGGCCTCGACGAAGGTTGGCGCCCCTACCGGCACGATCATGAATTCCTGCAGATCGATCGGGTTGTCGGCGTGCGCGCCGCCGTTGACGATGTTCATCATCGGCACCGGCAGCGTGCGCGCGTAGGCCCCGCCGACGTGCCGGTAGAGCGGAATGCCGAGCGCGGCGGCGGCGGCCTTCGCGGCCGCGAGGCTCACGCCCAGGATCGCGTTGCCGCCGAGCCGCGACTTGTTGGGGGTACCGTCGAGCTCGACCATGGTGCGGTCGATCTTCACCTGGTCGCGCGCGTCGAGGCCCGAGACCGCGTCGAACAGCTCGCCGTTGACCGCCGCGACGGCCTTCAAGACGCCCTTGCCGCCGTAGCGCTTCTTGTCGCCGTCCCGGAGCTCGAGCGTCTCGTGCGCGCCGGTCGAGGCGCCCGAGGGCACGATGGCGCGGCCGAGCGCCCCGCCCTCGAGCCGCACGTCCACCTCGACCGTGGGATTGCCGCGGCTGTCGAGAACCTCGCGGGCGCGGACGTCGACGATGGCGGTGCTCATGGGCGGATTCCTTGGGGCCGTTCCTTTGGGGTCATTCCTTTGAGGACGTTCCTTGGGGCGCATTCCCAGGGACGCTGCATTGGCCCAGCAGCGGCGCAGGGATAGCGAAGCCGGTCCGGCAACGCAAGCGAAGCCCCGGCGCGGCTCACTCCTTAAGCCGGCGCAAGGCGCGGTAAACCTCGTCGTCGTTCCGCTTGCCGATCAAGACCACGCGCAGAGTGCCGGCGGCCACCTCGTAGACGATGCGGTACTCCCCGCTGTCGGCCCGCCGGTACGGCGAGCCGTGAAGACCCTTGGTATCGGGAGCGTCGGGCGCGGTTGCGAGCAGGATGATGCGCTCGGCGATCTGGCGGCGGTGCTTGGCCGGAAGCCGGGCCTGGAACTTGGCGGCCCGCTTGCCGACGTCAATCCTTAGCATTCAGCATTTCGGCCAGCAGCCGGCGGCTCTTGGCCGGACCGAGAAAGCCGCCCGCCGCCCACTTCTTCGCCTTCTCGGCCCACCACGCGTCCTCGATCGCCGCGAGGCGCTCGTAGTCCTCCATCGAAAGCACCACGGCCACGGGCCGGCCGTTCTTTTCGATGGTCACGGGCTCGCGCCGCGCCGAGTCGAGCATGTGGCCGAACTCGTTCTTGGCTTCCCGTGCGGCAAACCGCTTCATAGTAGCTCCATCAGCCAGTAAAGCCATTCTGATCGAAATAGGCTTAGTAACCATTATAGCTACTATCGGGACAGCCGGCAATTCGACAATCCCTACCCCGTGCACAGCACCTGCACGATGCTGCGGCGGTTCATCAGCTCGGCGCGCGCGGCATCGAAGGTCGCGGGGCCGGCCTTTACGGGCTCCGCGCCCGGCGGCTCGAACCTGAGGCCGGTGCGCCGGACCGTGGCGGCGATCACCTCGGGCGCCACGGTGTAGATGCGCCCGCGCCGCTCCGAGGCCACCGACATGATGCCGACGACGCTGCCGTCCCAGGTCGTCAGCGGCCCGCCGCTCATGCCGCCGATCCAGCGCTCCCCCGGCGGCACGATCGCCCGCTCGGCCCAGGCGGTCACCGGCGTCGAGCCGGCCAGGCGCCCGCTCTGCAGCGTGCGCGCGCGCCCCAGCAGCGTGGCGTGGATCGCCGAGGGCCCGCCCTGGCCCGAGAAGCCGTAGGCATAGCCCGGCTCGCCCAGCGCCAGCGGCCCGGCGGAGACCGGCAGCAGCGGTGCGCCGCCGCGCGCGCGCAGCACCGCGATGTCGGCGGCGGCGTCGGCGAACTCGACCGCCGCCGGGTCCCATGCGGTGCCGCGGCGGATTTGCAGCCGCGCGCAGCCGTCGACCACGTGCTTGGCGGTCAGCCACGCCCCGTCGCGGCCCACGGCGAAGGCGGTGCCGGTCGAGCGCGTG
>Ga0114930_10000948_pt1 | contig 29218 bp, 23 predicted proteins | sample AnhtaG_FD_87300 | JGI IMG/M metagenome (GOLD analysis project Ga0114930, IMG submission 87300) | Deep subsurface microbial communities from Anholt, Denmark to uncover new lineages of life (NeLLi) - Anholt_01485 metaG | ecosystem: Environmental > Aquatic > Marine > Oceanic > Sediment | place... | reverse complement strand
GTTTTTAATTCTTCTTGATTGTGATCGCTAATTGAAGGATATATGTAATACGCGATAGATTTATTTGAATTATAGTTTAACTCAGAATAAACTCTATCTATAATAGGAAATATACTAAAATTAAAACTAAACAGTGATATGAGAGCGATATTAAAATTAAAATTACCCTTTAGGATATTACTACTTGCGTTTCCTCCTGTGAGAGAGAATTCGGTTACTTGTCTAGAAATTTGTGAAGTGTATGTATTCAATAGGAAGAATTGAGAAAATTCTCCAATAGGTTCTACTTTAGTTTGTTTTTCTTCAACCATCTTATAAATTTCTTTGAATAAATCTTTGGCGACGGTTTTTTTAAGCTTTTCTGAATCCAATCCTTCTATAACTTTATCTGCTGCTTCAGGGCAATCTAATTCTGCCAAGATACATATTGTTTCTTTAAAATATTCATAAGCAGGGCTGTGATAATTTTGATCTGTGGATAGATTGATTTTATTGGATTTGAGAATAATCTCATCAATCTGATTAATGATCGTAAGAATTAATGAATTATTCTTATTCTCGTGTAGTTTCTTAATTATATTAAATAAAATTTTAATTTTAACAATCTCGTCTTCAATAAACTCTGTAAACTTAAGAGCTAAGCTCGAATCCTTTTCAAGAGACATAAAAATAGCTTCAAAAATGGCATTTTCCTTTATTGAATCCTCTTCGATAAAAGAGAGAATTTTACTAACTTGATCGGGATCAATATTCACATAGTCAAGTGCAATACTTTTTGCGATTTGATTTCTTTTATTTAGATCATTTAATTTTTCAATAGCTTGCAAACTACTATCGAGATTAAGAGTTGCGTTAGCTCTAATTAAGCTATAATATAATTCTATCTTTTCACTTTCATTAGTTAACTTTAACGAGCTTTCTAACGCTTTATAAAACTCACCAATTGAAAGATATGATTTTGCGAGTATAGCTAAATTCGCATCAATATCACCCTTTGGAACACTAGAAGATTGACTATTATTTTGTGACTCTGTAGAATTAACTGTAGATTCTTTAATTTTTTTTTCAATATTCTTAATTTCGGATTTGTTTGATGTGATTATGAAGTCTTTTGGGTTAAAGCTATCCCGTTTAACGGATTGGAGAAACTGCTTGTCTTTTAATATTTGGCTAATCCTACTTGATGAAATACTATCCCTTATCTTTTGAACTTTTACTGTGTATTCGACTAATTTCATCCAATAAGCATTTACCGTTAATTTACCAAACCCATTTGTTGTTGGTTTCAGCAGTAGATCAATATTCTTAGTTTCTCCCGATTTAAAGAGAATCTCATCTAGAAATTCAATTGGTTTAACATCGAGTTCGAGATTCTCTCCCTCAAACACGAATTTAAAATGTTCCTCCTTGTCAGATTGATTAATAACTTGGAAGGAAACAGAATTTTCACCATCAGGAAGTATAAGGTTCTGAGGAAATTTGGTTACACTGATCGATATTACATGATTAGGATCTGCGTTAGTCATAATTGAAAAGATGTTTGGTTTTAGTAGTATAATTAATAATACTTTAAAAAATGTGAAAAACTGCTATCTTACCTTAATATCACCAATATAAAAGTTATTGATTTTAAATATTTACTAATAAAAAAGTTCACTTGCCCTTCCTTCTATTTCTATTTGCGTAATCTTGTAAATCTTCTAATACCATTTCTTTACTATAATCCGGCCATAAATCAGTTCGAAATTTAAATTCAGCATATGAAGCATCCCACAATAAAAATCCTGAAATCCTTGCTCCATCATCCATCCCTGTTCTTATAATATAATCGACTTCAGGAAAATCTCGAGTATAAAGATGATTTTTAATAACATCTCGATTAATATTTTCTGCTTTAACACCATTTTTAATAATCTCTTTCACAGCATCTACGATTTCTTCTTGTCCATCATACATTATACATAAATTGATAAAATTTTGATCGTTTTCTTTAGTAAATTCGATTAATTCTTTGGTTTTTATCCTAACATCTTCCGGTAATAAGTGTAGCCTTCCTATTACATTAAAATTAACTTTTTCTTCTTTAACAGTTGCTTCCTTTACCACGGCATCAACTGCGTCTAAAATTATTCCAAAAATATAACTAATCTCTTCTTCGCTTCTTCTTTTTAAATTCTCAAGCGATAAGGCGTAGATACTTAAATACTGAATACCAGCGTCAAAAAAATCAAATAATCTCTCCTTTAAATTCTTATACCCAATAAAATGGCCAACATTTGCACCAAGCAGATTTTTTGCTGCCCAACGGCGGTTAACGTTTAAAAGCGGTAAACACTTCTAATTTCCGTCCAAGATCAAACCAATATGTTTGGGCAATTTATTTTCTGCTATATCCTTTTGTTCTTCCAATATGATGTGACTCTTTAAGAGATTTTTACAATGACTCCGACTATTATAATTATTAATATGCTAAATTACATATTATAATTTTGATTTCTACATATCGCTGTTAAAATATTCGCTATACTCTTTGGGTTAAATATATTAATTCAAATAAATCATGAAATAATTAGAAAATCTTATCTTAAATATATATTAAAAAAAATACCATTCCGAGTATGAAATATTATCAACTAATGATAGTAGTAATTCGTTAGGAATTCTTAAATAACCACTAAACTTAGTATCAATAACTTAGACTAGATAATATTCTAGGTAAATATTTTAGCATAGAAAAATTATCAGCTATAAGGAAAAATTTTCTTAATACAAAAACTTGTACAAGTAGGAATATTTACATATGATTGGCAACGAGTATTTATTTGGCGACATCGGCATCGATAGCGTCGGTTTTCACGCCCCAAAATATTATATAAAGTTAGATGACTTAGCTCAGAAGCGGAATGTTGATCCCGGGAAATATCGAAAGGGTTTGATGGTCCACGAAATGAGAGTGCCCGATGTTAACGAGGATATTATTTCTTTGGGATTGAAGGCTGGTTATCAAGCCTTAGTAAAGGGTAGTATAAATCCTAAGAGTATAGACGCATTGTTTGTTGGTACAGAGACGATTACCTATGCCGTAAAGTCGGTATCGAACATCTTCGCCGAGCTCTTGGAGATCTCGCCGAATGCTATTACGCAAGATACCTACAACGCCTGCGCTGGGGGTACACTAGCACTCCTCAATGCTATTGCTTTAGTCGAAAAAGACATAATAAAAAAAGCGCTTGTCATAAGCGCGGACATATCATCCTATCACCTGGGTTCTCCAAGCGAGGCAACTCAAGGCTCAGGAGCTGTCGCTTTAGTAATTTCAAAGAACCCTAGGATTGCATCTTTCAGTGAGAAGTTCGGTAAAGTATCGGGAAATGTCGACGATTTTTTCCGCGCAGCTAACGAAAAACATGCTAAGGTCTTTGGTCATTATTCAGTAAAAACATATCTTGATTTCCAATTAAAAGCTTACGACGATTTGATAAATAATATTGGCGACTTCCACGCAGATTATTATACATTTCACGCCCCTTTCTCAAAGTTACCGATTAAAATCATGCAAGAAATCATTCAAAAACGCTGGATAAAACATATTGCTGATCTTCCAAAAATAAATACGAATCAGATAAAAACTTCTATCCTTAAGAAGCTCGATGCGTTTATGCACGACATTACAGTGTTACCTGAGTGGTTATATTTGAAGTTAAAAGAGAGAGGATATTCTTCGGAAACCTTGGAAAACATCTCTTATAAACTTATTGGGAATTTTACAAATAAAGTGCTTCCACAATTAAGGGTTCCATCTCATTTTGGAAATATGTATAATGCTTCCATTTGGGCTCAAATTATATACATTTTAGAGAATTACGCAAGCGTAAACGATACCATTTACTTTGGTTCATACGGTTCTGGTGCTACATGTATCTCTGGCTTATTGAAAGTCAAGAAAGATTTCAAAAAAGTTGTAGACAAAAGCCCTCAAATCAATGACTTTATCCAGAATAAAGAACTCAAAACTATTCAGGAGTACGAGCAATTAAAGGCAGGTATTTTCATACCGAAAACAGTTTTAGGAAAAATAGTCGAACACGAAAACAACAACAACAGAGGTTTTACGCTTCACTTCTGCGACGAAGGGTGCATCTTACCTAATATTGAAGGCTTAAATCATTGCCCAAAAGGTCACTCTGGGCTTCACGAAAAATTCTTTCCACTGTATGCCGTGTTAAAATCAGAACCTATTGTAAACCCTAACGAAAACAATCTTACCTACCTTTACAACGGTTTGGTAAGGATTGCGGGAAATGTAAAACCCGGTTCTTGCTTAGAATACGAGATCAGGCGCCTTGAAAATAAAGAAGAAACAAACTTTAATGCTATTGGGTTATTAAATTGGAGCCCTATGTATTATCCCGTTCAGAATATTTATTAAGTTAACATTTGTATAGCAGAGTTTCTCTTTTTCTTCCTTTATTCATTTATTTATAAATAGTTTTATCAAATACAGAAGGATTCTGAATAGTCTAAAGACAAAATGGTTATAAGATACAACAAATAAATTTATAATAATACAAGAAGTGAATAAAAACATGAAAGAGTTTCGTTCTGATATTTCAGGATTTTATAAATTATCTTTAAAAGAAAGGCAAATTCAGCTAGCTAAGTTAGTCAATTTAGAACAACAAGATATAGATTTGCTACAAACCTTAGGATATTTTACATCGAATCAAATTGACATGCTAATAGAGAATGTCGTTGGTAGTTACCAACTACCGATGGGTATTGCTCTAAATTTCAAAGTTAACGGAAAAGATTATGTAATTCCAATGGTAATTGAAGAACCCTCTGTTGTAGCAGCCGCTTCAAATATGGCTAAAGTTGCTAGAAAATTAGGCGGATTTCAATCAGAAAAAGTTAAGTCCGTTATGATCTCCCAAATTCAATTAACTCATATTCAAGATATTGACGGTGCGAAAGAGAAGTTGCTGAATAATAAGGAAAAAATCTTGGAAATAGCAAACGAGCAAGATCCCTTACTAAATAAATTGGGTGGTGGCGCTCTTGATTTTTTGATAAGGGAGATTGAAACTAGGAAAGGTAAAATGATAATCCTCCACCTACTTGTTGATGTATTGGATGCTATGGGGGCAAATGTAGTTAATACAATGGCTGAAGCTGTTAGTCCTTTCATAGAAGACCTTTGCGGGGCTAAGATATACCTTCGAATCGTGTCCAATTTAGCGACGCAACGTCTTGCTAAATGTAGGGCTGTGTTTGATAAGAATCTATTAGGTGGAGAAGAAGTGGTTGAGGGCATCTTAAATGCTTATGAATTTGCACTTGCTGATCCTTATAGAGCAACAACGCATAATAAAGGGATAATGAATGGGATAATAGCGTTAGCTCAAGCTACTGGAAATGATACTAGGGCTCTTGAAGCAGGCGCACATGCCTATGCGTCTATTGGTGGGGCATATAAGCCCTTAACAAAATTTGAATTAGATTCAGAGGGAAATCTGGTTGGAGAAATAGAACTTCCTCTCGCAGTCGGGATAATTGGAGGAATCATAAGAACCCATCCTATGGCACGGTTAGCTTTAAAAATCCTAAATGTTGAAAGCGCGGGAGAGCTCTCTCAAGTAGCAGCAGCTCTTGGACTTGCTCAAAATGTAGGGGCTTTAAGAGCCTTAGCTTCAGAGGGCATTCAAAAAGGTCATATGACGCTACATTCTCGTAATATAGCGAAGTTAGCGGGAACCCCGGATGACTTATTAGAAGAAGTAGCAAAAAAAATAGTAGAAGATAAAAAAATAAGAGTAGACTACGCAAAAGAAGTTTTAAAGAAATTAATTGAAAGTAAAAACCTTTAGTTTTATAAAAAGTGTTTCACAAATTCTACTAATAAAAATTAATTAAATTGTTAATCACATCACGGTAAATAAAAGTTTGAGATGGAGTTTATGGGATTTAGAGAATATTTAGATAATATAGACAAAAAAGGATTGTTAAAAAAGGTAGATGTTGAAGTTTCGAAGAAATTAGAGATTTCTGGTATACTAAAGGAGATGGAGCCTACTCCTGTAATGTTCAATAATGTTAAAGAATCTGAATTCCGGGTTGTTGGTAATGTTTTCTGTACCAAAAATATTATTGCTTCTTATTTTAATGTAGCTCAAACAGACATTATCCCAATGCTTTCTAAAGCAATATTAGAAAGCTCAGAACCCGAAGTCATAAATAACGCCCCTTGTCAAGAAGTAATTGAATCGAATGTAGATTTAGATAAGTTACCAATTTTGTTCCACTGTGAAAAGGACGGCGGAAATTACATTAGCTCAGCTGTAGTAGTCATAAGAGATCCTGAATATGGACAGAACTTGGATTTTCATCGCGCTATGCAGTTTTCCAAAGATAAATTTGCTACTCGAATTGTCCGAGGCCGAAATTTTCATACCTTCCTAGAGAAAAACGGCGAAGTGGATGTTGCGTTTTGCATAGGTAATACCCCCAACATACTAATTGCTGGAGCTACCTCTGTAGAGATTGGATTTGATGAATTGAAAATAGCTAATGCATTAGAACCAATAAAACTTGTTAAGGCAAATTCAGTCGATCTTTTAATTCCAGCTGAAGCTGAGTTTGTTCTAGAAGGGCGTGTTTACATAGACAAAAAGCATGCTGAAGGTCCTTTTGTAGATCTTACAGAAACTTATGATGTAATAAGAGAAGAACCCGTTTTTGAAGTTAAAAAAATCACTCATAGAAAGAACGCTATTTGGCAGGCTTTATTACCCGGAGCACTTGAGCATAAGATATTAATGGGGATGCCTCGTGAACCTACAATATTCAATAAAATAAACGAAGCTGGAGTTAAATGTTTGGATGTTAACGTAAATCCTGGAGGGTGCTCGTGGTTACATGCCATCGTACAAATTGATAAAAAATCTGAAAAAGATGGAAACAAAGCGATATATGGTGCTTTTGCTGGCCATGGAAGCTGTAAACACATTTTTATTGTAGATAGCGATATAGATATTTACGATCCGTTATCAGTGGAATGGGCTATGGCAACTCGCTTTCAAGGCGACAGTAGAATGATCATAAAAGATAAAGAACCAGGAAGCAGTTTAGATCCGAGCGCAGAACCAGGAACAAAAATGACAACCAAAATTGGATTTGATTTAACAAAACCTTTAGTTGCAAAAGGAAAAAGCTTTGAAATAGCAGATTTTCCCGAAGTAGATATTAAAAAGTATTTTAACTAATAAGAGTGCTTTGCTATGAGATTAGATCAAGAAGAAAAAGATATACTTGAAGGGAAATACGGAAAATCTGCCCAAAAATCTATGGAAATTTTAACCGCTTTAGGTGAAATATTTGATGCTGAAAGTTTGATTGCTGTCCATGGCGTTCAAATAGCAGGTGTTTCTTACGCTAATCTTGGTGAAGCAGGATTAGAATTTCTTACCGAAATGGCAGAAGATGGGAAAGTAAGAGTTTTAACTACTTTAAACCCAGCAGGAATGGATCGTGAAAATTGGCAAGTGTTAGGAATAGATAAGGAATTTGCGAAAAATCAAAATCGAGCTATAGATGCTTTTGCCAAAATGGGAATTATTACTACGTGTTCTTGCACTCCATACTTAATTGGAAACGCTCCTCATTATGGACAACATATTGCTTGGGCTGAAAGTAGTGCTGTTTGCTATTCCAATTCGGTTATAGGAGCTCGAACAAATCGTGAGGGTGGACCAAGCGCATTAGCTGCTGCTTTAATAGGAAAGACTCCTAATTACGGTTATCATTTAGAAAAAAATCGTCATGGTCAAGTTTTAGTAAACATAAATGCTCCAGTCAACGGTACAGATGAATTTGGTGTATTGGGAAAAATAATCGGAGATAAGCTAGTTGAATTAGGAAAAAAAATTCCATATATCTCTGGAATTCCTTCAGCTACAGTTGAAGAACTCAAATCTTTCTGCGCCTCCGTTGCGACTTATGGGGGAACTGCGTTATTCCACATGGAAGATGTCACTCCTGAGTATAATAAATACCCAAAACCAAGCGAGATTGTATTTGAGATTGATCAGAGTGACTTAGATATCGCTCGTGCTGAGCTAATTGACGAGGATATTGAAATAGATTTTGTAAGTATAGGCTGTCCTCACGCTTCAATTCACGAAATTGCGATACTCGCAAACTTATTAAAAGGAAAAAAAGTAAAAAAAGAATTTTGGATAACTACTGCTCGACCCACCAAGAAAATTGCTGACGAAGTGGGGTATTCTAAAATTATAGAAGACGCTGGAGCAAAATTTGCTGCAGATACATGTTGTGTAGTAGCTCCCATAAAGGGACGCTTTAAAGGGATCATGGTGGATTCAGCAAAAGCGTGTTATTACGGGCGAGCTAAAAATAAGTTTAAAGTTAAAATCGGTTCTATTGAAGAATGCGTTGAGGAGGCGATAAATTGAAGCTAATGGGAAGAAAAATATATAAAGGGACGGTTGAAGCAGAAGCTATAGTAACTAATGATGGAATCTCATTTTATGGTGGTGTTGATCCCGATACCGGCAAAGTTGTTGAGGTTGGACACGAGCTTGAAGGTCAGTCTATAACAGGCAAAGTATTAGTCTTTCCCACTGGTAAAGGATCTACAGTAGGATCATACACGATGTATAGGATGAAGAAGAATAATACTGCTCCAGTAGCAATTGTAAATAAAGAGATAGATACAATTATAGCTGTTGGCTGTATCATTAGCGAAATCCCTTGCGTAGATAAAATCGATATTAATAATATTAAAACTGGACAAAAAATAATCGTTAATGGTTCCGAAGGTAGTGTAGAGGTGAAATAAATGGGAATTGGAAGAGGATTTGGTAAAACTATCTTATTCGGAGAACATTTTGTAGTTTATGGTCTTCCTGCTATTGCTTCAGCATTAGGTTCTTATACAACTGCTGAAGTTAAAGTGGTTGATGGAAAAGGTTGGGAGGTCATTGATCAACGCCCTGCCACTCCTGGTTATAAAAAGAAAAAATACGATGAAGCAATGCAATCCATTAAAAATGTTATCGAACATATGAACATAGATGTTGGATGTCAGAAACTAGAGTTAACTTTTTCTGGAGATTTATTTGCTGCCAGTGGTGTTGGTGCTTCTGCTGCACAAGCTACTTCTCTAGCCCGTGCACTGAATGATGAGTTTACTCTAATGTTGGATGACGAAAAGATTAACGAAGTTGCTTACGAAGGTGAGAGAGCATATCATGGAACTCCGTCAGGAATTGATAATACTGCTTCCACTTATGGTGGATTGATATGGTTTGTTAAAAACCTTAATGGTGGGAAAAACACAATGGAAATTCTCAATTCGGGAAAGAAGATGCCATTAGTAATTGCTAACACGGGGATAACAGCCTCGACTGTAGAAGTAGTTGCTGATGTTCGGAAACTTAAGGAAGCAAATCCAGTAAAATTTGAGAAAAAATTTAATGAATACCATTCGCTGGCAATAAATGCTAAACAAGCGTTGCTTGAGGGTGATGCCATCAGTATAGGTAAATTAATGAACCAAAATCATAAATTACTCCAAGAAATTACAGTTTCGGGAGAAATTAACAATAAATTGGTTGATATAGCCTTAAATCACGGAGCCTTAGGTGCTAAGATGACAGGAACTGGTCGTGGTGGATTGATTATAGCTTTAGCGGAAAACGACGAAGTTCAAAAAAATATTGCGAATGCTATAGAAGTAGAAGGTTATGATGCCTGGAAAACAATGATAGGATGAGTGTTAGGAAAATTTGAATAGTAATAAAGATATAATTCTACTAAAACTAGGAGGAAGTTTACTTACTGATAAAAACAAACCATTCTCCATCAGAGAAGATGTTGTTAAAAGCGCAATTCGCCAAATAATTGAAGCTAACACAAAAATAATTTTGATCCATGGTGGTGGTTCGTTTGGTCATCCCTTGGCAAAAAAATATAGTATTTCTAAAGGCCTAGATAAATCTATTCCTAACCAAATTCTTGGGGTGGCTGAGACTCATCAATCAATGAATAAGTTCAATACCTATTTAATTAATCATTTTTTAGACCTAAACTATCCTGTTTTATCAATACAAGCTTCTAGTATTTTTATTAAAGACTCTGAAGTCATTTCAACTAAATCTTTAGATGTTATTGAAACAGCTTTAGATATCGACATAATGCCGATACTATATGGCGATATTATACTTGATAAGCAAGGTTCCTTTTCGATTATTTCCGGAGATCAAATAATTTTAGCGTTATGTCAGAACCTACATAAATACAACGTCTCAAAAGTCGTTTTTGCTATGGAATCAGATGGATTATATGTCCTTGATAAAGATAATAGTGAAAATTACAAATTAGTTACAGAATGCTATTCCAACGAGCTTGATAGTTTAACGTTAGCAGATCTCGGTCAAAAGATAGATGTTACTGGTGGCATTAAAAACAAACTTAATGCTATCAAAAATATTTGCAAATTAAAAATTTCCGTTCAATTAATAAATGGATTAATCGAAGGTTATATCCATAAGTCATTAAAGAATCAAACTTTAAATTGTACAAATATATTAATTAATGAATAATTTTACAATATGACTAGTAGCAAATTTGAAGAAGAAAATATGCCTGAACCAGAACAATCTAAAGAAATTTACAACAGAAAGGAAGAACATCTAAAAATTCCTATAGAATATGACGTACAACATTCTATTAATTATTTTGACGATATTAAACTGATTCATCACGCTATTCCAGAAATTGATTTGAAGGACATCGATCTTTCATTAAACTTCTTTAATAAGCAAATATCCGCGCCTATTTGCATTTCAGCTATAACTGGAGGACACTCTGTTTCAAAAGAGGTTAATAAGATTCTTGCCAAAGCTGCTGAAGAAGAAAATATCATTATGAGTGTTGGAAGCCAGCGAATTGGATTAGAAGATCCCTCAACTATAGACTCTTTTAAAATCGTACGCGAATTTGCTCCTACTATTCCGGTTATTGGAAACCTGGGTTTAGGTCAGGTAAGCTCGACTGATTTTAGGCAAGAAGATTTGACCAATTGTATCGATATGGTAAATGCTGATGTAATGGCTATTCACTTAAATGCTTTGCATGAACTCGTTCAATATAAAGGCAATATCTCGTATAAAAATTTTAGGCAAAATTTCAAGAAAATTAGAGAAAGTACGAAGATCCCTCTCCTCGGGAAAGAAGTGGGTACTGGATTTAACCAAGAACTTACACTACTGCTTGATGAGCTAGGTTTTGATGGGTTTGATGTTGGAGGGACTGGTGGTACGAGCTTTGCTGCGATTGAATCAAAGCGTAATAATTTTGATAACGATAAATATTCTCGAAACCCAGCAGATGTATTTAGGGAATGGGGAATTCCTACACCCGTTAGTATTGTCAATGTACGAAAAGTATCCCAAAAATTAACTATCGCTACCGGTGGATTAAAAACAGGAATTGATATTGCTAAGTCGATTGTACTAGGTGCTGATATAGGTGGATTTGCTTATAAATTCTTAAAATCCTCGTGGCAAGATAGAAAAAACGACACAATATCAAATACGGTCAGAGAAATAAGAACGCTGAAAAATGAACTACGCTCGAGTTTGTGGTTAATGAATTTGAGTAATTTAAGTGAACTGAAAAACAAGCGGGAAAAATGTGTTATTATCGGTAATTTATATTTCTGGTTAAATCAATAGAAATCTTACTTTATTTATTTACTTATCTCCCCATCTCTTGATCCCACTATCAATACCAATGTGATCAAGAATTCTCCCGATGAAATATTCATTTAACTCTGTGATATTTTTAGGTTTTATGTAATAAGATGGAATTGGCGGGGCTATAATGACTCCCAATCTTGATAGTTTTAGCATATTCTCTAAATGAATTGCGCTGAATGGACTTTCTCTAACAACTAAGATAAGTTTTCTTCTTTCTTTTATTATAACATCTGCTGCTCTGGTGATCAAGTTATCCGCATAACCGTTAGCTATTGCTGCTAAAGTTTTCATAGAGCATGGAATTATTATCATAATGTTATTTTTGTAAGAACCACTAGCAGGACCTGCTGTTAAATCATCAACATCGTAATACTTATCTGATAATTCGATTATATCGCTTACACTGTAATCAGTCTCAATGTTAATAATTTTTTCGGCTACTTTAGTTATCACTAGTTCTCTCTTTAATCTATTTTTCTTTAATTGCTCAAGTAAAATTACAGCTAAATCCACACCACTAGCACCAGTAATAGCAACAAGTACCAAACATTTTCACCCTAAATTAAGATTATATGGTATTTAGAATTCTCGTTCTAATACAAATTTTAGTATATTTTCAAAAAATTCTATTTCTGAATCGTTTACAACTGGTTTCAATTTCTCAAGTATGTCTTCTGCTTCGTGGTAATATTTAGTAGCGAGATTTTTACAAGAATTAATTACATCTGCTTCCATAAACAAATCTCTCACTTCTTGGACTTCCTCCTCACTTATCTCTGATTTCGAAATTAGGTTGATTAGATGATCCTTCTTTCCGACATCTAATTTGTTCATGGCTTCAATTAACAAGCAAGTGTGTTTACCTTCGCGAATATCTCCATCTATAGGTTTTCCAGTCACTTTTTCATCTCCAAATGTTCCTAAGATGTCATCAATTATTTGAAAAATTATCCCTAAGTTGATACCATATGTTGATAAAAGAGGAGTGTATTTTTTTTCGATATTTGTGTAGCTTGCTCCAATTAGGATTGATTTTTCAATAAGGGCTCCAGTTTTAAGCGAAATCATATTGATATACTCATCGATTGATAGCTTTTTCTGATTTACCATATTGATTTCAATTAAGACACCATGAATTACATTAGTAAAAGCCTGTCTGTAATGTCGAATCGAATTAAGATTCAAATCTCTCGAAAAATTATTGGCAAAGTACGCCTCTGAGCCCATAATAAACGCTGTATCGCCCCCAATGATACCTATACTGCTCCCAAAATCTGCAGCATTCATTTTTTTAAAATGATATTTTGAGTGATATAGTTGAAACTTATAATGAAACGCAGGATTACCGCGTCGATAATTATCCTTATCGATTATATCATCGTGAATTAAAGTTGCATTATGTAAAAATTCAATTCCTACACTTGGGTAAACAATCTCATCCGAGGCTTCTTTAGTAATTCCATTATAAGTGGCTATAGTAAGTAGCGGTCTTATCCTCTTTCCACCCGTTAGAAAATAATCTTTCATTTCCGAATAATAATCTTTCAGAAAAGAATTCTTCAGACTGCTTATTCTTTTATCAAAAATTGATTCTATAACAGCATTAATTTTAGGTTTATACAATTTTGAATACGGTATAAATTTGATATTAAATCACCTAATCCATTAATTTTTTCATAACGATTTCGGAAGCACGGTGTTTTCCCCACAATCTTAAAAACTTCTTCAGACTCTCATCATCCTTAAAAATTTTATCTCTAACTATTCTTTTTGCTTTCAGTATCTTGAGGAATCTCCGATCTAAAGATTTTTCGTATGTGTTTCCTAACCTATCTAGTCTATCTTTTATCTCACAAGTTTTTATTGTTTCGATAGCAATTTGACCTGACCACATAGCATATGGTATGCCTTTTCCACTTATAGGATCAACAATTCCCCCCGCATCACCCACAGCAAACACATTCTCCTCATAAAGTTTTGGTCTAAGTCCTACGGGAATCAGATGAGGCTTAAAGATTTCCATGGTGGAATTTTTCAGAGCTTCCTTTACATATGGAAGAGTCCAAAACTTTTCAAATTCTTCTCTTGAATTTTTTATTAAATCGATTTGTTTACCCCATCCAACAGTGATTTTGTCAATTTTTGGAATCAACCAAGCATAACCCGCAGGTATTAAGTCTTTGATCCCAAAAAAAAAGTGAAGAGAATCACTTCCAAGAATACTATTAATATAGGGCTTTGTTGTTTTCATTTCTTTAGTAATCGTTAAAACTACATCTTGACTCTTGAAAAAAGGCCATCCTAAGAGTTTCAGAGTTGGAGATGAAACACCATCAGCGGCAATTATAAATTTAGCTTTATATTTATCTTTATTAGAAGTTACTTCGTATAAACCATTTTTATTTTCCAGGTTAATCATGGTCTCTTTTTCCTTCAGAAGCGCTCCACTATCAACTGCCATATCGGTTAGAAACTTATCAAAAGTACTTCTCCACACAATTGCACCTTTACCTTTCTTTGAAAAATTCTCGCCATCAATATGATGAAGTTCCACAGATTCGAAAACACGTTCAATCTTATCTTCAGGATAATCAATTTCTTCGACAAGTTCCCATGCCATTGCTCCACCACATGCTTTATATCTGCCGTTATCGCTAAGCACCTCTTTTTCAAGGATACAAGAAGAGTATCCGTTTTCAGCAGCAGCTTTAGCTGCAAATGATCCTCCTGGTCCTGCGCCTATAATAACGATATCAAAGTTTTTCATAATATATCAAAATTAAAAAAAAATGTTTCTTGTAGTAAAGAAAAGCTAGAATAAAAATCGTTTCACATAATCAATATTATTAATTATATAATACATAAAATTAGACATCAAAGGAGGAATAAACCTAAAATGAACACGATCTCAATGTATACCTACAACAGATTAAAGGAATCAGTCTGTTGAGATAAATTCTCTAAGAAATCTGCCATTTCCGATTTCCTTTTTTCACAAATTTTCTTAGCTTCCAGTGTAATTAGTTTTGGGGGTAACTCATTGTAGAATTTTTGAATAAGTTTGATCGCGCTTTTTAAGTCAGGGGTCCAATCTTCTTTTCCCACTATTGCAAGTAATCTAGCAATCCCAATTGCTCCCAAAAAGTCTAATGTATCAGCATCATGAAAAATTATAGATTCTATATGATCAGATGGCTTGGCATAAAACATATGACTTATAATTATGTCTTTAACAAGAGCTATTTTCTCCTTCGGAAAATTTATGGATAAAAGTATTTTTTCAGATACATTAACAGCAATTTCTGAATGATCCTGACCCTTTCTACTATAAGGGTCAAATGCTCCAATATCGTGTAAATAAGCGGCAGCAAATAATGAATCTTCATCAATATCAGCATTTTGCATGTTCGCTAACTGAATAGACAATTCGTAAACTCTTTCAAAATGCTTTTCACCCCATGCAGGATGTTTAAACGGTTCTACCAATTCAAGAAGTTTTGATTTCCACATTTTTTACCAATTTCTAATCAGTAGATTTCAGACACAGAATCAATTCATAAACATTTTTTCTTGAATATTTATAATTATCTATAAATATATTAAAATTATTCCTTAATCTATTCTTTAAATATTTACTAAAGAGAATCAAGAAAATATGAATTCTCATAAATTTATTGATAAAATTGGTCATTATTCTGGAAATAGAAGGTTAGATTGCCAGAACCTTGAGGAACCCGACGCAGATACTGAAAAAGTTAGGGAAAGGTGGTTAAGACCCGACAGAGAAATATCACTCAAGCGAAAATTAAGGTTATGGAAAAATAATTGTCCAGAGTTAGAAGATTTAACTATTCATCAAGTTGGAGAGTCTCATATCGATTGTGCTTGGATGTGGAGGTATGAACAAACGCGAAAAAAAGCGCAAGTTACATTTAAAAAAGCAATACTTCACGCAAAAATGTTCCCAGAAACGTTTTGTTTTGCTTTAAGCCAACCATTGCTTTTAGATTGGATTAAACAAGACGATCCCGACCTATTCAAGCAAATTCAAGAGACTGTAAAGGCAGGAAATATTGAACTCGTAGGTGGTTCTTATGTTGAGCCCGATTGTATGATGCCTTCGGGAGAATCGTTTGTGAGACAAAGATTATACGGGATGAGATTTTATAGAGATAATTTTAATATCCTTCCCGAAGTGGAATGGTTTTTAGATTCTTTCGGTTATAATCGTGGTTTACCTCAATTATTAACCAAATCAGGAGCAAAATATTTTTGGTCAACTAAGATTACTTGGAATCTCCAAACAACTTTTCCCTTCGTAAATTTTTGGTGGCAAGGACCAGATGGCTCTAAAATATTAACAGGCCATTTTCACATGGGAGGAGAAGGTGCCATAAGTTCTTGGAAGAAGTTCGGGATAGGGCATTATTTGTTAACAAACAACGGCCAAAAAAGTTGGAACTATAAGGATAATTATGATGATCTTATAAACCATGTAGGAGAAGAATTCTGTCCTCATGTAGGATATTTTTTTGGATTGGGTGATGGGGGACACGGACCTACTCATAAGGAAGTTGCAATAGCAAATGAACTAGCTAAATCACCTATGTTTAAATGGAGTCGTATAGAAAAATTCTTCGAGGAATTAAATAAGTATTCTGAACGATTTCCAATTTGGGATGATGAATTATATCTTGAAACTCATCGGGGATGCTTTTCAAATCATTCGGAAGTTAAAAGATACAATCGCAAGTTTGAAAATGTTTTAATCTCCCTTGAAATATTGGCTGTTTTAACCTCGTTAATTATTCCTGATTATAGTTATCCTACTGAGCAATTTGAGCAACTTTGGAAAATAACCTTAAAAAATCAATTCCATGACATTTTACCAGGCAGTTCCATACCTGAAGTATATGATGATTGTTGGGATGATTGGAAACTACAAGATAGTTCTATCTCCAATATGATAGAAGCCATAGGATCGAATTTCTCTTCCCAAAATAATGAGCGGAATTCACAATCTGGTAGAGAAATCTTTCTTTTCAACTCTCTCCCTTGGGAAAGAACATCTAGACTTTTTATACCCGCCACAGTTGCAGATCTAGCTACTTCAGAAGAAATAGATTGGAAGCCTAACCCTGCGAAATTAACCTCTTTAAATTCTGAGAATTTAGAATTCTATTGTCAGCCAGTCTCCAAAGAAGATGAGAGTTGGAAAGATTCCAAACCTGCCGGCTGGTGGACAATGATTACATTAAAACCATTATCCATAACTCCTGTTAAATTGGTTCTGGTAGATGAGATAACAATTCATTCAGAAAATAACGCATCAATAAATATTATATCAAATGGAATTACACACTTAGAACTAAGTCAAACTACAGGGGCATTTGTGGATTTACGCACTGAAAATCTTAACAATGGATCAAGTCTTTTAAAAGGCACATCATCTAATCTCACCAATGGTTTTCTCGATGACGACAAAACATTTCCCGCGTGGAATCTTACTCCTAAATACTGGAATTTTCCCCTGGACTTACCAAATGATAAAGGAGTGAACATTGAAGTAGTCGACAACGGTCCTATTTTTGTGTCTCTACAAATCAACCGTTTAATAGGGAAGGACATCGTTATTCAAAAAGTCACGCTATTTAAAGCTTTACCTGAAATTTATCTTGAATATATTACTGATTGGAGTCAGCCAAATACGATGCTTAAAATTCTCTATAGCACTTCAACAAACTCAGAGATTGCCACTACTGATGGAGCATACGCAATAGTTAATTTCAAAACCAACCCAGAAACTCCTTGCGATAAGGCACGGTATGAAAAAATTTGCCATAAATTCGTTGATCTGAGCTCTCCTGATAAAAAATGGGGAATAGCGTTGATTAACGAAGGAAAATACGCATTCGATGTTAATAGTGGTGATATTCAATTAACTCTTTTGCGATCTCCTAGATATACTCCTCCATCTCCTGAAGCGTGGGTGAATTTAGAAAGAAACCTAAATAAAGATCTCTATAATCATGAACCCCCAGAATTCACTGAAATTGGGCCGTTTCGATGTAATTATGTATTATATCCTCATAGTGGAAGCACTCTATCCAACTCTGATGGCACAGCAAATCCAAAGATAAGAAGAAAAGCAGAAGAATTTAATAATCCAATCATAATTATACCATTAAAAGGAAATAATGAAATAGAAAATCGATCATTATTAAACGGAGAATCTCTGTTGGAAATTTCACCTTCAAACATCACTTTAGGAGCATTAAAATATGAAGAATGGAAGAAAGATAAATCAATTATTATCCGATTTTTTGAAGGTAGTGGACTTTCCACATCAGCTGAAGTAGAAATTCATCCAAAATTAGCAAAAATGATCACCAAAATAGAAGAAACCGATTTGTTGGAAAGATCTTTAAATTTTAGTCCGAAATGGAATGAAAAAGAAGGAATTCTAAGCTTTAAAATGGACAAATTTGAAATTCGCAGTTTTAAAATCATATTTAAATAAATTTTTGTTAATCCTTTTTTATCTTATGAATTATCAATATAAGTTTTAATTAAGAATAATCAAAAACAGATTTTCCAACAACGCTGTAATGTGGCTTTTCTCCTAACAAATATAAAAGCGTTGGAACCATATCAGTAGTTTTACAATACGGAAGTTCTAACCTAGGGATGTTTGGAGATCCGCCAATTATAAATGGCACAGTCATGGACTTCTTAAGCCCTATATCGTGAGAATATGGATAGTTTGCCTTAGTTTTTCCGTGTTCGTATCCAAATCCGTATTTACCAAGCGTAGATGTTACAATATCGCAAGATCGGGGATTTTTAAAATAGCGTGGAACTTGGTCCACAATCATAGGAAAGTCTATTTGATTAGTTACTTTAAGCCACTCATCGATTGTATGACCTTTATTATCTAGAAGTGTTGCAGAATCTTCATGTTCACTATATTTATAAAAATCTTTGGTATCTGGGATAAATTTTGTTTTTTGATTTATTCCGTGTCCCTCGTATTCGATAATATCTTTTAACTTTTTTCCAGTTTTTTCATCTCGATGCTCAAGATAAATGACCCCCTTATCGGACGTATTATTATCGTCTCTATAATACATCAATTTCACGCCTGGAATTTTCCATAAAGTCTCAAACAAATTCAATTTCTTACTTCCTAAGCTGCTGGTTACAAATTCTTTTAATTCGTTAGTAGTTGGATGATGATACCAATCTTTACCTCGGAAATTAAAGAATCCAACAGATCCTATTGTAGCATCGAAATCGCCGGTTCCTTTTCTTGGTAGGTATTGTTTTAACCCCTTTTCTTCAAAATATGGTTCAATGTCGTACATTTTTTCTGCTTTATAATTTCCATGATCAGAAATTATTCCAATTGCAGTGGAATCGAAATATCCAGTAATCTTTAAAGTTTCAATGAGGGATCCAATATATTTATCGCATTTAATTAGCTCGGTAATATATTCTTGATGGTCAAATCCTTTATGATGCATTAAATCGTCCGTTTTAGGAATATAAACAACGGTTACTTTTGGTACACTTTTCTCTTTAAAAATGCTTTTAGGATCTTTAAAAACATTTTCAACTGCTTGTAATATCGAAGAAGTTGTATATTCTTTTGGGGGTATAAGTATTGACCCTCGATTAATAAGATTCAAAGAGCTTAAAAAATTGCCTTCTCCCGCCTGTTCAAAAATTGTTTGACAATTTGAACCTAAATCGTTATTTAATTTAAGGAGATGACTTCCTTTTCCTGCATTTCGGATAATTGGAAATCTTTTTCCTTCTAATGGAGGATCCGATCTTCCAACCCAATGATACATAGGAATCCCACTTCCCTCTTTTGGAAAATATCCCGAATAGGAACCAATAATTACGTTACTATAGCAAGGAAAAGTAATGCTAGGGAAGGAAGTAATACAATTTTGAGACGAAACTCCACCTTCAGCAATTTGAGCTATATTAGGCAGTTTTTCTTTACCTATTAAATCAAACAAATGAGATGCTCTGACGTCGTCTATTAATATTAATATTGCTTGATCTACTAAACTATTTCGGGTCATACTGAAATCATAAATAATTTTTTAGTAATTTAATTCGTAATAAGATAAGAACTTTGTTTAGAAATTTTATTATTCTTATTTTCAAGCATAATTTCGAAAAGTTTTTGATGAATAATATATTTAATTAGACAAATGAGTGAAGTAGTGGAAAAAAATTTCGTAGTGGGAATCTTAGGGGACAACTTTGATATAAACAATTTAATAGGACAATCCCTAGGTTCCCCCGGAACAAAATCAGATATCCTTTTTTACAATCGGTTAGATAACAGCTTAAATCAAGTTTTTTGTGGTTTAACTCCTCTTGATTATCCAGAAAAAATAAAGCCACTTCTACAAACGTTAGCTATTTCTAATATTCACATCCTGGTTATAGACTTAAACGCGGGGTTAAACGCTTCAATTGGAGAGATATTAGTTGCTATGGACTTGTTTTACCAACTCTATAGAACTAAAGCATTAATTGTTATAGCGGGAATTAATTCTAATACAGAATGGAAATTGAATGAAACGAGGAAGAAAGTTGAAGCGATTTTGGAAAGTACCAGTTTGAAAAATACTTCAATTTTCGAACTTAGAACTAAAGAAGATTACATTATTTTAAAGAAGAAAATTATACAATTGGGTATTAAACTCATAGAAAAGGATTCCAGTAATGAAATAAATACTAAGATTCTTATCGACCATGTTTTTCCCGTGAAAGGTATAGGTACAGTGATACTAGGTATAGTAAAACAAGGAAAGGTTGAAAGTGGCCAATTATTAGAAATTACAGGTTATGAATCCACGGTAAAAAAGGTTATAATTAGAAGTATCCAAAAGCATGACAGAAACTTCAAAGTTGCATACGAGGGCGATAGAGTCGGTCTTGCATTAAAAGGGAATATTTCCCCCAGCGATGTTAGTCGAGACAATATTTTAGTAAGCCCTGGAGTTTTCAAACAAGTGAATGAAATAAAAGCAAAAGTTTTTATTAATCAATTTTATGTGCCCAAAGAAGGTATTATTAAACCAGGTGACGGTACACAATACTTTGGATTAGTAGGATTAAAATTATCTCCGCTCAAATTTATTGAAGGTCAAGACTTACTTCCTGGTAAGAGCGAAGTTGTCAGGATACATTTTGATAAGTCTGTCGTATATGATGGGACGGAACTCAAAGGTATCATAACCGAACAAAATCGCTTTACCAACAAACTACGCATAGTAGGATATTTTTCGCAAATCAAGGACTAAAAATTTATATAAGTTCTAAAAGCTAATTATTTGATAATGGAAACTGTTCACAAAATATTTTTCAAGAATTCTTCTCGAATGGATGAAATCGAATCAAATACAATTGATTTGATCATAACTTCACCACCTTACCCAATGATAGAAATGTGGGATTCGTTATTTTCAAGATTAAACGAGAAAATTCAAGTAGCACTTCAAGAAGGAGCAGGTTTTAAAACTTTTAACCTTATGCATGCGGAGTTGGAAAAAATTTGGCGTGAAGTTATAAGAGTTGTAAAACCCGGTGGAATTGTTTGTGTCAATATTGGAGATGCTACTAGAAAAATAAATAATAATTTTCAACTATTTCCTAACCATGCTAGAATAACAATGTTTTTTCAGGATAACGGATTTGTTATTTTACCGAGTATTTTATGGAGAAAGCCAACAAATAGTCCCAATAAGTTCTTAGGATCAGGTATGCTACCAACTAACGCATATGTTAGTCTTGAACACGAGTATATATTAATTTTTAGAAAAGGGAATGAAAAAAAGACATTCCCCCCAGCATTTGAGTATAGGTATCATAGTGCTTATTTTTGGGAAGAAAGAAATAAATGGTTTTCAGATATGTGGTTAGACCTTAAAGGGATATCCCAAAAAATGAATAATCGAGTTGGAAATAAAGGAAAGGTAAGAGAGAGATCTGCGGCATTTCCATTGAAATTGCCCTACAGGTTAATAAATATGTTTTCTATTTACGGAGATATTATTTTAGACCCATTTTGGGGGACAGGCACAACTACAATCGCAGCGATGGTTTCTGGGAGAAATTCAGTAGGATATGAGATTAATTCTGAATTCTTGGATAGTTTTAAACTTGACCTCAAAGATGTAAAAAATACTGCTCAAGCGATTAACAGTAAACGCTTAATAGACCATATTGAGTTCATTAAAAATTATAAGAAGAAGGGAAAAGAACCTAAATATAAAGCTAAGAATTATGAATTTTCAGTTATATCTAAGCAAGAAATTGAAATATTATTATACTCAATCAAGAATTTCAGAGAAAATAATAATAAATTTACAGTTCTTTATGAAGAATTTGAGCTAGAATAAATAAGAGATAATTTACTTATTCTCTAATTATAGTTTTTATTCAAATCCAAACTCTCGCTGAGTTTTCATCAAACAACTTTCCTAATGGGTTTTTTTATTTGAATCATTAATTAGGATTTATTCTGCGCAATCAACTGATTTGATTTCGCGTAGAAAAGATCGTTATCCGATTTATACTTGTCCCGGTTCTACTGTTTACCATCTTATATATAGGGGTTGGTTCAATATTTTTCAATAATATTGGAATAGCTTCCATATTCTTACCCCTAAGTTTGAAACTAAACCAGGGCCCAGAAAATTCTTGTTCTGTGAGAAATAAAAGATATTTGCCTTTGTATGTCACTTCTTTGATTGAAAATCCCATTAAATAGCCAGATTGATTTCAAGCAGCTAAAATTTCGTTGAATAAAACTTTTAATACTATTTCTCAATAACCTCCTTTAATTGTTTTTAAAAATCTTATCTTTTATGTTTGATATTAATCTTACAAAATTAAAAATTCGCAAGAAGTTTAAAGCGTTTTTATTAAATGAGTCAAGCTTTTTCAATGAATCTATAGGCAATGTAAAGGAAAGCTTCGTTAACATTTTCACCTGTTAGAGCTGAAGTTAAAATGTAATGAAAACCTAGTTGTTTAGCAACTATTTTTATCTCTTCCTCGCTAATCACTATTTCTTCCTGTAAATCAGATTTATTTCCAACTACAACAACTGGTATATTCCGCGGAACAGATTCTGAAATATCCTTATACCACCTTTTTACACTTTCTAGATTATTTGGACGAGTTCTATCTATTATAATAAAAGCTGCGCTCGCCCCTTCGTAAAATCTATGTCTATATGATACCATTGAGCTGATTTGACCTCCTATATCCCACAAAACAAAGTTGACTTCTGTGTCTTCGTCCATTGCTACGGTTTTTTTAGAAATCTCAACCCCTATTGTTGAGATATAACTTTCTGAAAACATGTTTTCAACAAATCTTTTAATTAGAGATGTTTTTCCTACTTTAAAATCGCCTGTTAAAATTAATTTTGATGTGAACTTTCCTTTAGGTAATTTGCCTTCTCTTCTTTTTGATAAGACTCTAATAATTTCTGGTATTTTTGTCGAGACATTGGCTAAGCCATCAAGAACGAGTTCAATCTTTCCAGCAATGTACTCCGAATAAATTCTTAACTCGAGGTCTGATGTAGTAGGATCAGCAATCGTAGTTAATATTGAACGAGGCCCCATGGAACAATAAGCAAATTTTTTATCCTGCATTGAAGTAATATTGAAAAAATTACTCTGCGTTTGGAACTCGCTCTTTATTCGGTCAATGTATATATCTAGAAATGCTGAAATCGCTCCCATAACGGAATCAGATTCTTTCCCTTCCTTTTCTTTGCTTTCTGATGCGATTATAAAACCATCTCTATCACAAATTGCGACGGCTACAGCGCCGTCTATATCAAACATGTAATTTGTTAATAAAGACTGAAGTAAATCAATGTTGGGTAGATTTTCCATAGGATTCAACTTTATTCGTTGTTTCTTCTAAAAATATTATAGTTTTAATTAATATAAATATAGCTATTAAATTAATACAACAAGCTGTTTTTACTCTCTGATTATCACCATAACATAGATATATTTATATCAGAACTTCGATAGTTTTTTTAGAATGGAAGAAAACTCATTAACGCACGAGAAAAACATAGCTAAAATTCTAGATCGGGTCATTTCCTTATGCAAACAGTCAAACCTTACTGATCTGGCAAAAAAGGGAGAGCAAGTTCTAAAAACCTATGAAAACGCAAAAGAATTTCGATAACATTCAAGCAAGTAAAAAATTCATAATATCGAGTTATCAGATGCGTCTTTAAGAGGGGTTAAAAAGAGCATTTTCTCTTAGTTATATCACCATATTATTCTCCTTTTTATTCAAAAATTTTTTACTTTCATCTATGATGGATAATACACCTCTGAGAAAGGATTTGATAGGAGATAATCAAATTGAGGAAATTCTATTTAGAGCCGTAAATCTTTTTAAAAAAACTGGATTAACAGATCTGGCAGAAAAATGGGATAAAATTTTAAAAATGTATGTCGGGAAAAAAGTCTTGACTTAAACATTACACAGCTAATTACTTTTCTCTCCTCCTTTTATAAAATTTGAAATATATAACCTTTGGTCTTCTGAGAGATTATAGAGATCAAAAACGAGAGAATCTAAACTATTTTGTAGTTTGAAACATAAGTTTAGATCTTTCCTACATGAAATTGAGATTTGCTTAACAAGCTTTATAATTTTATTTGCATGTGTTTTCTCTTCTTTGCTTTCAGGAACTTTAACGGGTAAACTCCATAATTTTTCTATTAAAATCCTTGGAAATAATGTCTTATAAGAGCTAAATGACTTTATTAGGTAATATGAGAGCAATTGAGAATTCAAAAGACCTAATAGATAATAATTGCTAAATTCTAAAACGGGGGATTGAAATATTTTTAGGTTATAAATCGATTGAGAGGTGAATGCATTTTCATCATAGGCAGCACATATCATGTTCTCTTGACTTAGCTGCCTAATAACGATTCTGCTTTTGTAAATTTCGTGTTTTTTATAATTAATCCCCTCCACACCAAGCTTAATATACTTATACCTTTTAATTATATATCTATTTAGTGAATATATAAAAGGTCTATAATCGTTTTCTAAATCATTAGGAATATTATCAAATATCATTTTCTCAATTATGTCTCTATTTAAGGGGGAATCGCAACCAGGGCATAACAAATTACTTTTCATAAGTGGAAAATACCTATTACAAACTTTACAGTAAATTATTTCACCCTCTTTTCCTATTTCCACACCTCTACTTATTGAAATCTTAAATTGTGAATTATTTATTATATCTAATAATTTAGGAAAATTCGATTTTAAATGTTCAAGGATTTTTATATCTCTTTGTGTTAGATTTATAAGAAATTTATAATCCCATTTTCCAATAACATATTGTGTTAGATAAGATTCCAATTGTTCGTTTTTTTGGGTATTTTTAATTAATATTTTATTGCTTAACCTTTCCTTTTCTGTTGAATCTTTCTGTAAAATAATAATTACATTAGATACAACAGGTTCCTTAAACCCTAAACCTAGATAGTATAATTCTTTTATTTTAGTTGAATGATAGATATAACTTCTTATTATTTTTCGGTTTGAGAGAGCTAAAAGAGAATCAGGAACAATATATCCTAATGTCCCACCTTCTTCTAAAATTATTATGCCGATCTCTATAAATAATTGATAATAATCATATTGGCCCTTATTTGTTTCCAAGGGGAGTCTTTCAATTGATTTTCTATAGTTTTGTGGAATAGCGCGAATAAATAAATAAGGGGGATTACCTACTACATAGTCAAATTTAATGTTAAAATTATATTGGAGAGTATTTTTACTGAAGATATTAAATTCTGGTATAGAATAATCTTTATTTTCTCCTATAATAATTTTTAAAAGTTCAAAAAGTGTAAAGTAGAGGTTTATATGACATAACACGCAAGCAACTGGATTTATATCAATACCATAAATATTCATTTTAACTTTGTTGATAATATCTTCTGCTTCTTTCGGGGTTAACTCTAAAATTTTTTTCGATTTAGTTTGTTTCCTTAATTTTTCTAAAAGAACACTTACTGCTCTAATTAAAAAACTCCCAGAACCACAACTTAAATCTATTAATTTCTTATTTTCAATATCCTGCTGGGCGGTATACCCCACACTCTTTAATATGTAGTCAACTATTTGAATGGGGGTGAAAAATTCGCCCATCGTTTTTCTTTGGGAATAAGGTATCATTTTTTCGTAAAATTTAGCAATAATATCCAAATTAAAACTTTGATCATCCCCTTGTTCTTGAATATAATTTTCTTTAGAATCAATCTTAGATAACTTCTCAACCATTTTATAGATGAAATCGTGCGCTTCAATATTATTAATATCGATTCCATACCGTTTCATTAGATTTGATACTAATCCCTTTTCGATTAGGAAATCTTTAAAATCGCTCATAAAGTTCGGTTTTAGGTATTATAAATCAAATTATGTTTTATCAAATAATATTTCATGTAAAACTTCTTATAACTTGCTAGTCCAATATATGTTTAACAATACTTTAGTCAATTTTTTTTTACAGAAAAATAAACGAAATTCATCACTAAAGATTTCTAATAGAATAGATGATTGCGAGCATATTTATTAGTATTTTTGTTATAATCTTCGTATTCGGTATAATTTATGTATTCTTAAATAGAAGAAAATATGAAGCTGAAGTACGATTTCTTACAATAATTATTATATACTTCATAAGCGAAATCACCTACTTTATTTCGTTTAATTTATCCGCAGAAATTTTCTTCAATATCCCTTTAGCATTGATAATTTGGTACATTTCAATTATTACAAGAAACTTATCAATTGGAATTTTTGCTTCAATTCATAACCTCGAGTTAAATAAAGACAATATAGTAAGATTTTTACCCGCACTGATTTATATTTTTATAGGAGGAATTATTTTGAGTCAACTCTTCGTTCTCGATTCATTTAATGTTATCCAGAAAGGTTTTGAATATTTTTACTTATTTAATAACATTGGTTTACTAACCTCAATTATCATATTCAATTTTTGTATCGTATTGTTTTCTTGGATTATACAAATTAAAGGATTTCATAATTTTGCTGACAAGAAATTTGGCAGATTTTACTCTATCTTCATGCTTCTTTCTAGTTTAAACATTTTTCTTTACAGTTTACATCTTATTACACCAAATACTTACTTTAAAATATTTCATTCAATCTTGTATTTAATTAGTATCGGATATTTTGTCTTTTTTATCATTAAAAGACCTAATATATTTTCGGTTTTTACAAATAAGATATACGATTTAATTATTTTCCATAAGTCAGGGATTTTACTTTATTCTTTTAACTTTCAGACAAGAGAAGAAGTTGATGAGAGTCTATTAAAAGGAAGCATTCTTATTGGGATAAGTCATATTTTGGCTAACCTATCGAATGTAGAAGCTCAAATAACTCATATAAAAATGAAGGATCGTACTGTAGTTTTTAATTTTAATACTCAATTAGGTTATGCTGCCTTGTTAATAGCAAAACATAGGAATAAGCTACTCGAAAAATCAATTGACAACTTTATGAATGAATTCTCTACAATTAATAAAGAAAGTTTAAAAAATTTAACCGGTCTAATTGATGTATCCACATTTAAAAATGCTAAAAGCTTAATTAAGCAGTATTTTCGTCACTTCCTTACTGAGAAATAATTAAAAACAAATGTGTCTTCTATTTAAAGAAACAAGTAATTTTTTTTACTTCTAAGAAATAGGATAATATTAGTAGAGTTATTTTAGTATGAATTATATAACTCCTTTTTCATTAATCATTGGCTATTTTTTTATTTTTTCTTTAGGTCTTTTCGTAACAATTCACATTATTAGGAATCGAAAGAACTATGGAACAAAATTTATGGGTTTATTAAATGCAGTCACAGTTTTTAGTTTAGGAGTTATACATGCTACATTTTACATACTTTCCGTAGTTTTTTTCATCTCTGAACAAATTAATATTTTATTTTGGAAATTCTCAATTTTAGCTTGGTTTGTTTCACTAATAACAACTTCGCTTCTCTTCTCGTTCTTTAGAGAGTATAAAAAAATCAAATCCTTTCCGTTTCTATACTACACCCTCCTTCTTGGTTTATTAATTGGTGCTTTACTAACTCCTGATTCTATAACATTAAATCTTAGTATATCACTTTCCTCATCAATTATTTTCATTGATCCTTCTCTAATTAATTATAATTTTAATTTCATTGTTGGTACAATAATGATCATTTTCCAAATACTAATTATCTCTTATTATCTTTATATAGCAGTAGTAGTAAATATTCGATCGAAAAAAAAAGAAGAAACTTTGCCAGTAATTCTAAACGCTATTATTTTTTCAATAACGATTATTCTGAATATTCTTTATATCTTATTCCAAACCACTCTTTTTAGACAAATAATCATAAGAGAATTATTCATAATTATTCTCTGGATTGCATACTTTGGCGTTAGTATAATGATCGTTAAAAAGCCTGAAATGTTTTTTGTTTTACCAAATAGAATTTATTCCATTAATATTTATCACAAATCTGGTATCTTAATTTATTCTTATAATTTTGAAAATCAAACCGAATTTAAAACCGAGTCCACAATCTGGGGTAATATTCTTATTGGCTTAAATCATATTCTCAGTGAGTTTTTAGATAAAAAAGATAAAATTAATGTTATTCAAACTAAAGAAGCTGATATAGTTGTTAAATATGAAGAGGATAGCGGCTACGCTTTGATTGTTGCAACCAACAGAAAAAATAGTATAGTAGAAGATCTCATGAATAACTTTTCAAAGGAATTTAAAGGAAAGTATAAAAATGAATTGAATGAGATTTTAGATATAAATAGGATTATAAACGTTTCAGAATTCAGCGATTTGAAAGATTTAATCGAAAAGAATTTTCAATTGTATCTTTAATACTTAATCCTAATCAAAATTACTAAATCTTAGATACCTAAACATTTTTTAATGAATGTCACCATAGTATTTCATAAGATGGAACAAATTGATATTCAAGATACCGAATGGGCCCACGATTGGAAAACAATTGTTGAGATATTTAGTACAATCGATCAATTAAAATCTTTATTTAAAAGCTTGGATGTATCGTATTTACGAGAAATTCAACAAAAAGTTTTAATTCTAAATCTTGAGAAGTATGCATGGACATTACAAAATCATATCATTGAAAAGTACTCAAAAGCATAACAACTAATTATAGTAAAAGTATAATCTCAAGAAGTTTATTTTAACTCAATTTATTTTACACTATTTTTAAATAAAGGAATATCTTTATTTATACAATTAACAAATTGTTAGTTAATCACTAGTGACTTGAGTCATTCTTTTATTCAATC